>ERZ791883.919-NODE-919-length-29770-cov-16.876493_pt1 | contig 29770 bp, 27 predicted proteins | sample MGYA00510160_ERZ791883 | MGnify/ENA primary metagenome ERZ791883 (study PRJEB30046, sample SAMN00792072) | human gut metagenome | study: EMG produced TPA metagenomics assembly of the A metagenome-wide association study of gut microbiota in type 2... | reverse complement strand
GTAATACAAAATTGTCAAAATGACAATACTGTAATACACGGGTGGATCTTGCTCTAGTTGTAACATGTTCATTTATGCAATAATAGGCCCAAATGGGCACTTTCACCATTCGAGCCTATATATTATATGTCTTTTGGATAATAGATAAAAAAGTAGCTGTCTAGACGGTATGTTTTTATCGTAGAATTGATTTTATTCAAACACTACTGACTCATCAAATTAGATAAATCATCATTTTGAACAAACGATCGCATATCGTAGAAATCATCAAGATAATTAATTCATACTCTGAGCGAATTCGTTTCAGATAAGGATCTAATTACACTGCCCATCCTTAGTCCTTCCATCTTCTAATGTACACAAACTTCATTTGATTTTATAACAGAATAATCATGGACTGTGCATCCATCAAGATTTTCTATCTTATTCTCAATATAATCTAGCAACTCTGTCCCATCCAAATATATATACATCTGTGGAGCAACAAATCCCGAAACATCACGTCTTAAAGCACCAAGTGAAATTTCCGTAGTTTCTTGAAATTCATTGATTTCCATAGCGTATCGATATAATTCTTGATACTTCTCAATACGAACAACAGCCGCTTTATCATTTTTAAACTCTTCTCTCCAGTCAGATAACAAATGTCGCTTACCTAGATATACTATGCCTTTAATTGCCTTAATTGGTGCACTCACATACATATATGCCATAATTGGTTCATCTGGAAAGTTTCTTCTATGTTCAAATTTTTTCTTTCCTGATTTTATTTTCTCATATACTTCCGGTTTAAAACTTAAAAGCATTTTTCTCACTTATGACACCACCTTAATTCCATCTACATTCGATATTAAGAACTTCCATCGGCATACTAACAAATTGAACATCAAACTTAAGGCTTGGTTCGACCTTTGTGCTTGCATTGTGAATTCTAAAGCTGAGTTGCCAACCATTATCAAGATACATTTCTACTGTATTATCACTGCCAGGTTTAAACTCAAGTGCCACAAGTCTTGTAGGCAACTTTACAATGGGTACTGTGATTGCAGATACTTTATTCTTCGCTGGCTTATTCAATGTATCATGCATATTAAATGTATGAATCATCGTAAGTCTCTTACTATCTTTGCTCACGACTTTATAATAATCTTCAATACCAATTAAATACTCAATCATTTTTCTCGGCATCGTCTGATCTTTTTCATTTGCTCGATTTATTTCATCAATAAATGCTTGTAATAATGGAATGTATACTTTCTGACTCTTGTCTGCAATTTCAGACCATTTTGTACCATAATTTTTTTCCTGTTTCAACAAATCAAATACAGGCTCAACTGCCTCCCAATATTCGTCAGAACAAGGCATTCCAAACCATTCATTCCCAAAATCTAACTTATGACTTAATCTACTATGCTTAACTGCATCATGATTGTGCTTAATACTTAAACCAATTTCCCATTCAATATTTTTTCTCTTTATAACAATATCTCTAACATCACCTTTTACACCTTGACCATCTTTTTGAAATTCAAGAGTAAGCTCGTCACTATCAACTTCTGCCATTCTCGGCTCAAGTTCTAATACCATATCAATAGCAGCTCCAGCAGATGTCATAAATATTTCCTGCATATCTTCATCCATTAAAGACCATGCTTTTTCATTTGCTACCAAACTGGAATTCTCAACAATTCTTGTTTTTCTTAACTCAGCTATTGCTTTATATAAAGTTTGCATCCAAGCATATTCATATGCTCTACCTTGATCATTACTCTTTGTGCTCACTTTCTTCTCATTAACCTCCTTTGCATCAATAACCTCTCTGTCGATTTCAACAGAAGAGCCTTTTCCTTCAAGATACAATTTAATTGCTATCGCAATCTCATACGCTAAATTCACAGGAACCGCATTACCGATCATCTTATATGCGGTATTGGTATCGTTATATATAAATTTAAAATCATCCGGAAAACCCTGCACTCTTGCAACTTCGCGAATTGTCATTCTTCTATAAAGATGTTCTTTGCCTTCCACAAATCTACAGTCATTAGTTCCAACTTTTACCATTTTAGGAGCTTGTGGATGTAATTGACATTGACGTCCAGATGCTTGAACTGTATATGCCTGTTCATCCCAACTCTTCACACGATTACGGCTCATAAAAATAGGCGAATATGCACCTGTAAAATATTCATTATTATTTATTGCTTCTGGATTGTGTCGGTTCTTTTCCCCGGAAGGAATTGCAGTATCTTGTAAATCCCAAATTATGTCACGCAAGGTAATTTTTTTAGAATCATCCTTTGTTGAACCTTTAGGAAAACCAAATTCTATATTTAAATCTTTTCTGAATCCTATATAAAATACTCTTTTTCTCTCTTCTGCAACACCATAATCTTTAGCATTAACCAACGTAAAAGAAACATCATATCCTGCTCCATCAAATAATTCCAAAATATTTTGAACGGCAATTGAATGTCTATTGGCAAGCATTCCACTCACATTTTCTGCTAAAAAAAACTTTGGCTGAAATTCCTTTAATATTCTTATGTAATCAAAAAATAACTGACCTCTTGCATCCTTAATTCCTTTAAGAGAACCTGCTTCTGACCATGACTGACATGGTGGACCACCTATGATACCATCCACTTCTCCGTCTATATATTGGGCTATATCATCCTTTGTAACTTGCCTGATATCACCCTCAATTAAATGTGTATTAGGATGATTAACCTTGTAGGTTTCCCATATTGTTTTGTCAAATTCATTTGCTACAGGTATATTAAATCCAGCTCTCTCAAAACCTAAATCAAGTCCCCCACATCCACTAAACAAACTAATTACATTCATTAAATTATGCTCCTTCATTCTCGTTCTTTTTTATTATTTTTGCAGCTTCAATAAGTGCTGTTCTCCGCACAAATTCACTATAAGAAGCATATGCCTCTAATCTGGCTGCCTGCTTGAATTTATCTAATTCTTCTTCGCTCACTCGTATGCTTATTGATATTGATTTTTTCACTCTTGAACACCTCCCAATACTGTATAAAATAAAGCATTCGTGCGCAAATGTCAATACATCGTTGCACGAACGCTTGTTCTGTGTATAGCATTCAAAATATTGCTCAGTTAATACTAATCTTTTTCTTTCTATCATGTGATCTTATTTGCTAGTGTCACAATGTACTTATTTCCTTTAAATTACATCTTTGCACTGGCAAATTATATTTCTTATACTTATATCCAATGTACCCAGCAAAACCATTTTCATGTGTAGAAATTAAGAGTTGAATATTGGGAAATTCTGTTCTGATTAATTCCACAAATGAAACTATATTCAAATCATCCATGCACTGAACCGGATCATCAATTAGCATAATATTCAATCCAGCATTTACAAATATCTTATGTAACGCTAATGAAAACGCAAGCAAAATAGCAGATAATTGTCCTGAACTCATAGTATATAAAATATCATGTTCCTCGTTAGGAGTTGTAAATCTGATAGAATTTAATTCTTCTTTACCATTCTTATCTCGAATTAATATACCCTGTCCGCCTTGATATGATTGCAAAATTCTTGCACTATAAATATAAAAAGGTATTTCAATCTGCGAAATAATATTGCCTTGATATTTATCAATACTAGCTTTCCAATCTTTCATGTATTGATTAAGTTTTTTACTAATTTCACCTTCAATACATTCTTTTTTCCGCTTTAAGTTCTCTATCTTTTTGTTTTTATCTTTTTCTCGTATAATAAATTTATATTTTAAAAACTCAGCTTTCTGTAATATATCCCTTTCCTTCAATTCTGCAACCTCTTCCATTGATAAAAAATATTCTTTTAAAAGGCTGTCAAATTGATACTCACTCTTTTTTTGATAATATTCTTCTGGCAATACACATATCTTATTTTTTATAGCATTCTGAATCTGCTGAATAGCCTCTTTCATATTATTTACAGAAAATTCATCCGTTAAAAAGATCTCAAACATATTGTCTTTTAAAAATTTATCTATATATTTGTATTTCTCTACAATATCACTTTCATCAAATTCTATAAAAGCACTAAGCAACACATTACTCTCTAAATCAGAAATTAAAACTTCAGCATCTCCCCACACATTTTGCAGAAAAGCTTCGCTTATAGTATCTACTATCTCCTTCATTTGCTTTCCTGCCGTTCCAAGAAGGGAATTTACATCATTGGTTGTTTTTTCAATATTATTTAATAACTGCTCTTTTTCTCGCCAATCATAACCACAATATGGACACTTTCCATCCTCAAATATATTTCCCTCTTCTGAGGTTCTCATTAACTGCTCACGATTTCTAATCAATTCATTTATAGATTGCTGTGTTTGTTGAACATTCTTTTCAATTTCCCGATACTCTAAAACTTTTTGAACTAATTTATCGCAATCATCTACTTTATCAACATATTTTCCTATTTTCTGATATTCAATATTTATATAATCTAAGTCCTTTATTTTTTTACTTTCCTTCTTTAAAAACAAAAGTTTCTTCTTGTTTTCAATATACTTTTCAATATCATCTTGTATATATCGCATAATAATATACGCTTTTAATTGAGTTTCCAACATAGCATTATTTAACAATGCATTGTACTTACTATTTTCCAAATCCTTTCGTAATTGTTCTTGATTTAATACAATTTCTCTAACACCATCTAAAATATGTAAAGTATACTCCAAGGATTTGGGGGAAGAAATCATCGGCTCCTCAACATCCCATATAACATCCTTTTTAAACAACTTTCTATATTCCACTTGTGCTCCTGATTCATTTTCAAAATCAGCGTATAGACTCTCCTGCAATTCTGCTATCTGTTTTTCTAAATATTTAACTAAATCACTTATTTTTCTTTTAGCCGATTTTATACTCTCAAATTTTTGCTTTTCATCATTAATCTGGAACAATGAATTTATGCTTCCCATTCTACCAACTTCATTATTCTTAAAATAATCAAGCCTATCTTCCTGTTGAATATAATATAACAATGTATATAAGGTCTGCGAAGTTTCTCCGAAAAGTTCTGTTTGTCTCTTTTCCAATTCTTCTAATGGTACTAAATTTTCATCTGAATATTCTACATCATCAAAATTATAAACAAGATAAGTTTTTGTTATTTCTTTCAATTTTTTTGGGTTATTATCAATAGAACTATTACACTCCTTATGTCCCTCTATTTTCTTTACTAAAACAAATCTTTTATCATTTTTGCAAAACTCCGCTTTAATAATTACATCTTTTTTATAATCTTTTGCAAAAAACACCTTCTGATATTTACATTTCCCATCTAACACTTCACAAGTTGTTACTCGTTTTATATCACCCGTGATCAAAAATTCTATTGCATCAAATAGGCTTGTTTTTCCATATCCATTTGGTCCATCAAATATATTCAATCCATTTTTTAAATCCAGCGTAAAATTTTCAAACAACTTGTAATTATCTAAAAAAATTTTGTTGATAACTATTGTACTATTCATTCTTTTCCTCCAAACTAACGAAACCCCAATCACCTAATACCTTATCCACTAACTGCTCCATGTTCCCTTGCGGATTATTCAAAGTTTCAATAATGTTATCTAACCGATTTAATTCATCATCATTACATTTTTTAATATCTAACATATACTCTGATACACTCTTTATCTCCCCATTAGTTTCAAAATTTATCGGAATAATAGGAATTTTAATAAATAATTCCGAAACCAATTTATATATTTTTTCATTATCTCCATTCTTTTTAAACTTGTTAAAATTTTCAGTATCATGAATATATGTTTGAATTAATTCGCTGATTGCCTGGTTATGTTGCTTGCATAATTTTTTTAACTCGACTGACTGTGCCTCACTATATACAAATACATATTTCTTAAAATAGAAAGGATCATCCTCTATCTTTACCTTTAATTCATCCAATTTATTTGATTTAATATCTCTTTTAACACAGTAGATTAGCGATGTATTTTTATCCATATCCGGAACATATATATCATTTTCTCTAAAATAATTAGCAATTTCAATTACTAAATCTTTATAGTTGTCCTGTGCAACCAATTGAGATTCTAAAATTTGTAACACAATAAATATCTGACTTTCAACTTCTCTATGTTTAAATATATTCAGATTATACTCTTTTTCCTCAAACATAACTTCTGTTTGAACTACGTTTTCATATGCGCAATCAAACATTATTTCTTTAATAACATGAATCATTTTTCTATTCCTCCATCAATATCTACAATTGCATCTTCTAAAGATTCCATCTTAATATTTTTACAATGATATATGTGTTCCTCTTCAATTTTAAATTCCTGCAAAAAATCTCCTGCTCCATCATAAATTGAATCTGTTTCTAAGTCTTTACTTATCAGACAATTAACATCCATTAATATCTCATATAAATCCGGATTGGTCACAATTTTTCCACATGCACGCATTAAAGCTTTTTTACTTCCATCATTATTTCCTACTGTTGTCAACAAATGCAATTTCTTGTTTTTCCCAATATATGAAATATAATCTCTGTCTTTTTCAAATGTAGAATTTATATTACGCAATCCCTTAAAAAACGGATTTTTGTATCTATCAATAATACAGTATTCAGCCCAATTCATTTCGTCTATTTTCTTTAAAATATTTGGATTAATTGTATGTATTAAATCTCTAATTTTATCCTCATTCATTCTTGAAATATGTTCATAAAATGCATTCACTTCACACTGCTTACAACACATTTCTTTTTCTTCTTCAGAGTCCCATTCATCCAAACAGTATTCATGATATTCCCTGCACATCATTAGCAATTTATTTTTTATATTGTATAAATAGTATTCTTCACATCTTTTTATTGAATCATCACTATCAAGCACTTCTCTAATCCGATTAAATCCTATACTCCGCTCTGTGGTTCTATTATATTGAATATGTCTTTGCGTAATATGCTTGTCTATCAATCCCTGCAAACATAAAAAGATCATTTCACAAAAATTTTGATCCGTACATTTCCAGCCTTCAGCCCCAGTAATTTTCCAGTAGTTATTGATTTCTCCCTTAATTAAATCATTAATTTCAGCTAATTCACAATATACATTGCCATTAGAGTAGGAATACATTTCAATTTTTTTAATATCTTCATCTTGTATATTCTTTTGGATTGTTACCATTTGCGCTTGCAAATCCAATAATATCTTGTCCAAAATCTCGTCAACATTATTTACAGTAATTTTCTTATAAGCAAAATATTTTTCGTTGTACTCTTTAATCAATTTATTGACTTCTGATTTTCCGCCTGATTTATATATTTTTTCTACTTCATCCTTTTTTATCGGACTGTTTTTATAAGAAATAATTCTATTTTGCAATGCCTTTATCTGGCTACAATTCAATACCAATTCCTTAACTTTATCATTCCATTCATTTTCATTATAGTTTATTGACTTACACACATGCAAATACGCATATTCAATAGTTTTGTAATTAACAATCTTGTAGTATAGTTTTACCAAGGCATCTTCATAATCAGTAATGTTGTGCTTGTCTTTGGCTTTCACCTGATGAATAGTCTTGTATCGAACACTATCTTCATCTTTATACAATATTGAAAAATCTTCCAACCATTCTAATTCTATACTATATTTCTCTATTTCCTCCATTTTTCCGATAGAAATCAATTCATTTATTTTCTTTAACACCACAAACAAAGCTATTTTACCTTGATAATTATAGCCACTCCAACTATTTGTTGCATCCCAATTTTCTTTTTCCAATTTAGTATTAATACACATTCTACCCCTTCTTTCATTGCAAAATACTATATATTCAATTATACAAAATCAATATACATAAATAAATTCTAATTTTATCAATTATTTCCAATATTTATTTTTCTGAAACAAAGAAAGGCAGTCTCATCTGACTCCCTTTCTTTTCCTATATACTTTCTTCTTTAATTTTATCCTATCTCAGTATGTTCTTCCACCATCGTATCGTCTGTGCTAGCTCACCTTAATGTTAAGCAGCCCTTTTATATGAACCATTCATGTTATCTTTAGAAAACAATTTTTTTTACAATTTAACGCTTACGATTAAACGCAGAAAATAATCTATTGAAAAAGCAACTTCAAAATCTTCCTCTCCATAGACATACAAAACTATTTTACCTAGCAAATTCTATTTGATTACAATCGCTATGTCTACAACACCTTGTTGTATTGCATTTTTCTTATCTATCTTTATTAGTATTTACGACGCATACATAAAATAGAATATGGATTCTTAACCACATCCTTCCATGAATTTTTGAAAAGATTTTTCTACGAATTGTAAGCCTCGATATCCAGTTATGATATCTAAGGAAATGAGAATTTAGCCTGCTCTATCTGCATTCCAACTTTTAACACTACTCTTACATCAAATACTTTTCTATTTTTGCTTTTATTATGCATTAATCTATAAAAATCAATTATAATTAATAATTTTTATATATTTCTATCATGCACAAAATCCTTCCATATTAGCTTCATCCACTTCTTTATTTTCTCTATTATTCCGATCCGATCTTCCAAAGGTGTAAATAAGGTGTAAATTCTACGTTTTCACCCAAGAAACCCAATAAAATCAAGGTTTTCATCACGTCCCTTAAACACTGCCGTGGCAGATGAAAAGTATTTTTATCATTGTTTTATTTCTCCTTGAATTGCCCCGGAATACCCTGTTTTGCAAGGAATTTCGAGAATTTTTTGTTATGCTCTGAAATGTGTGAATGTGGCAAATCAGAGCAAGCTTTAGCAAGTTATTACTACCGCTTAGTAGTAAAGTTAGTAGTAAAAGGAAAATATTTACTACTAAGGATTTTGTTTTACATCTGGAACAGGTAAATTAATAAAGAATAAACAATTGATAATTGTATCTATCTCATTTCGTACTTTTTCATCCTTAATAATATATGGATCATATTCCTCATCTTCTACTTCGGTAATTGGTCTCATGTTTTTATGATTGTCACGAATATCTTTATCAGCTTCATCAGCCACCATAGGTGTCATAGGTAGCAAAAACAAAGTATTCTCATTTATCTTTATTAGTAAAGCAATCATACTTTTATAAACCATATATCTATAAAAAACTTTTCTGTTATCCCAAAGGTTAATATATTGTAGTGTGTTAGCATATGTTCTATCGCAATAAATATACATGTTTTCTGTTGTTGTCGAATAGTCTAACAACCTATTATTCTCATAATCATAGTTCTTATATGAAGTTAATAAAACACACTTATTGTCATTTTGAACTAACAGTTCTTGTAACTCTGTCTTTTCAAGAAGGCATCCAAAGATTTCTTTATCCCTCAAACTATAAAAGAAAACTATCTCTCTTGCTTCATCTTCCCGGACAAAATCAATAACTCCCATCTTATTAAATAAATCTACAATATTTTTTTGTAATCCTCCAAGCAAAAACAATGTGGAATACTCAATTGTCTTACATTTCATTTTAAGCAATTCATATCCTATCTTTTTCATGTTACGTTTTACATAATCTTCGTTAAATGCTGTTGGTATCTGCTGCAAAAATACTGAAGACGAATCGACTTCGTTTATTTCAACTTGCGCCATTCGATTTTTATATATTTCAATATTAGGAGAACCTTCAAATATACCTAACACAAAATCTTTAATTTTTACAAGTCTATCTCGATAAAAATCAACACTATCATCCTCTTCACTTTTTGCTAAAGAAAAAAGCTTCTGACTAAATTTCTCATAAGTTCCCTCTTTCTTGCACTCTTTTATCATTGCAAAAAAAGACTTATTGGGTAAGTATTCCTTGGAAAAATCTTGCCTTGAAACCAGTTTTTTTATAGATTTACTCGTCGCAAATAATTTGCCATCATAATCATATATACTCGAATTCATAGATTTGAGGGCTAGTTGAAAAACGGCATGCGCAATAGCAATCTTGCTGTTATTATCTGAATCTTTCATATATTCAAGAATAAAGCAAAGCGGTTTTACGTACCCATAGTAAAGCTTATTATTAATCCTAAGATTGTTTATAAACTTTTCATATTCTGAAGTATCACTAAGCATAAAATACGTAGCTTCAATGAAAACTGCTAAGCCTTCCTGAACTTTTATAGTATGATTTGCGAAAAAATCAATCGCTGACTTCATCTTATTGATGTCATTATTACAAGTTAAAGAAACCATCAGCTTTTTTAAGCAATACTGTATTGTTCCATACACACTTTGATTCGATAATCCAAAATGAGTATATTCATGAATTGCGGTATTAATGCTATCTTCCTCACTCATCAATGCATTTAATAATGTAAAATTATCAAAATCATACTGTCCCAATAACTGAACATCCACATTCATCATCCCTTCCTTCAAATATTAATCTATCTTATTATATCGGTAGGCTAAAACTTTTTCCACAAAAAAATAACGCCCCAGCCTAAGCCGGGGTGTCATCATTCTTCTATATTAAATTGCCTTAAACATTTTCTGCGACATCGGTTTCTCATTCTTCTTCTCAATCTCCGCCTGTGCTTTCCGAAATTCTTCCATCCGCTTCAATTCTTCCTCCGCATCATCAAAGCCGATATGTGTGTATACATTCATTGTAACCGATATATCTGAATGTCCCATGAGGTACTGTAACGTCTTCGGGTCCATTCCTGATTTTGCCATATTCGAGCAATAGGTGTGTCGGCATACATGTGGGGTGATGTTTGGCATCTGCACCCGATAGATATCATTGTACCTGCCAACCATACGATTAAATCGGTGCTGCCAATGCATCGCAACCAAAGGCATTCCATTCTCATCATAGAAAAGGAACCTTCCTTCGGGCAGAAAGATGTTGAAAACCTTATCAAATCCGAAGCGCAACGCTGCAAAGAACAAAATACTCTACAGGATGTTTCTAATATGGCAGTGCAGATTACTATAAAAAAATAAAAAATGAGGGTATTGACTGCTGCATGAGTCAATACCCTCATTCTTTATTTTACGCTTCTAAATGCTGAATTTCCCGTAAGATTTCTAGGCAGAATCTTTCTCGCTGTCGTATACTCTTTTCCGATAAATCCAAGTCTAAGCAGAAAACATCTGAAAGCGTATTTGTCATTGTCCGTTTCGGTCGGCTTTGATGATACCCTTTTTGCATCTCTTGCCATGTCACACAGCCTTGAGATAAATTGTGTGTAGGCTGCAATCTCATCGCTATCCGTTGTGTATGGAAACCATGTGAAGTTTATTTTTTCCTCTGTAATTTCAACTTCTGTGCTGTCCGTCCGAAATGCACGTTGAAAAAGCATCTGCTTATTTGCTATGATCTTCTGTAAATTTTACAATGCCGTATCCGTAAGGCTCTCTTTCGGAATCGCTATTGTCAGCTTATCCTGTTTCACTGGCACCTCTTCCGTTATTTCCATATCGTCCTGAAACCCATGTTCCCGTAACTGCCGAATCAGGTCTTCCACTATTTCTTTTTCTGTTCCATCAGGGATATGCAATATACCCTCTTTGTCCAGTCGGTATCCTGCAATATCATATGCACAGCTTGGTACCCGTTCATAATGCGGTGCTGTCCCAAGTATGTTTCCAATCTCCTGTGCCAGCTTCGGTCTCTGCCTCGATTTCAATGTAAATCTAATTTCATTCTTCATAATATGTACCCGCCTTTCTTTATTCGGTAGTACATATATCACTCTGATGGCACAGAATAGCAAGATAATTCGGATTATATTTCTGCCAAAATGTATGCAGAAAAACCGTACTTTTTATGCTGTTTTTTACACGTTTTTTCTGCGTATTTCGGTACTATCTGGCAAAACAAGATTGGCTTTAGCAATGATATTCAGCGGATATTTTCACATCAACCGACCTTGGTGGATATCCCCCCTGTTTAATTTTGCGAAAATTCGCACAAATAGTAAAGTAATTTAATCGGTTTCTTCCCATACATCTTCTATACCAATTAATGTTTTTTCTGCTTTTTCAATTTGTTTCTGATATTTTTTTTCAATATTCCTTATTGATTTTGATTTCTTTTTCTGAATATCAACTCCCTCCTTATCAAGCATTATATCAATTAATATTACATCCACTTGTTCTGGAGTTAATTCAATTAATCCAGTCGAACCAGAATATAAACGATTAATCTGGCTTGCGCCAAAACCACATCGCAAATAATCTGCAAGATAATAAGGATCTATTACTTTTTTGTCCACTCGAATAATTGTAACATGTCCATCTGCAATTGCAGGAAATTTCTTATCATACACACAACATTTTCCAAGTGTGCCATCACCAGTAGAAGCAAGTAAAACATCTCCATTTTTCACTATATTACGATTTTCATTTAATTCCTCTGCACGCTGCAAATACTCATCGTATATATTCTTCTCAATCCAATCAGAATTTGAATCTATAATCAATTCACCAAATCTACTTATACTGCTACCAGCCTTGATAACTAGCGCGTAGCCATCTTTTTCATCAACATAACAATCAGAGTTCGGACTAATACCTCTTGAAGTATTAATCAAATTCAACGACTTTATTGTTGGATAATTATCTTGTTTCAATTTTTCATACTTATTTATAACATCTGGATCCCAATATTTATAATCTAATCGATAATACTCATCTTGAATTATTTTATCAGACCAAATATCAAAAGCAGTCCAATGATAACCATTACGATGATTTGAAATCGTTTGATCTAAAACTTTTTCCTTAATTTCCGAAAAAAACAACTCAAAATCAAAATCTCTTATTTTGTCACCAGATCCAAGGTATCCTAATGAATCTACTGTACAAAATGTCACTTTATAATTTTCCTCCAAATCTACATCTTCATTTTCTCTTTTAATTAAATATAATATACTTGATTTAACATTTATCTTATTAGGTTTGAAAGTTTCTAATGGCAAATTCACTATAGCTTTGACAATACATTTTGAAAGAATATATTTTCTCAATTCCATACCCTTGCCAGTATTTAACACACCTTCATCAATAACTGTACAAATCTCTCCCCCAGCTACAGTTGAATCTATCATCTTTTGCAAAAACAAATATTGACCTTTTGTCGTACTAACTGCAAATTGTTGCTTATCTGTTTTAGATAGTGAGTCTCCCTCTGCTGTACCAAACGGTGGATTCGTCATAATAAGGTTACAGTCAGGTTTATTCACATTCCAATTTTGAGCATTAAAAGATAAACTATCCTCATGTATAATATGAGTATGTCCATCACCTGCAATAATCATATTCATCTTGGCAGACGCCGCTACACCTCTATTAGCATCCGATCCATAAAAAACTTCTTCCTTTATTCTTCTTACGCAATCATCATAATTTTCTTTCGTTAGTTCCCTGTTTTCCATTCTAATTTTTAATTTGTTCAATGCCTCTTGCATTAAATAAACTAAAAAACCACCTGTTCCACAAGCCGGATCTAAAACTTTAATTTTACTATTATTGATGACCGAATTTATTATTTTATCCTCACCTACAAGATATGTCATTAATTGTACAACCTCTCGTGGTGTAAAATATTGCCCAAGTTTCTTTCCCTTTAAGGTTGCTCTTACATAATATTCAAAAGCCGCTCCTTTTGAATCCACACTACAATCACAAAACGAAACTGAAGCTAAATCTTTTACCAAAACAAGAAATGTCTTCGGATTATGTAACCTTAATGGTTCTTGAAGAACATCTCCATAAGGTGTATTATTGACAATTTGAGTTATCATATTCTCAATAGCATTTTTTACTTGATCTGCATTATTCATTGTTGTTTCTGCTAATTCAAAAAATCTATATGAGTATGGTAAACGAAAAGAATCATCTAAATCACTTTTTTCCTCTAACAATTTTAAAAAAAGTAACTTTGAAAAATCGGCAAAAGCAAAATCCTCATCCTTTTCAATCTTTCTTATTACATTGTGCCCCTTTGCGAACAATGCATTTAATTGTCTTAATGGAAGTCCTTGTCTAAAAGGTAATGATTCATCATTTGAAATACTAATATTTATTTCATCAGGTTTAATTCTCAAATTTTTAACAACTTTTTCAATTTGAGCCCGACTTGGAATCTTATCAGATCTTTTTCCATCCCATAAAATTCTATCCTTATTTTTTGTATTATAACAATAAATATCTCTACCATTTGTTACTACAACAAATGGCACCTTAATTTCTTTTGATCTAGCATACGAGATTGCCTGATCCCTATCTTTATTTGTGAGATTCTTTCCTATTCTCTTCGCTTCAATCAAAAATAATGGATTACGTTTTCCTAATGTAACTAATATGTCCACATAGCCTTTCGTATATCTATCTGTTGTATTTACTGCAGTTTCAAAATCAAAATCCTTTTCAATATCATAACCTCTACGCTTCATATATGGCAAAATTTTTTTTATAACAGTTTCTGTCTCTGTATTAATACTACTCATATCTAAACCTCCACATATAAATTTTCTTAAACATTAAATATATTATAATATACTTATAAATTCTAGTCAATCTTATTTCGAACATTAGTTCTGTTTAGTATCGCTATGTTTGTGCTATTTTTCCCGCTCAATTCAGTTTAATTACTACACAAATTAGCCGGATTTGTATTCAAAGTCTTGTATATCTGCCATCGCTTAGTAGTCCTTTACTACTAAGGATTTCTCCCCACACCTTTGCCTTTATCCCAATTCAGCCCATGAGCCTTAGTAGTCGAAACCGTAGTAATTCCAAGGCTTTCCGCCTTATTCTGCCCTGTGTTGCCCCAGTCTGCGAAGGTATGCATTATCATAAAACTTGAGTGCCGTGGCAGATGAAACATACTTTTATCATAGTTATCAATCTCCTTATTTTGCCCCGGCATGCCCTGTTATGCGAAGGATTTCGGGGATTTTGTAGTTTGCTCTGAAATTACAGATTGTGGCAAATCAGAGCAGAACCCTGCAAGTTGTTACTACCTGTTAGTAGTAAAACGAAATTTCTTACTACTAAGGATTTTTACTACTTACCTGATAACTCACTAATCAATGGTTGTATTGTCTTATAAATGTGTGAAACCACTGTTCCATCTGAATACAATTTTAACAATCCATTATTCACTTGCTGTTTAGTTTCTGACTTTAAAATAATCTGAATGATTTCCTCTTTGCAATCCACATATATTTTCTTCTTAAAGTGCTGACCAAAGAAAGAACGAACCTGCGATTCTCTTTTTGCGACTTTACTCTTTGATTGCACAAATTTCTCAAGAATAGACTTAACATCCTCATATACTTCGGAATAGTTATTAAAAGAGTTCTTGATATCATTGTGAATTCCATTTAGCATTCTTTCATCATTACAATGAGCAATAACAAACTTGCAGATTCTATTTGCCGAATTTCTATCATATCCTATAGCCACAAGTCCATGCTGCATAAACAGGTTTAATTCACTTCTATCATCACCTTCAAATTCATATGCCATACCTGCACTAATTTTACTATTCACAGTCTGCACATTACTTTTTGTTTGAGATACTGTCTGTGTTTTTTGCCTCTGAGTAGAAGCAGTTCCCGGCAACTTCTCTTTTCGTGAAATATTAGGATAGCCTTCCTCTTTCCAAAACTTAACTATGTTATCGTAATCCTTATCCTTACTGATAATCACATAACTACATTCCTTACCATACACTCCCAACAAATGGCCTAGGTAAGAAACCAGATGCATATCCAATGACTGCTTTCGCACTGGAACTAAATGAGATTTGATATCTCCATTTAACCAAAAAATGTCCTGTCTTATATTTGTTGCATTCTGTGTTGAGAAAATATGCACATGTTCTTCCTTTGTCATACTTTCAATATTCGCAATGCCATCATTATGAACATTTTCAAAATCAATCAAATAAAAAGTTTTCATTTATCTATTCACATCCTTTTCAAGGCAAAATTTTTCCAAAATATATTATACAATCTTATTTTCGTTTTTTCTATAGCAATATAACGCCCCAACCATCAAAAGCCAGAGCGTTACCTATCATCTATATTAAATTACCTTAAACATCTTCTGCGACATCGGTTTCTCTTTCTTCTGCTCAACCTCCGCCTGCGCTTTCCTAAACTCTTCCATTCGTTTCAGTTCTTCCTCAGCATCATCGAATCCGATATGCGTGTACACATTCATTGTGACCGATATATCCGAATGCCTCATGAGGTACTGTAATGTCTTGGGATTCATTCCCAATTTTGCTATATTCGAGCAATAGGTGTGTCTGCATACATGAGGCGTAATGTTTGGCATCTGTACTCGGTAAATGTCATTGTATCTGCCGACCATATGATTGAATCGATGTTGCCAATGCATCGTAACAAGTGGCATTCCATTATCATCGTAAAACAGGAATCCGCTATATCCATCTATGGACTTCTCCACTTTCGGTGCATTTCTATCCTCAATGATTGCCTGAAACATTTGTGCCACATCCTCTGTGATTGGCAATACTCTTGTTCCGGCATCCATCTTTGTGGTTTCTATGATATATCGCATATCCGATGTTCTCTGCAACTGATGGTCGATGTTCACAGTTCTGTTCTCAAGATCAATGTCCTTCAGCGTCAAGCCACAAAATTCTGATATTCGCATTCCCGTATGAAATAATATGTACACCGCTTCATAATATTGGTGATTCATCTTTATGTGATACCTAATGCAGTTACTCAAAATATTACGGTATTATATTTATTAGTAATATCCTCAGCATGCAAATCATAAGTTACTCTATCTAATTGCATTTGTTTCACAGGAATATTATGCTTATTAGCAATATTAATAATTGCATTTTTACTTTCATTATCAATACGTGTGCCCAAATAAATACATGTTATTGGAGGCATTATTAATTCAGAACTTCTTTGTTTTATAATAAATATTCTCCATTCTTTTTCATAACTCCAAACATTATCTTTAGTTAACAAACTTAATAAAATTTTTTTCTGAGCCTCTTTTATGCTACTTTCAGATTGATCAAATGCAATACTCCATGGAAACAATGGTCTTTTATTATCATACAGTACTGGCAAAAGATATTGATCATTTTGTATTTTTTCTAAAGCACTAAAATCATACTCAATACAGAATCCCTTATGACAATCTGCATAATGTGACCACATGAGTCTATTCTTAAAATCACTTGATAAACATCCAACCAAATATAATTTATTTATGCAGCTATCAATCTCACCACATTTATCACAAAAAATTTTCAATACTTTTTCTAGTATTTTTTTGAATTGTGGACAAAGTTTCTTCAATACTTCTGAGGTTAAACTTATTTCATCTACATCCTTAGAAATTCCATTTGCTATGGCAAACTCATTCATGTTAAAATCTTCATTTGCAAGCATATCCATTGATTGTTCATTCATATTATCCAATATTAATTTTAAAAGCCCTTCATCAACTCCATTATATTGTTTTGAGTCTCCATCTAATAAAGCAATCTTTATTAATTGTATAATATTATTTTTGTTATCTTCCAAACTAATTTTATATTTATCAGCATTTTCTTTTTTAAATGCTTCCCAAAAATCTATAATTTTTCTATTTTGCAATAACTTATTAATTTTTCTTTGTTCTTCTTTATTAAAATCTTTAATTTCCTTATCCCCTTTAAGTACATATATAGCCTGTTCAAATATATACATCTTTTCATTAATCTCTTTTTCATAATCGACACTCTGTGTTTTGTACAAAGCTTCAAATGAATACCCAAATTTACTATCAAACGGATCATTAAAAGCTTCCACCAAAGAACAATGTAAAGTTCCTTCTTCAAGATTCTTAAGAGAATATCCATCTTTATCAAAAGACCTGTATTTATATAATTTTCCTCCATTAGTGTCTTTTAATAAAAGTTGTTTTAACTCCAATTTTAACTCTAAAGTATCTTCTTTCTGACATGCAATCTTTTCAATTAATTGTCTTTTTTCTTCAAATATATCCATGTAACCCTTTCTCTTAGATATGAAAATCCTCATCATCTATCTCAAATGTACTTTAAACTAATTATAAAGAATTATAATCGACTATTCCAGAACTATTTTTACATTAATCCATCTTCTCTATAAACTCCTTCATATCATTTATAACCTCATGTTTAAGAAGTACATCCACATATATTCCATATTTATCTGCATTTAATTCAGCTATAATTGCAGAAACAACATCATATATTGTATTGTTACCCACACTATTATTAACCATACTTCTTCCCAAATTCAGCAACTTTTCTATACTCGGATACTCTTCTCTCAATCTTTGATTTAATTTAATAGCATCACACTGATAATCTCTATTTATTTGCAGATTTCTAATCATATTATTAATGTCGTTCACATCTGTAAATGCCTTCAATTCATCACTTTTACTTTTCCCATCTATTAACGCAATTGCTTTATTCACTAAATCTTTCTCAAAATACATCATAGACCTATCCTCCATACTAATAGTATATACCTGCTATAACATATGTTCTGTCGTATTTTGTCGAAAGTAATAAAAATATCTCTCCTATTACAATTTAATCTGCTCCACAACCATGTATTTTTCTTCTCTTGACTATCTCATACATATTTTATAATATACTAATTAAGAAACGGGTTTTTGATTGAGTAAAGTCTCACGACTGGAAAAGGATGCTCGTTTCTTTTTTATTTTCACCAATTCTACAATATATAAAAAACAGCACCCCAGCAGTACCAATCCACTGCCGAAGTGCTATCCATTCCATCAATTATTCCATTAAAATCTACCCAAATATACTCATCAGATTAGCCACGACAAGACCGCCGCCGGTTCCGATGACATAGCCAAGCAGCGCCATCATGATACCAACTGGTACAAGGGCATTAGAGTATGCGCCGGCGAGGACCGGTGCTGTTGCTGTTCCACCGATGTTTGCGAGGGAAGCAACGCAGCATGTGAAGATGTCGAGTTTCAATATCTTCGCAAGTGCAATCATTATTGCCACATGGATAAGGAGGATTACGAATCCTGCGAGAAGCCATATTGGGGCATTGCCGACTGCTCCAAGGTCTGCTCTTGATGCTATTAAGGCAATGACTATATAAAGCATTACATTTGAAATCTCCTCAGTTCCCTTAATCTTGCCAAATGGTGTCAGGGCGAATACGATACCAAGCACTGATACGATAAGGACTGTCCATGTTGTGCTGTCAAAGAATGATAAATATGCATTAATCATGCTGCCAAGTTCCATTGAAACTGCCGATACTAAGAGTCCTGAACCGAGCAGAAGAATGATGTTCTGCCATACGAGAGGCTTTGTGTTGGCTTTTGCTTCCTCTTCGAGTGCAGCTCCAACGCCGTCGATTATGCTTGTGTCTGCCTTTGTCCATTTGTTGAACTTCTCGTGATTTCCGATTGCCCACAGAAGGAACATTACATAAAGTGTCGCGCAGATTGAATCCATAACAAGGGCGTAAGCCATTGTTGCTTCGTCAACATCAAGTGCTGCCTGGATTGCGAGCATATTGCCGCCGCCGCCCATCCAGCTTCCGCACAGTGCGCCGAGTGCTTTCCATGAACCTGCGCCTAAGAGCTGGTGGAATATTGCATATGAAACAAAGAATCCAAGTCCGATTGACAAAGTTGCTGCGAAGAAACCGATAAGCATTTTAGGTCCAAGCTTGATGATTTTCTTCAAGTCACAGCGAAGCAGCATTATGAAAAGCATCGCATATAATATCGGGTTCTTGACTGATTTGTACACAGCGCTTGTTGCACTAAGGTCCCACACTTTCATTGTGCAAAGCAGCATAAGCCCCAGGTATATAAGTACAATTGGCGGTGCAAAATTAAAGAACACCTGTGCCTTTTTCCCTTTAAAAATCTTAGGCAGATTTACTAATACTGCGGCTGCAAATATAAGTGCCGCAAGGTATAAAAATCCATCTTTTATCATGTATTAATTCTCCTTATGGTTAATATATAGCATATTCTGCCCATTTTTCTGTAGTATATAACTAAAATTGCGGAAGTAAATGTGATGCAATCTGCCGTCACACACTTACTCCCGCAAATTTAATTATAAACTTTTAAGTATCTCCAGCAGATATTCCCAAGTCCGCTCCACTGAAGCCACGTCCATACACTCATCAGGCGTATGCACACTTTCAAGTGTCGGTCCAAATGATATCATATCTACTCCCGGCATTTTCCCGGCAAGTATGCCGCATTCGAGTCCGGCGTGGATTGAGGTCACTTCCGGTTCGTGGCCGTACACTTTTGTAAAGCTCTCAACGCATATCTTTCTTAACTGCGAATCACTCTTGTATTCCCACGCAGGATAGTCCGACATTGTGACTACATTTCCTGACAAATGTTTTACAAATGTATTAACTCTCTCAAGCAATAATTTCTTTCCAGCCGCTGTATTGCTTCTTATAAGATATTTGTACACAAGCTTGTCTGTGTCGAGGTACGCAGTTCCAAGGTTAAGCGAGGTCTGCACCATGCCCTTAATCTCCTGACTCATTCTGTACACACCATCAGGACTTAACCAGAGGGCATATATTACATTTGCAGTGCTCTTGAAATCAAGAACCTTGTCTGCTGCAATGTCTGTCTTTTCAACCTCAATCTTAGCATATGGCTCTGTCGCTCTGATTTCCTGCATCCACACAGCCGCACTCTCTTTGATGCTTTGTTCAAATGTTGTGGCATTGCAGCTTCTGACACTTACAACTGCCTTTGCTTCTTTTGGAATTGCATTTTCCTTGCCGCCACCTGAAAGCGACACAAGACGGAAATCTGCTGCCCCGCTGGCATGTGAAAGTAATGAAGCAAGCAATCTTATAGCATTAGTGTGCTGTTTGTGAATCTCAACGCCGGAATGACCGCCGGCAAGCCCGCTTATCTTAACTTCGAAGCATACCGAACCATTCTGCACATCAATTGCACCATCTGCCACCCAGCCCGCAGCATCCTCATATTCAACCGGAATATCGCACTCAACCCTCACACCACCAGCACAGCTCACATACAATATTCCCTCACTTTCAGAATCAATATTAATAAGTCTCTTTGCTGTAAGGTCAGAAGTGTCGAGGTCTCTTGCGCCAAGCATTCCAATCTCCTCATCACTCGTAAGCACTGCCTGTATAGGAGGATGCGCAATCGTATCCGAAGCAAGCACTGCCAGTATAAATGCAACTGCAATTCCATCATCAGCGCCAAGCGTCGTGCCGTCAGCCCATACCATCTTACCATCGGTGCAAGCCTTAATGCTCTGTACACTCATGTCAATATCGCAATCCGGCTCTTTCTCACACACCATATCAAGATGTCCCTGCAAAATCACAGGCTCACAGTCCTCATATCCAGAAGAACCAGCCTTAAATATAACAACATTATCAGCCGCATCCTTCCTTGCCTTAAGTCCATGCAACTTAGCAAACTCCAGACAATAATCCGCAATCATCCCAGTATTTCCAGAACCATGCGGAATCGAGCATATTTTTTCAAAATAAGAAAACACCTCACCAGGTGACAATTCATTTAACTTCATAAAAAGCCTCCTAAACCTACTTTTTGATCAATTTTCACAATCTGATAGGTCTTTTTTACATTGTTAGTTGGTTTATTATGCTTCTTTTCCCCTTAAACGCCTACTAATTCATCATATTTAGCAACATTAGTAGGTCTTTTTCTTATATGTTTACAATATTAGACATCTCTTGTCAGTCAAAAAACCTACTATTCTCGCATAAATCATAAATTTAGTAGGCAATTTTCTTTTTTCTTCTCTATTTTCATCATAATTTCTTCTAAATAAACCTACTAATTCATCACATTTAGCAACATTAGTAGGCTTTTCCCTACTTATGCGCTGATTTCATGTGCTATTTGACACTATCCCAAATGAACAAAGCCCCACAACATACACCAATAACAGCACCTGCAGTGCAACGCCCAGGTGCGTCCGCACACCACCCCTTGAAGGGCAGTTGCCACATACACCCGCCTGAGCTTTCCAGATTAGCCAGACACCCTCTGCTGGTGGGAGTGCGAGGCAGATGCTTGAATAATGACGAGCTGTGTAGAAGTTAATGCCGCCAGATGCAAAAGTTCAGTGTGCGAAAGCTCGTTCAAGCGAAGCGCGTTTGCTTTCGCACATTGTAAAAAGCTCTGCAGCTGGCGGCATATACTTCTACTAAGCGAGGAATACTGAAAGCAGATGCCCCGCACTCCCCACCCGCAGAGCAGGCTGTCTACACCCTACACATGCAATATCTCATGAGCCCTATGTGACAACGGTTTCTCAAAATACTCCTCATAGCACTGCTTAACCGATGGATTCTCATGTGAGAATCTAAGATTATCGCGCTTATCAAGCCCGTACAGCACATGACGGCGCTCCTCAACCATCACAGCGTCTTCCTTGTAAGGCTGTCCGCCACCGTTGATACAGCCGCCCGGACAGGACATGATTTCAACGAAATCATAGTGAACCTCGCCCTTCTTAATAGCATTCACCAAACGTCTTGTGTTGCCAAGTCCGCTGGCAACAGCTACATTTACAGTTGTCCCATTAAGGTCAAATGAAGCTTCCTTCCAGCCCTCAAGACCTCTCACTGACTGGAACGCATCCGCGTCAGGATTATTTCCTGTCACAAGATAGTAAGCACTTCTGAGTGCCGCCTCCATAACACCGCCTGTTGCACCGAATATGACACCAGCACCTGTTCCTTCACCTAAAGGATTGTCGAACTCGTCCTCATCAAGTTCTTCCGGCTTTATGAAAAATGCTTTGAACATTCTTTCAACTTCTCTTGTTGTAAGAACTGCGTCAACATCTTTGCCGCCGTCCCATGTACACTCGTCCTTTTTTGCAAGACAAGGCATGATTGACACACAGAATATCTTTTCCGGGTCAACCCCAAGCTTTTCTGCATAATACGACTTTGTTATTGCGCCAAACATCTGCTGTGGTGACTTTGCTGTTGAAAGTCTGCCTGCCATCTCAGGGAACTCGCTCTTTACGAATTTCACCCATCCTGGACAGCATGATGTGAACATTGGAAGTCCTGACTCCTTGATTTCTGGAAGCCTTTCAAGAAACTCGCTTCCCTCCTCCATAATTGTCATGTCTGCTGCAAATGTTGTGTCAAATATATAATCAAATCCTATTCTTCTAAGTCCTGCAACAAGTCTTTGTGCTGTCGCATATTCCTTAGACATACCAAAATCTTCGCCCCATGCTGTTCTTACTGCAGGTGCAATCTGTACTACTGTAATGATATCCTCATTTTCAATTGCATCAAGCACGATTCCGACATCGTCTCTTTCTGTAAGTGCACCTACAGGGCAGTTGCTTACACACTGACCACAAAGTGTACATGCAGTCTCCGCAATGTTCTTGTTTGCACGCACATTTACAGTTGTACGCGAACCTGTATTTACAACATCCCATATGTGCATTCCCTGAATATTATCACACACTTGCACACAACGCATACATTTGATACATTTCTGGGCATCTCTGATAAGTGGAAATGTTTTATCCCAATTATCTTTTTCTAAGATTGAATCATATGGCATCTCTGATATATTAAGTTCATTTGCAATTGACTGTAACGCACAGTTACCACTTCTTATACATGTACCACATTTGTAATCATGCTGTGAAAGTATGAGCTTGACATTAGTTTTTCTGGTTGTACGCACTTTTCTTGAATTAGTGTAGACAACCATGCCTTCTTCTACGAAGTTATTACATGCTGTAACACATCTGTCAGTACCCTCTACTTCAACAACACATACACGACATGCACCAATTGCGTTGACTTCTTTGAGATAGCAGAGTGTAGGTATTGTCTCTCCTATTGTTTTGGCAGCTTCAAGAATGGTAGTTCCTTCTTTTACTGATACAGCTTTACCGTTAATTGTTAAATTTACCATTGTTTCTCTCTGCCTCCTCTGAATGAACCAAATCCAAAATGATCACATCTTAAGCAGCGTCCAGATTCCTGACATGCTTCCTCGCATGAAAATCCATATTCAATAGGTTCAAAGTCTTTCTTTCTGTCTGCGGCATCACGCAGTGCAACCTCAACTCGTCCGCAAGGTACCTTGTCCTCATATCCGGCATAAGGTATCTCTACATCTGAAGTTATCTCGTGATGGTAGCCAAGATATTCATCAATGTTGGCTGCCGCAACCTTTCCGGCTGCTATAGCCCTGATTACTGTTGCAGGTCCTGTTACGCAGTCTCCTCCTGCAAATATTCCTTTACGTTCTTTAATCTCACTTGTATCAAGTGCCTCAATTGTTCCTCTCTTGACTGTAACGCCATGCTCCTCAAAATATCTTGTTTCGATACCCTGTCCGATGGCAACTACAATAAGGTCGCAAGGAATAAGAACCTCGTCCTTAGCTGCAGTCTTAGGTGATGGTCTGCCACCTTTTATCCTGCTTATCATCTGTGGCTGAACCCATAAACCAACTGCTGCGTCATTTTCATCTTTCTCTATTCTAACTGGTGACATAAGTTCAAGAACATCACAACCCTCTGCCTCTGCACCTTCAACCTCTTCCGGAAGTGCCGTCATGTCGGCTTTTCTTCTTCTATATACAATGCTTACTTTCTCAGCACCTAATCTTACAGAAGAACGGGCAACATCCATTGCTACATTTCCACCGCCAATAACAACCACTCGCTTGCCGGTATAGTCAGGCATTTCATCATCACCAATTGCACGAAGCATTTCTACTGCTGATGTTACGCCTGTTGTAGCATCCTCACCATCAATTCCAATCTTCTTGTCTGCATGTGCTCCGATAGAAATGTATACTGCATTATATTCTTTATTAATATCCTCAAGCGTAATGTCTGTTCCTACGCTTATATTTTTCTTAACTTCTATTCCTGTAGACAATATAGCGTTAATCTCCGCATCCAGCTTTTTTCTAGGAAGTCTGTAGTTAGGAATTCCATATCTTAACATTCCACCAAGTTGCTTTCTCTGCTCAAATATAGTAACCTTATGTCCCATAAGAGCCAGATAATATGCGGCACTGAGTCCTCCCGGACCACCACCGATTATTGCAACCTTCTTACCTGTTGGCTCATTACATGCCGGAACCGGAACATCACCGGCATTATCAACTGCCATTTTCTTAAGTCCCCTGATATTGACTGGCGCGTCAATAAGTGTTCTCTTACATCTGTTTTCACATGGATGCTCACAAATGTATGCGCATGTTGTAGGCATTGGATTGTCTCTTCTTATAAGACGAACCGCGTCTGCATATCTGCCTTCATGCACAAGTGCTATGTATCCCGGTATATCTACTCCTGCCGGACATGACTTCACACATGCAACCGGCTGGTTACTGTTACATGAACAAAATCCCCTCTCAATATGTGACCTGAAATCATCCTCGCAGCCATCAATACATTTTAGTACAAGCTTTGCTGCCTCATATCCGATTGCACAGTCAGCGGAATAATAGATTCCCTCTGCTGTAAGCCTGATAACATCAAGAGTTTCCTCTGTTGCGTTACCATCAAGCACATCATCAAAAAGTCTCGCAAGCTGCCTGAGTCCCACACGGCATGGAACACATTTGCCACATGACTGTGCAAGACACATTTTTATAAATGACCTGGTAAGGTCGATAGTACACAGTCCCGGTGGACTTGCTACTATTCTTCTCTCCAAATCCTGATATAAAGACTCCATTGTAACCTGAGCCTTATCCTTGGTTATAATCGTTAATCTGCTCAATTTCCGCTCCATTTCTGCATATTGCGTATGTCGTATTACTGCTCGCCAGTATACCGCTTAGGTAGTTCTATGCAACATTTTACACAATAAATGTTAATTTGAAAAGGAAGGTTATTTTTTTCACACAATAACCTTCCTCTCATCCATTACTTATGGTCGCACTTCATGCACTGGCTCGTTTCTTTGTCAGTTTCTTTCTTGTAAAATGCGCATGACCAGTCGCATATACTTTGCAATATAGGCATTACAGACAAGCCCTTTTCCGTAAGTGAATATTCAACTCTTGGCGGAATCTCGTCATATGATTTTCTTGATACAATATCATCCGCAATCAGTGCTTTTAATGTTGTTGAAAGAACTGCATCTGTAATATTCACCAGTTCTGCCCTTAACTCACTATATCTTAATGTCTTCTTATCCGCCAGAACACATATAACTCTTGATTTCCATTTGCCTCCAAATACTTCCAGCCCGTATTCCAATGGACATCTGATATCTGATTCTAATTTCTTGTGGTACATACATCTCTCCTTTGTTTTTGGCATTTCTTTATAATATCATAATAACAATTATTTTAAAATCAAGTGTGTATGTCAGATTTTTATATATTCATCGTCATATATGGTGGAATGCAGATAATTCCATCTTTCACGATTAAATTTTTTGGATGAATAATATAGCTTTCGTATTCGTTTTTCCCAAATTCTTCGCAGATGATAGACTTTCCAATACGTCTGGCGCCTTCTATCAGTAAAGCTTTTTTCCCCTGACATTCATTTTTCCATTTCAGTAGTTTTTATTTTTCTTTTTAATATCATGGTTCCTCCAGATTATGCGCATATATGTTAGTTCTAATTTTTATGATTATACGCACATTCTAAACAGGTTTTGAATTTATTTGCAGGGAGGCTTTTATATGTCAATGAATATTAACAGTTTGATTCGGACGGAGATTTACTGAATGCAAACGGTGTTGCAGGTATGGATGTTACTGTAATCGTTTAAGTGGTACATGGACTTTAGAACAATATGAAGGACAGTACAGATCTGCTATGTACGCAGCCGTAAAATCAGCCAATCCAAATTGGAAGCCCGGACAAGCATTTGATACAGGCATTCTTGATAATTTCACAAGAGAATCCGTAGAAGCTACACTTGTCCAAAATGGTAACAGACTCGTTCGTAATTCTATTGATGTATCGGTATAAAAGGGAGAAACGTATAGACTTCAAAAAGGCGGCAAATCATCTCAACATATTGTTGATGATTTGCCACCTCGACTTTTAACACTGATACCGTATCCACACCGCATCACTGTCAAATTTTTTAGAAAGATAGGAAAGTTCATCCGCTGCAGTTTTTCAGGTTGTCCCTGTCTTTACATCTTCTGTTTGCTCCACAACCTGCTTTTCTGTGGTTTCCTTAGCATTATTTTTCCGTATATTACCGGTATAAGCATTTGTGTAAATATTAGAGTAATTGTTTACACCTGTAACTGCCATACTAACATCTCCTTTCGTATTACAAAGCTTTCATTACCTTTTATTAGCATAATAATCCCAAATACCATTAAGCATTTTCCGATTACCATCTGATACATTCAGATTTAGCCTTAAATCTTTCCAATCACCCAAATACTGCTGCGATAATTTCTGGTTATCCGACTGGATGGCGGATAAAAATGCCTGATATGCCGAATTTTTGATAACCCCCTTTTCTTTAGATTTTGCAGTATTTTCCTGGTTCTCACCTATGTTCTGTTCATTTGCTGTCTGTTCACTTCCTTTATGGTAAACTACCGATGGTGTAAAATCCTGTAATTCTGACCAGATTTCTGTGGAAGTTGCCATAAAATTACTGTGGTTTTCATATGCCTGATTCAGCATATCCAGTTCTTTTTCTTTGGTTAATTCCTCAATTTTGCCCGATTCTGTCACATAATACTCCAGCTCATAATCTTGTTCCGCATATTTTTCTTCAATGCTGTTTTTCATTTTGTTATATGCTGTCGCCATTCTGTTTACATGATGTTCAAAGGAATCGGACTTTACACTCTCTGTATCTTCTTTGACAAATATATCCGTCACTTCCCTCTCAAAACGGTTCTGATAATCCATAGAGCTGACAGAAGATAAATACCTAAATCTCTCCTGCCCCGTTTTAGAAATAGATACTGTATCTGTATACTGTGTCATTTTCTTTTCTAAATCTGCTGGAAAATTTTGCTTCGTATTTTTCCTGCTGTTATGTTCGATTGCAGAATATGTAATATTTGTATTATTGTAAATCTTCATAGCTGTTTCCTTCCCAGATAAATACCATTAGACTCTAATATCAATCGGCACATACCTTTTAATTGTCTCTGTTTGTACCATTTCTGCTGCCTCTAAACTATCTGTAACAAGCTGCTCCTGCAAAACCTCGTCTGGAAGTTCTTCCATATTCTCCACAGTTTTTTCCGTCATCTGCTCTGTCATTTCTTCGGTTGTCTCCGAAAGTTCGTCCATGATTTCAGACATCATGCCCTTGTTTTCCTCTGTTCCAAGAGCTTCATCCACCATTTCTTCCTTTCGTTCTTCTTCTGTTTTAGGCTTATTCCTCTCAGCAGCTTCCGCAATCTTTTCGCCATGTTCTTCTGCCTCGTCCATGACATGAAACATCTGCGAATTATTATACTCCTGATTTGCTGCCGCAATTTCATTCTCATAATTATGAAACATTTCCAGCTTTTCAGAGATTTCTTCCAAAGTGTCAGCCTTTCGGTTTTTCAGATTTTCTTTTTGTGCTTCAAAAAAAGCCACCTTATTATCCCGTTCCTGCTGTCGCTGCAATTTTTCCTGTGTACTTTTCAACATATTAGAACTATTAAATCTATTTATCAATAAACCTCCACCGGATAAATTGACTGTAAAACTCATCTGGTTCCTCCTTCCCGACAAATTAATACAAAAGATTTTTCTTCTTGTCATTTAGGCTTAACATACTATACTTCCTTATCTATCTTACGTGACGTTAGAGAGGAATCCGTTTTAGAATATGTACCATTGTTTGTATACGTTGCACTTGCCCGGTTTGCAGCATTTGATATACCAGCTGCTTTCTGGGCTGTTTTGCCTGCAAAGGAATTGTAACCTGTAAAAACCGTTTTCAATGAACTGATATCTGCTTTCTTCAATTCATCTTCATCCAGCTCCAGCTTATTCCCCTTTCCTATGGTAATACCTATTTTAGAAAGTAAATGACTGGTTTTGTCTGTCATGCCTGTCATCCATGAAGCATTTCTAAGGACATCTTTTGTATTGGATTCTCCTGCCTCCTTAACAACATCATTATAATCATCAATAAAAGATTTCACTTTTTTGGTAATTGCATCCCAGTCATAATCCTCTACCTCTGTTTCTTCCCCGGTCTTTTCATCCTTCTTTTTTATTTTCTTTTTTTCCCAGAGTGACGCATCATTTAGTGCATCTGCTGATTTTTTCAGGGAATCCGCATTTGTTTTCATCAGTGCAAGCTTCTGTGAAGTATCGCCTTTCCCCGATAATTTTTCTGCATCCTGCTTTGCATAATATGCTTTCATAAGTTTTCCATAGCTTCCGTTTTTAATCGCAGCATAATCAGAAAGCATATTGGTGTTTCCTACGGATGAACTGTCGGAAGTTCCTCCAAATAATGCGGAATAATCTACATTGCTGTTATATTTACTTGTGTAATCACTAAAACTCTTAATCTCTGACATAATACCATTCTCCTTTACCAACTATAAACGAATATCAATCGGTGTATACACTGCCTGCTGTGTTGCATTCTGTGCATTTTCCAGAGTCGGTGTTTCTACTGTCACCTGTGTTTCCCCTTTAATATCCGTATTCTTTACGCTGTCTGTCTCCTCTGCCGCAGCCCCCGCAGATTCCT
>ERZ791883.916-NODE-916-length-29880-cov-8.594937_pt1 | contig 29880 bp, 29 predicted proteins | sample MGYA00510160_ERZ791883 | MGnify/ENA primary metagenome ERZ791883 (study PRJEB30046, sample SAMN00792072) | human gut metagenome | study: EMG produced TPA metagenomics assembly of the A metagenome-wide association study of gut microbiota in type 2... | reverse complement strand
GTAGGCATATCCAATTACCTCCTTCGGTGGTACTGTTTCTTACTATTATTATACGATATTTCTCGTCAAAAATCAACCATTTGTTGTGACAGAGCCTTTCTTAAATAATCAAGTGAATTCGTTTTACTAATAATCTGAAGTAAAATTTTAATAAGATTATAATTTTCTTTTTCCCCTATCATAATGGCTTCAGATGGTTCATTTTGAATAATGGATAAAAACTCCCGAAAAGCACTATCTATCCTAGTGTATGTAGTTATTCCATATGGTATTCTCCCTATTCCTTCATACAATTCATAAAGATGCTGTAATCCTTTATATAATTTATACGTTTCACTCGTGTCAAATTGGACTTCCATCCAATCTCCCACTTTAACAGACCTTCTTGAGACTTTTTTTGAAGTATCATTTATATCGCTTGGAAAAACATCATCATTTTTTCTTTTCTTTTCATATAGTAATTTCCCAGAAACTGGTTTGGCAGGATCTTGTTGATTTTCTACTAATTTAGGAATGAACATGAGTCTAAGAAGATCAGTCTCATCTAGTACGATTGGAGATGCATCCGCTGTAGTTGATGAGGTTGAGCTTATTTCAATGTTGTTTGGTGTCATATTATGGAGCTTTGGAGTACTTAAAGCCGATTTCATATTTTGACCTTCTTTCCTAAACATCATAAAAGGGGTAAAACCATTCATATCGTTAATTAATCACATAATGATTAGCACTCATATCTATTCTTTTTTCCCTCTTCCCAATTTCTCCATCACAATCCTGCTGACCCCATGGATCAAATCCATTGTCCCATCCATAATCAGCTGCCATTCATTGGTTTCCAAATACCGATTGACCACCATATTCCACTTCCAGTTGTTATAAAGAGACTGGACTGCCAACGGAATAAGAATCATACCCCAAAGTCCCAAATGGAAGTGCGCAAGTCCTATATAGGTTGCTCCCAGACTAATTGTTCCAAAGAAAATAAAACTAAAGGTATAAGGCAATTTGTTCATCGTTACTATAAAAGAAGTGGAATTTCTGTGTCGACTCAAAAGATAGATATATACTGCCAAAGCAATAAAGGCTGAACGATCAATTATAAAGTCTTTTCTTAAAAATTGTACCACAGGAATTCCAATTATGGTAAATATTGTAATACCCCAAAAGCTCAAATGCCAAAAGCAGGCCATTGCTTTGGAATAATAAAGTTTCATAAGATGTTTTTCTCTTGCAACATAGGCAGATTGGATTGCCGGCAAATAAGCACCAAACAACGCATTGGCTATAGAACATATAGCATTAAGAACCTGTACTGAAAAAGAATATATTCCGGTTTCATAGAGAGATAAAAAGTTGGAACTGAGTAAAACTGTAGCTTGTCCAGTAAAATAGGATGATACCGTCACCAACCCATCCCGCCATGCATTAGGCCACATCATGGCTAAAATGTGTCGTTGAGAATACTGATTCTGACTATTGTAGTCCTTAAGGATTGCATCAAAATGATGAGTTTTCATCAGATAACGCTTGCTTAAAAAACGAATAACAAATCCACTGGCAAAATAAGCGACACTCAGTCCCAATATTCCCATTCCAGTAATAAGACCAATACTCCCGGATATCAGGAAAACTGCTTTGGATAAAATATTAGCCTTGTTCTTATTGGAAACATCTCCAATACCAACCAAAACAACAGAATAATAACCAATATACAAATTGATAAAGGTGGATACTATATATAGGCCCCAGGCTGCATAGACCTGCATATTCAAATAAGATTTCGCAATGTGCTGAATATGAACCGTTCCCGCAGTAATCATCAATAAAGAAGCTGCTAACGCTATTCCAAAGTATAATTTCCGACATGTATACATAATGCTGCAAACTAAAGGGTAGTTAGGTTCTTTTTTGTTTTGAGAAAATACGACACCCTGTTTCCGCAGGTCTTCTGCACCACTCCAGGCATAGGACATACTATGACTCAGCGTAGGGGTAAAGCCGCTATCCAGCAGTTCAACCAGGCCACCAATACTAACGAAAACATACCAGAGGCCCAACAAATCGGGAGAAAGATAGTGGATCAAAACAGGAAGCCAAATTACCTGAGATCCCATGGAAAAAAATATTCCTATATAATTCCAAATAATATCTCGCTTCCTTGTCTTAATCTGCATTTATTTTCCTTTCCTATTCCACAATCCTTCGACCATTCTCCACATCACAATCCCAGCCATTACCCCCACCCCATCCAGGCAAACATCCTTCCAGGTGGCCGTTCTTCCTCCGGCAAAATACTGGAAAATTTCATCCATGGACGCAACAGCGATGCCCAGGGTGATGATACCCAGGGAAAAATTCTTTCTCCATCTCCTCCAACTGTACAGACTGGCAAAAAATCCCAGGGATGAGTACTCAGCCAGATGAGCCAGCCGGCGGATCCGTCCGTCACTGAGCCAGCTGCCTATCCGATGTCCTGAAAGCAGCCGTTGGACTATTTTCAGTACCCATTGGCTTTCCCTGTGGGAGAGGCTTCCTTGCTGGAAGGATTGGAGCCAGATAAAGAGAATAGTCAGCAAAAGAAATGCCAGAAGCCCATATGCTTTTCTATTTTTTTGCGTCATCAGAGATACACTCTTCCTTGTTGACCGAGGATATCCATGCTGCTATTGGTTTGTCCTCTCCATCAAAACTTGAACGTATCCCGAATCCCCAGCCATTGAGTATCTTTCTCGCTCAAATTCAGCGGCGTGCCATCTTCCATCTGGTATCCTTCGCTACTGGCAGAGCCAGGGTATTCTCCCACTACCTGAGGCCATTTGATCCCGATTTCCGGATCATTCCAGGCCATGCCGCCTTCGTCATTGGGATGCCAGTAGTCGTTCACCTTATAGCAGAACTCTGCTTCGTCACTGAGCACCAGGAACCCGTGGGCAAATCCTTCTGGAATCAGGAACTGCTTCTTGTTCTCGTCCGTCAGTTCTACTCCATACCACTTGCCATAAGTTCTGGAGTCTGCCCGCAGGTCTACGGCCACATCGAACACGGAACCCCGTACGGCCCGCACCAGCTTGCACTGAGGGAAATGCTTCTGGAAATGCAGTCCCCGCAGCACACCTTTGGTGGACATGCTCTGGTTGTCCTGGACAAAATCAATGTGGAACCCTGCTTCCTCCATGTCCTTCTTGTTATACGTTTCCATAAAATATCCCCGTGCATCCCCATGCACAGCCGGTTCAATGATACAGAGGCCGTCAATGCCTCCCACGTTTTTCGTCACTTTGATTTGCATGTTTTTCACCTTTCCTGGTTGAAGTGGTTAGGTGATTAAGTGGCTAAGTGCTTTGTTGTCTTTGATTTTCCTTCTTTCGAAAGAACTACGCTTCATAGACAATATCACCGACCCGATTAATAGCCAAAACACTGATTCCAAATCACTTAGCCACTTAACCACTAATGTTATAAATCACTTAGTCACTTAACCTCTGGCTAAGCAATGCTATCCTCCATCTCCATTCGGCCATCCAACGACGAACGATGAACGACAAACGATGAACTACTCCAGTTCCTCCAAATACCGTCTCACCCCATCCCGCCAATCCGGCAGGGGCTGGAAGCCCTGTTCCTTCAGCTTGCTCTTATCCAGCCGGGAGTTGAAGGGCCGTCTGGCTTTACTCAGACCATACTCTTCCGTGGTCACCGGGATCACTTTCGTGGAATACCCGGCCTGGCGGAAGATCTCCGTGGCAAAATCATACCAGGAAATGTACCCGCCCTCGTTGGTAGCGTGGTACGTTCCGTATTTTTCCGTCTCCAGCATATCCACCAGCAGCCGGGCCAGATCCGCCGTGTAGGTGGGCGTACCGATCTGGTCATTGACCACCCGCAGGGTGTCGTGGTTTTTCCCCACTTTCAGCATGGTCTTTACGAAGTTGTTTCCATTGCGCCCGAACACCCAGGCAATGCGGACGATGAAATACTTCTCCAGCAGCTCCTTCACCGCCAGTTCCCCGTACAGCTTGCTCTTGCCGTATACGTTCAGCGGTGCGAACTCCTGGCTGTCTGCCTTCCAGGGCTCGGTTCCCTGGCCGTTGAACACATAGTCCGTAGAGATATACATGAACTTGGCATCCAAAGCCTGGCAAGCCCGGGCCAGATTCCGTGTCCCGTCCATATTCACGGCAAAGACCTTATCCTTGTTCTCCGGTTCCTCGGCAGCATCCACGGCCGTCCAGGCCGCACAGTGGCACACACAGTCCGGCTTGATCTCCTGCAGCACCCTATCCACTGCAGCATCATCAGTAATATCCAGCGACACATAGGGCAGCTTTGCCACAGCGTCAGCCATGCCCCGATACTCTGGCGAGGACCCGCACCCCACGGCCTCATATCCCCGTTTCTGTAATTCCAGCATCACATCATGCCCCAGTTGTCCATTGACGCCGGTGACGAGAGTTTTCACGATTCAGGACCTCCTTGGGTAGTTCATCGGTTGCCATACATTTTTTCGTAGTAGTTCTGATATTCCCCACTAACAATCTTTTCCCACCAATCCTGGTTTTCCAGATACCACTGGATGGTTTTCTTGATTCCGTCAGCAAACTTTGTCTCCGGCAACCAGCCCAGTTCGTTGTGGATCTTGGTGGGATCAATGGCGTACCGTCTGTCATGTCCTTTCCGATCTTTTACATAGGTGATCAGGCTTTCCGGCTTGCCCAGTTCCTTGCAGATCAGCTTTACGATGTCGATGTTCCGCATTTCGTTATGGCCGCCCACGTTGTAGACTTCCCCTAACCGGCCCTTTTGCAGGATCAGGTCGATAGCCCGGCAGTGGTCCTCCACATAGAGCCAGTCCCGCACGTTTAGCCCGTCCCCGTACACCGGCAGAGGTTTGTCATGGAGGGCATTGATGATCATCAGAGGAATCAGTTTCTCCGGAAAGTGATAAGGTCCATAGTTGTTGCTGCACCGAGAAATGGTCACCGGAAGCCCATAGGTCCGATGGTAAGCCAGAACCAACAGGTCCGCCCCGGCCTTGGAGCTGCTGTAAGGGCTGGAAGTATGGATGGGCGTGGTTTCCGTAAAGAACAGATCCGGGCGGTCCAGGGGCAGGTCCCCATACACCTCATCCGTAGAAACCTGGTGGTACCGTTTGATACCATACTTCCGGCAGGCATCCATCAATACCGAAGTCCCAATGATGTTCGTCTCCAGAAAGATTTCAGGGTTCAAAATAGACCGGTCCACATGGGATTCCGCAGCAAAGTTGACTACCATGTCAGGGTGTTCTTCTTCGAAGAGACCATAAACGGCATCACGATCACAAATGTCCATCTTTACGAAGCGGAAATTCGGTTTGTCCATGATAGGTTCGAGCGTAGAAAGGTTTCCTGCGTACGTTAATTTATCAAGACAAATGATTCTATCTTCAGGATATTCCTTTAACATATGGAAGATGAAGTTAGAGCCGATGAACCCGGCCCCGCCGGTGACAATGATGTTCATTATCTTTTCCTTTCTTATCATAATCTATAAGTGATTAAGTGGCTAAGTGAGTAAGTGATTTGGGCTCACTGAATCCTTTTCGTGTCGAAAGTTCTGTGACTCCGATACAATCATCTCAGCAGTAGATTCTTTAGATTATAATCACTTAATCACCTAATCACTATCTTTACATCTTTTTTTCCAGGCTTCTAATCAACAAGTTCAGAAGCATTCCTACTTCGTCACTTTGCTGTTTTACCGTTTGGAATTCTTTTGTGGGGATATATTCAAATGAATGGCACAGCATTAAGTGAGTCATCAGTTCTGCATTAGAACCTTTGGCTATATACAGAAAATGAACAAAATCTTTTGTGGTTCTCCTTGATTGACCTTCTGCTATATTGGCGGGTATGGATACTACGGCCCGCCGCATCTGATCACTCAAAGCATATTTTTCTTCCTGGGGCAATTTACGAGTTAAGCAATAAACGTTTTTTGCCAAATTCATTGCTTTCTGCCAAACCATCAGATCCTGGTACGATATAACAGCCACTGCGTCAACTCCTTTGGTTTTCACTGAGCCACTTAATCACCTAATCACTTAACCACTGCCTTTACAAGGTCACTCCCGCAGCACGCGTCCTTCCACCACCTTCTGGAGATACTGTCCGTACGGGCTCTTGCCATACTGCTTGGCGCTTTCTTCCAGAATGGATTTGTCTATCCACCCGTTGGCAAACGCCACTTCCTCCGGCGCCGCAATCTGGATTCCCGCTCTGGTCTCCACGGCCTTCACGAACTCCGAGGCTTCGGACAGGCTGTTGATGGTCCCGGTATCCAGCCAGGCATAGCCTCTACCCAGGGTAACCACTTTTAAATTCCTGTCTTCCAGGTACATCTTGTTCAGGTCCGTGATTTCCAGTTCCCCTCTGGCCGACGGTTTTACCTTTTTGGCATACTCGCACACCTTGGCGTCGTAGAAATACAGCCCCGTCACGGCGTAATTGCTCTTGGGCTGCTGGGGCTTTTCCTCGATGGAAATGGCCTTGCCATCCTTATCGAACTCGATGACCCCGAACCGCTCCGGATTATCCACGTAATACCCGAACACCGTGGCCCCCGTCTCGTTGGCCGCTGCCTCTTTCAAATGCTTCGTCAGCCCGGCCCCGTAGAAGATGTTGTCCCCCAGGATCATGGCACACCGGTCCCCGTCGATGAACTCCTCACCCAAAATAAACGCCTGGGCCAGGCCATCCGGAGAAGGCTGCACCTTGTAGCTCAAATGGATCCCATACCGGCTCCCATCCCCCAGCAGCCGTTCAAAATTCGGCAGATCCTTGGGGGTGGAAATGATCAGGATATCCCGGATTCCGGCCAGCATCAGCGTGGTCAGGGGATAGAAAATCATGGGTTTGTCATAAACCGGTAACAATTGCTTGGATGTTACCATGGTCAATGGATACAGCCGGGTACCGGAGCCTCCGGCTAAAATAATACCTTTCATTTCCTGTTTTCCTTCTCCTTATCTTCAAGATATTCACGTCCTAGTTGATCAATAAAGTCACAGAAATCGTCAAGATTTAATTCTTCTTGTTTATAATTGATCAAATACATCTTTGTAGTTTCTTTTGATGAATTTATGCAAAATTTCTCTATATAAGTACAGAAAAAATAATTTCGGGAAAACGCCAATTTTCCATTGTTAAATGGAATAGATACCGATTTTTCAAAAGCCATTCTATAGGAATTTGCTATTAAACAAGAATATAGAGAATACCATTCTCCGTCAGTCACATTCAATGATAATTGGCACATTTTTTTCAGCGCTGGTGTGTTATCTAAAAAATATAAATTATGACAAGAATATCTGAGCTGATCTGATATTCTTTTATTTCTTGACTTAATAATTTTCATTCTATCCATATATGCAGGTTTTATAAGTTCCACTACTTTATCTTCTGTTTCACCATAACATTTAACAATTTGCAGCAGTGCGTCTATGGCGCTAATTTGTAATGATATAAGCCCATTTAACTCAATAAAATTTTCCAACTCTCTCGTAGACTTAAATCCCTTCCACGCTAAATATTCTTGAACAAAATCTGAATTTTTTTCTAGAACCTGTCCGTCATATTGGTCATTGAAAAAATATCTTTTATTATAATCAAGCATATTTTTATCTAATTTTCCGATTGATTCTAAAATATGATGGCAATCAGAAAGCGCTGTTGTATTATGAGCAATAGTCTTCTGGACGAAATCAACAAAGCCTATTAATACAGAGATTAAATTATATAAGTCGCTTTTAAAGTCAGATTCCTTTTGATTTTTATCATTATTAAACATCAAAATAGCAACGGAAAAGGAGCCAAGAGCTGCTAAAGCCGACCAAAAATCAGGAGATTTTCTTAAGTCTTTAAAAAAGAAACCCATAAGAGTTATAGCTACTAAATAAGCAATAAAAATAATAAAAGAAGGGATTATAGTAGTTAGCCCTTTATGTAGAAAATCATTTTTTATTTTCAGCCCTCTAATATTAATTTTCACAGTTATAACCTGTTTCTTCCATCTAATTTTTATACTCTAAGCTTAAGCTATTTTATTATCAACTTAAGAAATGCGTAACTTGAAGTACCAATACCTGCTAAAAAACAAAAGAGCGAGAGATTGACAAATATAATGCATACCGTTCTCCAGCGTTCTGCTTTGTCACTGACTGGCATTTCAAAGCTTTGTGCCTTCTAAAATCGATCAATCATAACACTTGAGTATTGATTAAGATACTCTTGTTCATATCCTTGTGATAAGTAAGATAATCCATAGGAAACAGAAGCGCATAATGTCCCCATCTCCCAGCATACTAAAGCCGCAAATATATAAAATCCTATGTCGGCTACTTTTGATTGTCCATTAAGAAAAACAGTTAAATTATTTGTAAAAAGTGCAAAAACTGCAATGGCAGCACCTATACTGTACCCATAAGTGTAGACACTTTTTAAGAGTGGCATCTACCCGTAAAGTTGGACACAATCATTTGTATGTGGTATCCTCAATCCAATGAATCCAAGGAGAATCCACATGAGCAGAAAAATTTTTACAGAAGAACAGATTGCAGTTTTACGCCAGAACCCTTATGTGTACAGCGTAAGCCATTCCACCATTGTTCTTAGAAAGTCTTTTAAGGAACTCTTTTACGCGGAATATATGGAAGGAGCCTATCCCAAAGACATCTTCAAAAAGTATGGCTTTGATCCTGCTGTGCTTGGCAGGAAACGCATTGACGGTACTCTCCAGCATATCAAAGAAGAATATGCCAAATATGGCTGCTTCTATGAAGGCAGGAGACCAGCCAACAGAACTGGTTCTGCCGCAAAGACCAAACCTGAAGACGAGATCAAGTCTCTCAAGCATGAAGTCGAATATCTGCGATAGGAAGTGGAATATTTAAAAAAAATTTCCGCGATCAGGAACACCAAAAGGTAGGTTCTCTGCTCATGAATGATTCCTCTTGTGTGTTTGAAATCATAGATAAAACGCTGAAAACCAGTGAAAACCGGCTTTCCATCAGCAGCTTGTGCAAAATGGCAGGTGTATCCCGCAGCGGTTATTATGCCTGGTTGAAAGCTGAAACAGTCCGGCAGGCACGGGAAGAACAGGACCGAAAGGACTTCGAACTGATTCTTACCGCTTACAAAAGGCGTGGCTACAAGAAGGGTGCTCGCAGCATTTACATGGAGCTGCTTCACTTGGATAGGCCTGTCATTATGAACGTGAAAAAGATTCGCCGACTGATGAAAAAATTCCATTTGCTTTGCCCCATCAGAAAAGCAAATCCCTATCGGCAGCTGGCAAAAGCTCTGAAGACAAATACCGTAGCCGATAATCTGCTGCAGCGCCAGTTTGAGGACTATGGCCCTCGAATGGTCCTGCTGACTGATATTACCTATCTGCCTTACAACGGCATTTTTGCTTATCTTTCCACCATATTAGACGCCTATACCAAACAAATCCTGGCATATGTTCTCAGTGATTCCTTGGAAGTAGAGTTCGTGGTGGAAACGGTCAATAATTTGATCCGAGACCACGGCGTATCTCTGCACGCGGAAACCATTGTACACTCCGATCAGGGCTGCCATTATACCAGTCACAGCTTTATTGAAATCCTTCATGACAAGGATCTGAGGCAATCCATGTCCCGGCGTGGCAACTGCTGGGACAACGCTCCGCAGGAAAGTTTCTTCGGACGCAAGAAAGACCACGTAAAGAAAAACATTGCAGCAGCAACGAGTTTCGAGGAGGTGAAAGCCATCGTCGATGATTACATGGATTATTACAACAACGAGCGATACCAGTGGGAACTGGCGAAGTTGTCACCGAATGAGTTTTACCAGTTTGTGACGACTGGTGTTTATCCTCTTGAAGTTCCACAGATACCAGAGGTTCCTGCCCTGAAGCGGAGAGCCTGTGAACTAGGGAACCATCCACTCTCGTAAAGTGGCAGATACAACCATTTCACGAGAGCGGAACCACTACATTTGGTTAAGGGATTCAGCTTGCCCTCGACAGACAAATACCAGGTGTCCAATTTAAAGGAGCCCGGATTGTTCGACTGTCTAATCCAAGGGGTCCCACTTTTAGAAACTGTCCTTGACAAGGGGTACGGTTTAACCTGCATTAATCATTAAAGCACTTTTTATACTAGATTGGCCCATCTGGATACAAGATATAAATCCTTGAATTTTAGCATACCGTAATTCATCAGCAATTTTATCATATCTAGCCAATCTTATTTTGTCATTTTCCGAGTTGAGCATTTACTTCTCCGATTCTATTGTATATAAAAGAATTGATATTTCAGCATTTTGCCAACAACTTCCAAAGTGCGAAATCCTGCGTTTTTAAAGCAGCATACAATCGTTTTTGATCCACAGATAGATGAAACTGCTCCTGGTATAAATCCTGTAAAAAATAACTGCATGCCATAAATACTTGCATCTGCAACGTGAGATCAATGCCTTTAATTCTACTAACCATCAAGGTTCCACATTCGTTCAATGCATATTTAAATATCAATTCATCATCTTGAAGTCCAAGTTCATAATAAGAATGGACTAGACTTTTCATTAAATACCATTGATCAATAGCCTTGACATTATTATTATGCCAAAGAATTTTAGATGCATTGTGTGCACTCGTCTCCTTGTAATACAAAGTTTCGTTTACTTCCACAATTTTCTTTGCTTGTGACTTCATTAAAAAGCCATTTATCATATCCTCATACCAATAATTTTTGGGAAAGCGTATATGTTCAAAGATATACCTTCGATAAATTCCCCCCCAAATAAAACCACCGGATTGCCCTTTTCTGGTGATAGTTCCATCTTCAGTTATTGTGCCGTGCTGACACATAACAATATCCGCATTTTCTTTAACAGCCAAATCATATAACTTCTGGATATAATCATCGGTGACAACATCATCATGATCAAAAAAGCCAATATATCTTCCTTGAGATTTTTCAATACCGTAATTTCTTGCATCTGCGATACCGCCGTTTGGTTTGGAGTATAATTTAAAATTTGGCTTATTCGAGATAAGTTTTTGCATGACATCATAAGTATCATCTTTAGACCCATCATTCACCAACAAAATTTCATAAGAATAATCTGTCTTCTGGCAATCAAACATTGCCACAATACGATCTGCATATCTTATCGAATTATATAAAGGTACAATGATGCTAACATCTACCGTAGCTTCTTCATATTGGTAAAAATAATCATTAGATGCACAACAGGGATCAACATAGGGATATTTTTCTTCAAGAATTGCCTCATCATATTTAGGCAGTTCTACCTTATGATACAAATGATGGTAAATCCGAAAAGAATATATTATGTGTCTCAGCGTTTTAAGTTTCTTTTTGCCATTAATTACAGCATAACATGCTATTTCTTTCAATTTATTTTTCAATCTAGTTCTCCGTTACAATCAATCTCTCTCAAACAAATCTCTCGTATACACTTTTTCTTTCACATCGTCCAGGCAATGATCATAGCGGTTAGCAATGATACCATGGCTTTTCCGCTTGAACTTTTCCAAGTCATTGACCACTTTGCTGCCAAAGAAAGTGCTTCCATCTTCCAATGTCGGTTCATAAACAATGACTTCCGCACCCTTGGCTTTGATCCGCTTCATGACACCCTGGATGGAGCTTTGTCTGAAGTTATCGGAGTTTGATTTCATGGTAAGCCGGAAAACGCCAATAGTCATGGGATGCTCTTTCGAAGGATCATAGCCGCTGTTACTGTGATAATACCCTGCCAGTTCCAAGACCCGGTCAGCAATGAAATCTTTGCGGGTCCGGTTGGAATCTACAATGGCCTTGATGATGGTTTCTGGCACATCTTCGTAATTGGCCAGCAACTGTTTCGTATCTTTCGGTAAGCAATACCCACCATACCCAAAGGAAGGATTGTTATAGAATGACCCAATCCGAGGATCCAGGCAGACCCCATCGATGATTTCCTGGGTATCCAGACCTTTCACTTCTGCGTAGGTGTCCAATTCATTGAAATACGACACTCTCATGGCCAGATACGTATTGGCAAAGAGTTTTACAGCCTCTGCTTCTGTAAAGCCCATAAAACGAGTGGGGATATTCTCTTTTATAGCCCCTTCCTGGAGAAGACCTGCAAAGGTATGCGCTGCTTTAACAAGCTTTTCATCTTTCGGATCCGTCCCTACAATGATCCGGCTAGGATAGAGGTTATCATACAGTGCTTTGCTTTCCCGTAAAAATTCCGGGCTGAAAATAATATTGTTAGATCCCAATTTTTCACGAATATGCTTTGTATAGCCTACAGGTATAGTCGATTTAATCACCATAATGGCATTTGGATTGATTTTCATAACCTGCTCAATTACAGCTTCAACAGACGAAGTATCAAAGAAATTCTTCTGAGGATCATAGTTCGTTGGGGTTGCAATAATCACAAAATCTGCGTCTTTATAGGCCTTTTCAGAATCTGTTGTCGCTGTAAGGTCAAGGTTCTTCTCTGCCAAATACTTTTCAATATAGGTATCCTGGATTGGCGATTTCCGATGATTCACCATTTCAACTTTTTCAGGAATGATATCGACCGCTACAACATGATGATGTTGTGATAAAAGGGTCGCCAAAGATAGCCCTACGTAACCAGTTCCCGCCACCGCAATATTCATAAAGTATCTCCCTTCTATTACCAAAATCTACATACTCGGCATTACTTCAAATAATAAGCCTTATACCACTCTGCAAATTTCCGTAAACCAGCCTGCAGCGTAGTGGTTGGACAGTATCCATAATCTTTTTCCAATGCTTTCGTATCAGCAAAAGTAACTGGAACATCGCCTGGCTGCATAGGTACTAACTTCTTATGTGCTTCAAAGTCATAATTGGCAGGCAGTACACCAGCGCGGATCAGTTCCTGCTGAAGCGTATCTACAAAATCAAGAAGATTGACTGGATGACCTCCACCAATGTTATACAGAGCATAGGGCGGAACCGGTAATCCGTCCTTACCATTTTGTCGTTGTGGAGCTTTTTTCATTACCCGTACAATACCTTCTACAATATCGTCGATATAGGTAAAATCTCTTTCACAATGACCATAATTGAAGATTTGAATCGTTTCGCCAGCCAACAGTTTATTGGTAAATCCGAAATAAGCCATATCCGGCCGACCTGCGGGTCCATACACTGTAAAAAAGCGAAGACCTGTACACGGAATGTTATATAATTTTGCATAGCAATGTGCCATCAGCTCATTCGATTTTTTAGTAGCTGCATAGAGAGAAACAGGATGATCCACTTTATCTTCTGTGCTGAATGGTACCTTGGTATTTCCACCATAAACGGAAGACGATGATGCATACACTAAATGTTCCACTCCATTTTTGCCATAATCGTAAGAATGACGGCAAGCTTCCAAAATATTATAAAAGCCAATCAAATTCGATTCGATATATACATCCGGGTTGGTAATAGAGTATCTCACCCCTGCCTGAGCAGCTAAATTAACTACAATCGATGGACCGTAGTTAGTAAAAATTTCTTCAATCAACGCTCTATCTGCTATATTTCCCTTAATAAAGGTCCATTCACTAGGAGAATTTTGAGCAACCTTATCTAATTCTCTTAAGCGGTATTCTTTTAATGAAACATCATAATAATTATTTAAATTATCGATACCAATGATATGTCCACTCCAATTATCTTGTAACAATCGCTTTACCAAATTCGCGCCAATAAAACCAGCTGCGCCGGTAATAAAAATATTCTTCATAATCACAACAACCTCCTGATTACTTTCTTAATAAGACTCGCCATTTTTCCCCTATAAAAAATCATGTTGATTGCAAGCACAAGAATTCCTGTGATAATGGTAGTTTGAATCGCCATCAAAATCCAGCTAATATAGTTCAAATCATTAATTGCAAGAAATCGACCTGCAGCAATGGTACTGACTGCAATAATTCCATCTACCAAAAATTGCTTCATGACAAGTTTCATAGGATAACGAATAAAGTGATTAGAATCATACCAGGAAAGCCACAGCGTCTGATATGACATGGCAACCAATGTCCCTATAGCAACTCCTATCAGTCCCCAGTTTTTTACGGCCAATACAGAGATAATAATATTCAAAAGGGCAGCATTGATATAATTCTGTTGTGTCTGCTTGTAGTGTCCAGCGGCCAAAACCATAATATTATAGGGTAATCTCAAACAATGCATCACATTGGCACCAACGAGTAATAATGCAAATAGTGGCTGACTATAGTCAGCATCATGAATTCCTGCTGTATAAACTTGCACAAAAGGAACTATCAAAACTGCAGTGCAGGAAAAAATAAAGGTAGTTCCGGTATGTATGCACCATTCTGTCCAAGAAAACACCTCACTCAGTTCATTCAATTCTTTTTTAGCCCATAATTCTCCTATCAGGGATTGAATACCGTTTGTAATAGAAAGAAATAAGGTTTTTACCCCTTTGACTATTAAAAAATAAACAGAGTAAATCGATACATTCGATAGTGTGGAAAATATAGTTAGAACGATAATATCTGTGGTATCCAGGATAATTGCCGCAATATGCTGTGCTACCCCATTCCATTTCTGTTGAATAGGTTCCCGACTGTATTGAATACGCCAGTTGATTTTATAACTCTGTTTTACATAGGTACTTAAAATCAAAGGTCTCAACAAAAAGATGCAAGATGTTGATAACTTCACCAACTGAACTGAAAAGCCACTTGAAATCAATATAAAACTAATAATCGTATTTAAAAGAATCGTTATAGTCTGAGCATTGTATTGAATATATCCTCGTTGATCCGAATTTAAAATCAATGCATTAACAATGCCAAAATAATATTGTGCGATCAGACTGATTGATATTGAAATAATTAAAGTAGCTGTATATAAAAAACTGAATTCTCGGTTGACTAAATATGGATAAACTCCACATAAAGCTATAACATAAACGATAAAAATACGTGCTAATCTTTGGAAGAATCGATTCGCCGAAACCGCAATTCTACTAATTTGGTTATTATCCTGAGCTGCCAGAGGCTTATAAAGGGATGATTGAACTACTGCCCCAACACCCAGCTCTAAAAATGAAATTACCCCTAAAAATTGCGTAATGGAATTGATTAAGCCATTAACACTAGAACCATAATATTCTAGAAATAAGCGAGGTAAAATAAAACCACAAACAAGAGCTGTAATTTGAGATAACAGTGATGCAAATGTATTTTTCAATAAAAGAATTTTTCTCACTGCATCACCTCCCAATAAGTTAATTGCTCCAGCCTCAATTATTTTCTAGCTATTTTTTATTTGTGATTTCTTTAGGTAGCACAATCATATCGCCTAAAATTTTATCCCATTTTTTAGGAGTAAACTCTTCCATTCCATTCCCTGGATAGAATGTCAATTCACCAAAATATGTTTTACCCTTCACTTCATAGAAATCCACACGTACAAAAGGAATCCCTTGAGATAAGATTTCTGCCAATCGAATCATTTCATTATAGGAATCAGGTTTGCAGATTTCTCTATTATCACTTGGATAATGCCGCTCAAAGGGTAATCTCTTCCATTCTTTATCAAAAAAAGTGACACATAAGCCTGTATCAGAAAACCGATTGCTGCAGACAAAAGTGGCTTTTAAATGGCCAGAAAAACACATCAATTTATAATCTTTTAAATCTACATTATCATCATCTGCAAGAAATTTTTCTGCAATAATTCTGGGTTTTACATTTTTATAAGGCCACTCCCTTCCATACCAGTAGTAATTGCGTTTGAGACACTTCTCCAGCAAATTTTTAGCAGCTTCTTTATCCAGTTCTTTTTTGTTCTTACAAATAACAATACCTCCACTATCATGAGTACATTTAAGTACAAATTGATTTGGTAAGCTATCAAAATTTATATCATCAAAATGATTCCAGACACCCAGTGTAGGTATGATATATTGTTGTCCGATTCGAGCAGCAACATATTTTTTTACCTCATACTTATCTACTAACGATGTATAAAGTGGATTCCGATCATGAATTTTCAACCATTGTAACTTTTCATTAAAAGTCTGAGGAAAGTCAAGGTTAAGAGACTCACCCATATTGACCTTATACATCATTTTTAAATATGTTGCATCATCAAGGAAATTCAATATACCAGAAGCTGAAGCATATGAAAACAGTATTGCCCTATTATGCAACGCTTTCTGAATCATCTTAAGATAATCTCTCATATTCAGACCTTTCCTTTGTTCTATAAGAATTAAACATAAGGATCAATTTCTACTCCGCTATTTTTCTTTTTGAAAATAACAATTGAAGCATGGTGCTTAAAATTATAACAATCACAATGGGGAACAATCCAAGCATGATATCGTAAAAGGAAAAATAAGCTACTCCACGGAGAATGAATTCCATAATGACTGCTTTTAATGATATTGTTAATAGCGAAGAATCATCAAAGCTCCAATGGTCAATTCTTTTCAAAACTTTCCCAGCCCCCCAGCTATATAAAACAATCCCTATAACTCTTAAGTCATAATAGGCTTGTGTGATAAAGGAACATGGATATTGACCATGAGATAAACTGAGGTCTCCCCAAATAAGAATTGTGTTAATGCTCCATACATCATCGTATCCTGATGGTTTTAAACTAGAAGGAAGCCAAGCACATAAACCAGTAACCAAATCATCAAAAAAGGTCAATCCAACCTCATTATTCCATCCGGCCAAAATACTCGTTTGGGCTCCCAATGGGAGAAACGAAAGTTCATGGATCATTGAAGATGCAAGCGATTTTCCATTATCAATCCATTCACCAAAACGTATAAAGTGAGTAATACTATCCATTTCATTTAATAGAAATAGGGAAATAAAAATTACTCCTATCCCACCAAAGACCATTCGCTGAATGTGATGAATTTTCTTACCTGCTGTACTTAACCACAAAATTGCTAAAATATATAGCACGATGGTCAATCTACCATCGTTAGCAAGTAAAAACAAAATCGAACCTGATAAAGCAATTAGTAGACCGATGAAACCATAAAACTTATAAAACAGCTGCTTCTTCGAAGATTTGTTTTTAAACAAATAAGTAAAAAACAAGAAATTACAAATTAAAACCAATCGGGCCGGATGTTTAAAGAAGGCTAAACTATTGGTTACACTGCCAACCCCAGAACGGACTGCATTCGCTTCTACAATCAGATTAAAAATAGATCCATAAGCGCTTGACCACAAATATAAAGAAATTATCCCAACCAATAAAGATATCCAAGATAATAGCAGAAAATTTCTTGAAGAATTATTTTTTAGAGATGACTTATCTACTTGATTTGATACCGCTTTAAAACGAATGTTAATTTTACTATGATAGGATAAATATAATATTGCAAAACCTAGGAAAGACAGTAAATAATAGTAAATCAGCGCATAAATACCATCACTTGTTAAATCTAAAATCCCCTGTAAAAATCGAATTTCATCCCCATCCCATAGGAGTTGGGCAACGATTATTGTTGGAAGTATACCAAATACCAAATCATACATGGCACTGGCAATAAAAAATCCGGTGATTTCCTTCTTATGATATAATTCTCGTACTGTACAAATCGTATAGATAAGCGTACAGATTACGCAGATTAGAAATAAAAAAGTCATATCAAAATACTCCAATCATTGACTTTCTTTCACAGTGAATTATAGGGTTAAAAACATGAATCTTTATAACTTTAAACTTCTAACAAAATTTTTAACTCCATCATATTCTGGCATAGATAAATCTGGGTATGCTTCTAAAACCTTATTAACCCATTTCGGCCCATGATCTCCAACTTGTTTTATGAAACATTCTAATTCGCCAACTGGCACAATAAAAAGATTATGCTTCTGGGCAATATCATTTATTTCGTCGAAAGCACTTCTTACTTCCCCAGCAGGTAGAGTATAAACCCCTCCTGTTTTCAATATATTCCAATATGATTTCATTTTCAATTCGTCTTTAATCATTCCAAGTTCACTATCTGAAAAAAAGCTATCCTTTTCATTTCTCTTAGAAAGCCGCTCCATAAAAGATATTACCTGCATTTTGGTTTTCATTGAAGACTTGGATTGACTTTGAACTCCATCATAAAAGATATTATAAGGGCTCTCTATTATATTCCATGGTATTTTGCATGCATTACATATTCTTTTAAAAATTTCTCTATTATTCAATACATCAAAATCCGTAATTACTCTTATATCAACTCCTAGCGATAACAACGCTCTAACAATAATAGATAATCTTTGCTTTCCTCCAGAATAGGTAAATAACGTCTCCGAATATTTTTGCTGTTCTCTCTGGATTGCGTCATTGATAATAGAGTAAAATCTACAATCTGAATCGCTTTCACACAATACGACATTTCTATAAAAGAGTCCTTCCAGGACATTAGAATATTTTAGAATTGGATCAGTCCATACTTTTTGGATATCATCTTTATTGAGAATAGATATATGGTTTATATTGTTTTCACGTGAAATATGGACAATTTTTACTCTTTCGGGAGCTGCTTCAATAAGGCCTTGAATTAAGTGTTCACTATGGGTAGAAATAAAAATTTGTTTTTCATTATTACTCAGTCGCCCTATCATTTGACCCATAACTTTTGCTTGAGGCGGATGAAGAAAAGCTTCTGGTTCGTCAATAAGATATACCCGATAAAAATCCAGCATTAAATACAACAAGATTCCTACAAAACTTTTTACACCATCACCCTGGTCTTGAATTTGTGGATGTTTATTTAATTCACTAGCATAGAATTCTGCTCGTTCCGTCTCATCAGAGAAACTTCTAGCACTCAAATCGATTAAGGAATCTAATAAAATTAAAGGAAATGAATTTCCGTATTGCACATCAGGAACAATATATTTATTAAATGCTTCATGAAAATAATTAGAAAGTCTTTTTCTAATACTCGGGTCAAATGCAACATATTGTATTGGATTAACTTTAGGATCATTTCTATTAATTTTAGGTGCAGGACGGCATATAGAAAGGCGTGTTTCAGTATTTAAATCACAGACAAAAAGATTACGCAGTGATTCATTATTATTACAATCTGTGCTTAACCACCAATCAATGTTATTTGTGAAAACATTATTCCCCATTACTGTATAAACGTCTGCACCGTTTTCAGTTCCCACTTTTTTAACAAGTAATTCGAAAGATTTATTGCTTTTTACTGCGGTGATATCTTTTATTACGATTGGTTCTTTCTGCCCTAGTACATTATAAATATCTTTCAAGGTCTGACTTTTACCAACATTATTCGATCCTACAAAAACAACAATGTCGTTATGTTTTATATTTGAGATGCTATTATTATCATTAAATTCAATACTAGAAATATAAATTCCCGGCTTTACATCATTTTCATCTATACCCCATTTTACTTCCATTAAATTTCTCCTCCTCTCTATTAAAAATAAAATTTAAGTTAGAATTACGGATATTATTTAGCCAGCAAATCATTAATATAGTTTTTCCAACGTTTATTCACCCTATCAGGCAGAAAAAGTTCGGCACGTTCTTTTATTTGATTACTAAAATGAATTTTGTCCGCTTTTGTCATTTGACCAATATGTTCTATACTTTCTATCAAATCTCCAACATTCTTCATTCTAATTAACTGCTTTTTAAAATAATCTCCGAATAACTCTTTCGGCCCGCCACAAGGACAATCAGTAGATATACATGGTACACCTGCTGCCATGGCTTCCATCAAAGCATTTGGCATCCCTTCAAAATCAGATGAAAGGACAAACAAATCTGCTGATTTCAATGCCTCCTCCACATGATCCGTTGCGCCCATTAAGAATGCTCTACCTTGTAAATGCAATTCATTGATTTGTTGCTGCAGCTGTTCTTTCAATGATCCTTCACCATAAATTTTTAAGGTGGCATAGGGAAATTCTCTAGCTATTTTGGCAAAGGCCTGGATTAACAAGGCATGATTCTTCTGCTTTTCCAGTCGTCCACAGGTAACAATTTCGCCTTTGTTAGGTTTTCTTTGTATATGATAGAAATCTTCTTTCACGGAATTATAGATGATTCGAGATTTAGATTGTAACTTCTGGGGAAACCACTTTTTAGCTTCTTCCGTTTGAAAGACGCAGCCATCCGCCAATGGAAGCAGATATTTCCCTATCAGGCGCCCTATTTTCCCTCCATATTCTACTTCTGGATCATTTCTAACGGAAACCAGGTTCTTCGTTGGTAATCCAATCGTTGCAAGAAGAGCACGAAAATTAGGTTCTGCCATAAAGGATACAAGAATATCCGGTTTTTCTTTCTTGCATAATTGCCGCAGCTTGTAAATGCGGCTTAGATTCCTTCTCCATCTTGATTGTTTTATTTCCGTATTTTCTAATGACAGACGTTTAACATGTTCTGGAACAGTGTATTCCCACTTATCACGAAAAGAAGTTACCAAAACGGTATCATATCCTGCTTCAGAAAAATACTTCGTCAAATTGATCATGACTCTTTCTGCGCCGCCGTCATGGATGGCATTGATATAAAACATGATTTTTTTCATATTCTTATCACCTTCTTAGAAAGTAGAGCTTTCTAAGGCATCTGTCATAAAAAGATAATGAACGTTTCTGAAGATCTATATCCTTCAATGAAATAAACTTGCTTGCCTCAGCCTGTAAGAACTTCTCTAAAAAACAAAAGGCGTCATTATTCATCATATTTGGATGATAGCAAAAAGTAACAAACCGAAAGGGAAGATTTCTCACGCGACCCGATTGCTGCGGCAAAAAGAAAAATCCATCCTGGTAGTAAATATCATTGGCAATGGTATCGCTGATAATACGAATATCTGATTCCTGTTCTAAAGCCAGAAGCGTATTTTGATCGAAGGTATGAGAAGGTGCAAAAAAAATCCGAGGTTGAATCTGATGCTCGTTCAAGATTTTAATGCCTTGTCTAATTTTGGCACATTGTTCTTGTAAAGAAACGCCTGCAAATTCACTCCGAAAATTTATAGGGTTTAAACCACCATCTTCGGTAATATATTTATGATTGCATCCATGAAGTGCCAATTCCCATCCTTTTTGTTGCCAGGAGAGCACTTTATCCCAAAACTCCATGTTCTTCGGATAAGTTTGAACCAGTGACGGATCTTGATTATCTGGGATAATACCAACCAAGGGGCTTATATTATATTTAGCCAGTAAACTTTCCATGCGATTCCATTTTTCTACATCCATATAATCGGAAGCATCGTCCAATCGCATCAAGTATTTACTCATTTATTCTTTACTCCCTTTTGCAAGCTTTAAATAGAACGTTGATAATTTCTCTGCCACTTTCCGTGAATCAAAGCTTTGCAATCCTTTTCTATATTCCTGGTTACAGGATTTTCTGGAATATGTCTGACATTCTGCCAATACTTTTTCCCAAGCTTTCATATCACCCAAAGAAATATATCGAACCAATGGTGTCAATTCAACATTTCGCGTGATTGTGTCAGAAAGCAGACAAGGTAGTCCGCTTGCCTGAGCCTCTACAACCGATACTGGAAGGCCCTCCCATAGAGATGGAAAAACAAATACATCCATTGCCTGGTAGTAATCTTCTGGATTCGATTGGGCACCCGTAAAAATCACTTTACTGCCAAGCTGCTGTTTCTTACACTCTTTCTGGATTATAGGCCACAACTCTCCATCACCAACCAGCAAAAGTCGAGAATTTGGATATTGCTTTAAGAAGCGACCAAAGAGTTGGATTAAAAAAATATGGTTTTTAGGCTTTGTAAATCTGCCAATATGGCCAATGACAAACTCATTATCTTTTATGCCTAAATTTTGTCGTACCTCATACCGTTTCTCTGGCTGATAGGCAAATTTCTGCAAATCGATTCCATTAGGAATCATCCTGTAATTAGTTTTCAGTAATGCATTTTCACCATACATCCATTTTCCAGCGATATCGGAACAAGAAAAAAGATAATCGGCTATATTCCGGGTAGGATATTGCATCATCGTTTTCACAATACCTAAAATTCCCTTGCCATTAGAAGTACTATGGCTATGAGCAATTGTTTTCAATCCATATTTTTTTGCAATCGATAAGTAGATTGCAGAAGTACTCCTTACATGCCCGTGAATAACTTTATATTCAGGATGAGATTGGAAAAAATCATTCCACCAAACAACGTACTCAAAATGATTCGTAAATTTATACTTAGGGCACACAAAAATTCTGGCTCCCAACTGTCGCACTTCATCATATAAATCTATTTGAGCTTCTGGAATAACAATAAAATCGAACTGTATCTGTGATCGGTCTATATTATGATATACATTCATAATAAATGACTGTAAACCACCAAAGTGCAAACTATTTACCATCTGCAAGATTCTAACAGGTTTCTTCCCCATTTTGATATAAAACCTCTGTCGTTCGCTTCTGAATTATAACTGTATTTGACGGATAATTTCCTCGAATAACAGACCCACCGGCTACCACGCAGTTATCTCCAATAGTTGTTCCCCGAAGAATTAAAGTATTTGCGCCTATCCAGACATTATTCCCTATGGTAATAGGTGCTGTTTTAAATTTCATAGCACTTACTCCATCTTTACATCTAAAATCATGGTCCTGATCATATATTAAGACATTTGGTCCTAACATCACATGGTTTCCAATAGTAACAGAGTCATAAGCTGTAACAACACATCCATTACTCATACCAAAATTATTGCCAATATTGAGTTTACCACCTTTACGAACACGAATTTTAGCGCCATTATGCATTTTTAATATAGCGCCAATATGTAGTGTTGACCCGCGTTCACAAGTAATTTCTGTAAGTGGTGAAGTAATGGCTGGAAATATGCCCTGAAAATGCTTACCATTCGCAAGCTTTAACATCATATATTTAATTCCTGCCAAAGGAACACAAAACAAGGCTTTAAAATACTTATTCATTTTTTCCCTTTAAATTAATTTTCTTAATTTCCTCTATATAAGTTTTTACAACGATTTTCCGGTCAAATTTTTCCTGGATTCTTTTTCGTCCAAGCATCCCCATTTGTTGTCGTTGTTCCACACTCATATTGATAATTTGCTCCGTTACTTTTAACACCGCTTTTTTATCATTAACCGGCACTAAAAAACCCGTCACTCCATCCTCTAATGTTTCTCGGCATCCAGGCCTATCGGCAGCTATAACGGGTCTACCTGATGCAGCAGCTTCTAAAAGGACATTACTCATTCCCTCAGGATAATAGGAAGGATATAAAAAGCAGGAGCATTTTTCATAAAAGGGAATCAGATTCTTTTGTGCTCCATGATAAACGACAGCAGCATCGTTTTTTAAGATTTTTAAATACCTTATATCATCACAAGGCCCGCAAATATCAAATATAACATTAGGAGAAGCAAAGCGATGGGCAGCTGCCAAAAATAGGTCAATACCTTTCTCTTTCATCACCCTTGCAACAAAAAGAAAATGTAGTTTTTCTTCATGCCAAGGAAGCAATTGAAAAGTTCGTAAATCTACTCCAGATCCAGGTAATACTTTGGTTTTTGTTGCAGCTTTCAGCATATGGTGCAATTGAAAAAACTTTCGATTATCCTCATTTTGAAAAAATACACATTCTGCACCTGATACCCCCACCTTATATAACTGAATCGTCAACTTTTGTAAAGGCCCAGGGATTTCAACTGGAGTACCAAGCCCCGTCACATTGGGGATATAAGGAATCTTTAAATTTTTACAGGCAAGGCCACCATAAACATTAGGCTTGATATTATAAGTCAGTACTACATCCGGTTTTTCCTCTTTAAGTATTTTGCGATATTGCAAAAAAAGGTGCAAATCTGCAAATGGATTTTTCCCGTGCCTGCCAGTATTCACTCCAATTAATTTTGCACCGATTTCTTTTAATTTATCCTGATGTTCCAACAATTTTCCAACAACAACGACTTGATATCCTTCTTGAATTAATTGCTCTATGATTGCACCGCGCAAATTATAGGCATACGTGGTGTCATTGATTATCATTACGATTTTTTTCATATCTGCAGTACCTTTGAAAAATATCTTAAAAGAGTCAATGATTCAATCCTTCCGGCTTCACTTCCGCCGTTACCTGCCCCTCAGCCACGCCTTCCGTGCTTTCCTTCATGAACAAAATCTTCACGGTAGCGAAGATGATCTTGAAGTCTTCGAACAGGCTGGGACGGGCGATGTACATGAGATCCAGCAACAGTTTGTCGTAGGGGGTGGTATTGTACTGGCCGTAGACCTGGGCGTAGCCGGTAAGGCCGCATTTGGCCTGGAGCCGCAGGTTCCACTCGGGCATTTCTTTGGCGTACTGGGCGGAAATCTCAGGGCGTTCAGGCCGGGGACCCACAATGGACATATCCCCCTGGAGGATGTTCAGCAGCTGGGGCAGTTCGTCGAAGCGGACGGCCCGGATGAACCGACCCACCCGGGTAACCCGGGGATCGTTTTCGCCGGTGCTGAGCCGGGCCACGCCGTCTTTTTCGGCGTCCATGCGCATGCTGCGGAATTTCAGGACGGAGAAGATTTTGCCGTCTTTGGTCAGCCGTTTCTGACGGTAGAAGATGTCTCCCCCGTCGGTGATTTTGATGGCCACGGCCACGGCGGCCATAATGGGGGCAAAGAGCACCAGTGCCACCAGGGACAGGACGATGTCGTAAAGGCGTTTGAAGAACAGGAATTCGGGACTGGGGTTGTACCGCTGCACAGCCATCATGGGCAGGTGGAACAGATGGACTTTTTTGGCGCTGTCCATGATCACATCCCCAATCCTTGGGATTACATAGGTCCCGATTTTATGGGCCACACAATATTTGGTGATCAGATTCCGGTCATGGCTGTGAAGGCCGCAGCAGAACACCACTTCGGCCTGTCCGATAGTCTCGGGAAGGTGTTCCATGCATTCGTCCACGGTGACCACGGACTGGACGTCGAAATGAAGATCCATGCCGTACTGCTTCACCAGTTTGTCCACGTTCTGGCCCTGGCCCATGATCACCACGGTCTTTTTGGGCGGAAACACCCGGAAATACCACTGGTGGACTGCCACGGTCCACAGGGTGATCAGGAAGAACTGGAGCAGAAAGGTGGGCAAAAAGGGGAGGAAGCTGATGTAGTGCCGATTGATCAGGAGGGTGATGAGGTACAGGATGCCGTCGCTGATCAGCGCTGCCAGTCCCTGACTGTACACCAGCTCATAGATCCGGCTGATGGGCACGCTGTAACCGTTGTACAGATGGGAGGTAAAGTAGTAGAACAGCCCGAACAGGAACACCATGATCAGGTTCCCTGCATAGTAGAAGGGATGGATGATATGGGATTCATAGAAATGTTGCCAGCAGAGCCAGAATGCCCCGGTGACCAGCAGGATGTTCAGTCCATTCAGGAGTTCCTGCAGTATTTTGTTGTACATGGATGTATTCATATAGCGGCTCATTTGGACCTCCTTATCGTTGATTGTTCATCGTTGGTCGTTCATCGTTCATCGTGGGATTGTGCGGAAAGCGGGCCGCCCGGCGTGCGGCCCCTACGGGTTATTCTTCCCGCTTCCCCTTTTTCTTGTGATGCTTTACGTGGTTCTCGTCGTAGTAGTCGTAATAGTAATAACCGTACCCGTAGCCTTTGTGCTGCTGGGGAACGCCGTTTAAGACGACCCCCAGGATATTGGCTTTGCCGGCCTGGAGACGTTTTTTGGCTTCCTGGACCTCTTCCGGAGCCACCATGCCGGAACGGACCACCAGGACCACGCCGTCGGCCAGGTTCCCCAACAGAGCGGCGTCGGTAACGGCCAGCACCGGGGGCAGGTCGATGAGCACATAGTCATAGGCTTTGCCCGCCTGGTCCAGCAGCTGTTCCATTTTTTCCGATCCGATAAGCTCGGAGGGATTGGGCGGCACCGGGCCGCTGGTCAAAAGATCCAGGTTGGGGAACACTTCCGGATGGACCACCTGGGCAAAGGGGACTCCCTGGGCCAGGCAGTTGGTGACCCCTTGGTTGATGACCCCGAAGTTCTTGTGCTGGACCGGCTTCCGCAGGTCGCAGTCCACCAGGAGGACTTTTTTCCCGTCCTGGGCCAGGGTCAGGGCCATATTGGAAATGGTGGTGGACTTCCCTTCCCCAGGGACGCTGGAGGTGAAGCAGATGTATTTCAGGTCCTGACCGGCTCCTGCAAACTGGAGGTTGGTCCGGATGGCCCGGTAGGTTTCCGCAATGGGAGACTTGGGGTCATTTTCCACAATGAGTTTTATTTCTTCCATAATTTCCTCCGCAGGCCGGCCCAGAATCCTTCTTCTTCCGGCCGTTTATGGTCTCCCGCTTCCGGGATCACCCCCAGGACGGGCAGTTCCAGATACCGTTCCACGTCAGCAGCAGTACGGATTTTCCGGTTCAGCAGGGTCCGGGCGATGGTAAAGCCGGTGCCTCCAAAGAGCCCCAGGAACAGGGCCAGCACCAGGGTCAGCAGCTTCCGGGGTTTGATGGGTTTGTCCGGCAGGGTGGCTTCGTCCACCACCTGGACTTCGGTAGGCACCATCACTTCCGCCACTTTGGCTTCTTCCAGCCGTTTGGCCAGCATCACGTAGATTTCCTGGGCTACGTCCGCATCCCGTTTCACCTGCAGGTAACCCTGCTGGGTCTGGGGCAGCTTGGCGATTTCGTCAGCGTTCTTCTTTTCCAGCTGGTCGATGGCGGAATTCTTCCCCTGGGCCACGGCGATCAGGGCTTCGTTGGTGAATTTGTCACTGAGGAGCTTCTGCTGAACGGTGCTGGAAGATGGCGCCTTCTGGGCGATGATGGCCTGGATCTCCCGGCGGAGACTGTAGCGGGCGGCCCCGATCTGCCGGTTGATTTCCTTCATTTTAGGGTTCTCGCTGGTGTATTTTCCGGTGTAACCGGCCTTTTGGGTTTCCAGATCCACCAGCTTGTTCTTGGCCTGCTGGATGGAAGGGCTGTCGGCCAGGGAGGCCCCGGCTCCGGACAGCTGGTCGTTGATGGACCCCAGGGCGGCCTGGGCGGTTTCCATATCCAGTTTGTTCTGGGCCTTGGCTTTGTCCAGGTCGGTGATCCGTTCCGCCAGGCTCTTCATCTGGTTGTCGGTGGAGAAGATCTTGTGCTTCACCTGGTAGTTTTTCAGTTTGGTTTCCGCATCATCCAGCTCTTTTTTGGAAGATTTCACCCGCTGTTCCAAAAATTCCCGGGTGGCGGCGGATTCCGCATGGGACAGCTCCGTCAGCCGGTCCAGGAACCCCTGGACCAGCAGCCGGTTGGCTTCCTGGGCCTGTTCCGGGGTCTTGCCGGTTACATCCACTTCCAGGATTTCCGTATCCTTGTAGGGCTTGGTGATGATGTGAGTTTTCACATAATCCTCGTACCGGGGATACTTGCCGTCTTTTTCTTCTTCGGTTTGTTCGATCACCGGGATCACCACATGGCGGCTTTTGAGGATTTCCGCATGGGTGTTCATCTGCTGTTTGGTGAGCTGGGCGTTGCCTATGGGCAGCTGTTCCATAATGGAACTGGACAGGCCTTTTTCCTGTTTGATCCGCAGCAGGGCGGTGGATTGGTAGGTATTGGGGACAATGAGCAGATAGGCGACGGCCAGGCCCAGGAACCCGCCAGTGATCTTGGCGATGGTTTTCTGGTTGGTCCGGACGATCTGCCACAGTTCCCGCAAATCGATTTCCTGTTCGTTCAAGATGGTTTCTCCTTTTAATCGTTGTTGTCCTTGATTTCCGAAATCATGTAAGCACCGCTGAGGAACGGAGCAATATCCCGGGCAAAGTCGATCCGGCCGTTCTTGGTGAGATACAGGATGTCCCCTTCCTTCAGGACCAGATTGTCCTTCAGGTTGCCGGTTTTCAGCATATTGTTCAGGTTGATCTTGATGGCCTTGTTGGTGTCGTCCTGGTGGATCAGGAACACCTTCTTCTTGGCCGCATCCCAGGTGAAGCCCCCGGAAGCCCCCAGAGCGTCCATAATGGTATGGCTCTTGGTAAGTTCATAGGTGCCGGGCTTCTTCACTTCTCCAAATACATGGACCCGGATGCCCCCCAGTTTCACGATGTTCACGGTGACGTCCGGTTCCACATAGTACCGGGAAAGGCCATTCCGGAGATACCGGGTGAACTGGTCCACGGTCATGCCGCTGGCGTTGATTTCCCCCACCAGAGGGAAGGATACGGTGCCGTCGGGCCGGACGGTGTAGGGTGTTTCCTGGGAATTCTGGAGATTGGAGCTGATGTCCTGCTCCTGGATGATGACGATATTCAGCTGATCCCCCGGGCGCAGGGTGTATTCTTCCGCCCCGGCAGGAAGGGCCAGGGAAGCCAGGGCAAAGGCCATGGCCAGGATTTTCTTCTTCATGGAGCCTCCTTGGAGTCGTTGGATTCTTATAGAAAAGTCTTTCTGTAAACAATACTATTTGTACAGGAAAGTCGTTCTGTTTTGGTAAAAAAGCAAGAGGGGCACAGGTAAACGCCTGTACCCCCCCCGAAAAATTGTTCGCAAGTCCTTTATTCAATTGACGGCAGACCGCATTTGTCCTTCCTTCACAGGCAACTTTCCATATACTTCCGTATAAAGAGATATATAGTAGTATAACAAAAGAATAGACCGTCTGCAACTCAAATTTGTCCGAATTGAAAACAAGGTGAATTTTAACCAGAAATTAATGACTTTTTCATGTATTTTGTTGCTTTTTTCCGCAGGGAACCCTTCCAGGGAGGGGAGGTTTTCCATCTGCTTCCATTGTACAAAAAGTGATGGGTAAAAATCCTCCCTGAATGAGGTTCAGCCAAAAATTTTTGCCCAGAATCCCCGTTTTTTCCGTGGGGGCTCATGGGGCGGGTCGGGATAGAACACCTTTCCCTGGGTCAGGAGCCGGCTGTGGGTATCGCAGGCTGCCAGGAAATCCGTCCCCCCGGGCAGGCTGCGGACGGCTTCCTGCGCCTTCCGGGTATCGGGGCTGCGCCAATCGGTCCGATGGGCGTCGCTGCCCAGGAAATGGATCATCCCCCGGTCCCAGAGCCAGCGGACACTGCGGAGGGCGGATTCTCCGAAGTCCCCGATGAAACTGCCCCAGTTGCTCTGGAGCAGGATCCCCTTTTCCACCCACTGGCGGACCCCATCGGGATGGGACATAATGTGCCGGTACCGTTCCGGATGGGCCAGGATGGGCAGATAGCCCCGGAGCTGGAGCTGGTACAGCAGGTTCCAGGTTTCCAGAGGGGCGGCGGTGGGCAGCAGTTCCACCAGAAGATAGGCGGTGCCCCCCAGACAATAGGCCCGGCTTTTTTCCGGCCCGGGGAGATAGTTGAGGGTATCCCCATCCAGGCTCACCTCGGCCCCTGGATGGAGGCGGATGGGGATACGGGCCTCATCGGCAGCCTGCTGGAGCTGGGACAGGCGCTCCGTGATGGTCTCCCAAAGGGGACAGATGCCCCGGCGGTGGAAATGGGGGGTGGCAAAAAGGTCCCCGGTCCCTGCCTCCGCCGCCTGGCGCAGCATGGCCAGGGACATGGAAAGGTCCCGGGAACCGTCGTCCCCGGGGATGTTGTACAGGATGTGAGAGTGAAGATCGAACATGGTTGATACCTCGTAATAGTGGAAGGTGCCGCATCAGGCGGCACCTTCCGTCACTGGTCAATTGTCACTGGCCCCAGGAAGCCAAACGCGGCTGGCGTTTGGCTTTGAAAGGAAACGCAGCCTGAAGGCTGCTAACCCACCACCAGCCTTGCGGCTGGTCCCCCGCCCTTGAAAAGGGCGG
>ERZ791883.904-NODE-904-length-30168-cov-7.394547_pt1 | contig 30168 bp, 30 predicted proteins | sample MGYA00510160_ERZ791883 | MGnify/ENA primary metagenome ERZ791883 (study PRJEB30046, sample SAMN00792072) | human gut metagenome | study: EMG produced TPA metagenomics assembly of the A metagenome-wide association study of gut microbiota in type 2... | reverse complement strand
CAAGGGGTCTTGTGAACAGGAGTGTCCACAAGACCCCAACATTTATTATAGAACCGGAATTTTCTTCCAGGAACAGAGGAAACAAGGAGACTCGCGGGAATGGAGAAAACAGAAGGAACTGCCTGGATAAAAATAAAATCTGGGAGGAATCTCCAATGAAAAAATCCTTAGTCTTTGCTATGGCCATGGCTCTGGGTGTCAGCGCCACCGCTTTCGCTGCCAACCCCTTCTCCGATCTGCCTGCCGGCCACTGGGCCTACGGCGCTGTTGCCAAACTGGCTGCTGCCGGCGTAGTTGACGGCTATCCTGATGGCACCTTCAAAGGCGACAAGACCATGACCCGTTATGAAATGGCTCAGATCGTTGCCAAGGCTCTGGCCAAAGGCGCTATCGGTGCTGATGATAAACTGGTCAGCGAATTCGCTGATGAACTGGACAACCTGGGTGTTCGTGTTGCCAAACTGGAAAAGAACGCTGATAATGTGAAGGTTACCGGGGCTGCCCGTATCCACAACAGAGTTGCCAGCGGAAATCGGGTCGACAAACTGAATAAAGAAGGTCTTGCTGACAAATCTGACAGCAAACTGCGTACCCGTCTGTGGTTCACTGGGGAAGTGAATGACAACTGGCATTATGTAGGGATGCTCCAGAATATACAGAGCTTTGAAGGCAAGAACGAGTCCGGCGACAGCACTACTGAATTCCAGAGAGCTTATCTGACTGGGAATATCGGTGCTGTGAACCTGACTGCTGGCCGTTTCAATGATTTTATTGCCGACGGGAACGTATTCGATGACCGGGCTGATGCTGTCCGTGCCGATGTGAAATTCGGCCAGGGCTATCTGTCCGCTGCTTACGGCAAAATGGCCAACAACGTAGTATATGGGAAAGAGAATAATGAATCTGTAGCAGATGATTACTGGTCTGCAGCTTTGGGCGGCAGATGGGGCAACCTGCATGCGGAAGCAACCTACACCAAAGTGGATAATCAGGATTTCTTGAATGCATTGGATCCTGGCTATGCTTACAGCGACAACAAGATTTGGACTCTGGGTGCTGATTATACTGCAGGGAAATGGAACGTAAGTGCCATGTACCTGAAAGGTGATGCTGATGAAGCTGATGCATTTAAAGAAGGTACCGGACTGGATCTGGATGATGACGGCTATGTATTCGGCCTGAACTATGCTGGTGCTGAAACCAGCAAACCGGGCACCTGGGGCCTGTATGCCAAATATTATGACCAGAGCGCACAGACTGTAGTAGCTCACACCATGAACGGTGATTACTACATGTTCCCGTTCACCGGGTTCAAAGGGTACATGTTCGGCGGCAACCTGACTGTAGCCAAGAACATGGTTGCTACTGTGGAATACTATGACCTGAAAGACAAGAATGGCGATGCAGGGGACTTCGCCGGCAAACATGCCCGCACCCTGTGGTCCGAACTGAACATCACCTTCTAATCAACCGATTGAAAGCAAAAAACGGCTCTCCCCAAAGGAGGGCCGTTTTTATGTGCCGAAAAAACAGTGCAGAGGGAAGAGTGCAGAGTGCAGAGCAGGTACGGTGAAAATCCAATGTTCTGTTGCGATGCCGTAGGGCCTCACAAACGGAGGTCGGAAGGTCAGATGCACGGTCTGCTGGTGTTCGCCCGTACCGGGCAACAAACGGCGAACACCGCTGTTGTCGTCTGTTAGACAGCGACGGCCAGGGGAGCCCGTCCCGGCCGCCCAGAGGGCATGACAAAAAAACAGAAACGGCCCTGAGGTTTTACTATAAATCCGAAGTCCGGGAAGGGCGCGCCCTACAGATGGCAATCGGCTAATCGATGAAAAATTCTTCGGTGTAAAATGAGGGGGAATCCAATGGTACCGTTGGTTTTGCTTGGTGATTTTGCTATAATGGAAGAAAAGGGGGGATACAATGGAAAAACAGTTGATACCTGAAGTCTTACAGGTGGTTCCTGGAAAAGGATACAGTTTTTACGCGTATTTTAATGACGGAACGGTTCATTATTATGATGCATCGTCACTGGTACAGAACCCCGGAGTATTTCAAAAATTGAAGGATCAAAAGGTGTTTCACGACTGCCTTACGGTCATGAATGGCACAGCCGCGTGGGACTTGGAAGGAAAACGGAATCCGCGAAGATGCATAGATTTGGATCCTTATGACGTCTATGAGGCCCCTGTTGTAAAGGATCCGCTGGAGACGGTTGCATAAGAGATAAAAGAAAAGGGGGTGTTGCACGTCCTGTGCAACACCCCCTTTCTGTCGCCTGCCGTTGACCGCTAACTGCCGACCGTTGACCGTTGACCGCTGACCGTTGACAGAAATAAAGCGCCCTGCGCTTTATTTCCATGTATTGCACTGGGTCATCTGATCCACCAGGGGCGTTCCGCTGCCGGCCAGCAGATCCACTTTGCTGACCACCACCTGCATGATCCGGTTCTTTACCACGCCGCTGGAAGTCTCCATGCCGTAGGAGGCCAGGGAATGGATCATGTAGGGAGTGCCGTTGTAATTCCCCAGCACCATCATAACATGGTAGGGGGTGAACAGCAGGGATCCCGGTGCGGCGGTTTTGATGTAGGCCAGCTTCTCTGCATGGGTCATGCCCTGGAAGCTTTTCCCCGGGAAGGACTGAGCCTGTTCGTCTCCGTTCCGGGGCAGCTGGATCCCCATGGTCTTGTACACATCCTGGACGAAGGAGGAGCAGTCCACACTGTTGTGCATGCCGCCCCAGCCATAGGGGGCCCCCAGATGCTTGAAGGCCATTTCAATGGTGTTGTTGGCGGTGTAGGGCAGGTAGCCCTGATGGAGATCAGCCCCGTAGGCGGCTTTCACCGGGACAATCTGGAGATAGCCCTGATGGTTCCGGGTGGGCAGCAGCAGGTTCCCGCCCTGGGTGGGAATGGCGGTGCCCATCTGGTACAGCTGGGGCTGGGTGCCGGCCTGGAGGGTCAGTACCCGCCCGGTGACTACAGCAGGAGAGGCAGGGTTGGCGTAGGTCTGCCAGGTCTTGGCATCGGTGATGGCTACCTTGTTCCGAGGGACCCATCCCCGATAATGGGGGGTACGGACGAAAATGAAGTTCCCTTGGGGATTGGTGTGGTACACCCGCACCGGAGTGGCCGGATCCACGGCGGTTTCCTGCCAGTTGTCGAACTGGGTGTCGGAAGCGGAATCAAAAGCCCGCTGGAGGGTGGGGAAGGACCGGAGATCCACCCGGTCCACCACCACTCCGTATTTCACCGTATTGGTGGGACGGATATTGGCTTTGGCATCTTGGACCAGCTGGGAAGCAAAAGAGTGGCTGATGGGAGCCCTCTGGATGTACTGGTCTTCATCCATGCCGAAGGAATTCACATAGCCGGTGAGCTTGTCGCCGGAAATGGAGGCTCCCAGGTCCTGGATGGAATCGCCAAAGGTGGCCTTGTCCATCTGGGCGTTCATGGCTTTAATCCGTTCCGGAGTGGCCAGGACGGTGTTCCCGGCAGCCGTGGTCCAGGCGGAAGCTTTGGTGAGAGCAGCCGGTGTGCCAGGCATGGCCGCCGCAGCCAAAGCCACGGAAGCGGACAGGCAAAGGGCACCGGTCAAAAGGGATATACGATGAAAAGCATGCAGCAAAATGATGACCTCCTTTATATAGCGTTCCTATTATACCATAAGAAAAGGGGACCGCGGGTAGGGTGAAAAACGGCGGGCCGTTGACCGGGTTTCTTATGGTATAATATCCCCTGTGATACACCTAACGGAAAGGACGGAAACGGCAATGGGAAAATATGTGATCGCCCGGCCTGTGGTCAGTGAGCTGGTGGTGGAAAAATCCCGGTTCCTGTGCACCCTGGCCCGGGTGGATACGGAAGGGGAGGCCCAGGAATTTGTCCGGGCCATGAAAAAGAAATACTGGGACGCCACCCACAACTGTTCTGCCTATATCGTAGGTCCTGACAACCGGGTGGAGCGGTCCAATGATGACGGGGAACCCAGCGGCACAGCCGGTTCTCCCATGCTGGAAGTGCTCCGCCGGAAGGAGCTGTACAACACGGCGGCAGTGGTGACGAGATATTTCGGAGGCATCAAGCTGGGCGCCGGGGGCCTGACCCGGACCTACGGGAAATGTGTGGCCCAGGCCGTGGACGAAGGGGGGCTGGCGGAAATGGTCCCCATGGGGGATTACTCCTTTGTCTGGTCCCTGGATGAGGTGGGACGGGTGCTGAACCTGCTGTACCAGCAGTCTCTTTTTGCCGTGGGGGATGTGGAATACGCCAACCGGGCCAAAATCCATCTGGTGATGCCCCAGGACCGGAAGGAGAAAGCAGAAGCCTGGCTCACGGAATCCCTCAGCCGTCCGGTGACTTTGGATGAAGAGAAAACTTTCTTTGAAGAATGTCCGGTGGAGCCTGCCCAACCTTGATTTTCCCTTCCGTTTACAGTACACTTATACTATTGTACATCATGAGATGATGGGGAAAGAATATGGTAGAAAGCAGGCATGATCAATGCTGAAAAAAACTTGTGCTGTCCTGATGAGCTGTCTGGTCCTGGGGGCCGCTACAGTTCCTGCATGGGCGGCGGAAACCGGCGTATCCGTCAAGACGGTGAACCGTACGGAAAATAAAGTAGATGTGGAATGTCCTCAGGTCAGCGGCGGCAGCCGGACGGCGGATGACAAGATCAACCGCGCCCTCAGCAGCCAGGTGGCTTCTTTCGTCAGCGAAGCCTCCACCCTGGGAGGGGGCAAAGTCCATTACGACGTGCACAAATCTGACGAGGATCTGGTCAGCTTCACCCTGGTGATGACTCCCAATATGGGTGTGGAAGAAAGCGTGGGCATGACCTTTGACCGGAAAACCGGGGAACTGCGGCCTCTCAGCTATTACTACACCAAAGACCAGCTGGCTGTGTTGGCCCAGAACGGGCTCCAGTATCTGTATGATGTGGATCCGGCCAAACTCCAGACCATTCCGGATACCTATTATGTGGACCGGGACGGGAGCCTGATCGGGGTATACCATGCCGGGGCGGTGCTGGATAAAAGTGAAGGGGAAATCGAAATCAACCTTTCGGCAGCTGGTATGGATGCGGAAGGGAATGTGACGGAGACGCCCATCGACCACAGCAGTGCGTCCCCGGCGGAAACGGCGGCACCTGCAGGTACGGAGGCCAAACCGGCAGAGATACCGGCAGCCGGAGAAAACTCCGGCAAGGGGCTGGAACGGATCCGGGCCCGTCTGGCGGCCAAAGAAAAAGCCCAGGATGAAGCCAAAGCCAAGGCGGAGGCCAAGGCCAAAGCCAAAGCAGAGAAAGCCGCCAAAGCCAAAGCGGAAGAACAGGCGAAACTGGATGCCCAGGCCAGGGCAGAAGCTCAGGCCAGGGCCAAAGCCCGGGCAGAAGCCAGAGCCAAAGCTGAGGAACAGGCCCGGAAAGAGGTTGCTGAAGCTGCCAAGGCAGCGAAAGCCAAGTCTGCCAAAGAGAACAAGGCTGCTGAAGTGGCAGCCGGCAGCCTGACAGCGGTGGCCAAAGGGGCGGAAGCAGCCGGGAAAACCGCTGCTGCCGTGAAACCGGCGGAACAGAAGGCTGTCCGTCCCATGACCGTAAAAGAAAAAGTGGCAGCCATCCAGGCCCAGGAAGCCAAAGAAGAGGCAGCCCGGGAAGAAGCCCGGATGAAGGAACTGGTGGCCATCAAGGAAGCTGCGGAGAAACGGGCGGCAGAAGAAAAAGCTCGCCGGGAAGCGGAAGAACGGGCGGCTGAAGAAGCCCGCCGGCAGGCGGAAGCTGCGGCGGAAGCCGAACGGCAGGCTGAGGCGGAACGGCAGGCAGAAGCTGCCAGAGCCGCGGCTGCAGCTCTCGATACGGATGTAAGCGGTGCCGGGGTGATCACCGGCACGGACGTGCGGATGCGGGACGGCGCCGGCCTGGACAGCAGCGTCATCGGAGTCTTTGGCCAGGGAGAATCGGTCCAGGTGCTGGGCAGCACCCGGGCTGACGGCATGACTTGGTACAAGGTGAGCCGCAGTGACGGATCCACCGGCTATGTGGCTGCGGATTACTGCAGCCTGGGCAGCGGAGATGGTGACGGAAGCAGTGCTTCCACCGGAACCATCACCGGCACGGACGTGCGGATGCGGGCCAGCTACAGTACGGACAGTGCCGTGCTGGGCTACTTCGACAACGGCGAAACGGTCACCGTCCTGGACGATGTGACCAGCGAGGGTCAGCGGTGGCTGAAAGTCCAGCGGAGCGACGGTTCCGTAGGCTGGGTATCGGCTGATTTCTGCGCCCAGAACTGATTTACTGGCAGTACTGGCAGGGAACGGGCGCTTGTGATACAATGACTTCAATAAGAGGAGAGGAGGCAGACCATGATGAAAAAAATGGGACGGATTCTTGCCGCGCTGTGCTGTCTGCTGGGTCTGACATTCCCCATGGAACGGAAAGCGGATGCGTCCGCAGCCGGAACCATCATTGGTACGGAAGTGCGGATGCGGAAAGGCGCTGGGACGGATACAGAAATCCTGGGCTATTTTGAAGACGGTGAAAAGGTGGAAGTCCTGAAAAGCAATGTAAATGAAGGACGGAAATGGTATGAAGTGACCCGGAAGGACGGGTCCCAGGGCTGGGTGGCCGGGGAATACTGCCGGGTGCCGGAAGGTTCTCTGATCCCTTCGGTGACCCGTCTGGAAGACCGGAAGGGCAGAATTACCGGCACGGAAGTGCGGATGCGCAGTGATCCCAACCAGAACGGGGATGTGCTGGACTACTTCACCAAAGGGGAAATCGTCACCATCCTGGATGCAGCTGACGGAGGCGGCATCAACTGGACCAAGGTCCAGCGGGAAAACGGGGATATCGGTTGGGTGGCTTCTGCCTATTGTGAGGAATTGTAATTTTCTGGCCAAAGAGCTCCCCCTGTGATAAAATAGATAAAATGACAAGAAAAGACAACTAGGAGGTTACAGCAATATGAAAAAAATCTGGCAAACCCTGTCTGCCGTCGCTTTCAGTGCGGCGCTGACCCTGCCTGCCCTCCAGCAGGCGGACGCCGCTACCTTTACCTATACCCCCACCAAACCGGCGGAAACTACTGCTCAGCAGCAGACCCCTGCAGCAACGCCTCAGGTAAAATCCCTGAAACTGGCTGTGGTGCCCCTGATGATCGGAGAAAAGGTGGAAGACAACGAAGGGATGAAACCCATCGTGTTCAGCAACGAAATCGCCAAGGCTTTCCAGTATCCGGAATATGACATGGTGGATTCCGACATCGTTCGGAAAGTGGCCCTCCAGGAACAGGACAACCTCTTCACCCAGGCTGGCCTGGAAGCCGTAGCCAAAGCCAGCGGGGCTGACGTGGTCATTGTCATGGCTGTGGACAAGTTCGACGTAACGGAAGACAACTTCCGCCGGGAACCCATGACCATCCTGGATTACCGGGGACGGTTCGCCACGGTGAACATGCTGAACCACAAGTTCAAACTGGACCGCTGGAGCTATGGCCGTGAAATGGAATCCGGCGCCATCAATCCCCGGTCCGACTGGCCCCATCACGAATTCGGCCTGTTCTGCCGGAGAGAACTGAAGAAGGTTATTAAGAACAACAAGTAAGGTATGCTGCCAAGGCAGCATCCTGTCAGCTGTCAACGGTCAGCGGCCCAAGGAAGCCAGCGCGGCTGGCTGTGAACAATGGCAAAAAGATTCGGCAAACAACGTCTTTTACAAGTTCAAAATCAATTTGCGAAAATTGATTTCCAACGGCCGTTGACCGTTGACCATTGACCGCTGACAAAAAGGGGTGTTGCACAGCAACACCCCTTCTTATTGCAAAGAAGGGAACTACACCAATGGATTGGGCAGAAATCAAGGCGGCAGGCCTGGCCTGCTACAATATCAGGCATCTGAAGGAACGGAAGCGCTACTGGGTGTATCTTCTCCGCTGTGCCACCCACCGGAGCCAGATGGAAGGACTCCAGAAATTTTTCCATGGGGATCCTCTGCGCCGGGAGGTGCTCCAGGGCATGCCCTGCCTATTGGAGCAGGAAACCCGGGCATTCTTTTACAAGGGCGCCGGCTGGGCAGAACGGGAAAAGGTGATCACCTATACCATCCATGCCCTTCAGCAGCGGATGAACCCGGAATTTCTCCGGGAAATCTACGTCCGCCACGGCCGGGTGAACCTGTGGACCGACGAATTCCAGGACAAGCCCCTGACCCTGGACCTGCTGTTTCATCCGGGCCAGCGGAAGGAAGGGTGTCTGTCCCTGGTGCTCCACTGGGGGGACCTGGACTTTTACCAGATCATGTTCTGGTTGGGACCGGATCCGGAAAGCGGCAGACCCTGCATCTGGGTGGGAGCCCTCCAGGGCACCAGCCTGGGGAATGATGCGGTGAAGGCCATGACCAAGAAATTCTTCGGATACCGGACCAAGAACCTGATCTTCTACGGGCTCCGGACCCTGGCGGATCTGGTGGGCTGTGAGGCTATCTATGCAGTGACCAATGAGGGCTACTACGCCATGAACCATGTGCGGGTGGACCGGAAACTGAAGACCAATTTCGGGGACTTCTGGGGAGAATGCGGCGGGGAACCCACCCAAGATCCCCGGTTCTACCGGATCCCCCTGGAGGAAAAGCGGAGGGACCTGTCGGAACTGAAACCCTCCAAACGGGCCAATCACCGGCGCCGGTACGAACTGATGGATCGGATGCGGGCAGAGATGGAAGAGAAACTGAAACCTTTCTTCGCTTCCTGATTTATGTTACAATAAAACCGATAGTTTCTGAAAATTACCCTGACGGAGGTGTCTGGATTGAAGAAAAAAATCATCAGCCTGTTTTTGACAGCCCTGCTGTGCCTGACCTGCCTGGTTCCGGCTTTTGCCGAGGAAATGGCGGCCACCAACACGGTAGCGGGCAAACTGGAAATTGCGGAAAACTTCCTGTATGGCGCTGTCCAGACCGGGTCCCTGGTATCCCGGGTGGACAAAATGGAAACGGACATGTACGGCCAGAAAAGTTCCGGTTCTGTGATGACCCGGGTGGACAAGCTCTACAACAATTTGGAAGGGGCTCCGGTAAACGGGAAGCTGTCCATGGCCACCATGATGAACGTGATTGAATGGCAGTTCTCTGACCGGATGTCCATTGACGCGGCCAAAAACCGTCTGAGCCATCTGGAAACCCAGATCTTCGGCACGGAATATGCCAAGGATTCTTTCACCAGCCGTCTGAACCGGCTGACCAAGGCCGCCTTCCCCAACGGCAGCCTCACTTCCAGCACCGTGGTCCTGCCCAAGGATTCCCTGATCAAGGTGAAATTCATGGAAGACATCAACAGCAAGACCAACCAGCAGGGAGATACCATCGACTTTATTGTGGATGACAATGTGTATGTAGGGGATGCTCTGGTGCTGCCCAAAGGGGCCAAGGGCTATGGCCAGATCAAAAAGATCGTCCAGCCCCGGATCTTCGGCCGGGATGCCCGGATCGATCTGGACTTCTCCCATGTGGTGGCTGTGAACGGGGGCGCTGTCCCTGTTACGGTGGGCGACCTGGCCAAACAGCAGGCCAAGACCGCTGCCGGTGCCGCCGGTGCCTCCATCGGAGGGATGATCCTCTTCGGGCCGGTAGGCGTTGTGGGCGGCGCTTTTGTGAAGGGCTCTTCTGTGACCATTCCGGCAGGGACCAACACCTATGTGCAGGTGGCGGAAGACACCAGCGTGGACGGCGTGATCCTGGCGGGCAGTGCAGTAGCTGGGCAGCAGCTGGACGGCAATACCCAGGAAGGCGGCCCCCAGACGGCTCAGCCTGCCTCTGCGGTAACCAAGGAAACGGCCGGTGAAACGGCTGCCGAACCGGCTGCGGAAGCCCAGAAGGAACCGGCCGCCGCTCCCCAGCCCAAGAAAAACACCGGGGTAGCCCTGGATGAAACGGAACCGGAAGCCGCCCAGCCGGCCGATGACTCCCAGACCGTCCAGGAACCGGCTGCCAAGACCGGAGAAGACAAGGCGGATGCAGAAACGGAAGCCGCTCTGGCAGAAGCCCAGAAACGGGACGAAGAAGCCAAGAAGCTGGCCAAAAAGGATAGCAGCAGCCAGCCTATGCTGGATGAAGACGACGGAAGCGCCTACGATACGGCTACTCTCTGAGACGGAAACCAGGGCCTCTCTCTTTCACACAAAGTTGCGGAAGAGAGGGGCCTTTTGTGTTATAATATTGAAGAGTGTAACTGTTTTCCGGGCAGGGAACTGCCGGGACACTGCAAGATTTGATGAGGAAATTTATCCACTGGAGGACAGAATCCTATGAACAAAAAGGCGTTGGCCTTAGGAATTACATTGGCGGTATCGCTGCCGGGCATGGCCAGTGCAGCGGTGACCTATGACGGGGGAAAACTGAGCAGCAAGGACGGTCCGGCTTTCCAGCCGGCTATCCAGAGCCTGGATGAAGTGGAATCTCTGGCCCGGACCAAGGAAGGGGTCCACCGGATCCAGGACCAGCCGGATGCCAAGACGGAAACCATCACCCGGGCCGGACGGGAAACAGCCAAGGAACAGAAGCTCCGTCAGAAAAAGGGGGAAACGGTTCCCAGCGAATCCACCCTGCCCATTACCATCTATGGGGATCAGGTCCAGTACAATTCGGAAACCGGTGATTTTGAAGCCAAGGGGAACGTGCGTCTGTACCAGGGCAACCAGAAGCTGTATACTGCCCAGGCTCAGGGCAATTCCAAAACCGGGGATGTGTACCTTCTGACCGGGGGCCGGATCGTGGAAGAGACCGGCAGCGGCACCAGTGTCACCAACGGCCAGTGGGGCCATTACAACTTCCTGGACAAAACCGGTACGGTGAAGAACATTTCCGGCTACAACGGCAAGGATATGTACCGGGCGGATATCGGAGAAATCTATCCGGACCGGGTGGAACTTACCAGCGGCGGCAGCACCACCCGGTGCCCGGCAGTGCTCCATCCCCCCTGTGTGGAAGTGAAGGCGGACAAAGTGGTGATCTATCCCAAGGACAAGATCATCGCCTACAATGTGAAGGTGTTCGTAAAGGGCAAGCACATCTATTCCCGGGACCGGTGGATCAACCGGATGGGTGACAGTGACGAAAAACAGGGCCTGCTGCCTCATATCGGGTACGATACGGACCATGGAGTGAAGATCCGTTACAACCTGGATGTGCCCATCAGCAACAAGAACAACCTGGATGCGGAACTGAAGTACTATTCCAAGATCGGCTGGCGGCCTCTCTTTACGGACCGGCAGGAGGAAAAGAACTTCTATGTCCAGATCCAGGACGGGCATACGGAAGACTCGGACAACAACTGGATCCGGAAGGAACGGGATGTGAAGTTCGTCTACAAGGCCCACAAGTTCGACGACCGGGTGCCGGTGAACTATTCCGCCTACATCAGCCATGGTCTGTGGAAGGACAACTGGAAGCGGAGCTGGCATACGGAATACGGGTTCTATCTGAACCATGATCCCATCCGTCTCACCCACGAAAAGATGCCCCTGTACCTGAACCTGGGGATGGGCCATAAATGGGTCCGTGAAAGCATTAACGATGAAACCAAAAAGACCATGCTGTATTCCGCCACCCTGAACAAAAACTTCGACGGGGGCTGGAACACCTGGCTGGGCTATTACTATGAAAAGGAACACAGTTCCGTATTCTCCTATGCGGATCCGGACATGGCCAAGGAAATCCAGTGGGGACTGGGCAAACGGCTGGGCCCCAATGACTGGGTGAACTTTGTCATGCGGTATGACCAGGGCAAGAGCAGCGTCTACGAATACATCTACCGGTGGTACCATGATTTCTGCTGCTTCCGTCTGGGACTGGAATATCGGGACAAGAAGTACAACAATGATCATGAATGGAGTGTGACATATGACCTCTATCGGTGGTAAGGCACAGGAACTGATCGGAGCCCGTCTCCTGGAACATGAAAAACTGGTCCACAAGGTCATGGGCAGCAAACGGCTGCTGAAGGCCATTGAGGAGGCGGCGGGGATGATTTCCCTGACCCTGGCTTCCGGGGGCAAGGTGATGTTCTGCGGCAACGGGGGATCGGCGGCGGACGCCCAGCACTGGGCGGCGGAAATCGTGGGCCGGTTCCAGAAGGAACGGCCGGGGATGGCAGCGCTGGCTCTCACCACGGATACCTCCATCCTGACGGCCATCGGCAACGACTACGGCTATGACCGGATCTTCGCCCGGCAGGTGGAAGGCCTGGGCCGGGAAGGAGATGTGCTGGTGGGGATTTCCACTTCCGGCAACAGCGGCAATGTATTGGCGGCCATCGAGACCGCCCGGGCCAAAGGGATCCGGGTCATCGGCTTTACGGCCAAAGGGGGCGGCAAAATGGCGGATTTGTGCGACGTGCTGCTGGACGTGCCCGCGGTGAATACCGCCCGGGCCCAGGAAATCCATGAAATCATGGGACATATCATTTGCGAGCTGGTGGAAGACTATGCGTAATACCAAAAGTACCCAATTCCTTACAGAAGACATCCAGAAGCTGCGGATCGCGGTGATCGGGGATGTGATGCTGGACCGGTACGTGTACGGGGAAGTGAAGCGGATCTCTCCGGAAGCCCCGGTGCCGGTGAACCGGGTGCGCCGGATGGAAAGCGTCCTGGGGGGCGCCGGCAATGTGGCGGCCAATCTGGCGGGACTGGGCGTGAAAGTCTATGCCGCAGGGGTAACCGGGCTGGATGAGCACCGGGAAGCCCTGGAGGAAAAAATGGCAGCGGCGGGAATCGATTTCAGCGGCCTTTTGCCCATGCCCGGCCGCAGTACCATTACCAAAATGCGGATCATCGGAGCCCGGCAGCAGATGCTCCGGCTGGATTTCGAAGAGCCGGGAGACCTGAACCCGGAAGAGGAAAGCCGGCTGCTGAGCTGGCTGGAACAGCGGCTCCAGGACGGCCTGGACGGCATCGCTCTCAGCGACTATGCCAAAGGGGTCTGTTCCGACCATTTCTGTCAGACGGTGATCGACCTGGCCCACAGTGCCCAGGTGCCGGTGCTGGTGGACCCCAAGGGAGCGGACTGGCGGAAGTATGCGGGGTGTGATTTCATCACCCCCAATGTGAAGGAAATGTGCGAAGCCGGGGGCAAAGTGGTGCCCAACGAAACGGAACCTCTGGTGGAACTGGCGGCCAAAGCCCGGGATGCTTTCCACATCAGGAATGTGGTGGTGACCCGGTCGGAAAAAGGGGTTTCCCTGATCAACCGGCACGAAGTAATCACGGAAGCGGCCACTGCCCGGGACGTGTTCGATGTGTCCGGGGCCGGGGATACGGTGGCGGCGGTGCTCCTGGCGGCGGTAGCCGGAGGCCTGCCTTTGGGAGAAGCCCTGAATCTGTCCAACAAGGCGGCGGGGATCGTGGTTTCCAAAGTGGGGACCTATCCGGTGCACCGGGAGGAACTGCTGAAGGAAGTGCTGGCCAGCGAAGAACGGGAAGGTCGGGACTACCGGCCTCTCAGCTGGGACGAAGTGACCAGCCTGGCCCGGACCTGGCAGGCGGCCGGAGAGAAGATCGTCTTTACCAACGGCTGCTTCGACATCCTCCACACCGGCCACGTGACCTATCTGGAACAGGCGTCCCGGCTGGGACAGCATCTGATTGTGGGGGTCAATACCGATGCATCGGTGAAACGGCTGAAAGGGGAGACCCGTCCCCTGAACCAGGAAAATGACCGGACCCGGATCCTGGCTGCCCTGGGCTGTGTGGACGCAGTGGTGCTCTTTGGAGAAGACACGCCCACGGAACTGATCCGCCGGATCCGGCCGGATATCCTGGTGAAAGGCGGAGACTACAAACCGGAAGAAGTAGCCGGACGGGAATACGCCGGCCGGGTGGAGATCCTGCCCTTCAAGGAAGGCTATTCCACCACCGGGGTAATCCGGAAAATCGCAGAACTGGTCAAGGAGGGTAAATTATGATCATTGTAACCGGGGGTGCCGGTTTTATAGGCAGCAACATCGTCAAGGGACTGAACGAACAGGGCCGGGATGACATCCTGGTGGTGGACAATCTCACCAATATGGTGAAGTTCAAGAACATCCAGGGGCTGAAGGTCATGGACTACCTGGACAAAATGGACTTCATCCAGCGGGTCCGGGACGGGAAGTTCGACCATGAACCCATCGAAGTAATCTTCCATGAGGGAGCCTGCTCCGATACCATGGAATACAACGGCAAGTACATGATGGAAAACAACTTCGAATACACCAAAACTCTTATGCACTTTGCCCTGGACCGGCGGATCCAGTTCCTGTATGCTTCTTCTGCCTCCACCTACGGCAGCGGGAAGAACGGGTTCCGGGAAGAACCGGCCTGTGAAGAAGCCCTGAACGTCTATGCCTTCTCCAAGCTGTTCTTCGACAACTATGCCCGCCGGTACTTCGACAAGGCGGAAAGCCAGATCGCCGGGTTCCGGTATTTCAACGTGTTCGGGCCCCAGGAAAACCACAAGGGGAAAATGGCCTCCATGGTGCGCCAGATGTTCCTTCAGTGGCAGGGGGAACACAAGGTGAAGCTGTTCGGGGAATACGACGGCTACGGACCGGGAGAACAGACCCGGGACTTCATCTATGTGAAGGATGTGGTGAAGGTGCTGTTCTATTTCTGGCAGCATCCGGAACTGAAAGGGGTCTACAACCTGGGCACCGGCCATGCCCATACCTTCAACGACATGGCCAGGGCGGTGCTGGAATTCTTCGGCAGCGGGGAACTGGTCTATGTGCCCTTCCCGGAAGTGCTGAAAGGGAAATACCAGAGCTATACCCAGGCGGACGCCACCAAGCTGCTGGCCACTGGCTATGACGGAGGCTTTACGGACTTTGCCCAGGCGGTGAAGGAATACTGCCAGGTGCTCCGGGATTCTGACGGCTATTACAAAGCATGAGTAAGAAGAAAAAAGCGGTGTTCCTGGACCGGGACGGGGTCCTGGACATCGACAAGGGATATATCTGCCGTCCGGACCAGGTGGAATGGGTGACCGGCGCCAAAGAGGCGGTGGCCGCCCTGGTCCGCCAGGGGTATCAGGTGTATGTGGTGACCAACCAGAGCGGCATCGCCCGGGGCTACTACACCCAAAAGGACATGGAACACCTCCATGCCTATATGGCGGAAGAAATCAGGAAAGCCGGCGGCCAGATCGACGGCTTCTATTTCTGTCCCCACCATCCCACCAAAGGGGTGATCCCTGAACTGACGGTGGTGTGCAACTGCCGGAAGCCCCGGCCGGGAATGATCCTCCAGGCGCTGACAGACCATGATCTGGACCGGGAAGGGTCCTTCCTGATCGGGGACAAGGACAGTGACGTCCAGGCGGCTCTGGGGGCAGGAATCCCGGGGTACCGGTTCACCGGGACGGATTTGCTGGCCTTTGTCCGCCAGGTGCTGGACCGGCAGGAGGCGGCAAAGTGACCTACCAGAACATCCTGATCATCAAAATGAGCTCCCTGGGGGACGTGATCCACGCCCTGCCTTTTGCGGCAGCCCTCCGGGAAACCTTTCCCCACAGCCGGATCAGCTGGCTGGTCCATCCCCAGTTCAGCGCTTTTGTGCCGGAGCCGCCTATCATCGACGAAGTGCTGTATTTCGACAAGAAGGCCTTCGGGAAGATGGGCTGGGGGGACAAATGGAAGACCCTTCGGGAAACCCGGGCCCTGCTCCGGGGGAAAAAATTCGACCTGGTCATCGACCTCCAGGGGCTGTTCAAAAGTGCCGTCATGGCCTGGCTCACCGGCTGTCCCAACCGGATCGGCTACTGCGAGATGCGGGAAGGGAGCCGGCTGGTGTCCCGGCCCATTGTGGGGGCCCATGCCCATGACCATGTGATCGAACGGTACCTGGATGTGGCCCGGTATCTGGGGGCGAAGGCGGACAAGATCACCTATCCCATGCCGGCTCTGAAGGAAGAAGGAAAAACCATCCGCCGGCGGCTTTTGGAGGCGGGAATGCCGGACCAGGAAAACCTGCCCTATGTGGTGCTGGTGCCCGGGGCCCGGTGGGAAACCAAGAGGTGGCCCCTGGACCATTATGCCGCCCTGGCCCGGAAGTTCCTGGCAGAGGGGACCTGGGTGGTGCTGGCCGGGGGACCGGAAGATGTCCCTCTGGGAAAAAAGATCCGGGAGCTGGCGGGGCCGGAACCCCATCTGCTGGACTGGATCGGCGGGACCAGTCTCCGGGAACTGGGAGCCCTGATCAAGGGGGCCCGTTTCTATGTCAGCGGAGACACAGGGCCCCTCCATATTGCTACGGCGCTCCAGAAGCCCCTGGTGACCATGTACGGACCTACCCGGCCGGACCGGACGGGCCCTTACGGAAATCCCCGGGCCACCGTGCTGGTGAGTCCGGCAGCGTGTGCCGGCTGTCTGAAGAAGCACTGTGACCACTGGACCTGTATGGGAGAAGTGACCCCGGACCAGGTGTATGACCTGTACCGGAAAAAGGAGGAAAAAGCCTGTGACTGAACTGGCAGGAAAGAAAATCATCGTAACCTTCCTGATGCATCTGGGGGATCTGGTGCTTACCACCCCCTTCCTCCATGCTCTGCGCCAGGCGGCGCCCGGAGCGGACATCACCTATCTGGTGGATGAGAAGCTGAAGGAAATCGTGGAATACAATCCCAACATCGACCATGTGTGGACCATCGACAAAAAGGGAAAGGACAACAACCTCCGGGCCCTGTGGGCCATGAGCCGGCGGATCACCGACGCCCATTTCGATCTTTTGATCAACCTGCACCCCAACGAACGGTGTTCTTTCATCGACGCCATGGCGGTGGTGCCGGAAAAGGTGGGGGCCTCTCATTTCCTGTTCCGGGGATTCTTCCATCCCTGGCTGAAGCTGAATCGGACCATCCATGCAGCGGATATGTACCTGGACGTGCTGAAGCGGATGGGGGTGGAGGACCTGCGGAACAACGGACTGGAAGTGTTCCCGGGGCCGGAGCACAAACAGGCGGCGGAAGCCTACTGGGCAGCCCAGGACCTGAAGCCGGAGGAAAAAGTGGTGGGGTTCAACATCGGCAGCGCAGTGGTCACCAAACGGTGGGCTCCGGAACGGTTTGCCCAGGTGGCGGATACCCTGGCCAAAGAAGGATACCGGACGGTGTTCTTCGGAGGTCCCATGGACGAGGATATGGTCCGGGAGGCAGTGTCCTTCATGAGAAGCAAACCCATGGTGGCCACCGGGAAATTCTCCCTGGGAGAACTGGCGGCGGCCATGAGCCGGTGCAGCCTGATCATCACCAACGACAGCGGACCCATGCACGTGGCCATCAGCCAGAAGGTGCCCATTGTGGCCATGTACGGCCCCAGCCATCCGGAACTGTACGGACCCTATACGAAACAGGCCACCATTGTCCGGGCCAATCCTCCCTGTGACGGGTGCCGGAAGGGGATGAAGCACCACTGTGACGACATGCGGTGCATGCGGGATCTGACGGTGAAACAGGTGCTGAAAGCGGCCCATCACTGGCTGAAAGAAAAAAAATAAAGTTTTTTTCAAAAAGGGCTTGCAAAATTTCGTATTATCTTGTATACTAACAAAGTCAGCGGTTGAGAAAACCAAAGACATGATGGTCCGCTAGCTCAGCTGGTAGAGCACCTGACTCTTAATCAGGGTGTCCAGAGTTCGATCCTCTGGCGGATCACCATTTTTTTTGGCCGGATGGTCAAGCGGTTAAGACACCGCCCTTTCACGGCGGTATCGAGGGTTCGATTCCCTCTCCGGTCACCAACTTATGGGCGCTTAGCTCAGCTGGGAGAGCGTCTGCCTTACAAGCAGAATGTCAGCAGTTCGATCCTGTTAGCGCCCACCACAAAAGAAGACGATACATGCGTAACGCTGTATCGTCTTTTTTATTGCTTTTTTTGAGGGAGCGGGCGCACCGGGCGGGATTGCAGGGCAACCCTTGGTGCGCATCCTGCGGAGGATAATCAATCACCAAGCCACCAAACCATTCGCTCCTCCCAAATAGCAGGGATTTCCCTTTTTATCTCGAATAATACTTATCAATCTCTTCTTATCCTGAGGAAAGGAGGTCCCTATGGAACTGCAGCTTTTGTTTTTGGGTGTGGTGCTGCTGCTTGTGGAGGGGTTTATCCCCGGCTTTGGGATTTTCGGCATCTCCGGCATCCTGTGCCTGTTGGGGGCATTGTATTTCTTTCTGGGAGCCACGGCCCAGGCGGCTGCTCTGGTGGGCGGTGTCCTGCTGGGGCTGGCGGTCCTGGGGTTCTGGCTGATCCGCCGGGGTCCCAAAAGCTGGCTGGGCCGGCAGGTGACCCTCCATCTCCGGTCCACCGCTGCCCAGGGCTATACGGGCAATGCAGACCGGAAGGATCTGGTGGGCAAAACCGGTGTGGCCCAGACGGTGCTCCGTCCTTCCGGACGGGCCCTGATCGATGGGGAACTGGTGGATGTGATCACCGAAGGGGAATTTTATGAACCGGGGACGGCCATCCGTGTGGTGGCAGCCACCGGAGGCCGGACCGTAGTCCGGAAGGAGGAAAACCCATGATTGCAATTTTAGGCAGTACCGTATTCCTGGTGGCCATCCTGGTCATCATTGTCCTGTTCCTGCACTTTGTCCCTCTGGGCCTGTGGATTTCCGCCATGGCCGCCGGGGTCAACGTGCACATTTTCACCCTGGTGGGCATGCGGCTCCGCCGGGTGATCCCTTCCAAGATCATCCTGCCTCTGGTGAAGGCCAACAAGGCCGGCCTGGATGTGAACGTGGACCAGCTGGAAGCCCATTATCTGGCCGGGGGGGATGTGGACCGGGTGGTGGATGCCCTGATTGCCGCGGAACGGGCGGCCATCCCTCTGACCTTTGAACGGGCGGCGGCCATCGACCTGGCCGGCCGTGACGTACTGGAAGCGGTCCAGATGAGCGTCAATCCCAAGGTCATCGAGACCCCGCTGATTTCTGCCGTGGCCAAGAACGGCATCGAGCTGAAGGTCCGGGCCCGGGTCACTGTCCGGGCCAACATCGACCGGCTGGTGGGGGGCGCCGGGGAAAGCACCATCATCGCCCGGGTGGGCGAAGGCATCGTTACCACCGTGGGGTCTTCGGAAGAACACACGGATGTGCTGGAGAACCCGGACCACATTTCCCGGACCGTGCTGAGCAAGGGACTGGATGCCGGCTCAGCTTTTGAAATCCTCTCCATTGATATCGCCGATGTGGACGTGGGACGGAACATTGGGGCCCAGCTGATGACGGACCAGGCGGAAGCGGACAAGAACATCGCCCAGGCCAAGGCCGAAGAACGCCGGGCCATGGCTGTGGCCAAGGAGCAGGAAATGCGGGCCTACACCCAGGAAATGCAGGCGAAAGTGGTGGAAGCCCAGGCTCAGGTGCCGGAAGCCCTGGCCCAGGCACTCCGGGAAGGCCATCTGGGGGTCATGGACTACTATCAGATGAAGAACCTGCTGGCGGACACCAAAATGCGGGAAAACCTGGTGGCTGGCGGCCAGGAAGAACTGCCGCCCACCCGGAAACCGGAAAAATAACGGGAGGGGCCTATGAAAAGCGATTTGCTGCTGTTCCTGGTGTGGATTTTGTTCCTTCTGGGAAGCCAGCTGCTGAGAAAAAAGAAACGGCCCCTGAAAAAGCCCTCCCAATCGGTCCGGAAACCGGATCCGGGACCTTTCGTCTGTGAGGAGGCTCAGGCTCCTGCCCAAAAAGAGCCGTCCCTCCAGCCTACGGTAAAGCCCGTACGCAGTGACCTGGTGGAAGAAATCCGGGACCTGAAGCCCACAGTGGCTCCCCAGGTGGTGGAAAGCCGGGAGCGCCAGGCCAGACCTTCCGGTCACCCGGTGCTTTCCGGGGACCTGCGCCAGGGGATGCTCTGGTCCCTGGTACTGGGGGAACCCCGAAGCAAAAAGAGCTGGGCCCGGGAACAGAGAGAAAAAAGGGGCTTTTGAAGTGGGGGAGCTTAGGCTATAATTATAAAATATATAAGTAAAACATAAACCGTAGGGGCGCAGGCCGGTTGTTCCGCAGGATGTCAGGACAAATGGTGAATGGGCGGGCTGCCCGGCGTGCAGCCCCTACGGGTACGTTTGTTTGACACAGTTACAGGAAAAGGAAGGGATAAGATGAAGGAAGAAACGCAGCAGGCCCGGGGCAGCTGGGTGGACCGGTTTTTGAACGGAGTGGAGAAGGTCTGTGACAAACTGCCCCCTCCGGCCATTTTGTTCTGCATTCTGTTTGTCATTACAGCTTTGGCCGGAGCGGCTCTTTCTGCTTCCGGAATGAGCCTGGTGAACCCGGCCAACGGCAAGGCGGTCATGGCCCAGAATCTGTTTACCAAAGAGGGGGTCAACTGGCTTTTGAGCAACATGGTGAAGAACTTCTCCGGGTTCGCCCCTCTGGGCCTTGTGATCACCATGACCCTGGCCATCGGTTTCTGTGAGGAAAGCGGCCTGTTGGTAAGCCTGCTCCGGCGGAGCATGAAGAACGTGCCCCCGGGAGTGGTGCCCTACCTGATCGCCTTTGTGGGCACCATGGGGAACATTGCCTCGGATACGGCTTCCGTGGTGATTCCCCCTCTGGCGGCCCTGGTGTACATCGGGGTGGGGAAGAACCCTCTGGTGGGGATGATCGTAGGATACGCCGGAGCCAACGCCGGCTTTACTGCCAACCTGATGATCGCCGGCACTGATACCCTGATGCAGGGGCTTACCAACCAGGCCCTGGACGGATTCCTGGGCAAAGGGGTCTACGCCGTGGACGTCACCTGCAACTGGTACTTTATGGTGGCTTCCACCTTCCTGGTGGCCCTGGTGCTGGGGTACACCTCCAAGCATCTTATCGAACCCCGGTTCGGGAAGTATGAAGCCAAAGAACTGGAAGCGGTCCAGGACCTGACGGAAACGGAAACAAAGGGGCTCCGCCGGGCCGGCTGGGTGAGCCTGGTGTACATTGCCATCATCGCCGTTGGCTTTTTCACCGGCATCCTGTCCAAGGACGGCCATACCCTGGTGGGTTCCCTGCTGCTGAAGGGGCTGATCCCCATCCTGTTCTTCCTGATGAGTTTTGCCGGGATCGCCTATGGGATGACCACCGGCAAGTTCAAGACTGTAAAAGATATCAACGGGGCCATGGTGAAGCAGATGTCTCACATGGGGTCCTATGTGGTGTTCTGCTTCTTCTGCGGCCAGTTCCAGGGACTGTTCAACTGGAGCAAAATGGGGACCCTGCTGGCCATCGGCGGAGCAGATTTCCTCCAGAGCATGGGCTTTACAGGCCTGCCTTTGTGCGTGACCTTTGTGCTGGTCTGTGCCTTCGTGAACATCTTCATGTCTTCCGGATCCGCCAAATGGGCCATCTTTGCCCCTATCTTCGTACCCATGTTCATGCTGTTGGGGTACCATCCGGCTTTTGCCCAGCTGCTGTACCGGCTGGGGGATTCCCCGGGGAACAGTGTGACTCCCATGATGCCCTATCTGTGGATGATGCTCAGCGTGGCCCAGGAAAAATATGATCCGGACTGCACGGTAGGGACTTTCATCTCCAACCTGATCCCCCTGGCGGCGGTGCTCCAGGTGGTGTGGATCCTGTTCATGCTGGTGTGGGTTGCCCTGGATATCCCTCTGGGACCGGGCGTAACCGTCCACCTGCCGGCGGGGATTTTGTAAAGGGGAGAAAATGTCTGTATGAAAGAATATGAGCTTTTTTGCCGGACCTTAAAAAACTTGGAAGAAATCCAGAACGTAAAATTACCTTACGATGTAATCAAATGGACGGGAATGGTGACATTGTTTAAGCTCTGTTTTGAACAGGCATGGAAGGCCATGAAGGAGTTGCTGGAGCAGAGTGGTTACAGTGAAGCACGGATGGGATCCCCCCGGTCTATTTTGAAGTTGGCGTATCAGGCTGGGATGATTGATAATGAAACAGAGTGGCTGCAGGCTCTCAAAGACCGGAATGATGTAACCCATTCCTACAACGAAATGATAGCCCTGCAGATTATCCAGGACTGCCGGGAAAAGTATCTGGTGCTTTTTGAACAGCTGCAAAAGACTATGGAAGAAAAATGGCTGTAGTTTCGGTTGTTTCTTTGGACGGCAGCACGTATAATAAAGACAATAGTTTCATGAGGGGAGCATTCTATACGATGATCGAAACATCCAAGCGGGCGGAAAAGGCCGCAGAACTGAAACACAGCACTGATGTGCATACCAACTGTGCCCAGGCCGTGCTCCTGGCTTACCAGGACAAACTGGGCAAATCCACCGAAGAACTCCGGGCCCTGGGGTCCGCCTTCGGGGGAGGCATGGGAGGCATGGACGCCACCTGCGGTGCCCTCACCGGGGCTGCTGTGGTGCTGGGGCTGCTGGACAAAAGCGGCAAGCCGGCCAAGACGGTGATGAACGAAATCCTCCAGGAGTTCAAAGAAAAAGCCGGCGCCACCATCTGCCGGGACCTGAAAGGCGTGGGCACCGGGAAGATGCTCTGTTCCTGCGACGACTGCGTACGGCTGGCCGTCCTGGGACTGGAAAAACACCTGGGCTGAGGAACCAAGGGGAAAAATGTTGATAAAGCGGGGAGTTATCCACGAAAAAGTGGATAACTCCCCACTTGTCAACACAGGATAAGGAGGGCAAAATTGGATAAAATAAATAAAGTGGACCAGGTCGATGAACAAATCATCCATATCCTGCGGCGGCAGGGAAGAATCACTCTCCAGGAATTGGGTGAAAAAGTCCATCTTTCCGGGCAAGCCGTAAAAAATCGCATTGAAAAGCTGGAGGACAAAGGAATCATCCAACAGTATACGGTCAATGTAAATTGTCCTGTCTATGGTTATCCGCTTCATTCCCTGATCCGCCTGGAAGCAGGGATACCGCAAAAGACTCCTTTGGTAGTATTCTTGGCTCAATGCGGTTGTCAAGTACTCCATTGTTATCAGATTACTGGACGTCAGGTTTATGTTCTGGACATGTTTTTTCAGTCGGTGGAAGAACAGGAAAGAATTCTGGTGCAGCTTCAAAAATATGGCATTTGTACGGTTGATATGGTGCTAAAGAACCTGGAACTGCCGGAAACTTGAATTTTTCAACTCCGGACAAGAAAAGACTTGTTTTTTTCCATGGAGCGGGATTTCCTTTTTTTTTATAATTTTCTCATACAGCCAAAGTATCAAGGAGGAAAATGCAATGGAAATCCAGCAGATTCGCAACGCAACCAATAAAATCAAATTCGGAGGAGTGACCTTTCTTCTAGATCCATGGTTAGCTGACAAAGGGAGCATGGGATCCTTTGACGACATTACCCTAGAAAACTACCAGGTCCCGGACCCGGTAAAAATGGTGCTGCCCATGCCTTTTTACGGCTTGCCCCTGTCCAGAGAAAAAATCAGGGAAGGAGTGGATGCTTATATCGTCACCCATATCCATCCAGATCACATTGATGTGGCGGCAGATGGTACGGTAGGAAAATTTTTGGACAAGACTGTTCCCGTATTCGTCCAAAACGAAACAGATGCGGCCGTATTCCGGAAATCCGGGTTCCAAAGAGTACAGGTGCTCTCTGCAGAAGGGACCGTGTGGAAAAATGTAACGCTGACCAAAGTGCCGGCCAAACATGGAACTATGGTCTCCTGCGGCAATGCCATGGGCGTGGTTTTTCAGGCCCAGGGAGAAAAAACATTGTATGTGAGCGGAGACACTGTATGGTATCCTGGCGTGAAGCAAACGCTGGAAGCTTATTCTCCGGAAGTGGTTACAGTCAACGCCTGTGCAGCAGAGCTTGTGGGATTTGGCCGGCTGATCATGAATGATGAGGATGTGGAGTGTGTGGCCCGGACCGTACCCAGGGCAACAATCTTTATAACCCATATGGACAATGTGGCTCATGCTTCTTTGACCCGCTATGACATGAAAGGCAGGTTGGCCGGAAGAGGAGTCACCAATTATGTTATGCCACAGGATGGAGAAACGGTTTTGTTTTGAGTGGCAGACCCCGGGCCTGGGGCCCCTCTGTGCGTTTGGTGATTTCTGGAGCGGGCCGCCGGGCCTGCGGCCCCTACAGTTCCTCTCTTCGCTCTGCACTCTTCCCTTTCTGTCCCGTATACGGTATAATTTAACTTTGTGAGTCCGCTCGGAACTGTTTTTTTCGACTGCGGGTTTTCCAAAACTGTACTTTTTGGAGGAATGACCATGAGAACAAAAGAAGAACTGCAGGGGGTCACTGAACTGGGCAGCGGCCATACGGTGTACCAGAATACCTATGCGCCGGAAGTGCTGGAATGTTTCCCCAACAAACATGAAGAGGCTCCCTACATGGTGAAGCTGAACTGCCCGGAATTTACCAGCCTCTGCCCCAAAACCGGCCAGCCGGATTTCGGCCGGATCGTGATCAGCTACATCCCGGACCATAAGCTGGTGGAAAGCAAATCCCTGAAACTGTATCTGTTTTCTTTCCGGAACAACGGGGACTTCCATGAGGATTGTGTGAACATCATCAAAAACGACCTGGTGAACCTGCTCCAGCCCAAATACCTGGAAGTGGCCGGCTATTTCAATCCCCGGGGCGGCATCAGCATCCTGCCCTTTGCCGTTTATTATCAGCCGGAATACAAAGACATGGCCCAGCGGAGAATGGAGGCCTTTGTCCATGAATAAGAAAGCCCTGGTGCTGTCCAGCGGCGGGGTGGATTCCACCACCTGCGTCTCTGTGGCAGTGGAAGAATTCGGCAAAGAAAACGTGTCCACCGTTTCCATTTTTTATGGCCAGAAGCACCGGAAGGAACTGGAATGCGCCCGGAAGGTGGCGGACTATTACGGCCTGCCCCATTATGAACTGGATCTTTCCAGGATCTTCCAGTATTCCAACTGTTCCCTGCTGGACCATTCCACGGAAAAAATCGTCCACAAAAGTTATGAACAGCAGATCGCGGAAAATGGAGAAGGGAAGGTATCCACCTATGTGCCCTTCCGGAACGGGCTCATGCTTTCTGCAGTGGCCAGTCTGGCCATGAGCATCTACGAAAAGGACGATGTATCCATTTTCATCGGAGCCCATGCAGATGATGCGGCCGGCAACGCCTATGCGGACTGCAGCGAAGCCTTCCTGGACGCCATGGGACGGGCCATTTCTCTGGGTACGTACAGCCAGTGCCATATTGTGGCGCCTTTTGCCAGCTGCAGCAAAGCCGGCGTGGTGAAACGGGGACTGGAGCTCCACACCCCCTATGAACTGACCTGGAGCTGCTATGAAGGCGGGGACAAACCCTGCGGCACCTGCGGTACCTGCATCGACCGGGCACGGGCTTTTGCCGCCAATGGGGTCAAAGACCCGGCACTGGAGGATTGATCATGTATACGGTAACCAAACGGATGGAAGTCAGCGGAGCCCACTGTCTCCAGCTTCCTTATAAAAGCAAATGCACCCATCTCCATGGGCACAACTGGATCATCGACGTGACCTGCCAGCGGAAAACCCTGGACGAAAACGGTATGGTGGTGGATTTCACCCACATCAAGGACGTGGTGATGCAGCTGGACCACGCCTTCATCAATGACATTGTGAAAACCAATCCTACGGCGGAAAATATTGCCAAATGGATCCACGACCAGATCCCCTTCTGCACCCGGGTCTCCGTCCAGGAATCGGAAGGGAACGTGGCCATTTATGAAGACTGAAACGTTTCCTGTGGTGGAGCTGTTCGACTCCATCGAAGGGGAGGGGAAACGCACCGGCTATATGGCTGTGTTCGTCCGGTTCGCCGGATGCAACCTCCGGTGCAGCTACTGCGACACCGGCTATGCCCTGGAACGGTCCGATGCCCGGGATCACCTGACGGAGGGGGAACTGCTGGAACGGATCCGCAGCTATCCCTGGAAAAAGGTGACCCTTACCGGAGGAGAACCGCTGCTCCAGCCGCTGGATGGCCTGTGCCGGGCCCTTTCCCGGGAAGGGTATGAAGTGAACATCGAGACCAACGGGGCGGTGCCTCTGTTGGAAGAGCGGCCCAAAGGCCTGTTCTACACCATGGACGTGAAATCTCCTTCTTCCGGGATGCGGGGACGGATGCGGATGGAAAACCTTACCCGGCTCACCGGAGACGATGTGGTGAAGTTCGTGGTGGGCAGCCGGGAAGACCTGTTGGATATGGAACAGGTCCTCCAGGAGTATACCATCCGGAGCCAGGTGTATGTGTCTCCAGTGTACGGAGCCATTGAGCCTAAAGAACTGGTGGAATTCGTCCGGGACCACAAGCTGGCCCAGGTCTGCATCCAGGTCCAGCTCCACAAGATTATCTGGGATCCGGAGATGAGAGGGGTGTAAAAAAAGGGGCTGTTGCTTATGCAACAGCCCCTTTTTTACACCCTGAACCGGGTGGTGCTTCCCTGATTGGTGGGGATAATTTCCAGCTGGGCGGAAATTCTTTCCTTTAATTCGGCCACGTGGGAGATGATGCCCACCAGCCGGCCGCCTTTCTGGAGTTCCAGCAGGGCGCTGATGGCACTGTCCAGGGTTTCCGGATCCAGGGACCCGAACCCTTCGTCCACCAGGATGGTGTCCAGGTGCAGGCCTCCGGCGTAGGATTCCAGCACATCGGACAGCCCCAGGGCCAGGGACAGGGAGGTGAAGAAGATCTCCCCTCCGGACAGGGTGGTCACCGCCCGGGCCTGGCCGGTAAAGGCATCCATGATTTCCAGTCCCAGCCCCTGTTCCTTCCGGGCATCCACAATGTCCTGGCTCCGGTACAGACTGTACCGTCCCTGGCTGATCTTGTTCAGCCGCAGGTTGGCGGTTTCCAGCACATCGTCCAGCACCGCCTGGAGCACATAGGAGGAGAAGGTCAGCTTCCGGCTGTTGTCCCCTTTGGCAGTGGAGGCCAGGAGGCCGATGGGCCCGTAGGCTTCCTGGAGCCGGGACAGGTCCTTTTCCAGTTTTTCCAGCTGCTTCAGGCTGGCTTCTTCCCGGCGGAGGGTTTCCTGGAGAGCCCCGGTCCGGGTGGCCAGGGTGTGGGCAGAGGTGCCGGTCTGCCGGACCGCTTCCTGGAGAGGTGCCAGGTCCGGAGGGGTCTTGTCCTTCAGCTGGTCTTTCAACAGCTTCAGTTCTCCCTGGAGGCTGTCCGTCTGCTGCCGGTACCGGTCCACCTGTTCCTGCCACAAGGGCTTGCTGGGTAGGGCTTTGTGGGCGGCCACAAAAGAATGCTGGTCTGGGAAGGGAGACTGTTCCAGAGCGGTCTTGTAGGCCTCCCGGTCCGCCTCGAAGGCCTTTTGGGCGGCAGCCAGGTTTTCTTCAGCGGTTTTGCAGGATCCGGCCGCCTGATCCGCTTCCGTCTGGGCCTTTTCCAGGGCTTTCTGTTTCCGGTTCAGCTGGGCGATTTTGGCTTCCATGGCCTGGGTCTTCCGGGCCAGTTCCTCCTGGGCCTGGCGGGTCTGGGTGGCAGGGTGGGGATGGTCCGGGGAACCGCACACCGGGCAGGGCTTCCCGGGAACAAGGGCCTGGGCCATCCGGACGGTTTCCCCTGAAACAGCGGTCATCCGGGCTAGCTGTTCCCGGACCTGGGCCACCTGCTCCTGGAGGGCATGGGTGTTGGTTTCCGTGGCGGAAGCCAGCTGCTGCCGGAGGGTTTCCTGGGCGGCTTTCAGGGTCTCCCGGGCCCGGGCCAGCAGCCCTTCCGCCGCATCCAGCCGGGCCTTGGCCTTCCGGGTCCGGTCGTAGATGGGGTGGAGCTTCAGGGCTTCTTCCAGCCACTGGAGCTTCTGTTGGAGTTCCTGGATGGCCGGTGCCTGCTGGAGCAGGGTTTCCTTCCGTTTCTGGCCCTCCTGCCAGCGCTGGAAGGTGTGGGCCAGCTGCTGGGCCTGCTGGAGGGCTTCCAGGGCGGCGGCAGAGGCTTTCTGGGCTTCGGCGGCCTGGGCTTCCAGGGCTTTGGCCTGCTGCTTTTCTTCCTGGATCCGTTCCTTCAGGGCGGCAGGATTGTTGGTACCGGCACTTTCCAGCAGCAGCTGGTATTTCTGCCGGCATTCCTCATATTCCTTTTTCAGGGTCTTGGCACGGGCGTCCAGGGCCTCTTCCAGGGCGCTGTACTGGCCGGTCTTGAACAGGGTTTCCAGGATGGTTTTCCGTTCCTTGGAATCTGCCACCAGGAACCGGCGGAATTCCCCCTGGGGCAGCACCATCAGCTGCCGGAACTGCCGGGCCTGGAACCCCAGGAGCTGTTCCACCGCCCGGGTCACGGAGCTGTTGGAGGTACCCAGCACCTTCCGGTCCCCTTCCGGGAGGATCTCCACCAGAGAGGCACCGGCAGGCACGGTCCGGGTTCCTTCTCCCCGCTGTTTGTTCAGCACCTGTTCCGGGGTCCGGGTCACTTCATAGGCCCGGTCCCGGTTCCGGAAGGTGAACCGGACTTCTGTTTTTCGGTCCGGGGTGGCATAGTCGCTGCGCAGGGACCGGTTGTCCCGGAGATCCCCGCTGGGGGTGCCATAGAGAGCAAAGGTGATGGCATCCAGGATGGTGGTCTTGCCGCTTCCGGTGGGGCCGGTGATCAGGAAAAACCGGTTGTCTCCCAGCCGGGTAAAGTCGATGGTCTCTTCGTTGGCGTAGGGACCGAAGGCGGTCATCACAAGTTTCAGGGGGCGCATCAGGCTTTCCTCCCTTCCTGGTTCACTGCATCGGCAATCTGGTGGAACAGGGCTTTTTCCCCCTCCGTCAGATCCCGGCCCTGGACTTCCTGGAAAAAGGCCTGGAACAGGTCGTCGGTGGAAAGCCCCTTCCGCTGGGCGGTGGCGGCTGCTTCTGTTTCCACAGGCTGGAGCCGTTCATAGCCCAGCTGGAGGATCTGGGGGTACACCTGTTCCAGCCGGTGCTTGGCATCCAGGACGGGCACCCGGTCCGTCAGCTGGATCTGGAGATAGTCCTGGAGATGATCGGTCCGGGGGTTCTCCAACAGGTCCCGGAATCCTCCCTTCAGTACCGCCAGTTCGTGGGGAGCCTTAAGGGGAACGGTTTCCACGGAAATGTCCCCTTTGCCGTCCAGGTCCACAATGTGGACGGCTTTTTTCTGGCTGGCTTCTGCAAAGGAATATTTCAGCAGGGAGCCGCAGTACCGGACCCGGGGACTGTTGTTCTGGCAGGCGTGGAGATGTCCCAGGGCCGTATAGTGGAAGTCTTTGAAGCAGTCGATGCTCACGGTGGTGGCCCCGCCGGCGGCCAGGGGCCGTTCGCTGTCCGGGGTGGTCTGGGCCCCGGTGAGGAACACATGGGCCAGGGCCACTTTCCGGGCCCGGGTAGGGATCTGCCGGAGAATCCGTGCCACCTGCCACTGGAGGGCAGCTTCATGGGTGGGCTGCTTTTCCCCGCTCAGTTCTGTGGCGGTGAGAGGTTCGCAGTAGGGGAGGGGAGCAAAGTATACGGGCCCGTCCCCATCTTCCAGCACTACCGGATGGGTATCCGGATCCACCGGCCCGGTGATGTACAGCTGCCGGGCGGCAAAAAGGGCCTGGCCGAAGTTCAGCCGGTCCGGGTTGTCGTGGTTGCCGGCAATGAGCAGGGTGGGGATCTTCAGGTCCAGCACCAGATGGCGGAGGGTTTCGTCCAGCAGGTTCACCGCTTCCGTGGGAGGGACGGCCCGGTCGTACACATCCCCGGCCACCAGAAGGGCATCCACCTTGTATTCCCGGGCCAGGTCCAGGATCTGGTCCAGGGCGGCCCGCTGGTCCTCCAGCAGGTGGAGACCATGGAAGATCCGGCCCAGGTGCCAGTCAGAAGTATGTAAAAATCGCACAGCAAAGCCTCGCTTTCGTGAAAGTTGTTTTTATCATCATAACACGAAGGGGAGTGCAGAGTGAAGAACGAAGAGATGGAACGGCGGCAATCAGACGAATGGCTGCAATGCCGCAGGATGCGCGCCCTGATTGAACTCCCAGTCACTAGTCTCCAGCTGAATGAGAAATTTGCAGGCAAATTTTTGAACGTGTAAATCGGTACCGCAGGGGCTGCACGCCGGGCAGCCCGATTTCTTGTACCATACTTCGGGGCAACGGCGTAGGGGTTCGCCGCAGGCAAACCCATCCCGGCCGCCTGGAGGGCAAAAACTTCTATACTCATCCACCCGTGAGGGCTCTCCGCCGGGAGGGCAGACCCGTTCGTCCCTGGCGGGAGGCTCACAGC
>ERZ791883.880-NODE-880-length-30713-cov-6.838639_pt1 | contig 30713 bp, 32 predicted proteins | sample MGYA00510160_ERZ791883 | MGnify/ENA primary metagenome ERZ791883 (study PRJEB30046, sample SAMN00792072) | human gut metagenome | study: EMG produced TPA metagenomics assembly of the A metagenome-wide association study of gut microbiota in type 2... | reverse complement strand
GCTAACCCACCACCAGCCTGGCGGCTGGTCCCCCGCCCTTGAAAAGGGCGGATATGTGATTGAGCGCCGGGCTGACGCGCTGGTGCTGTGGTGCCTGCTGAAACACTGAAGCAGGCACGCTATATGATTGTACGCCGGGCTGACGCGCTGGTGCTGTGGTGCCTGCTGAACACTGAAGCAGGCACGCTATATGATTGTACGCCGGGCTGACGCGCTGGTGCTGTGGTGTCTGCTGCACACCGAAGCAGTCACGATATATTATTGAGCACCGAGCTGATGCGCTGGTGCATAAGCAATTGGCCGAAGCTCCGGGCGGCTATCCGCCCTTTGCAAGGGCGGGGGTATCCATGTGCAGCATGGGTGGTGGGTTAGCAGCGTTAGCTGCGTCCTCCTTCATGGCCAGATGGGGCGCATCTGGCTTCCTTCGGCTATTGACCATTGACAGCAGGTGCCGTGAAAACGGCACCTGCTTTTTCACAAAAAACCGTTGACATCACCATAAGATAAGTGTTATAATCTAAAAATTTGACTTCTTGCAACATCCGTGCTACAATAAATACAGTTGTTGGTATTGTATCTACTCTGTACGTAAGGAGGTAGCAGAATGTTTACAGTGGGCGATAAAGTGCTGTACCCCATGCATGGGGCGGCTGTGATAAAGAATGTGGAGCAGAAACAGATTGACGGTCATCCGGTCAACTATTTTGTGCTGAAGATGCTGCTCAGCGATATGAAGGTGCTGATCCCGGAAGTCAATGTGGATAAAATCGGGCTCCGTCCCATTGTGAACAAGGCCATCCTTCCCAAGGTGGAAGACGTGCTGAAGGCCCGGCCGGAAAACAAGATGAAGCGGATCACCTGGAACCGCCGGTACAACATGTACGTGGATAAAATGAAGACCGGGGACATCTTCGAAGTGGCGGACGTGGTCCGGACCCTGGCAGTACAGGAAACGGAAAAGAAGCTGTCCGCCGGGGAACGCAGGCTCCTGACCACCGCCAAGCAGATCCTCCTCAGCGAGTTCATGCTGGTGGAAAGCGTGGATGAAGAAAAAAGTGAAAAATGGCTGGATCAGTTTGTGTGATTTTCTGGCTTGGAAATTTGCCTGCAAATTTCATCATGAAGCCATTGACAATTGACCATTGACGGGAGGTGTGAAATGATTTTTCACACCTCCTTTTTTTACACTTTATTCCAAATTCTGTTGCAATCTCTTTTCTTTATTTTCGTATTATTGTACAATAAACTTTGAAATGTTGCGCAAGGAGGTGAAACTATGGTTGAGAAAATCATCAAATTTGTCGTTATCCTGGTCTTTGCTGCCCTGGGGGTTTTCCTGATGGAAATCGCCACGCCTCTTCTCAGTGAATTCGTTTCTTCGGATTACCTGAAACTGGGGTTTCTGGGGGTGACGCCTCTGAACCTGATTCTGGGGGTGGTTGGGGCCCTGGTCTTTGGGTACATCGGCAAGGCTGCCGCCACGCCCCTGATCCATTCCACCCTCCATTATTCGGAGATCCTGGCATCCTATCTGGCGGATCTGCCCACCGGGGACATTTTTGTCCTGTCCATCGGGGTGATCACCGGACTGGTGGTAGCCACCCTTTTGGGGACGGCCTTTTCCCGTCTGCCCATTGTGGGGCCGTACATCTCCCTGATCTTCAGCATCATGGGGGCCATCATCGGGGCCAAGGTGGCGTTGAACAAACGTGAGGATATCCTTTTATTCTTTAACCGAGTCTGGTTTGCCCGGAACAAGGACAATGCCCGGAAAGCCAGTGCCCGTAATGCTTCCCGCACTTATAAACTGTTGGATACCAGCGTTCTGATCGACGGCCGCATCCTGGATGTGATCCGGCTGGGGTTCCTGGAAGGAATCATCGTGATCCCCAAATTCGTCCTGGAAGAGCTCCAGAAGATCGCCGATTCCGGGGATACCCTGAAACGGAACCGGGGCCGGAGAGGGCTGGACATTGTCCGGGCCATCCAGGGGGACAAAAACGCGGTGGTGGAAATCGCCGACAAGGATTATGACGACATTACAGAAGTGGATACCAAGCTGGTCCGTCTGGCCAAAGAGCGGGGCGGCATGGTGGCCACCAATGACTTCAACCTGAGCAAGGTGGCGGAGATCCAGGGGGTCCGGGTGCTGAACATCAACGACCTGGCCAATGCCCTGAAGCAGTCCGTACTGCCGGGAGAAGAACTCCAGATCTATCTGGCCAAGGAAGGCAAGGAACCGGGCCAGGCCATCGGGTACCTGGATGACGGTACCATGGTGGTGGTGGAAGGGGGCAAGCGCTGCGTGAACTTCACCGTGCCGGTGACAGTCACCTCCGTGCTCCAGACTTCTGCCGGACGGATGATCTTTGCCAAACTGAAATAAGATAAGGAATGATGGGATGGAAAAGGAATTGGTTTGCATCATTGCCGCCGCAGGTATGGGAAAACGGCTGGGTTTGGGGTATAATAAAAATTACGCCTCTGTCCGGGGGATCCCCATCCTGGTCCGGAACCTGCATCAGCTGAGCCAGGTGCCCGGCCTGACCCTGGCCCTGGTCACTGTGGCCAAAGGGGAAGAAACGGGAGCCCGGCAGCTGCTCCAGGAGTGGCAGGACCGGCAGTTCCCCGGCCTTGCCTGGCAGGTGGTCACCGGCGGGAAAGAGCGGCAGGATTCCGTGGCCCATGCCCTGGCGGCTCTGCCTGAGGATGCCTCCTGGGTGGCGGTCCACGACGGGGCCCGTCCCTTTGCCGGGCCGGAACTGTTCCAGCGGGTGTGGGACAAAGCCCGGGAAACCGGGGCGGCCATTGCTGCAGTGCCCTGCAAGGATACCATCAAAGTGGATGACTGCGCCGGTTCTGTGGACCACACCCTGGACCGGAGCCGTCTCTGGGCGGTCCAGACTCCTCAGATCTTCCGGCCGGAGCTGCTCCGGGAAGGATTTGCCCTGGCTCGGGAACGCCGGCTGGACGTGACCGACGATGCCAGCCTGGTGGAAGCCCTGGGCGGTCAGGTGGCCCTCATCATGGGGGACTATGACAACCGGAAGATCACTACGCCGGAAGACCTGGCATGGGCTCAGGATCTGGCAGAACGCAGGGAGGGAAAGCCTATGGAATTCCGGATCGGATCCGGGTATGACGTGCACCGGTTGGTGGAAGGCCGGCCTCTGATCCTCTGCGGGGTCACTGTGCCCTGGGATAAAGGACTGGACGGCCATTCTGACGCGGATGTGGCTCTCCATGCCCTGATGGACGCCCTGCTGGGGGCGGCGGGCCTGGGAGACATCGGCCGGCTGTTCCCGGATACGGACGACGCCTATCTGGGGGCGGACAGCCGGAAACTGCTGGCGGCGGTGCTGGAGAAGCTCCGGGCAGCCGGCTGGCAGGTGAACAACGTGGATGTGACCATCATCGCCCAGCGTCCCAAGCTGGCTCCCTATGAGCCGGCCATGCTGGAGAATCTCATGGCGGACCTGGGGCTGCCCCGGGACGCGGTGAACGTAAAGGCCACCACCACGGAAAAACTGGGCTTTACAGGCCGGGGAGAAGGCATTGCTGCCGAAGCCGTGGCCAGTCTGACAAGATAAAAAACCTTTGGGAGGAAGATACAATGGAAAAGAAACTGAAAGTACGTTTTGCACCCAGCCCTACCGGGCCGTTCCACATCGGGGGCGCCCGGTCTGCGCTGTTCAACTGGCTGCTGGCCCGGAAGGAAAACGGGGTCATGCTGCTGCGGATCGAAGACACCGACCAGGACCGGTCCAAGCCGGAATGGGAAGCCAACATCGAGGCGGCCCTGAAATGGCTGGGCATCGACTGGGATGAAGGGGTGGATGTGGGAGGCCCCAACGGCCCCTACCGGCAGATGGAACGGCTGGACATCTACAAGAAATACACCGACAAGCTGCTGGCAGAAGGCAAGGCCTATTACTGCTACTGCACTCCGGAAGAACTGGAAGCGGAACGGGAAGCCCTGACCGCCCAGGGGAAGACGCCCCGGTACATGGGGAAATGCCGGAACCTGACTCCGGAGCAGCGGGCCGCCTACGAAGCGGAAGGCCGGAAACCCACCATCCGGTTCCGGGTGCCGGAAGACCAGGATATTGTGGTCCACGATGAAGTCCGTGGGGACGTGCATTTCGATTCCAACGGCATCGGGGACTTTGTCATCGTGAAAAGCGACGGGATCCCCACCTACAACTACGCCGTGGTCATCGACGATGCCCTGATGGGGGTCAACTGTGTGATCCGGGCGGAAGAACATCTGTCCAACACGCCCCGGCAGCTGCTGCTGTACGATGCCCTGGGATTCGAAAAACCCACCTTCGGTCATATTTCCCTGATCCTGGGACCGGACCACAAGAAGATGAGCAAACGGCACGGGGCCACTTCCGTGGACCAGTACCGGCAGATGGGTTACCTGCCTGACGCCATTGTGAACTTCCTGGCTCTCCTGGGCTGGGCGCCCAATTCCGACCAGGAAATCTTCTCCCGGGAAGAACTGATCCAGCAGTTCTCCCTGGACCATGTGGCCAAGAACCCGGCGGTATTCGACATCAAGAAACTGAACTGGCTGAACGCCCACTACATGCGCCAGCTGTCCGACGAAGACTATGTGGCTTTTGCCGTACCCTTCATGAAGGAAGCCGGGTACATGACCGGGGAAGAAACCGGGGACAAGCTGGAATGGCTGAAGAAGGTCATCCTGACCGCCCGGGACCAGGCGGAATTCGGGAAGGAAATCCCGGAAAAAGTGGCCCTGTACTTCACTGACGAATTCGACTTCGAAACTCCGGAAGCGGAAGCCGTGCTGAAGGAAGAAACAGTGCCCCAGGTGATGAGCCTGTTCCTGGACAAACTGGCAGCTGCGGAAAACCTGGACCATGCCGGCACCAAGGCTCTGTTCAAGGCCGTCCAGAAGGAAACCAAGCTGGGGGGCAAGAAAGTGTTCATGCCTGTGCGGGTGGCTCTCACCGGCAACCAGCACGGACCGGAACTGGCGGAAATGATTCCCCTCCTGGGCAAAGACCGTGCGGCCGCCCGGATCCGGGGCAGCCTGGCCAAAGCCGGCGTGAACCTGTAAGGAAAGGAGCTTTCTATGAGCATCCGTGTATATAATGACATGACCCGGCAGAAAGAAGAGTTCGTGCCTCTCCATCCCGGGAAGGTGGGAATCTATGTGTGCGGGGTCACTCCCTACAACCATCCCCATATCGGCAATGCCCGGCCCTTTGTGGTGTGGGACACCATCCGCCGGTTTTTGGACCATGAAGGGTACGATGTGACCTATGTCCAGAACTTCACCGACGTGGACGACAAGATCATCCGGGCCGCCAATGAAGAAGGGGTCACCTGGGACGTGATCGCCAACCGGTACATCAAGGCTTATTTTGAAGTGATGGACAAGCTCCATGTGAAGAGGGCCCATATCTATCCCCGGGTTTCCGAACACATCCCTGACATCATCCACACGGTCCAGCAGCTGATCGACCATGGCTACGGCTATGTGGTGGACGGGGACGTGTACTACCGGGTGGAAAAGTTCGCCCATTACGGGGAACTGTCCGGCCGGAAGCTGGATGACATGATGGCCGGCGCCCGGGTGGACGTGGACGAACGGAAAGAGAACCCCATGGATTTCGCCCTGTGGAAATCCGCCAAACCGGGGGAACCCTCCTGGGACAGCCCCTGGGGCAAAGGCCGGCCGGGCTGGCACATTGAATGCTCCACCATGAGCACCAAGTACCTGGGCAACACCCTGGACTTCCATGGGGGCGGCAGCGACCTGATTTTCCCTCACCACGAAAACGAAATCGCCCAGAGCGAAGGAGCCACCGGGGTCCATCCCTTCGTCCGGTACTGGGTCCACAACGGATTCATCACCATCAACGAAGAAAAGATGTCCAAATCCCTGGGCAACTTCAAGACCGTGTATGATCTGCTGAAAGAATACGAACCGGAAACCATCCGGTATTTCATCCTGAACACCCACTACCGGAGTCCTCTGGACTTCAGCCAGGAACGGCTGGCGGAAGCGGGACGGAGCCTGGAACGGCTGCGCACGGCCCAGAACAACCTGCGGGAGATCCAGCAGGTGATCACCGTGGGACCGGATGCGGAAAGCCTGGCTCTCCGGGACAAAGTGGCGGAACTGCGCCAGGGGTTCTTCGACGCCATGAGCGACGACTTCAACACCTCTCTGGCCATCAGCTATCTGTTCGCCCTGGCCAAGGAAATCAACGTGTACCACAACGCCATCCTCAGCGGCGCCAAGAAGCCTGACGGCAAACTGGTGGAACAGATGGACAAGGCCTGGAAGGAAATGACCGGGGTCATCGGAATCCTGGAAAGTGAACCGGCCGCCAACAGCGAAGGGGGCGCGGTGAGCAACGAGGAAGCGGAAATCGCCGCCAAGATCGAAGAACGGCAGGCTGCCCGGAAAGCCCGGGATTTCGCCAAGGCCGATGCCATCCGTGACGAACTGGCCGCCAAGGGGATCATCCTGGAAGACACGCCCCAGGGCGTACGGTGGAAGAGAAAGTGAGATACGAACAGTATCAGCGGCTCCTGGACCATGTGCTGCATACCTGTGGCACCCCGCAGACCCTGCCGGAACCCCGGCTGATCCACCCGGTGGAACTGGCCTATATCGGGGATGCGGTGTTTTCCCTGTATGTGCGGATGCGGCTGTTGCCCGTGAGCAGCCATGTGCAGGTGCTCCACGACCTGGCCAGCCGGATGGTATCCGCGGTGATGCAGGCCAAAGCCATGGATGACATGGAAGCAGCCGGGATCCTGACGGAAGAGGAAGCCCAGATCGCCCGGCGGGGCCGGAACACCAAAAGCACGGTGCCCAAAAGTGCCAGTGTCCGGGAATACCGCCAGGGCACGGCTTTCGAGGCTCTTATGGGCTACCTGTACCTGACGGACCGGAAGGACCGGCTCCAGGAACTGATGGACCGGTCCTTTGAGCTGATCCGCCGGGCCATGGAGGACGAAAGGAAACAGAAAAAGAAATGATGCATGTAAAACTGCTCCGCTATACTCCCGAACCGGACCGGACCGTGGCCATGAGCGCCCGGCTCTGCTATTCTCCCATCGGGGCGGCGGAACTGGAAACCAAGATGACCGACCAGGAAGTGGCCAGCCTGGTGCGCCGGCTGGGCCAGATGGGGCACACCTCCACCTTTGAGCATGTAAGCTTCACCTTTGCCATCGAAGGGGTGTCCCGGGTGCTGACCCATCAGCTGGTGCGCCACCGGATCGCTTCCTACAGCCAGCAGAGCCAGCGGTATGTGAAGGAACACGATTTCGAGACCATCCTGCCGCCTACCCTGGCAGCCCGGCCGGAATGCAGGAAGGAATTTGAGGACCTGTGCAGCCGGATTCAGGACCTGTACAACAAATGGACGGAGGCAGGGGTGCCGGCGGAAGATGCCCGGTACATCCTGCCCAATGCGGCGGAAACCAAGATCGTGGTCACCATGAACGCCCGGAGCCTGCTCCATTTCTTCCAGCTCCGGTGCTGCGCCAGAGCCCAGTGGGAGATCCGGGCCCTGGCCTGGGAAATGCTCCGGCAGGTGAAGGAAGTGGCTCCCATCCTCTTTGAGAAGGCCGGCCCCACCTGCGACAGCGACCGGGTCTGCCACGAAGGGAAAATGAGCTGCGGCCGGCTGGAAAAACTCCTGGCCCAGGACGCCGCCAGAGTTGCTGAAAAGAAGGCGTAACCGGCCATGGGGTACAAACCGATTGAAGAGATTCAGCAGGAGACCCGTCAGTGGGATTTCATCAAAGAGCTGCCGGACCAGGTGGGGAAGTTCACCAAGAAACTGGTGGACACCATCGATGGCCAGGTGCTCACCATCTGCCGGTATGAAGCTCCGGAACTCCGGGCCAAGCTGGATATCATCTACACTTCCGAGACCTTCGACTATATCGTGGTCCACACCATGGGGATGAATTCCTACCGGGACATCCGGTTCATCTACAAGGACAAGGATGTGTTCGCCAAAAACGTCCAGGCCTACCTGCCCGGGATCCTCCACAGCATGGAAGAACCCACCAGCGTGAACCTGGGAGAGCAGGTGGCGGAACACGGGATCCTGACCTGGGACTACGGGAACCATCTGCCGGAAAAGATCGGCCCCTTTGAACTGTACATCAAACCCGCCAACGCCATCGAGCACATCAACGGGTCCATCATCATGATCGACTATTCCAACTTCGACCGGATGGACCAGCTGATCATCATGTACAACCGGCTGCGGGACCAGTTCTTCGGGGAAGTGAAGATCAACTCCGTATTCCACGCCTCCATGGATTTCGACAGCAAAAATCTCAAGGAGCTGGAAGGCAAACTGAAAGAACACCTGGAAGAAACCCTGAAAAAGGTGGACCAGGCAGATCATACCATTTGACCGGAGAAGGAGAAAAAAGTCCTTGACTTTTTTCTCCTTCTCTCGTATACTATACAAGTCGGCGCTTGAAGAAGACGCCGTAACGGCCCAGTAGTTCAGTTGGTTAGAATGCCGCCCTGTCACGGCGGAGATCGTCGGTTCGAGTCCGTCCTGGGTCGCCAATGCCTCGGTAGCTCAGTTGGTAGAGCAAAGGACTGAAAATCCTTGTGTCCGCAGTTCGATTCTGCGCTGAGGCACCATTCTTTATGCGGAAGTAGCTCAGTGGTAGAGCATCACCTTGCCAAGGTGGGGGTCGCGAGTTCGAATCTCGTTTTCCGCTCCATTTTCATATGGCGACGTAGCCAAGCGGTAAGGCAGAGGTCTGCAAAACCTTTATCCCCAGTTCGATTCTGGGCGTCGCCTCCAAATGAAGTAAAAGGGACTGTGAAAAAATGAAAAATCATTTTTTCACAGTCCCTTTTTGTCACTGGTCAACGGTCACTGGTCACTGGCCGATGGAAAGAACCCGTGGCTGACGGGTTCTTATAAATAAAAAACAGGATTGTGCTTTTCTTTTCATCTCTGTTGCTTGTCTTGAGTTATTCTGGAGAGGCAAGGACAAGCCCAAGGCGCGTCCGAGCCAGCAACATACAATGAAAGGCAGCCGCAGCCCGGCTGCCTTCCTTCGTCCAGTGACTAGTGACAAGAGACCAGTGACCGGGGGTGTGAATTTTTCACACCCCCTTTTTACAGAAAGGAATCCCCATGCACTTCGAACGCCATTATGACCGTACCTATGCCCGGCTGACCCGGCCTTTCCGGGGCCGGCTCTGGGCTGTCCGGGGGCTTTTTCTTCTGAACGGGGCTCTGGTGGTGCTGATGTACATCGCCTATCCTCTGCTCCTGTGGCAGCTCTATACCCAGGGGGGAATGGCCAGCCCCGGCCTCCGGAAGGCCTTCTGGATCCCGGCCATTTCTTTCCTGCTCCTTACCCTGGTCCGCAGCAGGATCAACCGGCCCCGGCCCTATGAGGCCTGGCCCATTACCCCCCTGATCCCCCGGAACAAACAGGGGGAATCCTTCCCCAGCCGCCATGTGTTTTCCTCCACCATCATCGCCATGACGTATCTGTACTTTCACCCGCCGGTGGGGGCAGCTTTCCTCCTGGTGAGCCTTATCAGTGCCCTGGTGCGGGTGCTGGCCGGAGTGCACTATCCCACTGATGTGGGGGCGGGGATGATGGTGGGGGTTATAGCTGGATTGGCTTTGTGGGGCTGACGCATAACCCCTGGGCGCCATAGCGGGCCATCTGCTTTGTCAGGCGGAATTTGGAAGCCGGGCATGTACCACTTTGTACTATGCCCAACTTCCAAATTCCGCCTTTCGCGCATCTGGCCCACTCTGACGCCCAGGGAAAAGGTCGAAAGGTGGGGTGTTTTCGCGTATCTGGGGCCTTCTTGTGTGCAGGGAAGGGGGTTGCCCGGAGGGCCGCCGACCGTTGACACATACCCGGTTTCATCGGGCTTGTTGCCATTTTCCCCGTGGGGTGCTATAATAAATAAGAAAACTGAGGCAGACCTTAGAGAGTGGGTATTTGATACCCGCTCTTTCGTTTACTAGGAAGAAAAAAGCAGAGGTGCCTGAATGGACAAAAAGAAAATCACCGAACGGGTTACGGAACTGGTCTCTCCCATTGTGGAGGCGGCCGGTCTGGAACTGGTGGATGTGGAGTACGTGCGGGAACGGGACTGGTTCCTGCGGGTCTTCATCGACAAAGAGGGCGGCATCGACATCGATGACTGCTCGGCGGTCAGCAATGCTCTGGCCAAGAAGCTGGACGAGGAGGACTTCATCAAGGAGAAGTACTACCTGGAAGTCTCTTCTCCGGGGATCGACCGGCCCCTGAAAAAGGACAAGGACCTGGAAGCCCACTATGGCAAGAAAGTGGACCTGGCCTTCTTTGCTCCTTATGAAGGGAAGAAGCAGCTGACGGCGGTGCTGAAAAGCCACGACGCCGAAAAGCTGGTGCTGGAAGACGCCAAAAAGAAAGAACTGGCCATCGACCGGAAGCTGATCGCTTCGGTCCGGCCCCATATCGATTTTTAAAGGATACAACTGTTAAGGAGGAATTTTGAAGTGAATGCGGATTTCGTGAAAGCCATTGCGCTCCTGGCCAAGGAGAAAAGCATTTCTCCCGACGTACTGTACAGTGCAGTGGAGGAAGCCCTGATCACCGCTTACAAGAAAAACTACGGTTCTGCCCAGAATGTACGGGTTTCCATGCATAAAGAAACCGGGGAGATCCATGTCTATGCCCGGAAAAACATTGTGGAGGAAGTCACGGATCCCACTACGGAAATCAGCCTGGAAGACGCCCAGAAGCTGAATCCCCACTACCAGGCCGGGGATATCCTGGAAACGGAAGTGACCCCCAAGAACTTCGGCCGGATCGCCGCCCAGAACGCCAAGCAGGTGATCGTCCAGCGGATCCGGGAAGCGGAACGGGGGATGGTGTACGAACGGTATTCTGACCGGGAAAACGACATTGTCACCGGTACCGTCCAGCGGATCGAAGGCCACAATGTGTTCATCGACCTGGGCACGGCGGAAGGCCTGCTGCTGCCCAACGAACAGATCCCTCATGAAACCTACGACTACCATCAGCGGCTGAAATGCTATGTGGTGGAAGTGAAGAAGACCACCAAGGGTCCCCAGATCATCCTGTCCCGGACCCATCCCGGCCTCCTGAAGCGGCTGTTCGAACTGGAAGTGTCCGAAATCCAGGATGGCACCGTGGTCATCGACAGTGTGGCCCGGGAACCGGGGATGCGCAGCAAGATCGCCGTCCACAGCACCAACCCCAGCGTGGATCCGGTAGGGGCCTGTGTGGGACCCAAGGGCATGCGGGTACGGGCCATTGTGGACGAACTCCGGGGAGAAAAAATTGACATTGTGAAATACAGTGAAGATCCGGAAGAATATGTGGCCAACGCACTGTCCCCCTCCAAGGTGGTTTCCGCCCGGGCGGACAAGGACGAAAAGATCTGCCGGGTGGTGGTCCCTGACTACCAGCTGTCCCTGGCCATCGGCAAGGAAGGACAGAACGCCCGTCTGGCCGCCAAACTCACCGGCTGGAAGATCGACATCAAGAGCGAATCCCAGGCGGCTGCTGCAGAAGCTGCCCAGTCTCAGGAAGCCCCTGAGGAAAGTGGTGAGGACGCATGAAAGTAAAGAAGATTCCCCAGCGGACCTGCATCGGCTGCGGGGAAATCCACAATAAGAAGGAAATGGTCCGGATCGTCCGGTCTCCGGAAGGAGCCGTGAGCCTGGACCGTTCCGGGAAGAAACCGGGCCGGGGTGCCTATGTGTGCCCCCAGGCTGCCTGCATCGAAAAGGCCTTCCAGAGCAAAGCCCTGGAAAGAGCCCTGCAGGTGAAGGTTTCTCCGGAAACGAAGGAAGCATTGCTGGCGGAGCTCACCCATGAAAACGGATGAACAGCTCTGCTTTGCCCTGAGTCTGGCGCAGAAGGCCGGGAAGCTGGCATCCGGCGATCAGGGCGTATGGGACACGCTGAAAAAAGGCCGTGCCCGTTACGTGCTGATTGCCGCTGATGCCTCGCCCCGTACGGTGGAGAAGATCCAGCGCTGGTGCGATGCCGGGAAGATCCCTTACGGGAAGATCCTGGACCGTGCCCGGCTGGGTGCCGCCATCGGAAAAGCGCCCCGGGCGGCTGTGGTCCTGATGGATGACAACTTCCGGAAGATGATGGGCTTTTGACTATGGAGGTGTGCGGATGACAAAATACAGAATCTATGAGATCGCCAAAGAATTGAACCTGGACAACAAAAAGGTACTGGGTTTCCTGGCTGACCATAAAATCACGGTGAAGAACCACATGAGCACGGTGGAAGCCGGGGTCCGGGACATGATCGTCAAGGGCCTGAAGAACAACCAGGGCGCCGTGAAGGCAGCTGCCCAGAAGGTCCAGGAAAAGGTGACCCAGGCGGCGGCTCCTGTGGCGGCCAAAGTGGCCCAGGTAAAGAGCGACGTGGCAGTGGGCAAAGCGGCCATCCAGGCCCATCATGCGGCCCAGGCCCAGCAGAAGGAACAGAACCGGAACAGCCAGCGTCCGGAAGGCCGGAACGACCGGAACGACCGGAATGACCGGAGAAACGACAGCCGTCCGGAAAACCGGTCCAACGACCGGAACCATGGCCAGAACGGCCAGAACCGGAACGACCGGAGAAACGACCGTCCCCAGAACGGCCAGAACCGGAACCGGGACAACGGCCGCCGGAACGACCGTCCCCAGAATGGCCAGAACCGGAACGGGAACGGCAGCGGGAACAGCCGGTTCAGCCACAACGACCGGAACAACGGCCAGAACCGGAACGGAAACAATGGGAACAACAACCGGAACAAGCCCCAGAACAACCGGGGCGGGAAAGCCGGTGCCCCCATCAACGGCAACAGCGCCCATGCCGGCAAGGATATGGGCAAACGGAACGGCAGCCACAACCATCAGGAAAAACGGGAGAAAATCAAGGGCTCATACGCCACCCGGGAGGACCGTCCTACCCGCAGTGCTGATCATATGATGAAAAACCATAAACACAAAAACAACAATAACAACAACCGGAACGCGGCTCCTGCCAGAAAGACCGAAGTGGTCCGTCCCACCAGCGTGGAAGTGGGGGAAAGCATCAGCGTGAAGGATTTCGCCAAGCTCCTGTGCCGGGACGTGAACGAAGTGATCAAAAAGCTGTTCATGCTGGGCAAGATGGTCACCATCAACCAGGAAATCGACCATGAAACCGCCGAACTGGTGGGCATGGACTTCAACTGCGAAATCAAGGAACCGCCTCCTGAAGCGGATCCCACGGAAGTGCCGGAAGTGGAAGACGATCCGGCTCTGCGGGTGCCCCGTCCCCCTGTGGTGACGGTTATGGGCCACGTGGACCACGGCAAGACTTCCCTCCTGGATGCCATCCGGAAAACCAACGTAACCGCCCGGGAAGCCGGCGGGATCACCCAGCACATCGGTGCTTACCGGGTAGTGTGCCAGGGCAAGCCCATTGTGTTCCTGGATACTCCCGGCCACGAAGCCTTTACCGCCATGCGTGCCCGTGGGGCCCAGGTGACGGATATCGCCGTGCTGGTGGTGGCCGCTGACGACGGGGTAATGCCCCAGACCATCGAAGCCATCAACCATGCCAAGGCCGCCAAGGTGCCCATTATCGTGGCCATCAACAAAATCGACAAGGAAGGGGCCAACCCGGACTTTGTCATGCAGCAGCTGTCCGAACACGGACTGATCCCGGAAGCCTGGGGCGGGGACACCATCATGGTTCCCGTATCTGCCCGGCAGAAGACCGGTATCTCCGACCTGCTGGAAATGATCCTGCTGGTGGCTGAAATGCAGGATCTGAAAGCCAACCCCAACCTGCCTGCCCACGGCACCATCATCGAAGCCAAACTGGACAAGGGCAGAGGGCCTGTGGCCTCCGTGCTCATCGACCGGGGGACCCTGCACATCGGGGATTCCATCCTGGCCGGCACCTGCTACGGGAAGGTCCGTGCCATGGTCAACGACCGGGGCGAAAAGGTGAAGAAGGCACTGCCTTCCACCCCTGTGGAAGTGCTGGGGCTCAATGACGTGCCGGAAGCCGGGGACATCATGGACGCCTGCGACGAACATGTGGCCCGGACCGTGGCGGAAAAACGCCTGGCCAAGCAGAAGATGGAAGAACAGAAGAAGGCCAAGGTTTCCCTGGACGATATTTTCAACCGGATCCAGGAAGGGGAACTGAAGGACCTGAACATTGTGGTGAAGGCCGACGTACAGGGCACCATCCAGGCCCTGGAACAGGCACTCACCAAGATCAAGAACGATGAAGTGAAAGTGGTCATCGTCCATTCCGGGGTAGGGGCCATCAACGAATCCGACGTGATGCTGGCTTCCGCCGCCAACGCCCTGATCATCGGCTTCAACGTCCGTCCGGATGCCAATGCCCGGAAGACCGCCGAACAGGAAAAGGTGGACATCCGCACCTACCGGGTCATCTACGATGCCCTGAACGATGTGGAAGCCGCCATCAAGGGGATGCTGGCTCCCAAATTCAAGGAAAAGATCATCGGCCATGTGGAAATCCGGCAGGTGATCCCCATCAACAAGATGCTGATCGCCGGTGCCTATGTGAAGGACGGGAAGATCACCCGGTCTGCCAAAGTGCGGCTGGTCCGGGACGGCATCGTGATCCACGAAGGGGAACTGGATTCCCTGCGCCGGTTCAAGGACGATGTGAAGGAAGTGGCGGCCAACTTCGAATGCGGGCTGACCCTGGCCGACTACCGGGATATCAAGGTGGGCGACCAGCTGGAAGTCTACACCATGGAAGAAGTGGCGGCAGAATAAGGAGGGACCATGTCCAAACTTCGTGCGGAAAAACTCCAGGCGCTGATCAAGCAGGAAATGAGCAACATGCTGATCCGGGACGTAAAGGATCCCCGGGTAAAGTTCGTTACCATTACCGGCGTGGAAGTGAGCAACGACCTGAGCTACGCCAAGATCTATGTAAGCCTCTACGGCAGCGAGGAACAGCAGGCGGCAGCCTGGAAGGGCCTCCAGTCCGCCCTGGGCTTCTTCCGTCGGGAAATCGCCCGGCGGATCGATCTGCGAGTGGCTCCGGTGCTCAGCTTCCACAAGGATACCTCCATGGAATACAGCGCCCATATTGAATCCATCCTTCATGAGCTGAAGAAAGAAGAGCATCATGAGTAAGGCACTGGATCTGAAAGAAACCTGGCAGCTGCTCATGAGCGTCCAGGACCTGGTACTGGTGAGCCATGTGGGGCCTGACGGGGATACCCTGGGTTCCACCCTGGGCCTGGCCCGGGCCCTGCGCCAGGCCGGGAAAAAGGTGCGGCTGCTGGTGGATGATATCCTGCCGGCGGTGTACCAGTTCCTGCCTGGACTGGATGCCTATGAACAGCCCAAACAGGGGGAGAAGATCCATTGCGACCTGACGGTGGTGGTGGATGCTTCTTCCAAGGACCGGATGGGGGAGGCGGAAAAATGCCTTTCCGCGCCGATCCTGAACATCGACCATCACGTGTCCAACACCCGGTATGCGGATTATCTGCTGCTGGATGACCAGGCGGCGGCCACCGGGGAGATCATGTATCTGATGCTGGAAGAGAATGGGGTGCCCGTGGACCAGGAACTGGCCACGGACCTGTACACGGCCATTGTCACCGACTGCGGCTATTTCAAGTACGCCAACACCACCCCCCGCTGCATGCGGGTGGGGGCGGACCTTTTGGCCCTGGGGGTGAAGCCCAACGAGATTTCCGACCAGCTGGAACTGAAGGCCCGGAATTCCGTGGAGCTGCTGGCCAAGGTACTGCCCAGCCTGAGCTTCTATGCAGGAGGGAAGATCGCCACCCTGGAGGTGCCCCTGGCCCTTTATGACAAGACCGTTTCCACCGAAAGCTTCATCTACCATCCCCGGTACATTGCCGGGGTGGATGTGGCAGTGCTGTTCAAGCAGGTGGAACCCCGGTCCACCCGGGTGAGCATGCGGTCCAAACAGGTGGATGTGAGCAAGGTGGCAGTGGCCTTCAACGGCGGGGGACACCCCAAAGCCGCAGGCTGCACCATCGGGCTGCCTCTGGAAGAAGCCAAGAAGGCTCTCCTGGAAGCCTTGGAAAAGGCACTGGAGGAACTGTGATGGACGGGATTTTCAACGTACTCAAACCACCGGGCATGACCAGCCATGATGTGGTGGGGGCCCTGCGGAAAATCCTCAACATGAAGAAAATCGGCCACGGGGGCACTCTGGATCCTCTGGCTGCCGGGGTACTGCCGGTGTTCACCGGCATTGCCACCCGGTTCCTGGAATATGCGGCCCATGAGGAAAAAAGCTACCGGGCGGAACTGACCTTCGGGTTCCAGACCGATACCGGGGATACGGAAGGGAAGGTCATCGCCAAAAGTCCGGTGCGGCAGCTCACAAATGAGGAAATCGAAGCAGCCCTGGCTTCCTTCCGGGGAGAGGGGACCCAGATCCCGCCCATGTATTCCGCCATCAGCGTAGGGGGCACCAAGCTGTACAAGCTGGCCCGGCAGGGCATCGAAGTGAAGCGGGAGCCCCGGCCCATTACCCTCTATGAACTGGAAAAGGTGGACTATACCGGGGACACTCTGGTGTTCGACGTGACCTGTTCCAAGGGCACCTTCATCCGGACCCTCTGTGAGGATCTGGCGGAAAAGCTGGGGATGAAGGGGACCATGAGCTTCCTGCTCCGGCGGAAGGCCGGGGTGTTTACCCTGGAAGAGTCCCATACCCTGGAAGAGATCGCCGCCGACCCGGAAGGGTGCTGCACCGGGGTGGAGACGGTACTGGCGTCTTTCCCCAAACTGGTGGTGAACAACCTCCAGGGCCGGCGGATCGCCCAGGGGGTGGCCACCACCCTGCCCGGGATCCAGGACGGTACCCTGTACCAGCTGTGGACCCGGGAGGGGCTCCTGGTGGGCCTGGCCAAAGCTGTGGACGGCCGGCTCCGGCCCCACAAGATCATCCACATCCCTGACGTGGAAACAAGGACGGAAGATAGACCATGAAACTGATTACATCGCTGGACGAACTGCACAGCGCCCATCTGCTGCCTTCTGCGGCGGCACTGGGGACCTTTGACGGGGTCCACCGGGGCCACCAGGAGGTGATCGGGACCACCCGGCTCTATGCCCGGGAGCACCATCTCCAGCTGATGGTCTTTACCTTCAGCACCCATCCCCTGGCCAGCCTGAAGCCGGAGCTGGAACCGCCCCGGCTGCTGGACAACACCGCCAAGGAAAAGCTCATGGTGGAACTGGGGGTGGACATCCTGGTGAACATCCCCTTTACCCGGGAACTGGCGGCCATGAGTGCCGACGCGTTCCTCCAGATGCTGGTGGACTGCGGGGTGAAGGCTGTGGGCATCGGGGACAATTTCAGCTTCGGTGCCGGAGGCAAGGGGAACGTCCGCCTTTTGAAGACGGAACACAGCCGGTTCGGACTCACCATCCTGTCCCGGCCTCTGTTGAAGCAGGACGGGCTGGTGGTGAGCAGCACCAACATCCGGAAGGCCATCGCCGAAGGCCGGGTGGAACTGGCGGCCCAGATGCTGGGACGGCCCTATGCCATCCGGGGCCAGGTGGTGCCCGGAGATCACCGGGGACGGCTGCTGGGGTTCCCTACGGCCAACCTGAAGATCCTGGGCCAGCATTTTGCCGTGCCTGCCTTCGGGGTGTACGCCGGCCGGGTACTGGTGGCAGGGCAATGGTATGACGCCATGGTGAACGTGGGGGACAATCCCACCTTTGCCAACCAGGAAGCCCGCCTGGAAGCCCATCTGTTCCGGTTCGAAGGGGATCTCTACGGCCGGGAGGTGCTGGTCCAGCTGGTGGCCCGGCTCCGGGGAGAAGAAAAATTCCCTGACCTGGACCGGCTCCAGGAACAGCTCCGGAAGGACGCCCGGAATGCCCAGAGCCTTTTGGCCATGGAGGAAGAATCCGCCGGCCGGAAGGGCTGAACAGAAAGATTGAGAAATAAATGGAAAAATCCCTTGCACAAAGGGAGCATCCATGATATTATATTTTGGTAAAGCTTATTGGTGGAGGTGAGAACATGCCGAATATTAAGTCTTCCATTCGTAGTGTCAAGACTGATGCCGAACGGCGCGCTGCCAATGGCCCGGTGAAAGCTGAAATCCGCAGCACCGCACGCAAGGTTGAAGCTTTTGCTGCTGTAGGATCCAAAGAAGAGGCCCAGGCCACTTTGAAAGTAGCAGCGAGCTTATTAGATAAAGCTGCTCGGAAAGGCACGGTGAACAAAAAAGCCGCAGCCCGCAAGAAATCCCGTTTAGCTAAGAAAGTCAACGCAGTAAAATAAGGCTGAACAGCAGGAAGGCTGACAACTTCGGTTGCCGGCCTTTTTTGTTGCGTGTGGAAGGGTCTCCCCATACATGGTATAATAAAGTATTGAAACATCTCCGCCTGTTTTCCAGGCGTTGACAGAAAGTGAGAGAATCCATGGCAAAACGTGATCATATTCGAAATTTTTCCATTATCGCCCATATCGACCACGGCAAATCCACCCTGGCCGACCGGCTCATTGAAATGACCGGGACCCTGTCCAAACGGGAAATGGAGGACCAGATCCTGGACTCCATGAGCCTGGAACGGGAACGGGGCATCACCATCAAGGACCAGGCAGTCCAGCTGGACTACAAGGCCAAGGACGGGAATGACTACATCCTGAACCTAATCGACACCCCGGGGCATGTGGACTTTACCTATGAAGTTTCCCGGGCCCTGGCGGCCTGTGAGGGGGCGCTCCTGGTCATCGACGCCACCCAGGGCATCGAGGCCCAGACCCTGGCCAATGTGTACCTGGCCATGGACCACGATCTGGAGATCATCCCGGTGATCAACAAGATCGACCTGCCCAGCGCCGACGTGCCCCGGGTGGAAAAGGAAATCGAGGACATCCTGGGCATCGATAAGAGTGACTGTGTCCTGTGCTCCGCCAAAACCGGACTGGGAGTGGACCAGGTGCTGGAAGCGGTGGTGAACCGGGTGCCGGCCCCCAAAGGGGACCCGGAAGCCCCTCTCCAGGCTCTGATCTTCGATTCCAAGTTCGATGCCTACAAAGGGGTCATGCTGTATGTGCGGGTGGTGAACGGCTGCCTGAAAAAGGGCATGTCCATCCGTCTCATGGCCACCGGCAAGGTCTATGACGTAACGGAAGTGGGAGTGTTCAAGCCGGCCATGGTCAACGTGCCGGAACTGGGAGAAGGCCAGGTGGGTTTCCTGGCGGCAGCCATCAAGACCGTCAAGGACGCCCGGGTGGGGGATACCATCACCGACAACAACCGGCCGGCCAAAGAGCCTCTGCCAGGGTACCGGAAGGCTACCCCCATGGTGTACTGCGGCCTGTATCCCATCGAGAACTCCGACTATGACAACCTCCGGGACGCCCTGGAAAAACTCCAGCTCAACGACGCTTCCCTGACCTTCGAGCCGGAAACCTCTTCCGCCCTGGGCTTCGGGTTCCGGTGCGGGTTCCTGGGCCTGCTCCACATGGACGTGATCAAGGAACGGCTGGAACGGGAATACGGCCTGAGCCTGATCACCACCGCCCCCAACGTTATCTACGAAGTGGTGAAGACCAACGGGGATATCGAAATGGTGGACAACCCTTCTCAGTTCCCCAACCCCACGGTGATCGAGCATGTGGAGGAACCTTTCGTGAACGCCACCATCATCGTGCCCAAGGACTTTGTGGGGCCGGTCATGGAACTGTCCCAGGAAAAGCGGGGAGAATACCAGAACATGACCTACCTGGACGAAACCCGGGTCATGATCCACTATGCCCTGCCCCTGTCGGAAATCATCTTCGACTATTTCGACCGGCTGAAAAGCGTGTCCCGGGGCTATGCTTCCCTGGACTATGAGCTCAGCGGCTACCGGCCTTCGGACATGGTGAAGGTGGATATCCTCCTGAACGGGGATCCGGTGGATGCCCTCAGCGCCATCGTCCATCGGGACCGGGCCCAGTACTGGGGCCGTGCCCTGGTGGAAAAGCTCCGGAAGCTGATTCCCCGGCAGCTGTTTGAAATCCCCATCCAGGCGGCCATCGGCAGCAAGATCATCGCCCGGGAAAACGTCAGCGCCCTCCGGAAGGACGTGCTGGCCAAATGCTACGGCGGGGACATTACCCGGAAGCGGAAGCTGTTGGAAAAGCAGAAAGCCGGGAAAAAGCGCATGAAGCAGGTGGGCAGCGTGGAACTGCCTCAGGAAGCCTTTATGGCCATCCTGAAAATGGACGACAAATAACCGGTGAAAGGAGGGAGGGCCATGGTGACCCTGCAGAAATCCACCCAGGATCTGATCTGCCAGTCTCTCCGGAGCCGGATCGCCTCCGGTGATCTGGAACCAGGGACGGAACTGAAGCAGGTGGAACTGGCCAAAACCTACGGGGTGTCCCGGATGCCCATCCGGGAGGCCCTCCAGGGCCTGATGCTGGAAGGACTGGTGACCCGGCTCAGCAACCGGCACATGGTGGTGTCTTCCCATGCCCGGGAGATCCTGGAGAACCGGAAGGTGCCCCGGACTGAGGAAAATGAGGCTCCGGCACCGGAAGAAAAGGCGGCTGGTTCCCCGGCTTACCGGGTGGAGACGGAAACGATGCCGGAAACCATCGGGAAGATCCATCTCCTGCCGGCCCGGGAACAGGTGGCCTCCTATCTCCGGAAGGCTATTCTCCGCCGGGAAATCCCGGAAGGGAGCGTCCTGACCCTGGAAGAGACCGCTGAAATGGTTTCCATCGGACCCACCACTTCCATGCGGATGGAAAAATTCGAAAAGGATTTCATTCCCCAGACCGGCGTGAAGCTGATCGTGGGCAAAGGGGGCATGGGCCAGGACACCATGGATGCCTGCCAGAAGTACAAAACCATCTTCTGCGTGTTCCCTGCCGGCTGTGCCGTAGTATCCGCCGTCCATTTCAAGAAGATCATCGATGCCCAGTGGAAAGACCTGGGGATGCCGGAAACCCTGTGGACCAGCGAAGTGGAAGAACTGGGGCCCCTGATCGTGGCTGTTGACACCAAAGGCGGCAACCTGTTCGAAGAAAACAAGAAGACCTACAAGAAACGGGCCGAAGAAGTATACGAGGAAATCATCCCCAACGTCCGGTTCATTAAATAAGGAAAAATGTAAGAAAAAAATGCCGCCTGCAGGCGGCATTTTTTGTCATACGTGGATGGCGGAGAACTTCCCTTAAGGTCAGTTCTTTTTTTATGCTGTTACCCATTCAAGGTCTCTGTCCTGATGATTTCTTCTTTCCGCTCTTCCAAAATCCTGCGGTCCACATTTCCCACTTTCAGGGAACGCCAGCTGAGAGCAAGAGGCACCACAAGGACAATTACAGCCACGATGGCATCTTTGAGGGCCATGTCTCTCAGGAGAGTGATGCCCACTAACAGGGCGCTGATGCCGCCCAGGATACAGCACAGTTTGTAGAGCCAGAGAGGGCAGCGGATGGAACGTCTGGCGAACTGCTCCGGGTATTTCTCCGGAATCTTTATGCAGGCCGTGTTCAGATAGGCGTTGATGAACATGCAGGGAATCATCAGCATACTGATTACATTGTTGAAATCCATACCAGTCAGGATGGGGATGGCGGCCAGGATGTACACAAGGGTGAAGGCACCGTAGGGATATCCGTCCTTTGCCTTTCTTCCAAAGAATCCCGTCAGCCATCCGTCATCGGCCATGGAAGCCAGGGGTTCACGGATCATAACCAGGACGCCCAGGAAGGAAGAGACAATGGCGCAGGCACCGCCGCCGATAATGAAAAACGCAAATAGAACAGGATTCAAAAAAGCGGAAGCCACCACACTGAGGTTCTGGTTGGCCACTTTGTCATAAGGCAGCACACCGGCTGCCACATAGGACATCAATCCATAGACCACTGAAACAACTGCACAGGTTACCAAAATCCCCAAAGGAATCGTAAGTTTCGGGTTCTTTGTAATCCGTGCTACGCCTACAGGTCCCATGGTGGTTCCCTGGCAGGCAAACCCCATGATGGCAATGGCACTGATCACACCGCTCATTCCGCCGTGGAAAAAGCCTCCATCAGCGGCAGGGCTGAAGAAAAAGGCGGGATCCACATGGGGGACGCCCAGAACGATGAAGAGAAACAGGGCAATCAGGAGGAAGGCCGTTGCTGTATTCTGGAATATGGTGACGATCCGGTTGCCCCGGATGGTCAGCAGAAAATGGACTGTCAGAATTACCATACTTGTGATGGATGTATGTTCTCCCAAAACAGGCCAAAGACTGCTTAAATAGCTGGTCAGAGCCAAAGAATATCCGGTAATCCCAAAGGCCCACATTACGTTAGTCCATCCGCCATATCCAGTGAGCACCGGCGGCAGCATCATGCCTCTCATACTGTAGTCGCCGCCATTGACCACAAAGATACTGGAAAGAGCCAAATTGTACCAGTAGGCGAATAACATATAGAATACACCAATCAGCGTAACCACCAGGACGGACCTGCCCGTCATGCCAATGGCTGAGCCCAGTGTCACAAATATGCCGGATCCGATGGCACCGCCGACTCCCAATCCAATAATATTCACAAGACCGATTTTTTTCATCTGCTCGCTGCTCATTCTTTTTCTCCTCGTATAATATTTTTGTGAGAAAGATAAAATCCGTATGCACTCCCTGCAGTTTCCTTTGTCAATTTCAATATTTACGGTAAATTCTGTCTTTTTAAAAAAGAGAAAAAATCCACCTCTTCAAGTAAGAAATCCATATGATTCCGGAACGCTGCTGTCGGAACAGGAATTTTGCGGACTCCTGTTCCAACTGCAGAATTCTTTCAGGAAAATGTGCAGGTGAAATGTGCAGGTGCGTACCTTAGCCTTTTTCTGCTTCTCTTTTGAGGACAGCATCGCAAATTCTGTCCAGTCCTTTTTTAATGGTGGCCTTCGGCATTGCCAGGTTCAGACGGATAAAGCCTTTTGCATTATCTACAAAGAGGGAATCCCCGCCTTCCAGCAGGACGCCCGCCTGGTTGGCCATGAAGTCGGGAATATTCTCCACATCTCCCAGATACGGGTTCATATCCACCCAGGCCAGATAGGTTGCCTGAGGAATCCTGAACACAATCTTCGGCAGTCTTTGGGCCAGGGTGTCCTGGACCAGCTTGAAATTTCCATCCAGATACGTTTTCAACTGATCCAGCCATTCATATCCGTGCTGGTAGGCCGCTGTGTGGGCCGCAATGGAAAGGGGATTCACGTTCATGGCGTAGGTATCAGTATACTGTACATAGAGTTTTCTCAGGCTTTCATCCCGAATGATGATTTCTGCAAACATCATCCCTGCCATATTGAACGCTTTGGAAGCGGAGGTGCAGGAAATCAGCTTTTGGTAGCCGGGCATGATCTTTGCCATGGGGATATGGTGTTCTCCCTGGCGCAGCAGGTCGCAGTGGATTTCATCACTGATGATCCACAGGTTGTGTTTTTCCACGATGGCAGCAACTTTCTTCAGTTCTTCCTCCGTCCAGACGCGGCCTGTGGGGTTGTGGGGGTTGCACCAGATGAGAAGTTTGGTCAGCGGGTTGGCGGCATCTCTTTCCAGTGCATCAAAGTCGATGGTCCAATTGCCTTCTGCATCGCGTTTTAGTTTGTTATGGATGGCGTGTTTGTGCTTGTAATCGATGGGATGCTGGAAATACCCGTAGGCAGGGGTGTTGATGATGGCATATTCATGGTCGGTGAGCAGCAGTTCCACCAACTGGTACAGGGCGGGAATGATTCCCAGGGAGAAGCAGATTTCTTCTTTCGGATAAGTCCAGCCGTACATTTTCCGGTTCCAGGCATTATAGGCCTCATAAAAATTCGGTTCAAAAACCTGGCTGTAGCCGATGATTCTCTTGTCGGCACGGTCTTTGATGGCCTGGATGATGTCCGGGCACATGGCAAATTCCATATCGGCCACCCACATACGGATGAATTCTTCATCTTTAAAGGGGAACTTCTTTTTGCCTTCATAGTCATGGAAAATATAGCCTCGGAAACCATCCGTGTTCAGGGCATTGGTATGACGCCGTTCCACATATTCATCAAAATTATATTGCATGGTAAAAATCCTCCTTGAAAACTGTTCATTTTCCAACGATTTCGTTCAAGGAGTCTGGCCAGAATCCTCTTAACGTCTACATGCGCATTATAGCGCAGAGGCTAGAGCCTGTAAAAAGAAGGAGAGTTTCTTAATATGAAACTTTTAATCCGTTATGTTTCACCTGAGTGGATTTTTTTACGCATCTCATGATATAATTATCTGAAATCATGAAATAATTGTCGGATTTATGAATTTGTTGATTTATAGGAAACAACAGACGGAGGTCTTTCAGTATGATGATCAGGGAAGAAATTGGTAAAAAGATCAACATTTACCGGCGGGGGGAAAAAATGACTCTGGAGGAACTTTCCCAACGGGTCTGCAAAAGCAAGTCCACTCTTTCGAAATATGAAAAAGGGGCTATTTCCATCGATATCGAAACTTTGTACGATATAGCTTCCGCACTGAATATCCATGTGGAGCAGCTGCTGTATATCACACCCCAGGAAGGAAATCTTCAGAATGATGCGGCCGGTCCTGCATTTTTTAAGGATCTTTCCCGGTTTTATGCTTATTATTTCGATGGAAGGGACCACCACCTTGACCGCAGCGTGTTCGATGTCCTTTCCAGGGGGGAGGAAGGGAAATACCGCCTCATGATGTATATGAATTTCAAAAATTATGATTCCTATCAGGACTGTGAAAATACGTACTGGGGCTATATCCAACACTTTGACGCTATGTCAAGGATCACGCTGACCAATAAAGATACGCCCATGGAAAATGTCATCATCCAGGTGCTGGCCTCTTTCCTGGATTCTCCTGTGAAATGGGGCCTGTTTACAGGATTTTCCTCCCGTCCCATGATGCCGGTGGCTTTGAAAATCCTTCTGAGCAAGCAGCCCCTCAAAGAAGAGGAATCCCTGGTCAAGAAACTGAAAGTTTCCCGGGAAGATGTGCGCAACCTCAAACACTATAACATGTTTTCCGTGACATGATTCCAATCCTGCCACCGGCAGGGGCAGAAACGATTCCCTTTGCAGCCACCCTTTTTTGTGGTATCCTTTTTTTATTAGCCATGAACATGAAAAGGGGAAAGCTTTGAATATGGAACGAATGAAAGGAAACCTTCTTCTGCTGCTGACGGCTCTTATCTGGGGCAGCGCCTTTGTGGCCCAGAGCGTGGGCATGGACTATGTGGGGCCGTTTACTTTCAATGCTGTCCGGAACCTTCTGGCCACCGGGGTGCTGGTGCCGGTGGTGCTGGCCTTTGGGGGAAAACGCCAGGGGAGCCTGTGGCAGCGGCTGAAGCCGGATGGAGTGACCCTGAAAGGGGGCCTTTGCTGCGGGCTGATCATGGGAATCGCCAGCAACCTCCAGCAGGTGGGCATCGCCCAGACCACCGCCGGGAAGGCCGGGTTCATCACCGCCCTGTACATTATCCTGGTGCCCATCCTGGGGCGCTTCCTGGGCCGGACGGTGCGGAAGATCATGCTGCTGTGCGTGCCCATGGCTCTGGTGGGGTTCTATCTCCTGTGCGTGAAGGGGGATTTCACCGTTTCGTTCGGGGATTTCCTGGTGTTCTGCTGTGCGGTGTTCTTCGCCCTCCACATCCTTTTTGTGGACCATTTCCTCCGGAAGGGAGCCAGCGGGGTGCGGGTGGCCTGGCTCCAGTTCGCCGTGACCTGTCTTTTGTCCGCCCTGGGGGCCGGGATGTGGGAAAGTGTACCGGCAGAGGGATTGGCCAGTGCCCTGTGGGCGGCCCGGTGGCCCCTTTTCTATACGGCGGGGCTGTCCAGCGGGGTGGCCTATACCCTCCAGATCATCGGCCAGAAATACACGGAACCCACCACCGCCACCCTGATCATGAGCCTGGAATCCGTGTTCGCCGTGCTCTCCGGCTGGCTGTTCCTGGGAGAAGTGATGACAGGACGGGAAATCGCCGGCTGCGTGCTGGTGTTCGTGGCAGTGCTGCTGGCCCAGGTGTGAGGGGGCTGCTGCAGAGACCGCAGGTCCCGTCAGCTGTCAACGGTCAGCGGCCGAAGAATCAATTTGCAGTCAAATTTTCGTGGGGAAATGTAAAAGATGTTCGTAAAAGTCCGAAACCGTAGATTTCATGCGGGTTTCGGGGTTTCTCACCTCTCTTTTTATGTTCGCATAAATACGTTAAATTCTGCTCACTTTGCTACATTTCTGCTACATTTCTGCAACATTTTTGCGTGCTTACTGTCCAGTTAAATGGTCAGTTTTTCAAGGGCTTCCCGCTCTTCATCCTTCATCTTACTGGTAACATGGGTATAAATCTTCATCGTGGTCTGTGGGTTGGAATGTCCGACCCTTGCCATAATCGTTTTCAGCGAGAACTTCTCTTCCACCAACATACTAATATGCGTGTGGCGGAAAATATGAGTAGTGATGTGCTTCCCCTCAATCCGCACTTTTCTCAGTGCCGCCGCAATCGTGCCATAGTCTACGGGATTCCCCTCGTTCCCCGTAAAGATGTAACCCCTGTCCTTATAGTTGTTCGTCCACATGGCTTTCCGCTTGTTGTCTGTGATGAACCATTCGAGGATTTGGGCCGCACGGGTGTTAAGTGCCACGGTACGGAACGAAGAGAAATTTTTGGGAGTACTACGGCGGTCTGGATACTTTTCGCTGACCATCCTCGTCATAGTGCCAGTGACTCGAATTTCCTTCTTTTCAAGGTCGATGTCTTCCCGCCGCAAGGCCAGAAGTTCCCCAATTCTCAGCCCCGTCAAGCTGATGAACTCCATAGCGTATCCGATTCTCTCGTTTATCGCCACAAGTTGATGAAGACAATCTTCCAACTCATCCCGTTCCAGAAACTTGTTGGCGGTCTTGTCTTCTTCTTCCATCGTCATGGGACGGCGGGGAAGACGGATTTCCAGAAACTCGTTGATGGTGTCGATATAATGGGCTTTTTTCGCATACCGCATGGCGTTCTTGATGACCCCCAACACGGCACTACAGTAACCCCGTGAATTTGCGTCCATGGATTTTATAGCCTTCTCCACAAGGGCGGGGGTAACGTCACGGAACAAAATCCCATCGGGGAACATGGAAAGGATTTTGGCGACTTGACTAACATGATTCCATTGGGTTTGCGGCTTCACCTCGCTCTTCACAGAGTCGAGCCATTCGCCCAACAGTTTCCGCATGGTCAGCGTTTTGGCCACGGTTTCGGCCTTTTTCGGTTTGGCCATCCTCTTGACGTTGTACTTCTTCAACAACATCCGCCGTGCCATTCCCTCAGCCTGTTTCGTGTGTTTAGCGAGGGTGACGGAGATGGTACAGGTCTTCCCATTCTCATCGGTAAACCGTTCATGGTAAACATACCGTGTACCTTTCGAATTTTTCGTTTCAGTAATCCACATATACAATACCTCTTTCCCGTTCCACGCTGCCCCTGTAAGCCGCCAGACATGGGATAAAGGTATCAGCCCCCGCACGGGGGTTATTTTTTTACAGGTTGAAGAATGGTATCCAACGTCTTGTAAATTTCAAAAAAATGAGGGTTCACAGATTCCAGTTTTTTCTTGATGTCAGAATATTTATTATCTCCGTAAATTTCCATCATCATCGGGGTGTATGATTCATCCTGCAATGCACGGAAAACCGCCGATATAATCCATCTAAGAATCGTAGAATCTGAATATTTTATTTCCACTCCATCCAGTAAACGAACAACGGTATCAAGCGTTCTTTTTTTAGGAAGAAAATAAAATTCCCACCCTACATCAACACCATCGTCCTCGTCCGAAAAAACATCCGTTAATTCATCATCATCTCTTCCTTCAATATAAAAGTAATTCTTTCCTCCCCGTTCAACCTCCTTGATTTTATACCCAACCTCCTCTATCACGGCCATGGCGTGACCATCTTTATCTGGATTGTACGCCAACAGAGTGTCCATGGATACCTTTAGTGCGTTGGCAATCCTCCAACAACTATCTACAGGGGGTGTACGTCTCCCCGCTTCATAGCTTATCAACGCCACACGGGAAACCCTCGCCTTTTCGCAAAGTTCCTTTTGAGTCATTCCAACGGCTTCCCGATTCTTCTTTATCGCCGTCCCTAGATGTTCCAAAAAACTTGCTTTTTCCCCGTTGTGGTCGGTATTTTCTGCGGTTGCGGCCGATATATAGTTGAGTTCTTTTGTTAACGTAGACATTGTAAACCCCTCCCCCCAAAGTATAGCACGGATGTTTGTATCGGTCAAAAATTAGGCTTGTAGTATCCTTAGTTGAACATTTTTCCAGAGTATGTTATAGTTAAAAACAAGGAGGTGATGTTTATGTTAGTAAATAAAAAGCGGTTGTTAGAAGCCATGGTGAAAAAACAGATGACGCAAAAAGAGTTGGCCAAAACCGCAAAAATTTCTCGCACAACGGTCAACCAGACGTTACACCGTGACAAGGGTGTGAAATTGGATGTGTTGGGCAAACTTGCCGCCGCCCTCGATGTTCCGCCCCTCGAACTCATCCAAAAATAAAATGCTGACTACGCTGCCCCTGTAAGCCGTCAGCCTGGACAACTCAGAAGAATCGGGAAGGAGATATTTATATGGAAAAGTACACGTTGAAGAAGGCACGGGAGCGGTTGGGCCTTCCACAAGACATGGCCGCATTTATCATCGGGGTGACTTCCACCACATTGCGGCGGTGGGAACGGGGTGAATCGTCCCCGACCCTCGAAGGGTTTTGGAAACTCTGCAAACTGTACGGCGTTGACCCCGACAAAATCTGTTTATATGAAAGGAGATGATTTCCATGACAGAGAGTGGGATGGTCAACATCGGCGGTAAACTGTTCCGTCAGTGCGCCCCCATCGACTTTGATGGGAACCAGTGGTTGCGGACGGCCCAACTTGCAAAGATGTTCTCTCTGACCCGTAGCACCATTTGGAAGTTCGTGGGACTCATGGAAACCGAACCACGGTACAAGGACAGTGTCCTTCATGTAAGCCCCCGTGCCACGCTCATCAAGGGGCGGGATTTCCTCGCATACCTACAAGACCGTAACCGAAACTACATGAGGGGGTGAAAAAAGCGATTGTTACTGTATTTTCGATGGATACAGATAAAAAAGGTCAAAAAACAGCGAGCAACGGGCCGTTTTTTGAAAATAAAAAATCAGCCGTGATAGATTCCATGCACAAGAAGATGACACGGAATTACCATGGCTGATGGAAAGGGTGATTTCTCATGAAAAAGAAAATTGTTGTTACTGAATCGAAAAGAACGCCGATACGGGCCATTCGTGATTATTGCCTAGAGTGTAGCGGCGGGAGCAACGTGGAAGTGAAATTGTGCGTTGTGGAACGCTGTCCCCTGTATGCGTTTCGGTTCGGGGTGCGTCCCGCAACGGCGGCAAAACGGTTTGCCAGTCAAGGCAATGATGTAATAAAAAAATCCGCTCAGTGAAGGTCGAGAACACGAAGCGGATTGGAACAGAAACATCGGGAAAGAAGTATCTGTCTTTCTTATTGTAACACGAAATGTTACATTTTACAAGTGAAAGGAGAATTTAATGATATATCAGATTTTAAAATCCCGTCATGCTGTCAGCCCCGAAACGGCTGTCACCACGGATGAACTGAGTGAAGCGACTGGACTCAGCAAACGACAAGTTGCCGAACAGGTCAAGAAAGAGCGGGCACATCACTTCATCAACAGCATTACGATAAACGGCGGCGGCTACTACCGACCCCGTACAAAGGCGGATGTAGCGAAGTACAACAAAATCCGTGAATACAGGATTGCCCAAACGGCTATTACATTGAGGATGTCTCGAAAATTCTTGAAGCGTTGGGGAAACTGAAACCCGTGGGGGCTGCTGTTGTGCGGCCCCTTTCCATTCTATTTAACTCTACAAGGAAGTGATAAATTTGGGCAAAAAGCGAAATAAGCAAAACAATCTGAACCCGTGGTTGACGGCAAAAGGCTCAGACCAGAAAGACCCATTCTTACAAGTTGGTGAAAGCCTTATGACCCATCCCGCTTTTAAAGACTTGTCATACTCATCACAGATAACATATATATTGATGTGTATGGCGATGAACCATGCACATCACAACGGAAAACTTGAATTTATTTTCCCCCGCTCCGTGTATAGCGGCAAATACGGTATCAGCAATAACGCCTTTGACCATGCAAAAAAAGAACTCGTTGACCACGGATTTATTACTTATATATCTGGAAAAAATCAGCGAGTATCCTCTAAATACAAAATGTCGAATTCATGGAAGTACTGGAACAAAGAGTTCTGGAATAAAGTAAAAGGCTGTCCCGAAACGGGACGCCCCTTGTCTCAAAACGGTACGCCTAACACCGTCCCCACACCTAATATTGAGGGTCAGTCTCCCCCCAAAATGAATTTTAAGATTTTCAAAAATGATGAAAACCCGCATGAAACCTAGCGTTTTGGGTTTGCAAGCCGTTTTTTGTGCCGTCCCGAATTGAGACAAGGGGCATACCGAATTGAGACAGATATTATAATAATATAGCCATGGCAAGGGCTTATTTAATGGTTGTATGCTTGTCACCCTGTTGAAATGCTCATGTACGGTAAGGAAGCAAGCAACCGAAAACAAGAGATAGACCGCCA
>ERZ791883.877-NODE-877-length-30791-cov-6.271668_pt1 | contig 30791 bp, 31 predicted proteins | sample MGYA00510160_ERZ791883 | MGnify/ENA primary metagenome ERZ791883 (study PRJEB30046, sample SAMN00792072) | human gut metagenome | study: EMG produced TPA metagenomics assembly of the A metagenome-wide association study of gut microbiota in type 2... | reverse complement strand
CCGCCCTGCAGGGGCGGGGGACCGGGCTTGCCCGGTGGTGGGGGCATGAGGTCCTTAAAGGACCGAATTCCTTGACGGTGGTATGGAAACTATCTACCTAAGAGACAGCAATGGATACTGCTGTCATCATATTTCTGCTTCTGCCAGACACTCCCTTGTTTTCGGCCGGCCCTGCAAAGGATCGGCTGTCGCCGATGCCCCCACCACCGTGCTCCGCATGGTCCCCCTCCCCTCCCGGGGCGGACTTTTTGTTGGTGAAATCCGTCCGTCAGATTCCAGGCCAGGTGCGGGAGATGTGCCCAGATACGCGAAAGGGGGAAATTTGGTGCGTGGCATAGTACCCACACCCCGACTTCTTCCCTGGGCGTCAGAGTGGGTCAGATGCGCGAAAGGGGAGATTTTGAATGGGCAGCCCAACCGGGCTCCTTCCAGGCCAGGCGCACGATATGGGTCCAGATGCGCGAAAGCAGCGAATTTTGGCTGGGGCATAGTACACGGACGTACATGCCCCAGTCAAAATCCGCTGCTGACAAAGCAGATGGGCCCATATCGTGCGCCTGGGTTATGCGATAGCCTTTGTGCGGAAAACCCCCACCACCCCCTCGCTCTTCACAAACTCCGCCCCCTTTTTCACCACGATGGGCCCCCGACAGGCCAGGATCCCGGTTACGTGGGAGCCTGGTTCCAGGGTCAGAGTTCCGGTGGCGTAAAGGTAGGCATTTTCCAGGCGGGCGCCCTTTTCCACGGTAATGTCCCCGTTGGCCAGGAACCGGAAATCCCCCTTGCAGCGGAAGCCCTGACGGAACCGGATGCTCCCCCGGTTCACCAGCACCCCGCTGCCCTGGAGCAGCACTGTCCGGCCTGTTTTTTCCGGCCACTGGAGGGTTTCCCGGCCATAGCAGAGCACTTTTTCCACCGGGGCTTCCATCCGCCGGGAATCAGGCAGGGACCAGGCAGGCTTCCGCCCGAACAGGGACCAGTCCACAAACAGCTTCCCCTCCTTCCGTCCCTCCGCCCAGATGCCGGTTTCTGGAAAGATCTCCCCAGGCTCTGTACCGGGCATCCGGATTTCATACCGCCGGCCTTTCATCAGTTCTTCCCCGGTTTCCCGGTGGAGCCGGAGGACTTCTTCCCGGATCCGGCCCTCCTGGATGGTTTCCAGGGAAGCATAGACCAGCGTTCCCTCCGGCTGGAACCGGACCGGTTCCAGCTGCCGCTTTTCTCCCGGTGCCAGGAAGGGCTCTCCCTCCCGGATCCCGCACAGGCTCCGGAACAGGACAGCGTCCTGCCGGGCCTCCTGCTTCAGCTGCCAATCCTTCAGAGCCTGGCGGGTCACCCCCAGAAGCCCGGCCCACACCGTGCCCAGGAGCCCCAGCCCCACCAGCAGCACCAGGCTGATCATCCCGGGAGATTTCTTACCGGCCATAGGGCAGCACCTCCTTCCACACTTTCTCCTGACCGGTTTTCCGATCCCGGAGGGTCAGCTCCCAGGCGAGTTTTCCCGGCCCTGGAAGGGAAGCGGAAAACTTCTCCACCTGCACATGTTCCGGAGAGACCGCCAGGCTCACCGGGTTGTGCTTCCGGGGTTTCCAGATCTTTACGTACAGGGTGGGCCAGGGCCGTTTGGCGGTGGTCATGACGAACCAGGATTCCCATGCGGCATCCGGCCTTCCGTAACACCGGACTTCCGTGCCATGGTCCCCCTGGAACACCCGGACCTGTTCCACTTCGTAGAAGAACCGGCTTTCCAGCCGGGTGTGGAGGTCCTGTTCCAGACGGTCCAGTTCTCCCTGGGTCCAGCAGCTTTCCATGAACCGGCACAGGCTGGGCAGTCCCTGGAGCAGCTGGCACAGCACCAGGGTAAAAAGGACCAGGGCCCCCAGCCCTTCCGCCAGCAGGCTTCCTTTACTTTTTCTCATACCGGGCATAGCAGCAGCGTCCTTTCCCCCGTCGGGTGAGGCAGATTTTCCGGAGCATCACCCCGGGCAGCTGGGGCACCGGTTCCAGAACGGTTTCTGTCTCCCACTCCGGGTCCGGGAAAGGCGGATTTTCCCCCTTCTCCAGGAGCCGGACCGCCAGCCGGCTTCCCGTTTCCAGTTCCCGGCGGAGCCGGACGCCCTGGAGAGCCAGCCGGGAGCCCGCTGCAAAGGACAGGGCCGCCGCCCCCAGAAGGAACACCGCCAGGATTCCGTCCAGCAGGAAGAACCCGGGCTGCCGTTTACCGGAATCCATGGTATTCCATCCGTCCCACAAAGTGGGAAAAGGAAAGGAGCTGGTACCGGTCAGGATCCGCCTGTTGGCAGACGGCCACCGCAAACCCCTCTTCCCCGTTGCCGGTGGGGGTGAAGCCTCCTTCAAAGGTCCGGACCCGGAAATCCCCCAGACCCAGGGAAGGATAATCCAGCACAGTCCGCTGCCTGGTCCCGTATTGGCCATACACCTGGCTGCCCTTTGGATTCATGGAAAACCGTACATGGTTGCTGTGGAGGTACTGGGCCCGCTGCTGGAGGGCGGTAAAGGTGCTGCCGGCGGCCCGGGCTCCCAGCTGGAGCCGGAACCCATTGGCAAGCTCCTGCCACCGGGACAGACAGGGCAAAAGAGCCAGGACCAGCCCCAGCCAAAGCCCCAGCACCAGGAGCAGTTCCGTCAGCACAAAGCCGCCCTGCCGCCGGACCCTGGGATTCATGCCTCTGCCCCTTTCTTTTCTCCCAGGGTGTCGCTGGACACTTTCTCCCCGTTGCTCAAAGTGGCGGTGAACACGTACTCCCCGTCGGTTTCGCTCATGGAGATCTTGCTGTAGTCCCGGTTGGGCACGTATTTCTTGTCCACCAGGCTCTGGATGTCCCGGGGCTTCTCCGCCAGTTCCAGTTCATACAGCTGGGCGCCGCTCTGGAGCAGGGCCATGTCGGAAATCAGCTGGCTGTCCCGGGACCGGTCCATGGCGCTGCGGATGGAGGGCAGAAGGAAAGCAGCCAGGCCCCCTATGATGGCCAGGACGGCGATCAGTTCGATGAGGGTGAAACCGGGCTGCTTCTTCCGGTGGATTGTGTTGGCAGGTTGGGTTGCTTTCAGGATACAATTGGTTTTCATCGTTGTCTGCATTTCTTTCTCCTTTCGTGAGACAGAGCATAGGTTCAATAGGTCAATGGATCAGGGCACCAGGGGCAGTCCCTGGAGCAGGGCAAAAAGCGGGGACAGGAGCAGCACCAGCATGGCCGTACAGCCCCCGGCCAGGACCAGGAGCAGCACCGGTTCCAGCAGGGTCTTGGCCTGTTTCAGCCGGTTCTGGAAATCCTGGTCCAACAAATGAGCGGCTTCCGTCAAAAGAGCCGGCAGGTGGCCGCTTTCTTCTCCCAGGGCGGCAAATTCCACCGCCAGGGGACTCAGGAGCAGAGGCTGCTGCCGGGCGGCGCCTGCCAGGGACGATCCTGCCACCACCGCCTGTTCCATGGCCCTGGCACAGGTCCGGCAGGGCCCTTCCGGCAAAATCTGAGCCGCCTGAGGCAGGGCCCGGTCCAGAGGCAGGCCGCCCCTAAGCATCAGGGCCAGGAGCCCCAGGAACCGGATTTCCCAGAAGGTCCGGACCCAGTTCCGGATCAGGGGCAGCCGGGGCAGCCACCGGGACTTTTTCCGCCACACCAGAAGGAGCCCGGCTCCCTGGAGAATCAGAAGACCCAGGAACACCAAAGGATGCGCCTGGAAGCTACGGACCACCGTAAGGAGCAGCCGGAAGCCCGCCGCCGGTTCCAGCCGGAGGGACTGGTACAGGTCCCCCAAAAGGGGCACCACCAGCCAGCAGAACACTCCTGTAAGCACCAGGGACAAGCCCAGCACCAGCGCCGGATACAGACAGGCCTGGAGCACCGCTTTCTGATTCTCCCGTTTTTTCTGATAAAATACCGCCAGCTGTTGGAAAACCAGAGGCAGCTGACCGCTGTTCTCCCCGGCTGCCGCCAGAGGGCCTGCCAGCTTGCCCACCTGCTTTTCCTGCTGCCGGAGGGCCTGGGACAGGGGAAAGCCCCGGCCCAGGGCGTGGTCCAGTTCCCGGCACAGCTCCTTCACCGCAGGGGAACTGTGGCCTTCCAGAGCCCGGAGGGCCCGGAGGATGGGCAGACCTCCCTGGAGCAGCAGTCCCAGCCGGCGGAAGAAGGTTTCCCGGTCCAGGTCTCTCAGAGAACGCCTCCCCTGGAACTGTTTTTCCAGGAAGTTATCCCTCCGTAGCTGAAGGATATAGGGATACTGCCGGGCCAGTTCCTTCCCGGCCTCCTCCAGGGTGGCTGCAGAAAGGGTCCCCTGGCACAGCTGTCCTTCCCGGGTACGGGCTTTCCAGTGAAACTGTTCCATCTGTTTCACCTCCTTTCCCTGTTACCCTTCGAGGTCCAAAGAAAAATTCCTTCCCCAGTGGAAAAATCGGGCTATTAACGGCAAAAATCGGCAGCGAACAAAAAAAAGCTGTGAAAAAATGATTTCTCATTTTTTCACAGCCTCTTATTTTATTTACTTTCCTTTTCCCTTATCCAGCATATTCTGGATTTCCTGCATGAAGCTGTTCACGTCGGCGAACTGGCGGTACACGGAGGCGAACCGCACATAGGCAATCTGGTCGATCTTTTCCAGATGGGCCATGACCACTTCTCCGATTTTCGTGGATTTCACTTCATTTTCCCCGGACGCCCGGATCTCGTTCTCGATCTGACTGGTGAGAGACTGGATCTGTTCGTAGGTAAAGGGCCGTTTTTCAAAGGCCCGCAGGAGTCCGGCCAGGATTTTCTTGCTGTCGAACATTTCCCGCCGGCCATCCCGTTTGATGACCAACAGCGGGATCTGTTCATATTTTTCGTAAGTCGTGAAACGCCGTCCGCAGCGGGGACATTCTCTACGCCGCCGGATGGACGCCCCCTCTTCAACGGAACGGGAATCGATGACACGGCTATCTTCGCAGCCACAGAATGGACATTTCATAACCTACACCCCCAGTTCTTTATTTGTTGCGGATCCAGGGCGGAATCTCCGAAGTGGGAGAAGTAAAGCTGCTCACCTTGGAACCGGCAGCTTCTTCAGCAGCCTTGGTGATCCGGCTGGTGGAAGTCTGGGGTTTTACAAAGGAAGCAGGTTTCGGGGTAGTGGTACCGGCAGCCGGTTTCCCTTCGTCGATGCCGGTAGCGATGACGGTGACACGGATTTCGTCTTCCATGTTTTCGTCGATGTTGGCCCCGAAGATGATGATGGCATCAGGATCCACCACATCGGTGATGATCTTGCTGGCTTCGTTCACATCCATCAGGCTCAGGTTGGGGCCGCCAGTGATGTTCAGCAGCACCCCTTTGGCGCCTTCGATGGTGGAATCCAGCAGGGGGCTCTTCACAGCGTTTTCAGCTGCAGCCGCAGCGCCTTCGTCACCCTTGGCGGTGCCGATGCCCATCATGGCGGAACCGGCGTTGGTCATAACGGCCTTTACGTCGTTGAAGTCCACGTTGATCAGGCCGGGGACACTGATCAGGTCAGAGATTCCCTGTACGCCCTGGCGCAGCACATCATCGGCCAGTTTGAAGGCATCTTTCATGGAAGTCCGTTTATCCACAACCTGGAGCAGACGGTCGTTGGGGATGGTGATCAGGGCATCCACCTTGGCTTTCAGGTTGGCAATCCCCTGTTCAGCCACGTTGAAACGACGGCGTCCTTCAAAGGAGAAGGGCTTGGTCACAACGCCAACGGTGAGAGCGCCGGCCTGTTTGGCCATTTCTGCCACCACATGGGCTGCACCGGTACCGGTACCGCCGCCCATACCAGCGGTAATGAAGACCATGTCAGCACCTTTCACGCATTCTGCCAGTACGTCTTTGGATTCTTCTGCAGATTTTTCCCCTACTTCCGGGTTGGCCCCTGCACCCAGGCCTCTGGTTTCGTCCTCACCGATCTGGATCTTGGTGGGGGCGCTGGATTTTTTCAGCTGCTGCGCATCGCAGTTCACAGCGACGAATTCCACACCCTGGAGTCCGGCCTCGATCATGCGGTCCACGGCGTTGTTGCCGCCGCCGCCCACACCGATGACCTTGATTTTTTCCAGGGGCTGATCCATCGTATCTTTGTCTGCCTCAAACATGTTTCATGGTCCTCCTCATCTATTGTGTGATTGGATAGTTTGTTTCTTCGTACACTATATCTAGTATACCATTTAACAGATAATATTTCATCCCCATTTTGGGGAAAATTTTGCCTTCTTTACCGGAGATTGTTCACCGAACCATCAGCTTCCCATCAGCAGCCGCCGGATAATGGCGATGTTGTTGAAGATCCGCAGACCGAAAGCGATCAGGGCCACGTAGTACAGGTCGATCCCCAGCCGGTATCCGAAATAGCACAGGAACACGGCGAAGATCCCGTTGGCAAAGAAGCCGCTGAGGAAGATCCGGTGGTCGAAATGACCTTCCAGGGAAGACCGGAAGCCGCCGAACGCCGCATCCAGGCAGCCCATGAAAGCCACGGCCACCAGTTTGCTGTACATGGGCGGCACCACCGGGAAATAGGCTCCCAGAGCGATGCCCGCCGCCAGTCCCAACAGGGCATAGATCATTTGGCTCCCCCCTCTTCCACCTTGGCATATTCAAAATGACGGGTTCCCTTGTAGGCAGGGATCTCCACGCTGTCCTTTTTCTTCACGTCCACGGAAATCCCCCAGAACTTCAGAGTTTCCACCACTCCGCCCCGGAGCCGCAGGGCGCTTTCCAGAGTCTGGGGATCCCCGATGGCCCGGATCTCGTAGGGCGGGGTGAACCGGGTGTTGTTCACCGAAACAGTGGGCCCGGCGCACCGGACTTCCGATACATCCAGCAGCCGTTCCTTGTTGATGGCCAGGGCTTCTGCCCCTGCGGCCCGGAGTTCGTTCAAAAGCCGCAGCAGATCATCATCGTGGATCACATACAGGTTGGGGTTCTCCCCGGCCTTGGGTTTCACCTGGCTGTCGTTCACCGTGACCACCACCCCGGGGCCTTTCAGGGCCACTTCCCCGGATTTGATCTTCAGGTCGTTAAGGACTTTCTTGTCCCCGCCGGCTCCCTGGGTCTCCAGTTCTTCCAGCCGGTTGGCCAGTTCCTTGTTTTCTTTTTCCGCGTTCTTCAGTTTCTCCACCAGATCTTCCGCCCGCTGCTGGTTCACAGACTGTTTGGCCTGTTCCGCGCTGCGGAACTGGGTGGATATCATGGTGCCCACGATCAGGCACACCAGAAACAGGAAGAACTTCTCTCTATGACTGCGAAAGACCATGGCATTCTCCTTGTTACAGTTTGATATACGGTTTTTCGTAGGTCAGGTCGATATACTGCGCCTTGATTTTCTTGGCTTCCAGTTCCTGGCAGATGGCCTTGAAGGTCTTCAGCTTGCTCTGGGCATTTTCATAGGTGCCCAGGATTACCGGGATCCCGTTGTGCAGGTAGATCTTCAGGCTCTTGTTTTCGTCCACATGGATTTCCATGATCCGTTCCTTCAGCTCCGGATCCAGTTTCCGGAGGAAGCCCAGGATCCCCTGGATTTCTTCATCTTCCGTCACATCCCCCAGGTCCCCCTGGGCAATGTGCCAGCCGGACACAAAGGGAGCGTCTCCCCCGGTGATGCCGTCTGCCAGGCCGATAATGTGGCCGGTAGGATCCAGCTTGGCATACTGGGTCCCTTCCATGGCCACATACAGAGCCGGCTGCCGGTCCGTGATCACCACCCGGAGGATGTTGGGCCAGCCCAGGGCCAGGTCGGCTTTTTCCACCCGGTAGTCACTCCGGAGACTGGTAAGGAGCTTCTTCCGGTTGATGTTGAAGATGTTCAGCGGATCACCGGCGTCCCCCATTTCCTTCACTTCATCCAGGGTCACCACCGTGTTCCCGGTGACTTCCAGCCGGCCGAAAGCCAGCCAGGGCTGGTGGAGAGTCACATAGGAGGCAATCAGAAGAGCCACGGAACCCAGGAGCAGCAGCACCCGGGGCCAGTTCAGCCGGCGTTTTCCACGGCGCCGGGTCCTTTTTTTGCCCGTTTTTTCAGATCCGGCAGGTGCTGCCGCCTTTTTCCGCCTCCGGAACCGGCTGGTCCCCGGTTCCTTCTGTTCCAGGGCTTCCGCCTTCTGTTCCTGCCGGAGCCGGAAGGTTTCCCGTCCAGCCGCCCGGTCTTCCAGGGCTTTCTGTTCCGCCTCTTCCGTCCGGCCGTAAATATAGGCCTGGGCTTCCTGACGGACTTTTTCCCGTTCTTTCTGCCGTTCCTGCTCCTCTTTCCGCCGCTGTTCCTGGCGGAGCCGGGCTGCCCGCATTTCCTGCCGGAAGGTGCTGGTTTCCCGGTGTCCTTCCGAAGGGTTCCGGGAACTGCTGCTCCCATCCCCCTCCTGCCGGCTGCTGTCCCGGCTCAGCCGCCGGGTCCTTTCCTGCCCTGGCTGCCGGCTTTCCGGCCGCTTCCGGCCGATTTTGGGCTGGAACCAATTGGGCCGTTTCATGTCAGTGGGCCGTCTTCAGGATCTTTTCACACAGATCCGGGAAGGAAATACCCATGGCGGCAGCGGCCTTGGGGATCAGGCTGGTGGCAGTCATCCCGGGGATGGTGTTCACTTCCAGGGCGATGCAGTCCCCGTTGTCCGCCAGCATCAAGTCCGTCCGGGCCACACCGCTGCAGCCCAGGGCTTCGTAAGCGGCCACAGCGATCTTCTGGAGCCGCTTGGTGGTTGCTTCATCAAAGGGAGCCGGGCAGGTGTAGGTGGTGGCCCCTTTGGTGTACTTGTTGTGGAAATCATAAAAGTTCACATGGGGTTCGATGAGCACCAGCGGCATGGGGATGGCCCGGCCGTCTTCTCCCATCATGACCCCGGCGGCCACTTCCTTGCCGGTAAAGAAGGCTTCGCACAGCACATGGTCCCCGTACTGGAAGGCTTCCTGCAGGGCATCATCCAGCTGCTTTTCATCCTTTACGATCACTACCCCGATGCTGGAGCCCTGGGTGGCCGGTTTTACCACACAGGGGATGCCGATTTCCTTCAGGATCCGGTCCTTGGGGTCCTGGTCACGCTTCTTGTCCAGGAAGATGCATTTGGCGGTAGGCACATGGTTGTTCTGGAACAGATGCTTGGTGTACACCTTGTCCATGGCCAGGGCGCTGGCCAGCACCCCGCTGCCCGTATAGGGGATCCCCAGCATTTCCAGGATGCCCTGGAGCCGGCCGTCTTCCCCGTAGAGCCCGTGGACGGCGTTGAACACCACCTTGGCGCCGGAGGCCTTCAGCTGGTCCACGATGTGTTCCGGATCCAGGTCGATGGCCACTGCATCATAGCCTTTTTCCTTCAGGGCGTTCAGGATGGCGTTCCCGGTATTCAGGGACACTTCCCGTTCTTTGGAAGGTCCGCCCATGACCACTGCCACACGATCTTTTTTATCCATTGTCAGTTCCTCCGTTCCAGTGCCTGTACCAGATGTTCTCCCAGTTTGTAGATGTCCCCGGCCCCGATGGTCATGATCAGGTCCCCGCTCTGGGCCTCATGTTCCAGATGGTCCAGGATGGTGGGCTGGTCAGCCATGTATTCCACTTCCTGACCGGTGGTGGTCCGTACCTTGTCCGCCAGCATTTTTCCGGTGACCCCGGGAATGGGATCCTCACTGGCCGCATAGATGTCGGTGACGATCAGCCGGTCCGCATCTTTAAATGCCACGGCGAATTCGTCCAGGAGCAGCTGGGTACGGGTGTACCGATGAGGCTGGAACACCACGATCAGCCGTTCCGGATGGGTCTGCCGGGCCGCCTTCAGCGTGGCCATGATTTCCGTGGGATGGTGGGCATAGTCGTCCACCACCCAGACGCCGTCCACTTTCCCCTTGGTTTCGAACCGGCGCTTGGCTCCGCTGAATTTTTCCAGGGAAGCCAGGATGTCCGGCAGGGGCAGTCCCAGTTCCCGGGCGGCGGCAATGGCCCCCAGGGAATTGAGCACATTGTGCCGGCCTGGGATGATCAGATGGCCCTGGCCGATGGTCTCTCCCTGGTACACCACATCGAAATGGGTGCCGTCCGTGCCGTAGATGATGTTCCTGGCCTGGTAATCTGCATCCTGGCTGTCGATGCCATAGCTGATCACCTTTTTGTCCGTGGCTTCCCCGATGGTCCGCACCCGGTCGTTGTCATAGCACAATACGGCGCAGCCCTCGTCCTTGATCTGGGAAACGAACTGGGCAAAGGCCTTCTGGATGTTTTCCTGGCTGCCGTAATGGTCCAGGTGGTCGTCTTCGATGTTGGTGACCACCGCAATGTAGGGATTGAACTTCAGGAAGGAGCCGTCGCTTTCATCGGCTTCCGCCACCACATAGTCGCTTTTGCCGTTGGCCGCATTGGACCCCAGGTTGTTTACGATGCCCCCCACCACAATGGTGGGATCCAGGCCGCAGTCGCTGGTGATGCAGCTGAGCATGGAGCTGGTGGTGGTCTTCCCGTGGGCCCCGGCCACCGCAATGCCCTTGTGCTTGTTCATGAGATACGCCAGCACGTCGCTCCGGTGGATCACCGGCACCTGGCGCCGGTGGGCTTCCACCAGTTCCGGGTTGTCAGGATGGATGGCGGTGGACACCACCACCACTTCCGCCCGTTCGATCTGACAGGCAGCGTGGCCGATGAATACCAGGGCCCCTTCCTTGGCCAGCTTGGTGGCCATGTACCCGGGTTTGGCATCGGAGCCGGACACATGGTACCCCCGTTTGATCATCACGTAGGCCAGGGCACTCATCCCCGCTCCCCCGATGCCGATGAAATGTATGTTTTTGATTTTATCCAGATCAACCAATGGTCTCTTCCTCCTATTTGTTCCCTTCGGCCAGTGCCAGTGCCTGTTCCGCAATGGCATCCGCCGCCTGGGGCATGGCGCACCGCAGGGCGCTCCGGTGCATGGTCTCCAGCCGTTCCGGTTCCTGGAGCAGTTTTTCCACTTCTCCCAGCAGCCAGTCCCCGTTCAGGTCCTTGTCCAGCACCACCAGGGCCGCTCCTTTGGCCGCCAGGGCCCGGGCATTGTATTCCTGGTGGTTGGCGGTGGCATAAGGATAGGGAACCAGGATGGAGGGGATTCCCTTCACCATCAGTTCCGCCAGCCCGATGGCTCCCGCCCGGGAAACCGCCAGATCCGCCGCTGCCAGGGCCAGGGGCATATCGTGGAGATAGGGCACCACATGGATGTTCCCGGCATGGAGCACCTGGTCTCCCAGGGCTTCCGCATGCTTTTCATACCCTACGGTGCCGGTGGCGTGGAGGATCTGGATCCGGGGATTCCCGGCCAGCTGCTGTTCCACAGTCACCATGGCCTGGTTGATGGTCCGCGCCCCCCGGCTGCCCCCGAAGGCCAGCAGGGTGGTCTTCTCCGGATCCAGGCCGAACTTCTTCAGGCCTTCTTCCCGGCTGGCATCCAGGATCTCCTGGCGCACTGGGTTGCCGGTATAGACTTTCTGGGCATGGGAGGCGAAATACCTGGCTCCCTCTTTGTAGCCCAGGAACACCCGGTCCACAAACCGGGACAGGATCTTGTTGGTGACCCCGGGCATGGCGTTCTGTTCCTGGATGCAGGTGGGCACCCGTTTCATGGCCGCCCAGAACAGAATGGGGCCGCACACGTAGCCCCCGGTGCCGATCACCAGGTCCGGATCGATCCGGTTCAGCAGGGTGTAGGCTTCCTTCAGCCCCAGGAGCAGTTCTCCGGCGCTTTTCAGGGTGCCCAGGCCCAGATGCCGTTCAAAGCCTGCCACTTTGATGAATTCCAGGGGATATCCGTACCGGGGGATGATGTCCTTTTCCAGCCCTTTCCGGGTCCCCACAAAAGTGATTTCACAGTCAGGGTCCAGCCGCCGCAGCGCCCCGGCAATGGTCAGTGCCGGATAGATGTGGCCGCCGGTGCCCCCACCGGACAGTACGACTTTCACGCTTCCGCCTCCTTGGCCAGATCATGGACGATCTGCTTGAATACCCGGCCCCGTTCCGGGAAGTTGGCGAACATGTCATAGGAAGAGCAGGCCGGGGACAGGAGCACCACCTGAGGGGCTTTTGCCATGGCATAAGCCTTCCGCACTGCATCTTCAAAGGTGCCGTCGATCATGATGATGTTCTGGACTCCGTGTTTTTTGGCTGCTTCACAGAACCGCTGCCGGGCTTCTCCCAAAAGGATCAGGGCATCGGTCTTGGCCTTTACCGCTTCCATCAGGTCATCCAGGCCGGTCATTTTGTCGTGGCCTCCCGCCAGCAGGATCACATGGCCGTCCTTGAAGGCTTCCAGGGCCTTGATGGCGGAATCGGTGTTGGTGGCCTTGGAATCGTTGTAGTATTTCACCCCGTTGATGGTGGTCACATATTCCAGCCGATGTTCCACACCCCGGAAGGCTTTCAGCACCCGGGCCATGTTTTCCGGAGTGACTCCGGCGAAATGGGCGGACAGGCAGGCCGCCAGTACGTCCTGTTCGTTGTGGGCCCCGAAGATCTGGAGATCGGACACCTGGCAGATCTTTTCCTTCTTCCCGTCCAGGGCCAGGGTGAACCAGCCGTCTTCGATGAAGCCCCCTTCCGGCAGTACCTTCTGGGTGCTGAACCAGACCACCCGGCTTCTGGCCTTGTCCCCCAGTTTGCTGGAAACCGGGTCGTCAGCGTTGAGGATCAGGATCTGATCCGGAGTCTGGAAGGCGAAGATCTTGGATTTGGCGGCCACATAGCCGGCCATGTCCCCGTGCCGTTCAAAATGGTCCGGAGTGATGTTCACAATGCAGGCCACATCGGGGGCCAGGCTGGTGGTCCCTTCCAGCTGGAAGCTGGACAGTTCCGCCGCCACCCAGGAATCTGCGTCCAGGTCCTGGAGTTCCTTGCTGAGGGCAAAGCCGATGTTCCCGGCTACGGTGGTCTTCACCGGCAGGGTGGCCAGCATTTCTCCCAAAAGGGTGGTGGTGGTGGTCTTCCCGTTGCTGCCGGTTACGGCGCACCAGTGGCCTTTGTACAGCCGGCTGGCTTCTTCCGCTTCGGCGATGATTTCCATTTTCAGGTCCCGGGCCTTCTTCACCGTTTCCGTGGTAAAGGGGATCCCGGGAGAGATAATGAACAGATGGCACTGTTCCAGATAGGGTTCCGGGTCCGTATCCTGGACATATTCCCCGCCCCGGGCTTCAAAAGCCTTCAGCCAGGCCGGATCCAGGTCCTTTTTGTCATCGTTGTATAAGATTACGGCAGAGCCCTTCTGGGCCAGGACTTCTGCAACGCCCTGGCCGCTGATTCCGGCCCCGTACACAAAGATTTTCTTTTTGTCATCCATGATGATGCCCCCCAAGTTTATGCTATTTATCGTTCATCGTGAATCGTTTATTGAGTCGGAAGTCAGAAGTCGGAAGTCGGAAGTTCCAGGATGAATTTGCAAAGCAAATTCTTTGAATATGTATAACCTTTGTACGAAATGGTCATCATGAGAATATCGTTTCCGGTCCACATATTCAGTAGAATCCGTCCAGCCTGACGGATTCTGTCCTGAGGCTTCTGACTCCAGACTTCCGACTACGGGCTGCTGTTCAATCAGCAGCCCTGTTACTTCATCAGATACATCCCCACCCCCAGCAGGGAAAACAGGCAGCTGGCCAGGAAGAACCGCTTCACTACAGTGACTTCCTTCCAGCCTCCCAGTTCAAAATGGTGATGGAGAGGAGCCATCCGGAAGATCCGCTTCCCGTGGGTCATTTTGAAATACCCCACCTGGAGCATTACAGACAGGGCTTCCAGCACGTAGATACCCCCGATCACCACCAGGAGCAGTTCCGTATGGGTCCCGATGGCCACGGCAGCCACCGCCCCACCCAGAGCCAGGGAACCGGTGTCCCCCATGAAGCACTTGGCCGGGTGATGGTTGTAAATGAGAAAGCCCAGGCAGCAGCCCACAATGGACAGGGCAAACAGGGCTTCCGGCAGGAGATGGCTGGCAAAGCCGATATAGGCAAAAGCCAGCATCACCGGAATGGTTACGCTGGAAGCCAGTCCGTCCAAGCCGTCGGTCAGGTTCACCGCATTGGTGGTGCCCACCAGGAGCAGCAGCAGGAACAGGTAATACCCGGCTCCCAGGTCCACAGTGGCGTTCACCACCGGTACCCAGATCCGGGTGCTGTATACGGTCACGTCTCCGGGATACAGCAGGTAGACAGCCGCCACCAGGATCTGGAGGGCCATCTTCTGTTTGGAGGTAAGCCCCAGATTCCGCTTGAAGAAGATCTTCAGGCCGTCATCGATGAACCCGATGACACCGTATCCCACAAACAGCCACAGGGCCACAATGGTCCGGGAATCCAGCGGGATCCACACCAGAGAAGCCACAATGGCCGCGGCGATCATCATCAGGCCTCCCATGGTGGGAGTACCGTTTTTCTTCAGATGTTCCTTGGGCCCGCATTCCCGGATGCTCTGGCCGAAATGCCATTTGTGGAGCAGCGGCAGCAGGAACCGGCCGAAAATGGCCGTCAGAACAAAGGAAGTGACCAGGATGCCCACACCGCTCAGCATGTTTTGGCCCCCTTCCGGAACACCGTATCAATGAGGGAAAAGACTTCCATCCCATGGGAGCCCTTCAGCAGCACCACATCGTCGGGCCGGACCAGATTGGCCAGTACGGGAGCCGCTGCCTCCTTGTTTTCCACATAGTGGACGGGAACCCCGGCTTTTTCGGCCGCTTCCGCCGTGTACCGGCTTTCCGGTCCGTAGCAGATCAGTTCTTCCACCCCGTATTTTCCGCACCATTCCCCCACCTGGGTATGGCCGCTCTGGGAATGGGCCCCCAGTTCCAGCATATCCGCCAGCACTGCAACGGCCCGGCCTTTCCCCTGGTTCTTCACCACATCCCGGAGGGTCTGGAGCGCCACTTCCATGGAAGCCGGACTGGCGTTGTAGGCGTCGTTGATCACCGTCACCGGGCCGAAATGGAGGATTTCCTGGCGCATGCCCGTCATCTTCAGGTTTTCCAGGCCCCGGGCGATGGCTTCGTCAGGGACGCCGTACACTTCCCCTACCGCCACCGCAGCCAGGGCGTTCATCACATTGTGCCGTCCCAGCAGAGGCAGCTTCACTTCCTGGGTATTCCCGGTGATCCGGCTCCGGTACACGAACCGGGTGGCCAGACCGTCGGCGGAAATCTCCACCGCCTTTACGTCTGCGTCGCTGTCGATGCCGTAGGTGTGGACCGTGGCTCCCGTTTTCATGACGCTGACCCGGGGATCATCCCCGTTCAAAAAGGCATGGTTTTGGGGCGTAAAATCTTCCAGGATCTCGCTTTTGGCTTTGGCGATGTTTTCCAGGGATCCCAAAAGTTCCAGATGGGTATCCCCCACATTGGTGATCACCGCTGCATCGGGAACGGCAATGTGCTTCATGGCCCGGATCTGTCCCAGGCCCCGCATGCCCATTTCCACCACAGCCATTTCCGTATCCTCCCGGATGGTGAGCAGGGTCTTGGGCAGGCCGATTTCATTGTTGAAGTTGGCCTGGGTCTTGATCACCCGGTATTTTTCTCCCAGCACCGCCGCAATACAGTCCTTGGTGGAGGTCTTGCCGTTGCTGCCGGTAATGGCGATCACCGTCAGGCCCTTTTTGTCCAGCCGGTACCGGCTGGCGATCTTCTGGTAGGCTTCCAGGGTATCCGGCACCAGGATGCACCGGTCCGCCGGCACCCCTTCCGGCACTTCCGAGACCACCGCTCCCCGGGCTCCGTCTTTCAGGGCCTGGGCCACGAACCGGTGGCCGTCGAATTTTTCCCCTTTCAGGGCCACAAACAGGCACCCGGGCACAATGGCCCGGGAGTCCGTGGTAACATCCGTGAACTCTTCTCCGTCCTCAAAGGCCATGGGCACCTGGAGGGCGTTTTTCAGCAAAGCAGCATCAAGCATTGATCTTCCCCTTCTGGAAAAAGTCACGTACCACTTCTCCGTCGTCAAAATGGATGGTCCGGTCCTTCAGGATCTGGTAATTTTCGTGACCTTTTCCCGCTATCATCACCACATCTTCCGGTTTGGCATGGGCCATGGCATAGTCGATGGCTTCTCGCCGGTCGGTGATCTTGTGGATTTCTTTTCCTTCCGGATTTTCTTTCAGTCCTTCTTCAATATCCCGGATAATGGCTTCCGGGTCCTCGGTCCGGGGATTGTCGCTGGTGACGATGACAATGTCCGCCAGATTGAGGGCAATCTGCCCCATAATGGGCCGTTTCTTCCGGTCCCGGTCTCCCCCGGCTCCGAAGATCACCCACAGTTTCCCTTTGGTAATCTGCCGGGCGGTCTTCAGCACGTTTTCCAGGCCGTCCGGGGTGTGGGCATAATCCACCACCACCGTAAAAGGCTGGCCTGCATGGATCAGCTGGAACCGGCCGGGGACCCCGGCGAAATCGTCCAATCCCTGGATAATGTCCTCCCGGGTCAGGCCTTCTGCAATGGCGGCGCAGATGGACCCCATTACATTGTACACATTGAATTCCCCGGTAATGTGGAGCTTCAGGTCCATTTCTCCCACCGGCGTATGGAGGTTCAGTTCCATATGGGTGGCGGCCACGTGGAAGGTCAGGGGGTACACATCGTTGTCCTTCCCCTTCCCGTAGGTCATGATCTTTGTCTTCACCCGGGGCATGATCAGGGCAGAGCTGGGGTCATCGCTGTTGAACACCGCCGTCTTGTTGGGCTTTACCCCTTCATGGAGACGGGTGAACAGCAGGGCCTTGGCTTCCCGGTAGTTTTCCATGGTCTTGTGGAAATCCAGATGATCCTGGGTGATGTTGGTCAAGACCGCCGTATCATATTCAATCCCTGCCACCCGGTCCAGGGCCAGGGCATGGGAAGAAACCTCCATGACACAGGTGTCACAGTGGCTTTCCACCATTTCATAGAGCATTTTCTGCAGATCCACCACATCGGGGGTGGTGTTGTGGCTGGTGCGGACCTGGTCGCCGATCATCACGTTGATGGTGCCGATGAGCCCCACCTTGTGGCCGGTCCGGGTCAGAAGGGTCCGGAGGATATTGGTGGTGGTGGTCTTCCCGTTGGTGCCGGTGACTCCGATCATCCGCATTTTCCGGGCAGGCCAGTCGTAGAACCAGGGTGCCAGGCTCTTCACCGCTTCCTGGGTGCTGGGGACCCGGATCACCGTCATCCCTTCCGGCACTTCCGTGTCTGCTTCCGTCAGGGCCGCCACCGCGCCCTGGGCTGCGGCCTTGGCAATGTATTTGTGGCCATCGGTGTTGACCCCTTTGATGCATATAAAAAGGCTGCCGGGACCGGCGGTCCGGGAATCGATGGTCAAATCGCAAACAGTCCGATCTGCCCCATTCCCTGCAACCACGGCACCAGGCAGCTGTCTGATTACATCCTGCAGTTTTCTTTCCATGTTGATCCCCCTTATGATTGGCAGACAACTGGAAAACTGGCTGTCTGCCAATGGCTATGTGGGCCTTTCGGGCCCGGTTTGGGCAGGCTGCTGCCCAAATCAAAGGCAGCTCCGCTGCCTACTCTCTTACATAAATGTTGCTCCGGGCGGTCTGCATGCCCAGTTTCTTTTCGGCTATACTGGTGATCCGCTCCGGGCTCCGGAGCCGTTCCACGTCGATTTTCAGGGTCTCGTTCTCGTCCAGGCACTGGGCCTCCACGGCCTTGAGCTTTACCAGATCGTCAGAACGGGCGAAGAACAGCTGACTGAGAGCCACATTCACGAATATTAATGATAATACCAAACAGGCATAAAATGCAACCCGACGCAGCACAATATTTTCCTTCTTTACGGTTTTTTTCGGTTTGGACGTCTGCTGCCGCTGCCGGGGACGGGAAGGCGCAGGAGTCTCCTCTTCCTGCACGGCTGCAGAACCGTAGGTATAGTATTTCTGAGACGGCCACTCCATGGGTCGGCTGTTTTTCCTGGTATCCATGCTGCCTCTCCTTCGTTGGTTTGTTGTTTCAGATCTTCACGGCCCCCCGCAGCCGGGCGCTTCTGGCTCTGGGGTTTTCCGCCAGCTCCCCTTCGCTGGGAGTGAATTCCTTCAGTTTCTTCAGTTCCGGCTTCCGTCCGCAGACGCACACCGGCAGTTCCGGCGGGCAGATGCATCCCCGCTGGAGCCGTTTGAAGGCCTGTTTGATGATCCGGTCTTCCAGAGAATGGAAGGTGATCACCCCGATATGGCCTCCCGGTTTCAGATGATGGACCGCCGCTTCCATGGTGGCATCCAGGATCTTCAGTTCGTCATTCACTTCGATCCGGATGGCCTGGAAGGTCCGTTTGGCCGGATGGGGTCCGTCCTGACGGGCCCCCTTGGGAATGGCCGCCTTGATGATGTGGACCAGTTCCCCGGTGGTCCGGATGGGATGGTCCTTCCGGGCTGCCACAATGAACTGGGCAATCCGTTTGGCCCACCGTTCTTCTCCGTATTTGTAGATGATCCCGGCCAGGTCGTCTTCCTTGTACCGGTTCACCACCTGTTCCGCCGTCAGGCTGGCCTCCTGGTCCATCCGCATGTCCAGAGGCCCGTCATGCATGTAGGAGAACCCCCTCTCCGGGGTATCCAGCTGATAGGAGGACACTCCCAGGTCGAACAGGATCCCGTCCACCTGGGGGATCCCCAGTTCTTCCAGGATGGCATCCAGGTTCCGGAAATTGTTGTGGACGATCTTTACCTGGCACGGGGCGTCCTTCAGCCGCTCGGTGGCCGCTGCAATGGCGTCCTCGTCCTGGTCGATGCCGATCAGCATCCCCTCCGGGTCCAGCAGTTCCGTAATCCGGTGGGAATGGCCGGCCCCGCCCAGCGTGCAGTCCACATAGATTCCCTTGGGATCCGTGACCACCCACCGGACACTTTCTTCCAATAATACACTTTTATGGACAAATTCCATCTCTATTCCTCATTCTATCTGCCGTTGACCGCTTTTATTCAAGATCCAATTCTTCGATCAGTTCCGCCACATCGCTTTCCACGGCCTTGGTGTAATCCGCATAGCGCTGGGCATCCCAGATTTCCGCCTTGCTCCCCACCCCCACGATCAGGGCCGTTTCCCCGATCTGGGCATAGGTCCGCAGGTTGGCAGGCAGCAGGATCCGGCCCTGTTTGTCCGGCTCCACCTCACAGGCGCCGCCGAAAATGAACCGGGACACATCCCGCATCTTCTGCTTGGGCATCATTTTCTGGGCAAAGCTGTTCTTCAGTTTTTCCCAGGCTTCCAGAGGGTACACGTCCAAACAGCCGTCCACCCCTTTGGTAACAACAAAGGAAGGGCCCAGGTTCTCCCGCATCTTTGCCGGGACGAACAGACGGCCCTTGCTGTCCAGCGCATGTTCAAATTCGCCCATCAGCATCGGCCATCCCACCCTTCCCAAAAAAATTCGCCACTTTCCACCACTTTTCCCCATTATAGAATGTTTTCCATGAAAAAGCAATGAAAAACCGGTCAAGACACCCGGAAGGCAGGGGTCAGGTGGTTAGGTGGCTCAAGGATCCGTAGGGGCGGCAGGCCCGGCCGCCCGCAGCCAGATGATCCAACTGTAGGGGGCCCAGGCCCGGTCCGCCCGCCCCCCATTCCTTCCAGGCGCGGAAGATGTACCCAGATACGCGAAAGCAGCGGATTTTGACTGGGGCATAGTACAAGGACGTACATGTCACAGTCAAAATCCGCTGCTGACAAAGTAGATGGGTACATATTCCGCGCCTGGGTTATGCGTTAGCCATTGCGTTAGCCATATTGTTCCTTGACAAACTATGGTATAATAAATCATACCCATTAAATGTAATTGAGGAGGATTCAGATGGAAAAGGTTACTGCTGATTCCAGCATTATTGAAACGGTGCAGATGCACCCTGAAATCGTCAACATTTTTATGCAGTATGGTCTGGGCTGCATCGGCTGCATGGCCGCCAACTTCGAAACCATCGGCCAGGGCGCCGCTGCCCACGGCATCGACGTAGATGCCCTGATCGCCGACATCAACGACTGCATTGCAGAAGTTGAAGGGGAAGAAAAGAAATAAGGAAAAAGGGGCTGTCCTTCCGGACAGCCCCTTTTTTGTCACTGGTCAGTGACCGGGGGTGTGAATTTTTTCACACCCTTTTTTTATTTCCCCGTCCGGCCCCGCTGGGTCAGAGGCACTCCCTGTTTGCACAGGGGGCAGTCTTCCGGTTTGTAGGCTTCCACGTCCAGGCGCAGCAGAGGCTCGGTGCGGACACCGAAATCCACTTTGCCGCCGCTCCGGTCCACCAGGAGGCCTACGCCTACCGGTACGCCGCCTTCGCTTTTCACCACGTCCAGCACTTCCCGTACACTGCCGCCGGTGGTGACAATGTCTTCCACGATCAGTACCCGGGTCCCCGGTTCAATGTGGAACCCTCTCTTGAAGGTCATCTTCCCGTTCACCCGTTCCGTAAAGAAGAACCGGGTGCCCAGGTTCTTGGCCACTTCATAGGCCAGCAAGATGCCGCCGGTCATGGGGCCCACCACCAATTCCACGTTGTCGTTGACGAACCGGGCAGCGATTTCCTTGCACAGAGCTTCCGTGTACCGGGGCTGCTGCAGCACATTGAATTTTTCCACATAAGTGGGGCTGTGGAGGCCGCTGGTCAGCAGAAAATGACCATGCATCACCGCGTTGGTTTCTTCCAGCATATGCAGTACCGTTGTATCGTTCATTTAAAAAGCTCCTTCCATTTCTTCCAGGATCTTCCGTACAGCTTCCTGTTTGTTTTCCGCCTGGGTAATGGGCCGTCCCACCACCAGATGGGTGGACCCGTTGCCGATGGCAGCCGCCGGGGTGGCAATCCGGCTCTGGTCGTTGGTGGCAGCCCAGGCCGGCCGCACCCCGGGGGTCACAATGAGGAAATCTTTCCCGCATTTTTCCCGGATCCCGGCCGCTTCCCGGGGCGAAGCCACCACCCCATCCAGGCCGCTTTCTTTGGTAAGGGCCGCCAGGTCCAGTACCTCTTCCCCAATGGGTTTGGCATAGTTCAGCGGCTTCCACTGGGCTTCATCCATGCTGGTGAGCACGGTGACGGCAATCAGTTTGGGTGCAGGCCGGCCCAGTTCCGCCGCCGCTTCCTTCACCGCCTTCATGCCTTCCGCCATCATCTTGGGGCCGCCCACCGCGTGGACGTTCATGATATCCGCTCCCAGCCGGGTCAGCACGGCCAGGCTGTGAGCCACCGTATTGGGGATGTCCTGGAGCTTCAGATCCAGGAACACTTTTTTGTCCTTGTCCTTCAGGTACCGGATGATGTCCGGACCAGCCCCGTAGAACAGTTCCATCCCCACTTTGTAAAAGGTCACTGCATCCCCCAGTTCTTCCACCAGGGCTTTGGCCCGGTCAAAGGTGGGGAAATCCAGGGCCGTGATCAGTCTGTCTCTTGCATCCATGGGTTCCACTCCTCAGTTCCGTCCCGGCAGGGCCTGTCCCCGGAGTTCCTCCAGAGAAGCCGCCCCGCTGGCGTCCAGATAATCCTGGATCCCCTGGCTGATGGTTTCCGCCAGGCTGGGATCCGTAAAGCTGCAGGTGCCCACAGCCACTGCCGTGGCCCCAGCCAGGATGAATTCCACCGCATCCTGCCAGCAGCTGATACCCCCCATGCCGATAAGAGGCACCTTCACTGCCTGGGCCACCTGGTACACCATGCGCACGGCCACCGGGTGCACCGCCGGGCCCGAAAGGCCTCCCACGATGTTTCCCAGCACCGGCCGCTTCTTCTGGATGTCGATTTTCATCCCCACCAATGTATTAATGAGGGAAATGGCGTCGGTGCCGGCGGCTTCCACCGTCCGGGCAATTTCCGTAATGTCCGTCACATTGGGAGACAGCTTGGTGATCACCGGTTTGTGGGTATGGGCCTTGGCCGCCTGCACCACTTCTCCTGCTGCATGGCAGTCGGTACCGAAAGCCAGGCCTCCCTGGGCCACGTTGGGACAGGAAATGTTCAGCTCGATGGCGTCCACTCCGTCCACATCCAGCAATTCCGCCAGGGTGCCGTAGTCTTCCGCACTGTCCCCGTCGATGTTCACGATCACCGGAGTCTTGGTCACCTGCCGGAGATGGGGCAGGGTTTCCTTCAGGAAGTATTCCACTCCGGGGTTTTCCAGCCCCACACAGTTCAGCACTCCCGCCGGGGTTTCCACCAGCCGCTGGCCCTTGTTCCCGGGCCGGGGCTTCAGGGTGGTCCCCTTTACGGTAATGGCGCCGATATGGTCCAGGTTGAGGAAATCCGTAAATTCCAGACCGAACCCGAAGGTGCCGGAAGCAGTGGTCACCGGTGTCTTCATGATCACCCCCGCCAGGTTCACCTGCATCCGGGGATCTTCATAAGGCTTCACCATTCCACCACCTCCTGGCTCCAGAACACCGGGCCGTCCTTGCAGATCTTCATCCGCTTGCCGCCTTTTCCTTCGCAGGAGCAGGACAGACAGGCACCCAGGCCGCAGCCCATGTATTTTTCCAGGGATACCTGGCAGGGCACCCCGTACTGGTCCACCACTTCCACCACAGCCTTCATCATGGGGCTGGGGCCGCACACGTACACGCAGTCATACTGTCCCGTGGCCAGAAGCCCGGGCAGCACCGCGTTCACCGTGCCCTTCACCCCGTAGGATCCGTCATCGGTGGTTTCATACTGTTTGGCGGTTTTGTCCTTGAACAGGTCCGCCCAGAACACTTCCGCTTTGGTCCGGCCCCCTACGATCACTTCCATTTTGTGATCCGGGTCCGCCTGAGCCAAGAAGTGGAGAGGTGCCAGGCCCATGCCGCCGCCCACCAGAAGACCCCGTTTGGCCCCCAGATGGAACCCGTGGCCCAGAGGCCCCACCACACTGATGGGGTCCCCGGCCTCCATGGCGTCCATAAGCTCCGTGGTCTCCCCCACGATCCGGTACATCAGGGAGAAGACCCCGGCCGCCCGGTCCACCCCGGCCACCCCGAAGGGCCGCCGGAGCAGGGGCTGATGGAGCTTGTTCACCCGTACCGTCACAAACTGTCCCGGCTGGGCCGCTGCCGCCACTTCCGGACAGCGGATCTCCATGAGCCGGATGTCCCCGGAAAGTTTCTCCTGCCGAACAATGGTTCCTTCCATATATACTGCCATGGCTTACTCCGTCTTCAGGTCCTGGAGAGCCACCACGCTTACCACGTTCCGCCGGCGCATGGCCCCCATGGCCTTGTACAGGGCCCGGGCGGTATCCAGGCTGGTCAGGCAGGGAATGGCGTGTTCCACCGTGGACCGGCGGATCTTGAAGCCGTCCCGGGTAGCGTCGGAGCCGTGGGTCAAAGTATTGATTACCATACAGATCCGGCCTTCCTTGATGTCATCCAGCAGGTTGGGGGTACCGGCGCTGGCCTTTTCCACCCGGCCCACATGGATGCCTTTTTCTTCCAGGAACTTGGCGGTACCGGCGGTAGCCACCAGTTCATAGCCCAGGTTCTCGAATCCTTCCGCAATGGGCACCACTTCTTCCTTGTCCTGGTCCGCTACGGTGATCAGGATGGCACCGCTCTTGGGGATGTGGGTGCCGGCGGCAATGCAGGCTTTGTACAGGGCTCTGGGGAACTGGGCATCGATGCACATGACTTCCCCGGTGGATTTCATTTCCGGCCCCAGGGTGATGTCCACGTCGGTCATCTTGTTGAAGGAGAACACCGGCGCTTTCACCGCATAGTAGTCCGGGAAGAGCTTCAGGCCCGGTTCCAGGCCCTGTTCCCGGATGGATACGCCCATGGCGCATTTGGTGGCCACATCCACCATGGAGATGCCCGTCACCTTGCTCAGGAAAGGCACCGTCCGGCTGGACCGGGGGTTCACTTCGATCACATACAGCTTGTCATCCCGGACAATGTACTGGATGTTGATCATCCCGTGGACTTCCAGGCCCAGGGCCAGTTTGGTGGTGTAGTCGATGATCTGTTCGATTACGTGCTCGCTGAGGGTCCGGGGCGGATACACCGCAATGGAGTCCCCGGAATGGACCCCGGCCCGTTCGATGTGTTCCATGATCCCGGGCATCAGCACGTCCTTGCCGTCACAAATGGCATCCACTTCCACTTCCGTACCCATCAGGTAGTGGTCCACCAGCACCGGGTGTTCGTGGGAAGCCTTTACGGCGTTGTTCATGTAGTATTTCAGTTCGTCGTCGTTGTAGACGATTTCCATGGCCCGGCCGCCCAATACATAGGAAGGACGCACCATTACAGGGTAGCCCACATCGTTGGCAGCCCGCAGAGCCCCGTCGATGTCAAACACCGTGTGGCCTTTCGGACGGGGAATCCCCACACTGGTCAGCAGTTCGTCGAACCGTTCCCGGTCTTCTGCCCGGTCGATGCTGTCCACGGAAGACCCCAGGATCTTCACCCCGCAGGCATGGAGCGGACCGGCCAGGTTGATGGCGGTCTGGCCCCCGAACTGGACAATGACCCCTTCCGGTTTTTCCCAGTCGATCACATTCAGCACGTCTTCCAGGGTCAAGGGTTCGAAATACAGCCGGTCAGCGGTATCAAAGTCCGTGGATACGGTTTCCGGGTTGTTGTTTACAATGATGGTTTCGTAGCCCAGATCCTTCAGAGCCCATACAGAGTGGACGGAGCAGTAGTCGAATTCCACCCCCTGGCCGATCCGGATGGGACCGGAGCCCAGTACCAGTACCTTCTTGTTGGGGGTGTCTTCCACTTCGTCTTCCACCCCGTAGGTGGAGTAGTAGTACGGAGTTTCCGCGTCGAATTCCGCGGCGCAGGTATCCACCATCTTGTAAACAGGGGTAATGCCCCATTCCTTCCGGATGGCACGGATTTCCAGACCGGTCTTCCCTACCAGTTTCCCGATGGTCACATCGGCAAAGCCCCGTTTCTTCACTTCCCGGAGCAGTTCCGGCGTCAGTTCTTCGCTCTTCAGCCGTACTTCCAGTTCCACAATGTGACGGATCTTCCGCAGGAAGAATTCGTCGATTTTGGTGATGGCATGGGCCTGGTCCACGGTCATCCCTCTCCGGAAGGCTTCGGCGATGGTAAAGAGCCGTTCGTCGTCCACTTTCCGGACCTTTTCAAAGACTTCCTGGTCCGTCAGCTTGTGGAGTTCCGGCATGTCCATATGGGTCAGGCCGATTTCCAGGCAGCGGACCGCCTTCAGCAGACCGGCTTCGATGTTCCGTTCGATGGCCATCACTTCTCCGGTGGCCTTCATCTGGGTCCCCAGGGTGTGGTCCGCATTGACGAACTTGTCAAAGGGCCAGCGGGGGATCTTGATGACACAGTAGTCCAGGGTGGGTTCGAAGCAGGCGGAGGTTTTCTTGGTCACCGCATTTTCGATTTCATCCAGAGTATACCCGGCAGCGATCTTGGCGGCCACTTTGGCAATGGGATACCCTGTTGCCTTGGAAGCCAGGGCGGAAGACCGGCTCACCCGGGGATTCACTTCGATGACGATGTATTCTTCACTGTCCGGATTCAAGGCATACTGCACGTTGCAGGCCCCTTCCACCCCCAGTTCCCGGACGATGTCGATGGCGGCGGTCCGGAGCATCTGGACTTCCCGGTCAGTCAGGGTCTGGCAGGGAGCCACCACGATGGAGTCCCCGGTATGGACCCCCACCGGGTCGATGTTTTCCATGTTGCAGACGGTGATGCAGTTGTCTTCATGGTCCCGGACCACTTCATATTCGATTTCCTTCCAGCCGGCTACGGACCGTTCGATCAGGGCCTGGCCGATCAGGGAGTACATGAGTCCTTTGGTGGTGATGTCATCCAGCTGATCCATGTTGTGGGCAATGCCGCCCCCGGTGCCCCCCAGGGTGTAGGCCGGCCGCACGATCAGAGGGAAGCCCACCTTCTTGGCAAATTCCTTGGCCGCATCCACGCTTTCCACAATGGTGCTCTGGGGAATGGGCTGGTGGAGTTTCTCCATGGTTTCCTTGAACAGTTCCCGGTCTTCCGCCTTCATGATGCTGGAGATCTGGGTGCCCAGGAGCTGTACATTGTATTTCTTCAGAATGCCTTTTTTGTCCAGTTCAATGGCCAGGTTCAGGCCGATCTGGCCCCCCAGGGTGGCCAGCAGGGAATCCGGCCGTTCCTTGGCGATGATGGCTTCCAGGAATTCCACATCCAGGGGTTCCACATACACCCGGTCTGCAATGTGCACATCGGTCATGATGGTGGCCGGGTTGGAGTTCACCAGCACCACTTCCAGCCCTTCTTCCTTCAGGGCCCGGCAGGCCTGGGTGCCGGAATAGTCGAATTCAGCAGCCTGACCGATGATGATCGGGCCGGAACCGATGACCATGACTTTCTTTACATTCTCTTTTTTTGGCATATCAGTGCCCTCCCATCATTTTGATAAACCGGTCGAACAGATAAGCGTTGCCGCTGGGACCGGGGGATGCTTCCGGATGGTACTGCACTGTGAAGGTGGGATGGTTCAGATAGCGCAGGCCTTCGATGGTGTTGTCGTTCAGGGACCGGTTGATCACTTCAATGGGCAGTCCCTTCAGGGAATCCTCGTCCACCATGAACCCGTGGTTCTGGGACGTGATGCAGATCTTGTGGTCCACCAGATCCCGGACCGGCTGGTTGATGCCCCGGTGGCCGAAGAGCATCTTCTTGGTCTTGGCCCCGTTGGCCAGCGCCATGACCTGATGCCCCATGCAGATGCCGAAAATGGGTTTCTTGCCGATCATCTTTTTGATGTTGTCGATTTCCACCGTCAGATCCGCCGGATCCCCAGGGCCGTTGCTCAGGAAGATCCCGTCCGGATCCATGGCCAGTACCTCTTCCGCCGGAGTTTCCGCCGGGAATACGGTCAGTTTGCAGCCTTTTTCCACCAGGCATTCCAGGATGTGCCGCTTCACCCCGTAGTCCATGACGGCCACGGAATATTTGGCGTCGTCCGGTCCCATGGTGTACACCTTTTTGGTGGTTACCTGAGCCACCTGGTCATGTTCTTCGGGAGTGGCCAAAAGAGCCTGGACTTCGTCGTCCGGAGTATCCGCCGGCACCATGACCCCCTGGAGGGTCCCGTAGGACCGGATCCGCCGGGTCAGTGCCCGGGTATCCACACCGGCCAGCACCGGGATATCGTTCTTTTCCAGGAATTCCAGCACCGTGCCTTCATCCCGCCAGCTGGAAGGTTCGTCACACAGTTCGCTGACGATCAGCCCCTTGTAGCAGCAGCCGTCACTCTGGCAGAACAGGTCGTTGCAGCCGTAGTTCCCGATCAGGGGATAGGTGAAGATGACGATCTGCCCGCAGAAAGAGGGGTCCGTCAGGGTTTCCTGATACCCGGACATGCCGGTGGTGAACACCACTTCCCCCACTGCCTTATGGGTACTGTACAAAGTTCCTTCATAGACGCTTCCGTCTTTCAATACCAACTTGCCTTTTACTTTTTGCATACTACACCGTCTTTCATCACAAACCGGCCATCGACCATGGTCGCCACTGCCATGCCTTTGCAGTGTTTTCCGTTGAAAGGAGTCACCTTGCCCCGGGTATAGAATTTTTCACTGTCCACCGTCCATTCCCGGTCCAGATCCAGGATGGTGATGTCCGCATTCCGGCCCACCTTCAGGCTACCGGCGTCCAGATTCATGATCCGGGCCGGGCTGGTGCTCATTTTATCCACGATTTCGTTGATGGAGAATTCTCCCGTATGGTACAGCTCCGTCAGGATCACCCCTACGGAAGTCTCCAAGCCGCAGAACCCGTTGGGAGCATACCGGAATTCCACATCTTTTTCTTCCGGCGCATGAGGAGCATGGTCCGTTACGATGGCATCGATGGTGCCGTCCTTCAGTCCTGCCCGCATGGCTTCCACATGGTCCCGGCTCCGGAGAGGAGGAGAAACCCGGGTGGCCGTGTTGTAGCCGGCGCAGGCTTCGTCGGTAAGGGTCAGGTGGTGGACCGTCACTTCGCAGGTGATGTTCACCCCTCGGGCCTTGGCCTTCCGGACAATGTCCACGGCGCCCTTGCTGGCAATGTGGGCAATGTGGATGTGGGCCCCGGTGTATTCCGCAATAGCCGCATCCCGGGCCACACAGATGTCTTCGGCGATGGAAGGGATGCCGGGCACACCCAGACGGGCGGAAACGGCCCCTTCGTGCATGAACCCTTCGTGGTTCATCTCTTCGTCGATGTCGTGGCAGATCAGGGGCTTGTCAAAAGCGCTCACATACTGGGCTGCCAGGTTCATCACATAGGCACTGGACACATAGTGGCCGTCATCAGAGAAGCCCATGACCCCGTGCTGGGCCATGTCCCCCATTTCAGACAGTTCCTTGCCTTTTTCCCCTTTGGTAATGGCCCCGATCACTTCCACATGGACGTATCCTTCCTTTTGGGCCCGTTCCTGGATGCCGCTGACCACAATGGAGCTGTCGATCACCGGTTTGGTGTTGGGCATGCAGGCCACCCGGGTGATGCCCCCGTGGGCCGCTGCCATGGTGCCGGTGACCAGATCTTCCTTGGCTTCCAGCCCCGGTTCCCGGAGATGGGTGTGCAGGTCGATGAACCCGGGAGCCACCACCAGGCCCGTGGCGTCGAACACTTCGTCCGCCGCTGCATCAATGTGAGGCGCCGCTTCCGCGATTTTCCCGTCTTCCACCAGAAGGTCCATCACCTGGTCCAGCTGCTGGCTGGGATCTACGATCCGTCCGTTCTTAATTAGCGTTTTCAACTGGCTTTCCTCCCATAATCGTCAAGAATAACACGGCCATCCGCACCGCGACCCCGTTGGTCACCTGTTCCCGGATCACAGCCTGGTCGCTGTAGCCCGTATCCCAGGAGATTTCCAACCCCCGGTTCATGGGACCGGGATGCATCACCAGACAGTCCGGTTTGGCCAGTTTCATCCGTTCTTCGTTGACCCCGTAAATCCGGGCATATTCCCGGGGAGTGGGGAACATGGCCTTGTCCTGGCGTTCCAGCTGGATCCGCAGCACATCCACCACATCCGCCCCTTCAATGGCGTCTTCCACCCGTTTGTGCACCGTGACCCCCAGTTCCTGGATGTCGTGAGGGATCAGGGTCATGGGACCGGCCACATGGACATCCGCCCCCAGCTTGGTCCAGGCCGCAATATTGCTCCGGGCCACCCGGCTGTAAAGGATATCCCCGATAATGGCCATTTTCAGGCCCTTGAACTGTTTCCCGTGTTCCAGGATGGTGAACATGTCCAGGAGACCCTGGGTGGGATGGGCATGGGCCCCGTCCCCGGCGTTGATCACAATGGGGGCTGCAATGTCCGCTGCGTACTTGGCTGCCCCTTCCACCGGGTGCCGCATGACAATGGCATCACAGGCCATGGACTGCATGGTCAGGATGGTGTCCTTCAGGCATTCCCCTTTTTTCACACTGGAAGTGCCGGTGCTCAGGTTGATTACGTCCGCCCCCAGATACTTCCCGGCCAGCTCGAAAGAGCTGCGGGTACGGGTGCTGTTTTCATAGAACAGGTTCACAATGGATTTGCCCCGGAGAGACGGGAGCTTCTTGATGTCCCGTTTCATGACCTTCTTCATCTCCGCCGCCGTTCGCATGATCAGATCGTACTCTTCCACGGACAGGGAGGAAAGATCCAGGATATCCCGTCCGGACAGGCTGACTGCCGCCTTTGTCATGTTGTAGCCTCCTATAATAAACTGCAGGTTGAAAAAATAAGCCTTCTCGTCCTAAGACAAGAAGGCTTCTAATAACTGCTTCTGGATAAAAGTCCCTTTCTTAGTCTCACAGGACTAGGTTAAAAGGTGATTCTTTGAAGTTTTTTCTAGTGTAGCACGGGGGAAAAGAAAAGTCAAGGCGGACGAAGAAATCACACCCGGCCCCTCCGGCCCTGTCAAAAGTCAGACGTCAGTTTTTCCGATTCAAGTAAGCAATGACCTTGGGCGACAGTTCCACCCGCAGGGTCCCCAGGGCGTAGCACCCCAGTTCATAGGGCCGGTAGATCAGGGAGATCTTTCCTCCGCCCTCCAGGAAATAATTGTCGCTGATCTTCAGCTTGTCCCACATGAAAGAATCATTGGCAAAGGTCTTGCTCAAGGGCACCGGCTCATTCCGGCTGTTGTAAATGGGCTGGGACAGGATTAGGCTCTTGTCCGCCGTACTGATCCGGACAAAATACGGAAGAAGCAGCTTCTCCCCTGTCACCTTGCTGTAGGTCAGCCCCCGGGTGTTGGTGTACCCATGGGCCGCCCCCTGGCTGTACCGGAAATCCGCCAGCGTGAGAGAAAGCAGCGTCCCGTCCTCATACTGCACCTGGTAAGAAAACCTCCCCCGGGTGAATTTTCCGGCCGCATAATCATCCCGGAACCCGGCTATATATTGGTAGATATCCGAATTGATCCGGTCCTGGGCCTCCTGATTGCGGTCCACATACACAATGGGGTAGCTCATCTTGTAATTGGCCTCGTTCGCCACATGCTTCTCCACGCTGGCCTCCCCCAGCCCCAAAGGCAAAGCCAGCAAACCCGCCAACACAATCCAAGTCAGAAATTTCCCACTCTTTTTCATGATCAACGCCCCCATTTCAGGATAAACACTCACATACCCCTTCGTCCATACCATTATTCTACCATAATATATGCCAGTAGGACGGTGAAAAGCAGCCAGCCGCTTTTCAGTCTCACGCCTTTGCCACCAACAAAATGCCGCCAGAGCCGCCCGTGCTCGCCGTTCTCCATAGACCCCATATCCGATTGAAAAACGCCTTCTCCGTCGGACTGATGACAACAACGATATTCTCCGCCTGGTCAACGACAACCTTCTCCAATCGGTCGAACAAACAACATCCGATCCCAACGCTGTAGGGGTGCGCCGCA
>ERZ791883.852-NODE-852-length-31422-cov-9.219179_pt1 | contig 31422 bp, 26 predicted proteins | sample MGYA00510160_ERZ791883 | MGnify/ENA primary metagenome ERZ791883 (study PRJEB30046, sample SAMN00792072) | human gut metagenome | study: EMG produced TPA metagenomics assembly of the A metagenome-wide association study of gut microbiota in type 2... | reverse complement strand
ACCCGCACATCTGTCAACAATATTCAGTTCTCAAAGTTCGTCTCACTGTCTCAGCGACAGCTTCTATATAATACCAGACTTTCGTTTCTTTGTCAACAACTTTTTTCTTTCAATGTTTCAGTTGAAACATTTCGCTGCTGATCAAGTTTCAGTCTGTTGCTTTCTCTTCGAGAAAGCTTATTTAGTATAGCAAAAAGGCAGAGAAAATGCAAGCATTTTCTCTGCCTTTTTCAAATTTATTTTCCTGCTCAGAAGAATTCCTTCAGAGAGAAGGTCTGATCCCGGTTGGGGCCTACGGACACAATGCCGATTTCCACGCCCACCACTTCGCTGAGCCGGTTCAGATAGGCCTGGGCTTCCGCCGGCAGGTCGCTGTAGGACCGTACCCCGGAAATGTCCTTTTTCCAGCCTTTGAAGGTTTCGTAAACCGGTTTGGCTTTGGCCAGGATGGTCAGATCCGCCGGGATGTGCTGGATGGGTTCTCCGTCGATGGTCCAGCCGGTGCACATCTTGATTTCGTCCATGCCGTCCAGGATATCCAGCCGGGTAATGGCCAGGGCATCCATGGAGTTCAGCCGGGCAGCGTATTTCACCATGAAGGCATCCAGCCAGCCGCAGCGGCGGGGCCGCCCGGTGACAGTGCCGAATTCATGGCCGGTGTTCCGAAGATAGGTTCCCGGGCCGTCAGTATCGAACAGTTCGCACACAAAGGGGCCTTCCCCTACCCGGGTGGTATAGGCTTTCACCACGCCCACCACATGGTCGATGAACCGGGGCCCTACGCCGCTGCCGGTGGCTGCATTACCGGCGGTGGGGTTGGAGCTGGTCACATAGGGATAGGTGCCGTAGTCGATGTCCAGGAAGGTGGCCTGAGCCCCTTCGAACAGGACTTTCTTGTGAGCATCGAAAATGTTCCCCAGAGCCACGCTGGTGTCAGTCACATGGGGCCGCAGTTCTTCCGCATAGTCCAGGTAGGCTTTCAGTATGGGTTCATAGGCCAGCGGTTCTGCCCCGTAGACTTTGGTGAACAGGGCATTCTTGGCATCCAGGTTCCGTTTCAGCTTGGCAGCCAGCACGTCTTTGTTCATCAGGTCGCAGACCCGGATCCCGGTACGGGCATATTTATCCATATAGCAGGGTCCGATGCCCCCTTTGGTGGTACCGATTTTGGCATCCCCCAGGGCAGCTTCCTGGAGTTCGTCCTGCTTTTCATGGTACGGGAACACCACATGGGCCCGGTCACTGATCAGCAGGTTGCTGGTGTCCACGCCCTTGGCCTTCATTTCGGCGATTTCCTGGAGCACCACACGGGGGTTGATCACCACACCGTTGCCCAGGATGCAGGTTTTGTCCTTGTATAAAATCCCGCTGGGCAGCAGACGGAGTTTGTAGGAAACGTCATTGACCACCACCGTATGACCAGCGTTGGAACCGCCGGAATAGCGGACCACCGCATCAGCCTGCTGGGCCAGGTAGTCAACGATCTTGCCTTTACCTTCGTCCCCCCACTGGGAACCGATTACAACAACAGATGACATAGAGTTCTCCTTCTTTCGGGTTACATTCCAAACCGGGCGTAGATTTCATCCACATGCTTCAGCATATGTTTCGGTTCGAAGCAGGCTTCCACTTCTTCTTTGGTCAGGTACTTGTCGATGTCCGGATCCGCTTCCACGTTGGTCTTGAAGTCGGCCCCTTCCATCCACCGGGCCATGGCGTTCCGCTGCACCCACTTGTAGGCATCTTCCCGGAGCACCCCTTTGCTTACCAGGGCGATCAGCAGGTTCTGGCTGTAGATCAGGCCGCCGGTCAGGTTCAGGTCCCGCATCATGGCTTCCGGATATACCAGCATCTTGCCCATGATGTCCTTCATTTTCCGCAGCATGTGATCCAGCAGGATGGTGGAATCCGGCAGGATGATCCGTTCCACGGAAGAATGAGAAATATCCCGTTCATGCCACAGGGCCACGTTTTCGATGGCAGCTTCCGCGTTGCCCCGGAGCACCCGGGCCAGGCCGCAGATCTTTTCACAGGTGATGGGGTTCCGTTTGTGAGGCATGGCGGAAGAGCCCTTCTGGCCGGGAGCAAAATATTCTTCCGCTTCCCGGACTTCCGTACGCTGGAGATGACGGACTTCCGTGGCCATCTTTTCCAGGGTGGCGCCGCACACGGCGATGGTGCTCAGATAGAAGGCATGGCGGTCTCTCTGGACAACCTGGTTGGCAATGGGTACAGGGGTCAGCCCCAGTTTTTCGCACACGTATTTTTCCACAAACGGGTCAATGTTGGAATAGGTCCCGATGGCACCGCTGAGTTTCCCTACGGAGATGTATTTCTTGGCCATTTCCAGCCGTTCGATGTTCCGTTCGGTTTCAGACATCCACAGCAGGAACTTCAGGCCGAAGGTCATGGGTTCCGCATGGATCCCGTGGGTACGGCCCACGCACAGGGTGTGACGGTATTTCTGAGCCTGGCTCTTGAGGATTTCATGGAGTTCCTTTTCTTCCCGGATCAGGATTTCCGCGGAATGTTTCATCATGAGCCCCATGGCCGTATCCTTCACGTCGTTGGAGGTCAGGCCTTTATGGATATATTTGGAAGCATCGCCGACGTGTTCAGCCACAGAAGTAAGCAGAGAAATGATGTCATGGTTGGTGGTCTTTTCGATTTCATGGACCCGGTCCAGATCGAAGTCCGCCTTGGTTTGGATGTCATGGAGCGCATCATCCGGTACAATGCCCAGTTTGTTCATGGCTTCGCAGGCCGTGACTTCAACTTTGACAATGTTGCGGTCTTCGTTTTCTTCCGTCCAGATGGAACCCATTTCTTTACTGGTATAACGTGGAATCACAATACTTCCTCCTTAGGTATAACAAAAAAATGGCATAACGAGGGAACACACCGTTCCCGCTGTCTTTTTATTGTATCATTTTACCGAACGCTTCGCAACGACAAGAATTTTTTGTTTGCAATAAAAGAACCCGCTGTTCCAAGCGGGTTCTCTCCTTCGGCAATTGACAATTGACAGGCGGCTGCTGTATGGCAGCCGCATTTATTCCGGTCTCCGGCTCAGATCCTCGAACCGGGTGATATCCTTCCGGAAATACAGCGGCACCGTGCCCACCGGACCATTCCGGTGCTTGGCCACGATCAGTTCCGCCACGTTCTTCTGTTCCGTATCCGGGTTGTAGTAATCGTCCCGGTAGATGAAGCACACAATATCCGCATCCTGTTCCAGGGCCCCGGATTCCCGCAGGTCACTGAGCATGGGCCGTTTGCTGGTCCGCTGTTCCACGCTCCGGCTCAGCTGAGACAGAGCGATCACCGGCACATTCAGTTCCCGGGCCAGCCCCTTCAGGGACCGGGAAATATCACTCATTTCCTGCTGCCGGTTGTCGCTGGCCCGTTTGGAGGACCCCTGCATCAGCTGGAGATAGTCCACGATGATCAGATCCAGGCCGTTCTCGTTCTTCCACCGCCGGGCCTTGGACCGCATTTCCAGGGCCGTCATCCCCGGCGTATCATCCAGCATGATCTTGGCGGCACTGAGCTTGTCCGCCGCGTTCACCAGGTTGGGCCATTCGCTTTCCTGGAGCTGGCCGATCCGCAGCCGGGAGGCGTCGATCCGGGCCTGGGAGCACAGCAGCCGCTGGACCAGCTGCTCCTTGCTCATTTCCAGGGAGAAGAAGGCTACGGATTTGCCCCCGTCCAGAGCCACATGTTCCGCAATGTTCAGCACCAGGGAGGATTTCCCCATGGAAGGACGGGCTGCCACGATGATCAGATCCGAAGGCTGGAGCCCGCTGGTCATTTTGTCGAAATCGGAAAACCCGGTGGGCAGGCCGGTAAAGGCATCCTTGGTGTCGTACAATTCCTCGATCCGGGCCATGGCGCTTTTCACGATATCCTTGATCTTCACCACGCCCCCGGAATGTTTCCGGTTGGCCACCGCCAGGATCTTCTGTTCCGCCTGGTCGATGGTCTGGGCAATGTCCTGTTCTTCCTCGTAGCCGCTGGCCGCCACTTCCGTAGCCGAATTGATCAGCTGCCGGCGGAGGGATTTTTCCTCCACGATCTTGGCATGGTACACCACATTGGCCGCTGTAGGCACCGCATTGCTGAGAGCGGTGATGGCCGCCGTGCCTCCGATGGCATCCAGCTTCCCCAGCCGGCGCAGTTCTTCGGTGACCGTAACCAGGTCCACCGCCTCGTTCCGGCTGTGGAGATCCATAATGGCCGAAAAGATCACTCGGTTGTCCGGCCGGTAAAAGTCATCCTCATTGAGGATTTCCCCGGCTTTGTCGATGGCATCCCGACTGATCAGCATGGCCCCCAGCACACTTTGTTCCGCCTCGATATTCTGGGGTGGAATACGTTCTTCCAAAGAGCAGACCTCCTTCCTGAAAAGAAACCCACCACCGTATCACAGAGGTGCCGATCCCCTTCTCAAGACAGCCATTGTCCTGTCTGTCCGCCCTTTTCAAGGGCGGGGGACCAGCCTGGGGCTGGTGGTGGGTTCCTTTTTTATTCTTCCGTTTCTACAACGACCTTGAGCTTGGCGGATACATCCGGCAGCAGTTTTGCCGTTGCGGTGTATACCCCCGGGCTCTTGATGGTTTCCGGAATCTCAATCTTCCGGCGGTCCACTCCTTCCATCCCGGTCTGGGTCAGCAGGGCATCCGCCACATCCTTGGAGGCAATGGATCCGAACAGCTTCCCGTTGGCTCCCACCTTCACCTTCATGTGCAGGGTCACCTTTTCCAGCTGGGCAGCCAGGATCACCGCTTCGTCATGAGCCTGGGCAGCCCGGTGTTTGGCCACCTGCATGTCCTGTTTGGCCTGGTTCAGGTTCCGGGAGGTGGCTTCTTCCGCGATCCCCCGGGGAATCAGATAGTTCCGGCCGTAGCCTTCCGCCGTTTCGATGATATCGCCTTTCTTACCCAATTTCTTGATGTCCTGCAGCAGAATTACCTTCATCTGTATCGCTCTCCTTCATTTGTTCTTTGGCCAGCTCAAGGACCTTCGGCATCAGTTCTTCCGCCGTCACGCCCTTCACCTGTACCCCGGCAACAGTCTGATGGCCGCCGCCGCCAAGTTCTTCCATCATCACCTGCACATTGACGGATCCGTCACTGCGGGCACTGATGCTGACTCCGTTTTCATTCTGGCTGAAAACCACACTGGCCCGGATGTCATCCATGGTCAGCAGTTCATCCGCCGCCTGGGCCACGATCACCGGCGTATCCTTGTCCTGACAGGAACACTGGTGCACCGCCACAGCCAGCCCGGGCAGGGGCTGTTTCATCTCGGTGATGATCCGGGCCCGGGTGAGCACCGTATGTTCATCATCCTTGAACAGCAGGGAAACCATATGAGGGTCGGCTCCGTTCCGGCGCAGGAAAGCCGCCGCTTCGAAAGTCCGTTCCCCGGTCTGCACCGCAAAATTCTTGGTGTCCACCAAAATCCCTGCATACAGGGCCGTGGCTTCCACTTCAGAAAACTGCAGCTTGTTTTCAAAATACTGGAGGATCTCCGTGACCATTTCACAGGTGGAGGAAGTGGACGGTTCCATATACTGGAGCATCACGTCAGTAATGGCATCCTCCGCCCGCCGGTGATGGTCGATGATGATCCGCCGGCGGATGGCCTGGAGCACCTTGGGTGCCGCGCTCAGCATGGCCCGGTGATGGTCCACCAGCACCAGGATGCTGCCGGGAGTGATCCGCTTCAATGCCTCTTCCTCGTTGACGAACAGGGACAGGTACCGGTCGCTCTGGTCCTTGGACACTGTCTCCAGCTTCTTCAGGGAAGGCCCCTGGCCGCTGGTGACGATGCAGCAGCTTTTGTTCAGGGTCAGAGCCATTTTGGCCACCCCGATGGCTGCCCCCAGGGCATCGTAGTCCTCGTTGGCATGGCCCATGATGAACACCTGGTCCGCACTGACCATCAGTTCGTGGATAGCCTGGGCCACGATCCGGGCCCGGACCCGGGTGTTTTTCGCCTGGACGGAGCCCCGGGCCCCGTAGAAACTCATATCGTCACCCAGCTGGACCACTGCCTGGTCCCCGCCCCGGCCCAACGCCAGGTCCAGGGCCGCCTGGGCCTTCTGGCTCAGTTCCGCCAGGTTCCGGCCGTCCGCCGCCACCCCGATACTGATGGTGGGGCTGATCCGGTTGCCGCTTTTGATCTCCCGGACCCGGTCCAGCACCTGGAACTTCTTGCTGATGGTGTCCGTCAGCCCTTTCCGGCTCATGCCCACCACAAACATGTCTTCCGTGTATTTCTGGAAGTACCCGTGGACTTCCTCCACCCAGCCCCCGATGGCCTTGGTCACGTCCACGATCAGGCTGGCCCGCTCGTTTTCGTTGAGGCCTTTCATGGCATCGTCGTAGTTGTCGAACTGGACATAGGCCACCACCGGCCGTTCTTCCTCATACCGTTTTTTCTGCCGTTCCCGGTCCGTGATATCCGTCAGGTACAGGGCCAGCCCCGTATCCTCCTCCGGATTGTCGGTGATCTGGATCCGCCGGACCAGCATCTTGTAGATCCGATCCCCGATCTTGATCTGCTTGTCCGCGTCCCGGAGCCGCAGGGTGGCAAAATTGTTGTCCGGCGGCGGCAGCACCTTTTCAAAAGGCGTGGCCAGCGGCACCTCCACCGCGATGAATTCGTTGAACAGCCGGTTCCGCCACTGGAGATGTCCTTCTTTGTCGAAAACCCCGATGCCGATGGGGATCCGCTGGGACGCATAATTGTTGGCCCGTTCAATATTCCGGACCACCGTGGTCATGGAATGGTTGAACCAGGCTTCCCGGAGCCGGTTGCTCCGGAAGGTCAGATAATAGACCAGCAGCACCGAAATGAACCCGATGGCCGTACAGATGGCCAGGTTCACCGCAATCCCGTAGATCACCAGGACGGACCCCAGCAGGGCCACCCCGATGCGCACGGACTGCCACAGGTTCCGGCGTGATTTCTCCTCCATACTATCCCCCTCTATTCAGGCTTTTTGGCCCCTGGCTTCCGGATCTTCCGGAGATCGAAGACCATTTCATAGGCCCCCAGCACCACCACCAGCTGGGAGGCGATGGGCAGGGTGAAGGTCAGCAGCAGACTCAGCGGCAGCAGGATCCGGGGATAATGGCGGTATTCCACATACCAGCGGATCAGGCTCAGCCCCTGGACCAGGAGCAGCATGTTCATCATCATATACAGGGTGTACCCGCCCCGGTACACCAGGGAATCCTGATAGTTCTGGCCGAAGAAGATCAGCATCATCCCGATGCCATAGGGCAGGAGCAGCCATTTGGGCAGCTTCCACAGGGAAAAAGGCGGAAACCAGGGGTAGTAATCCCCCATCCGTCCCAGGATCTTCCGGGCCGCCCAGTAGTTGGCAATGGCGGTAATGGGCGCGCTGAGCAGCACCCCGGCCGGCAGGATCAGTTCGAACATCTTTTTCAGCTGGGCCAGCTGGGTGTCCGTGAGCCCGTTCATCCCCAGGGTCTGGAAAATCTCGCTGCTCATGTTCACCGATTCGTCAATGGACTGGAAGAACACTTCGATTACATTCACATGCATGAAGAAATAGGCTGCCAGGGCACTGAGCACCGTGGAAAGGAGGGCCCCCAGGCTCCCCATGAGCAGGGTCTGGGTGGGAGTCATCTGTTTTTCCATGGCATAGCCCATGAACAGGCCGATGAGCCCCAAAATCAGGCACTGGGTCAGAGCCTGGAGAGGAGACAGCAGCACCGCCACCACACACCCGGTGACCAGCAGGCACAGGATGCTCCATTTCAGCCCGTTCCGCCGGCCGCAAAGGATGATGGGCAGAGGCCACAGGATGCTCACGATGATGTCCAGCACCGGGATGTAGTTCCCCACCAGGGTAAAAAGCACGGCCACCGCCGCCAAAATGCCGGATTCCACCAGCGAAGAAGTTTTATGGTAATGCAAAGCGATATTCCTCCATGATGATAGTTTCCTTCGGCCATTGACTATTGGCCATTGACAACCAAGAGAGCGTTTCCCTACTATTCTACAATATTTGACAAAAAAAAGACAGACCCCCGAAAGGGTCTGTCTCTGTCATCCAGCTTATTCAGCCGTAAACGGCAGCAGTGCAACGTTTCTGGCACGTTTGATGGCAATGGTCAGCTGACGCTGATGTTTTGCACAGGTGCCGGAAATCCGGCGAGGCAGGATCTTGCCCCGTTCGGTGATGAACTTCCGCAGCTTGGCTGCATCTTTATAATCGATTTCCTGGACTTTGTCGACGCAGAAGGAGCAAACTTTTCTTCTGGGTCTCCGGTTACCTCTTTCACGCTTCATCATAGCTATTCTCTATCCTCCCTTTTAAAATGGGATCTCTTCGTCAAAACCTACTTCAGAGCCAAAGCCACCCATGGGACCGGCGGAGCCGCCCTGAGAGGACTGATTCTGGGATGGAGGATTCTGCTGGCCTGCGGCAGGACTGCCGGAGCCTTTCCGTTCGATGAATTCAACCCGGTCCGCAATGACTTCCGTCATGTAATGCTTGTTCCCGTCTTTTCCATCGTAGCTGCGGATCTGCAGACGCCCTTCCACCAGAGCTCTCTGACCCTTGGTCAAACTGTTCCCACATAATTCAGCGGTTTTATTCCACGTTACAATGTTGATAAAATCCGCTTCCCGCTGGCCGTTCTTCGAAGCGAAGGGACGGTCAACTGCCAGAGTAAAGGTGCAGACCGTTTTTTCCGTAGGTGTAACCCGGACTTCCGGATCCCGTACGAGACGGCCCAACAAGATAATGCGATTCATACACCCAGCCTCCTTATTCGCCTTTGCGAATGATCATGTGACGCAGGATATCGTCGGTAATCTTCATCACACGGTCCAGTTCCTTTACGGCTGCAGGTTCAGCGGCAAACGTGGTCAGAACATACAGACCATCATTGAAGTCCTGAATAGCATATGCCAAACGTTTTTTGCCCCACTTATCGGTTTTTTCGATCGTAGCGCCGTTAGCCACCAGCAGGTCATCGAACTTCTTTACAACAGCGTTGAAAGCGTCCTCTTCTACCGGTTTAACGATGTACATGACTTCGTAGTTATTCACGAAATCACCTCCTCCTTTGGATTTGCTCCTCTACCATGAGGGCAGAAGAAGTATATATAATATATACAGCCTTAAAAGTATAGCATGGGAAGAGAATAAATGCAAGAAGGAAAAGGAATCTTTTCTGTAGTATAATAATATGATATCAATTCACAAAGGAGCACCACCATGTTCGTCTATGCCGACAATGCAGCTACCACCCGGGTCCTGCCCAAGGTCCTGGAAGCCATGCTGCCTTATTTTACAGAACAGTACGGCAACCCCTCCAGCACCTATCCCCTGGGGCAGGAAGCCTCCCGGGCCCTGATCGGCTCCCGGGAAACCATCGCCCGGCTGCTGGGCTGCCGGCCCCGGGAGATTACCTTCACCTCCGGGGGCAGCGAAAGCGACAACCAGGCCCTGCGGACCGCCGCTGCCTGGGGAAAGAAGCACGGCCGCACCCATCTTATCGCCAGTGCCATTGAGCACCACGCCATCCTCCACACCCTGGAGGCCCTCCAGAAGGAAGGCTTTGCCGTGACCCTGCTGCCGGTCAACCAGGGAGGCCAGGTGGAACCGGACACCCTGTCCCGGGCCCTGACCCCGGAAACCGCCCTGGTATCCGTCATGACCGCCAACAACGAAACCGGCTCCCTCCAGCCCATCAGGGAGCTGGCCGCCCTGGCCCATGAACAGGGAGCCCTGTTCCACACCGACGGGGTCCAGGCCCTGGGCCATGTGCCGGTGACCCTGGAAGCCGGGAACATCGACTTCCTGTCCGGTTCCGCTCATAAATTCCACGGACCTAAAGGAGTCGGTTTCCTTTTTACCAAGCAAGGCATTGAATTAGAAAACCTGATTTTCGGGGGAGAACAGGAACGGGGGAAGCGAGCCGGCACGGAAAACGTCCCCGGCATCGTGGGCATGGCCGCCGCCCTGGAAGAAGCGGTGAATAATCTGGATGCCAACGCCCGGAAGATGGCAGAAGCCCGGGACGCCCTGGAAGCAAAGCTCCTGGCCCTGGGCGGCACCCGGGTCCACAGCGGCCAGGTGCCCCGGCTCCCCGGCCACCTGAACATGGCCTTTGACGGAGTCCCCGCAGAAGCCCTGCTTCCGGTGCTGGGCATGGCAGGCATCTGCGTTTCCGCCGGGTCCGCCTGTGCCTCCGGTTCTCCGGAACCCAGCCATGTGCTCCTGGCCCTGGGCTGCACTCTGGAAGAAGCCAGATCTTCCCTCCGGTTCTCTCTGGGGGATGACATTACCCGGGAACAGGTGGACTATACGGCCCAAACCCTTATCCGGGAAGTCCAGCGGCTCCGGCGGCTGGAACACCGGCTGTAACAGAAAGGATGCATCATGAAAGCACTGATCGCCATGAGCGGCGGAGTGGACAGCTCCGTAGCCGCCAAACTCATGCAGGATGCAGGGTATGACTGCATCGGCTGCACCATGAAACTGTACAACAACCCGGACGCCGGCTGCAGTTCCAAAACCTGCTGCAGCCTCAGCGACGTGGAAGACGCCCGGAGCGTGGCCGCCCGGCTCCATATGCCCTATTACGTGTTCAACTACACGGAAGAATTCAAAAAAGACGTAATGGAAAAATTCGCCCGGAGCTACACCCTGGGCCACACCCCCAACCCCTGCATCGACTGCAACCGGTTCCTGAAGTTCGGCGCCCTGTACCAGCGGGCCCTGGAACTGGGCTGCGACTGTGTGGTCACCGGCCATTACGCCCGGATCCGGAAGACCCCGGAAGGGAAGTACCAGCTGCTCCGGGCCACGGACCCGGCCAAGGACCAGAGCTATGTGCTCTACAGCCTGACCCAGGACCAGCTGGCCCACACCCGGTTCCCCCTGGGGGGATACCACAAGACCCATACCCGCGAAATCGCCGCGGAAAACGGATTCATCAATTCCCAGAAGCCGGACAGCCAGGACATCTGTTTCGTGCCCAACGGCCAGTACACCGATGCAGTCCAGCGGATTCTGGACTACAAGCCTCAGCCTGGTCCCTTTCTGGATCTGGAAGGAAAAGTGATCGGCCAGCACAAAGGGATCATCTATTACACCCTGGGCCAGCACAAGAAGCTGGGGCTGAACCAGCCCGATTATCCCCTGTATGTGGTGAAGATCGACCCGGCAAAGAACGCCGTGATCGTAGGCCCCAGTGAAGCCCTGTTCAGCCGGGAAGCCAGGGTAAAGGACGCCAACTGGATCAGCGGAGAAGTGCCGGAAGGCCCCGTCCGGTGCCAGGTGAAAGTCCGGTACCGCCAGGAAGCCCAGCCCGCCACCGTAACCCCCACCGGCAAGGATACTTTTACCGTCCGGTTCGACGAACCCCAAAGAGCCATCACCCCCGGCCAGGCCGCCGTATTGTACGACGGAGAAGTGGTCCTGGGGGGAGGGACTATAGTGGAATGAAGAAAGAAAAAAAACAGGTCCCGGCCGGGGCCTGTTTTTTTGAGGAAGATATGCCCGACCGGAGGCCGGGAAGGGTTCCCCTGCGGGGAACCCCTACGCCGTAGGGGCGCGCCACAGGCACGCCCGTCCCGGCCTCCCGGAGGGCTCATTTTCATTCCCCAAAATACCGGTCCAACTCCCATTTCCTTGGGTTGTTCTCTATATATTCCATGATCCGGACCCCATCCCCCGGCGTCCTTACCAAATGGTCGTAATATCCACGCTGCCAAATTTTACGCCCGCACACCCGGGTTGTACAACCTTTGAACTGGTTGATGAATCCGGCCAGGGAAATGGTTGCCCTATCCTGATTTCGGAATACCAATAAATGGATATGGTTGGGCATCACCACCCATTGCAGGATCTCCATCCCCGGATACCGGTTGGCAAACCAATCCAGATGAGCCGCCACCTGATTCCCAATTTCCGTAGGATGCAGAACTCCCTGTTCAATACATCCAAATAGAGGTTCCCTGTCCAGGGTGCACACCGTAAGGAAAGTCAGCCCGGACAGTTGGTAAACCACAGGAGAAAGCCGGATGTTTTTTCGGCTGGGATGAAGGGTGTGAGTGAATGACATAAATGGCCTCCTTCTTTTGCAAACATATGTTTATATTATGATTTTATATATTATAACATGACAGAATATTTTTGCAAGTTTGCTGGTTTGACCCGACCGGAGGCCGGGAAGGGTTCCCCTGCGGGGAACCCCTACGCCGTTGGTGTCAAAGTCCCTCCTGCAAGTCAAAGCCCAGGGCATCCGCGATCCATCCACCCCCAGCCACAACCCCCGACCCCAACGCCGTAGGGGCGCGCCAAAGGCACGCCCGTCCCGGCCCCCGGAGGGTTCGTTTTCATTCCATCCGCCGTCTCCCGACCCCCGACATCCGCGATCCATCCGCCCCCAGTCACAACCCTCGACCCCAACGCTGTAGGGGCTTGCTACAGGCGAGCCCTTCCCTGGCCGCCCGGAGGGTCATTCCATCCTGCACCCCGCAACCTATGACATCCGCAATCCATTCGCCCCCAGCCACAACCCCGATCCCAACGCCGTAGGGGCTTGCCACAGGCGAGCCCTTCCCTGGCCGCCCGGAGGGCCTCCTTCCCCCATCGGCCACTGGCAGCCGCAAAAAACCACCCCGCGCAATGCGCGGGGTGGTTTTTTGCTTTATGGTTCTGCTCCAGAGGGGGTGTGTGCAATCCATCCGGGGAGACGGTTACGCTTTTCTCTGGGCAGCCATTGCCTGGAGTTCAGGCCGGAATTCTTCTACCAGTTTGGCTTCCGCCTTGGCCCCTTTGGACAGGGCGTTGTAGATGATTTCAGCCATTTCATAACGGGTCATGGTCCGTTCGCCGTGATACTTGCCGTCTTCGTATCCCTGGACGATGTCATTCCCTGCCAGCCGGCTTACGGCTTCGTAAGCCCAGTGGTTGGCCGGTACATCCGGGAAGTCCTTGGACAGGCTGGGGTTCAGCACGCCCAGCAGGGCATCCAGCCGATTCTGCAGGTTGGTCACCTGTTTGGCCAGAGCGGCATTGGTGGCTTCCGCCTTTTCCAGCCGCTTGCTGCTCTTGCCCAGCTTGAAGGACACGCCGCCGCCGATCATGTTTTCCCCATTGCCGAAGCTGGTGGAAACATTCAGCATCACCCGGTCCGTAGGCCGGTAGAACACGCCCAGGGCCCCGGCAGTTTCACTGCGGTAGTTGCCCACAGCCGCTGCCACGCTGACCTTGGAATCTTCATCGAAGTCCATGGGGTGCAGGTTGGCCATAGCCGCTGCGTTGGCCCCCACTTTATCGATCCGGTTGTCCAGGTTGTCCACCCGGGTTTCCACCCGGTCTACGCGATTTTCCACAGTGGAGACTCTCTGGTTGGTTGCATGCAGCTGGCCGCCGTTCACCGCATCGGTGCTGCCTTCAGCAATGGTCCCGTCCGCCACGTTGGTGATCTTCTGGTCGTTGGCATTGATGCCGTTTTCGTTAATGTAGGTCTTGTCCCCTACCTTGTAGGACTTGGCCGTCACATCGCCGGCTACGGTAGCGTTGCCGCCTACAGAGAGATCCTTTTCCATGGTGACGTCATCCTTGAAGGTGGACTTGCCAGCCACTTCCAGGGTGCCATCCAGCTGGGTATTGCCCATCACGTGCAGGTCCTTGTTCACATCCACATAATCCGCCTTTGCCTTGCCGGTTTCCAGGGTGTTCCCGGAAATGATGGTCTTGGTGATGGATCCTTCTCCAATAGCCGCTGCATGCTCGGTATTTTCAAAGGTGGTCCCGGCGTCCGTGGTGGTCACGCTGGTCTTGGTAGCATCGTCGCCAGTCCCAGAACTTACGGTGGTATTCACATACCCCTTTTCTGCATCCTTCAGAATGTCGATGATGTTCCCGCTGACCAGCTTCTGTTCCGACTTGGTGGCCGTATCCGTCACCGTGTTGGATCCGCCGCTGTTGTTCTTCACCAGGCTGGTGAAGCCGTTGGCCTTCTGGCTGCGGCTGGAGAAGTCGCCGCTGGCAGTATCGGTGATCTTGGTGGTGTCTTCCGAAACGGTCTGCACATTGTTCAGGGACTTCACGGAGTTTCCGCTGCTGTCCACTTTCTTCAGGGACGTATTCACACTGCCGGCCAGCTGACTCAGGGTACTGGTGCTGGTCCCATCGGTAACAATGTTGATGTCCTTGTCAGCCGTCTTGGAAGAAGAGTTGCTGTTGGCTCCATCCACCACAGATTCGGCAATCTTGCTGGTGGTCATGGTCCGGCTCACGTTTTCACCCACTTTATCCTTGATGGACTTGGTGGCCGTATTTTCGATTTCCGCTGCGGAATTGCTGAGTTTTTCCGCTGCGGTATTGGTGATGTTCTTGGCACTGTTGCTCAAGGTTTCAGAAGCCGTGTTGGTGATGTTTTTGGCATCATTGGCGATCGTACCGTTCTTAGCCGTGTTGGTGATATCTTTTGCCGTCTGGGTGACGCCAGTGCTGTTGGTGCCATCCGTTACGGCGCTGCCGATGAACGGGTTGGCTGCATCGTCGAGGTTCTTGATAACGTCGATGAAACTGCCGCCGCTTACCAAGGCATCTTCCATCTTAGTAGCTGTCTTAGACGTAGCGCTGTACTGGGTATCGCTGGCTTTGATCAGCTGTTCCGATTTGTCTACGGTGTTGCTGCTGTTGTTGACCTTGGCTCCGTCGGTAATGGAGGAAGCGAGGCTTCCGGCATTCTGGTTCACCACGGTGGTATTGGTACCGTCGGTTACGGAGGAAGCGATCTGATCTGCTTTCTGCAGGTCGTTGGATGTATTGGTTCCATCCGTAATGTTGGTATTGGTCTGACCGGCAATGGTGTCGATGGTGGTCTTCTGGCTACCATCAATCAGCTGGGATTTTTCTTCGGCTGCACCCCGGAGATAGGAAGCAGTCTTGCCATCAGCCTGGCTCATTTCTTCTTTAGTCTGATAAGACAGCTGGGTAGAAGTATTGGAGCCGTACTCGTTGGAAACCTTGCTGACGATGGAGCTGGAAGCATCGGTTTCCACATCCAGAGCCTTGTTGGTGATCTTATTTTTCGCTTCGTTGGTGATGTTTTCCGCCGTCAGGCTGCTGTCGCCGGCCACCGTGGTAGTCTGGTTGCCGCCTACCGTAGTGCTCAGGTTGGCTTTATAGTCTTCCGTTACATCGCCGGTCACAGTCGTAGTCTGTTTTCCAGTGATGGTATTGGTCTGGTCACCGTTCACCGTGTGTTTTTCTTCTCCGGTGATGGTGGTTTCCAGTCCGCCATTGTAGTTTTCCGTGGCCTTGCCGGTCACAGTTTCGGTCAAGGTCCCGCCTACCGTATGAGTTTCATTGCCGCCCACCGTAGTGGTCATATCGCCGGTGGCAGTATTCACCAGATCTTTGGCGATGTTGGAAATGGTCCCCTGTTTCGCCGTATTGGTGATATTCTGGGTTCCCTGTTCCACAGAAGTGGTGTTGGTCCCGTCCGTCACGGTACTGGTGATGCTGTCCATGGCCTGGTCGACTTTGGAATAAGCCGTATCAGAAGCTTTGATTTCCTGGAGGATCTGATCAATCTTCTGCCGGAAAGTGGAGGTCTGTCCGTTGGCGTCATTGGTAATCACATCGCTGGATTCTGTTGCATCCATCTTTTCCACATTTCTGTTGATTCCATTGGAAGCCGTTTCGGTCTTGCCTTTTTCCGTCAAGGTAGAGGTACTGGTATAGGTTTTTCCATCCGTGATATCCACTTTGCTGTTAACAGAAGTCACATTCCCGCCATGGATTTCGGTATAGTTGTTTTCGTCCAGTTTGCTGGACAGGGTCTTGGCATTGAATTCGCCATTAACCGTCAGATTCTTATCCACCGTCAGATTTCCGCCGATGGTAGCATCGCCCGTGGTGGTCAGCGTGCCTGCCTCTACCGCTCCGGTAGTCTTGATGGTTCCGGCGCCTGCATCCAGGTCGCCCCCGGTCAGGGTCAGGCTGTGCCCTGTCATGCCTTTGGCTACCGTAAGGGTGTCACCGCTCAGCTCTCCGCTGGCTGTAATATTCTGGCCGGAAATGTTCCCGGTCCCTGCCACGATATCTCCGCCGCTGGTATTCAGTTTGCCCCCGGCTGTCAGGATATCGCCGCCTACGGTCTTGATGTTGCCGGATCCAGTGTTGATTTCGCCGCCAGAAGTGGCTACTTTGCCCCCATTGGTACGGACTTCCCCGCCCTGGGTATTCACGTTGCCGCCACCGGTCTGGATGAATCCACCGTTGGTCTTGATATTGCCATTGCTGATGGTGGCCGTTCCATCGGTCAGGGTAGCGCCCTGTACCGTCCCGGTAGAAGTCACATTCCCGGAAGCAACATTGCCATCAGTATCCACCGTAAACTTTCCGTTGGCCCCTTTGATGCTGCCGTCAGCACTCATAGCTGCCTTGGCTTCGCTGTAGATATCGCCGCCGGTGTAGACACCGTCTTTATCCACCACCGTGCTGTTGGTGCCAACCTTGATTCCCTTTTCGTTCAGGGTGATCTGGTTGTCCTTACCCTTGTTCAGGATCATTTCGTTGGCATCGGTCTTGGAAGTGGTCACCATACCGTCATCAGCCACCGTCGTGGTGTTCTTTTGCAGCACGTTGTCTTTGCTCAGGCTCAGGCCGCTGTTCACGGCTTCCGCCAGTTTTTTATCAGCCCCGATGCGGGCTTCTTTTTCGGCGGCGTCGGCTGCGTTCAGAGCCGCAAACCCATTGGCCATATTGGTATTGATGGTATTAAACCCATCCGCCATATTCTGGTTGACCTGGGCAATGACCTGATCCTGGGCTTTGTCGGCACCGATCCGGGCGGCCGTTTCTTTCGCCAGCGCCGTATCCAGAGCCTGTACATTCTGACCCACTTTATTGTTGGCTTTCACAACAGCGCCGTCCTGTACGGAGGCATCATCCTTGCTCACATAGGTATCCGCAGCTTCCTGCTGCAGGGATTTCTTCACGGCCGTGATGCGGTTATCCAGTGCCGTATCGCCTGCTTTGATTTCATCATGGATGGCATTGGCTTCGTTGGTAATCCGTTCATTCAGTTCGTTGTCAGCTGCTTTGCGGGCTGCTTCTTCAGCAGCTACCTTCCGATAGGTGTAAGTAGTCGCTTCTTTTTTCACCGCATCCACTTTGCTGTCGGTTTCGGTCTTGGTGTAGACATCCGCAGCATTGGCTTTCGTTGCCACTGCATCCGCATTGGCCTTTACCTGGGTATCGAGAGCGGAAAGGTTAGCCCCTACACTATTGGTTTGGACTACGTAGTTTCCGGTCTTCGTTGTATCATCGTAAACAGCTTCCGCTTCTACTTTCCCTGCTACCGATACATCACCAGTAGAGGTGATATCACCAGTAGAAATCGAACCGGAAGTCAATTGCCCACGAATCTTCAGATCTTTGACGGTCTGATTTTCTTTGGTTCCTACAATCAAATTGCCATCCTTGGAAACATGCAGAGCCGTGCTGGTCTTATCCGTTGTAAACTGATCCGCATTAGCTTTGACCTGCGTATCCAGCGCAACGATATTTTCACCTACCGTATTGCCGGCCGTTACATAATTCCCGCTGGTAAGGGTATTATCCACGACGCCCTGCATGCCGACGACTTTATTTTTAGCGGTAATATTGGTCTGGGAAACGATTTCGTTACCATTGATGGTAGACTGGGAAGTCAGGGTACCTTTGACCAGAGCATTGCCATCCACGTTCAGGTTGCCACGGCTGTTCAGGCTGCCCGCATTGACGGCACCGCCTACATTGGCGTTGTGGCCCACTTCAAGGGAGTTGGTAATCTTTCCTGATTCGGCAGAAATCGGACCGGCAACCTTCAACCCTGTTGCATTCGTTGTCGTTGTGGTTTTCGTAGTGCTGTCATAGGTTTCTTTCCGTAAGGTATTGTCGGAAGAAAGTGTCAGTTTATCCGTTCCCAAGTTATCAATGATATTCTGATGCTTGGCCAATTCAGTTTCCACACTCTGCACAGCAGTTTGCAAAATACCGATTTGTTTGGAATTATAAGGAACCGTCAGTTCCACGGCAGTTTCCACAGCTTTGGCAGCCGAGGAATCCCCGGTAAATACAGGTACTGCCTTCCCGCTGGAGTCCGTTACCATAGCCGTTCCGATGGAGATATTCGCCGCAAAAGACGTCCCTCCCATAGAGACAATGCTGAAAAATACGGCCAGAGCCGCAGCGGTCTGTGCCACTTTCTTCCGTCCCACGGCACGGCGTCCGTCTTTGGACTGGCCTTTGGCCAGTTCGGAAACCACCATGTACATGCCCCGTGTTTTGTTCCAGATCACTTTATAAATCCTGTTCATAAAGCCACACCCCTTTTCTTGAACTCTCCTGTTTTTTCATTTTCATGCATCTTTTGGTGGGTTTCCCATGCGCGCTTTGGTCTCCCCGTTACCTTCAGTTTACCAAAATCCCTGAAATTTCCAATTATCCCTTGGTATACTCTTTTGAATTTCCGGAGTATACTTTTGTATAAGAACGTTCGTCCGTATATACAATACGATTTGCTTCACTCTTCAGTTTTCTTAAATCGTTCTCATTTGAGTTCTTTGGAATTTTATACAGGAATCCAGTGTTTTACTTTGGGAAGGAAGCCCCGCGTCCGGAACTTCTTTCTCTTTGTTCTGCTAAAGCATATCATGGATTTCAAAACTTTTTTTTCGAAAATCACGAAAGGGTCATTTTTTGTCCTGAAAATATTTTTCTGACTTTTCTTTTTCTTTGTTCTTGATTCAAAGACATTTTAATCTCCTTTTCATGCAAAAAAACCGCCCTTTCAGGGCGGAGATTTTCCAAGACTGTCCGGACTGGGTATAATAGGAGTGAGTAAATTGGTACAGACCCATGGAAAGGAAGTGAACAGCATGCTGCATATTGCCATTTGTGATGATCAGCAGGACCAGATCCAGAAGATCCGGGAAGCTGCAGAGAAATACTTCCAGAACCGCAAAGAAAATATGAGCTGCCAGACCTTTGAAAACGCTTTTGCCTTTGTGGAAGCGGTGGACAAGGGGGCCCTGTTCGATATTGTGCTGCTGGATGTGTGCATGCCCGGGATTTTGGGCACCGATGTAGCCCGGGAGCTCCGGGACCACCACAGCCGGGCGGAAATCATTTTTCTCACCACCAGCGACGAATTTGCCGTGGAAGCTTTTGAGGTGAAAGCCACGGATTATCTCCTGAAGCCCTTTACCCAGGCCCAGTTCGCCAAGGCCATGGACCGTGCCATTGCCTACATCCGCCAGCGGAACAGCGCCAAGGTGATCTTCCGGCTGGTGGGCGGAGGCGTCCGGGTGGAAGAAATCGCCCAGATCCTGTTCCTGGAAAGCCACGGCCATGTGCTGGAGATATACCTGGCTGACGGCAGTACCCTGGAAACCCGGAAATCCGGCCAGGACATGAAGGCGGACCTGGACAAAATCGCCCCTGGTCAGTTCGTATCCCCCAACAAAGGCTATCTGGTGAACCTGGGCGCCATCCACCTGATCAAAACCGATTACGTAGAGATCCAGGGCCATCAGATTCCCCTGGGAAAGCGGAAGTACCGGGAGTTCCAGGAGCAGTATTTCCAGTATATGTTTGGGACGAAGTAAAAAAGGGGCTGTGAAGAAATGAGATTCTCATTTCTTCACAGCCCCTTTGGTCGCGGGTCGCGGGCTTTGAGTCGCAGCCCCCTAATCCCCCACTCCCTTCGCTCCCATATCCACCTGGAGATAGGTGAGGAACCAGCCTTCTTTTTGTTGACAGAGGACACTGGCTCCGTATTTGTCCCGGAACCGGGCCAGGGATTTCATGCCGATGCCGTGGCCTTTTACTTTGGTCACCGGCAGGCCCTCTTCGTCCAGGGCCACCGGGGCATCGAACAGGTTCTTCACCAAAATGTTCAGCATGTCCCCCTGACGCCGGGCCAGTACGGTGATGTTCCGCCGGTCTTCCGGCTGCTTCCTGCTGGCGATCAGGGCGTTTTCCACCAGGTTGGACAGCACAATGGACAGATCCCCGCTGCAGTTCAGATTCTGGGGCAGGTCCACGGACACGGTGATGGGAATCCCTTCTTCCCGGGCCCGGGACAGATACACCGTAAGGGCCGCATTGATCAGGGGATTCTGGCAGTACTGGGGCAGCTTGGTGCTGTTGAATTCTTCTCCCAGTTCTTCAATATAGGTGAGCACCCCCACCCGGTCCTTTTGCCGGACCAGATCCAGCAGCTGGTCGATATGGTCCCGTTTTTCCCGGTAGATGGCTTCCAGCCGCTGCCGGGATTCTTTTGACATCTTTACATAGTTGGCCGCGGACACCACCTGCTGCTGGAGCCGGTGCTTTTCCTCGTAGGCGCTGATCTCATCATACACTTCCTGCTGGCCCCGGCGGATGGCAGACATCATTAGGAGTACTACAATCATCAGCAGGATCCGGGCACCCATCAGATCGAAATACCGTTCCTGGGAATCATACACACTCACATACAGAGTATCCACCGCCAGCAGCATGGGGATGATGGTGGTGCTCCGCCAGAACCGGCGGGTGGCCGCTTCCTGGAAATGGCTGAAGGTGCGGGTAAAGAACCGGAGGAGGACGGGGAAGGCAATCAGGCATTCTCCCCCATAGAACAGGATCTGCCAGAAATACATGGAAGCAAAGTCACTTGCCGGCCAGAAATACAGGAAAAAGTGACGGAGGAAGGTATAAAAGCAGCTGGAAAACAGGATCCGGAAGGAAAGGATGAACAGATGGCCCACCCAGTACTTCCGGGTGACCCAGAAGCACAGCAGGAACTGGGGGATCCATATAAGGTACCCTATGGCCCAGTAGGCTGCAGAGACAGAAGGGAACAGTCCGGACCGGACCAGCCCCACTGTCAGGGCCGTTTCCGCCACCGCCAGGACCACCCAGGCCCGGCAGAAAGGCTTTTTCTTTTCTTCCTCCAGAAATCCCCAGAAGGGCAGAATCTCCAGCAGATAGAAGGGCTGGAGCACCAGGATGTAGACCAGGGACACGGCCGTGGTTTCCAGGATGGGAGTCACTTGTCCGCCACCTCTTTCCGCAGCTTCAGCAGGTATTTTTCCGCTTCTTCAAATTCCCCGTTTTCCGCCAGTTCCGCCAGCATCCGCAGCTGATGCCGGCTGTCGTGCCGGATGATGGCCAGTTCCTGCTGCTCTTTCCGCAGGGAAACGGCGTAACTGTTGAAGTCATTGAGCCGTCCCTGGAGCTGGAGATTCTGTTCCTTCAGATGGAACATTTTCTGCACCTGCTCCAGCTCGCCCCGGATGGTCAGGACCAGGAACAAAGCCACCAGCATCAGCATCCCCAGGGTGATCAGGGTATAGATCTGGAGTCCCGGCTGGAACAGATCCCGGGGGTTCAGGATGAAATACCCCTGGTTGGCATGGTAGTAGCACAGCAGCAGAGGCACAGGCCCCAGGTAAGGCCAGAAGGCGGACCGGGGAGACGTGAGCTGTTCCGGGGTGAACAGCCGCCCGATGATTTTCAGGGCCAGGGGCATCCCCAGAAGGAACAGGACCAGATAGATGATGAAATAAGGCAGTACCCGGCCAATGTGCCAGGAATCGGGCAGGAACAGCTTGAAGGCTTCCAGGGACAGGATATGAACAAAGATCATATAGATGGCCTGGAGCCCCAGCACAAACAGATGCCGGAACCAGAACGGCCGGATGGTGAACACCAGGAGCAGCAAATGGGGCAGATAGCAGAACAGGTACAGGAACTGGAACATGCCGCTTTCCATTTTCAGGGACCCCCGACTGACCAAAGCTCCCAGCAGGACAAATTCAAAGAGGAAAATGGAAAGATGACCGCAAAGGAGTACATGGCGGGTATGGGGCCGGACAATGGACCGGAAAGGGTAGTAGCGGAGATAAGCGGAGGGCAACAGCGAAAAACAGAATAGAAGCAACGTGGCAAGCGCATCAGCCATAGCAGGATCACCTCCGGAATTCATTAATTGTAATTATGACGAAAAGAGAAAAAGATGTCAAACACAAAAAAAGCCCGCCACCAAAGTGACGGGCCGATCTGGTCTATTGGAGCTACTGATAGGATTCGAACCTACGACCCTCTCATTACGAATGAGATGCTCTACCAGCTGAGCTACAGTAGCATTGAACAGGGAAATTATATCATATCCCCGGGGATTGTTCAAGAGGCTGTTGCACAGGCAACAGTCATTGACCATTGACCGCTTTTACAACTGGATCAGTCGGAAATCACACTGGTTCATATCCAGCATCCGGGCTGCCAGGCGCTTGCCTCTTTCCAGGTCGGCGGTAAAACATACTTCTGCCCGGCCCAGGCCCACTTCCCGGTCCAGATGGCGGGCTTTCAGGTCTTCCATGGCTGCCTGGACCGTCCGTTCCGCCGGATCCAGGATGGTGACCCCGGGTCCAAAGGCTTCCCGGATTTCCTTTTCCACAAAGGGATAATGGGTGCAGGACAGCATCACCGTATCCACCTTATGTTCTTTCAGCTTGTCCGTATATTCCTTGATGGCTGCCGCCAGTTCCGGGCTGCCGAATTTCTCTCCTTCGATCAGGGGAACGAATTTGGGGCACCCCTGGCCGAACACCTGGATTTCTGGATCCATTTCCTGGATTTCCTTTTTATGGGCCCCGGAAGCCACAGTGAAATCGGTGGCCAGAAAGCCCACCCGTTTGTTCTTCGTGACCCCTTCCACCATATGGGCGCCTTTTTTCATGCCGATCACGGAAAAATCGTACCCGTTTTTGATTACCTCGGTGCCCAGCACCGTAATGGTGTTGCAGGCCACCACCAGCTGTTTGATGTTCCGCCGGTTCAGCCAGGCGGTCATTTCGCTGACGAACTGCTGGATTTCTTCCCGGGGCCGGTTCCCATAGGGAGTCCGGGCGGTATCCCCGATAAAAATGAACCGTTCATGGGGCATTTTCTGCTGGAGCCATTTCAGGACGGTCAATCCGCCCACCCCGGAATCAATGACGCCAATGGGATCTAATCTGTTCATGGAACCCTCCTTGCCTGTATTTGTGCCGTTAAACCACTTTAGGAAAGTATATTATACCACGAATAAGGGGGTGTTGCACATTGCGTGCAGCACACCCTGGCTGTAGAGCCGCACAGCGGCTCAAGTCTGGAGTCTGAAGTCTGGAGCCCGATGATAAATTTGCAGGCAAATTTTTGAATGTGTAGAACCTTTGGATGAAATGATATCCCAGGTCGATTTCGAGTCCGGTTCTATATAATCGAAAGGATCCGTCCAACCAGGCGGATCCTTTCCTGAGGCTTCCGACTCCCGACTCCAGACTTCCGACTAAAAGGGGTTGCTGCAAAGCAGCAGCACCCTCACCCATTCAAATACTCCAGCGCAAACTGGACCTCTATCCCCGTCCCATTGGGCAGCACGTCTTCGTCCACTTCGAAGGCGGGATGATGATGGACGCAGCAGATGCCTTTTTCTTTGTTCCGGGCTCCCAGGAACATAAACACGCCGGGTACTTTTTCCATGAACACGGAAAAATCTTCCGCACCCATCTGTTTTTCCATGGGCACCAGGGCTTTTTCTCCCATGATCCGGGCCACGGCTTTCCGGCCGCAATCGTTCAGGTCTTTGTGCTCGTTGATGAGAGGGGCAGGACCGAAGAAATAGGTGCAGTCCACCTGGCAGCCCAGCCCTTCTCCAAAGGCCCGGGCCACTTTTTCGATTTTCTGGGGCAGGGTCTTCCGGAATTCTTTGTTGAAGGTCCGGGTGGTACCCACCAGCTGGACAGAACGGGCCAGCTGGCCCTTCTCCCCCTCGCTGTTCATCATACCCACCGTAAGCACAAAGGTGTTTTCCGGGTCGTTCTGCCGGCTCACCAGCTGCTGGAGCCCCATGACTACGGAGGCAGACGCTGCCAGGGGATCCGCCCCCTGTTCCGGGGCGTCAGAAGGGGCCGGTTTCCCGGTAAGAGTAATGGTGAACCGGTCGCTGCAGGCCATCCGCTCCCCGTCTTCCAGATTGGCGGTACCGGCGTCCAGCAAGGCCCAGATGTGCATGCCGAAAATGGCATCCACCTGATCCAGACAGCCTTTCTCCACGTAATGGCGGGATTCGGTACCGATTTCTTCCCCCATCTGGAACAGCAGCTTCACCTGGCCCGGAAAAGCATCCCGATGGGCGCTGAGGATTTTTGCTGCTCCCAGGAGCATGGCCGTATGGCAGTCGTGGCCACAGGCGTGCATGACCCCGGGATGCTGGGAGGCATAGGGTTTGGTCAGGTCCGCTTCCTGGATGGGCAAGGCGTCGATATCCGCCCGGAGCATCAGGGTCTTCCCCGGGCCTTTGGCTCCCTGGATGGTGCCGATGCACCCGGTGATATCCGGGAAGGTCTGGACCGGGATCCCCATTTTTTCCAGTTCCGCGGCAATGTGGGCGGTGGTTTCCTTTTCTTCCCGGCCCAGTTCCGGATGGGCATGGAGCCAGTGCCGTTGTGCCAGGATATAGTCTTTTTCGCCGGCCGCCAAGGCTTTCACATCCATCAGCAGGCGCCTCCTTCCGGCAGCAGAGTCAGTTCGCTGCGGCAGTCAAAGGTTTCTGCCGTGCGCCGGACCAGGTTCTTCAGTTTGTCCACCATGTCCATGAGCAGTTCGTCGTCATAGGCCCGGAGGCAGCCGGTCAGCTGCACCTTGTCGCAGACGATGTTGAACTGTTTCCCGGCCTTGACGCTTTCAAAACCCAGGACCAGAGGCCGCAGGGGATTGTTCACCCGGCTCACCAGGGTCTGGGCCGCCTGGATCACCGCTGAAGCCGCCACAATGGCATCCTTCCCCAGATGGGGCGTGGATCCATGGGCCGAAACCCCATGGACCGTAATGGTAAAGTCGATTTCCTTTTCCGTATCTTTCAGTAAACCCATAAGCGTTTGTCCTTTCCACAAGAGGGTCTGCTGCAGAAAGCAGCAGACCCTTGTCAGCGGTCAGCTGTAAACGGTCAACGGCCGATGGCAAGAACCCGCAGATGTGGGTTCTTCTGAACAAAGACGCCGCGGCCGCGGCTAACCCACCACCATTGCGCAAGCGCAACGGTCCCCCGCCCTTGCAAAGGGCGGATACATGGCACGTTGGGCTTGCGCTCCTGTGCTCCAGGCAAGAGCCAGAGGCCCGGGCGTATATCCGCCCTTTTCAAGGGCAATGGTCCCCCGTCCTTGCTAAGGCAGATATATGGCACATTGGGCTTGCGCTCTTGTGCTCCAGGCAAGGACCAGAGGCCCGGGCGTATATCCGCCCTTTTCAAGGGCAATGCACCCCCGTTCTTCCAAGGGGCGGATAGATAGCACACCGGCCTTACGCTCTTGTGCTCCAGGCAAGGACCAGAGGCCCGAGCGTATATCCGCCCTTTTCAAGGGCGGGGGACCAGCCGCAAGGCTGGTGGTGGGTTAGCAGCCAACGGCTGCGTTTCCTTTCCAGGAACCTGCCGTGGCAGGTTCCCTCCATCAGCCATTGACAATTGACCATTGACCGCCTTTACAGATAAATCCCCCCGCCAGGGCCCAGGGGCAGGTTGAACAGCACCCAGGCTGCCAGAAGCAGGCCCCAGGCAATGGCGAATGCAAAGGAATAAGGAATCATGTTGGCAATGATGGTCCCCATGCCGATGTCCTTTTCATACTTCCGGGCAAACCCCAAAATCAGCGGGAAATAGGAGAACAGCGGGGACAGAGGGTTGGTCAGGGAATCCCCGATCCGGTAGGCCACCTGGGTCAGGGCCGGGTCGTACCCCATGAGCATCATCATGGGCACCATCACCGGCGCCAGGATGGCCCATTTGGCCGAAGCGGAACCGATGAACATGTTGATGATGCAGGAAACCACGATCAGCCCGTAGATCAGGGGCAGGCCGGTGATATTGGCCGCCTTCAGTCCTTCTGCCCCTTTGATGGCCAGCACCACACCGATGTTGGACCAGGCAAAGTAGCTGGTGAACTGGGCACAGAAGAAGCACAGCACAATGTAGGAGGAAATGTCCTTGAAAGCCTGGGAAATATCCGCCCACATGTCCTTGTCGTTTTTGTACTTGCCGGAAGCAAACCCGTAGACCACCCCGGGCACAAACAGCACCAGGGTCACCATCAGGATGATGCCGGTCATAAAGGGAGATTTGGGGTTCATGATGGAATGGGTCTTGGGATCACCCAGGAGAGGATCCGCTCCCACGCACATGAGCCCGATCACAACAAGGGTAATGAGCCCGGCCAACAGGGCCTTGTTCACGGCCTTCTTTTTCTGGTCCGTCATTTCCGCAATGGATTCATCCAGTTCATACTGGGTCAGATCCGTGCCGGCAAACCGGGGGGCCATGATCTTTTCCGTGACGAAGGTCCCCACCAGGGCCAGCAGGAAGCAGGAAACAAACAGGAAATAATAGTTGATGGCAGGGGACTGCTGGTAGGACGGGTCGATCATCTTGGCCGCCGCTTCCGTAAACCCGTAGGCCAGGGAATCACTCATCCCCAGCATTACATTGGCGCAGAACCCGGCCGCCACACTGGCGAACCCGCAGAACACCCCCAACAGCGGATGCCGGCCCATGCTCAGGAAGATCACCCCGGCCACCGGAGGCAGCACCACAAAGGCCGCATCCCCGGCCACGTTGCCGTTGATGCCGATGAAGATGATCACAAAGGTGACCACAGCCGGTGCCGCATCCCCCAGCATTTTCTGCATGAAAGCCGCCAGGAAGCCGCTTTTCTCAGCCACCCCGGAGCCGATGACACACACCAGCACCATGGCCAGCGGAGCGAAGTTGGCAAAGTTGGAAACCGCCTTACTCCAAATCATCCGGAAGCCGTCCACCGACAGCAGGTTCACGATCTTGATGACCTTCCCAGTGCCGGGATGGGTGGCCGATACCCCTGCCGCCCCCAATACGGCAGACAGCACAATGACCACAATGGCCAGCAGTACAAACAGAGACACCGGATCCGGCAGTTTGTTGCCGGCCCGTTCGATGACGTTCAGGAAACGGTCCATAAGGCTTTTCTTCGTCTTTTCCTGGGTCCCATTCATAGTAACAACATCCTTTCCTAGAAATTCGCTTTTTCCAGTACAATAAAGAGAGCATGACACAATACTTATGGGAAAAAGTATAGTTTCATTATAAGCAAATTTCTATGGAAAATCCATGTTTTCGCTATGAAAATACTGTATACATATTTTATGTTGTTTCGAACTTTGATTATAATTTTACTTTTAATATTCGGTTATGGCCGTTCCAGTCCCGGTTCCGCCATTCCTTTCAGGGCCAGCAGCTTCCGCCACAGCGGATAGATGACATTTTCCGGGGTTTCCGGATAGGCGGTTTGAGGCAGGTCCAGGATGGGCACCCAGTGGGCGGAGGTGACTTCCTGGGACAGGTGGAAGGGCTGTTTCCGGACAAAGCCCAGATACCCGTGCATGAGCATCTGGCCCTTGCTGAACCAGTAGGTCCCTTCCGGAATCATTTTTTCCAGGGTCAGCCCCAGTTCCTCCTTCACTTCCCGGTGGGCGGTCTCTTCCGCCGTTTCTCCCGGCATAATGAAGCCGGAGGTGATGCTTTCATATTTCTGGGACAGGTGGGGCTGTTTGCACAGGACCACTTCGTCGTATTCATTGCAGAGCAGGATGATGATGCAGCTGTAGAAAAAATCGAACCAGTACCGCTGGCAGACCGGACAGAAAGGGACCAGTCCTTCATCCCCGGCCGGTTTGGGCTGGAGACGGGAGCCGCAGGTGGGACAGTATTCAAAATGCATGGGATTTCCTCCTTTGTTCATACAAGGTTAGCATACCCAACCCGGGAAACCCTGTCAAGTTTTTTCGCCGCCCCCATCCAAACCTGCTATAATGGAAGGCAATGAAAGGGAGGTTTTATCCATGTTGGACAACAAAGTCAGAGACCTGATCAACGAACAGGTCACCAAGGAATTTTATTCTGCCTATCTGTATCTGGATTTTGCCAACTATTATCAGGAAAAGGGGCTGGACGGCTTCGCCCACTGGTTCGACATCCAGGCCCAGGAAGAACGGGACCATGCCATGCTCATGCGGACCTACCTGCAGAACAACGACGCCCCGGTGGTCTTCGGCACCATCGACAAACCGGACATGACCTACAAGAAACTGGACGACGCCCTGAAAGCCGCCCTGAAACACGAACAGTTCATCACCGGCTGCATCAACAAGATCTACGCAGCCGCTGACAAAGCCAAGGATTACCGGACCATGCAGTTCTTCGACTGGTTCGTGAAGGAACAGGGAGAAGAAGAAAAGAACGTCAGCGACCTGATTAAGAAATTCGAACTTTTCGGCAGCGACCCCAAAGGGCTCTACGCCCTGAACCAGGAACTCCTGGCCAGAGTCTACGCCGCACCAACCCTGGTGCCTTGAGAAAAGGGGCTGTTGCACATGCAACAGCCCCTTTTCCATTCAAACCAGCAAATCCCCGGGTGTCAGCAGCCGCACATTCTCCTTCCTGGCCTCGGTTTCCAACCTTGGGGTAAAACCGGCGCGGGAAAACAATGCGTACTGGATTTTCCGCCCTTTCCGGACCAGTTCACTCCGCTCCTGGAGCAGCCGCAGGACCGGTAAATCCATAGGCTCCCGTTTCCATTTGCATTCTCCACAAAGGATATTCTCTTCATCGGTACAGACCAAATCGATTTCCTCTTCTCTCCGTTTCCGTGGATCTGTTCCCCACCAGCTCCCGTACTGGAGATACAGCGGGTATCCGTTGCCCTGCTTTACCTGGTACTGGATATACTGGAGAGCGATTTCTTCAAATACATGGCCAAAATAGGCTGGAAACTGCGGCCGGATTTTCTGCTCCCAGGCCTGCTTTCCCATTCCCATGGCAATCAGGGAGCTGCAGCCCGGAATGAAGCGGAACCAGAAACGGTACAGATTATCTGCCAGCTGATAAAGACTTTTCCGGGATGAGGTATTCTCCACCGGCTGTACTTTACGGACCAGCTCCAGATCCTGGAGATTCTTCAGGTAAAAAGCCAGACCGCTGGTATCTTTCCCCACTGCGGAAGCGATTTCATGGAGCCGGCTGGCACCATGGGCGACAGCCGTAAGGATGCTGTTGTACACGGCCGGTTCCCGCAGTTCCTGGAGCATCAGGTTTTCCGGTTCCTCCTGGAGATGCCCGCTGGGGGACAGCAGTTCCTCACACACCGCTTCTTCCAGATTTCCATAATGGGACAGATACAGAAGATACTGGGGAATCCCATCACAGATGCCATAAGCCATCATTTTTTCCTCTTCTGTCCATCCTGGGAAAAACCGGACGGCTTCGTAATAGGGGAGAGCATGGAGTTTCAGCTGGGCCGTCCTCCGTCCGTAAAGAGGACTCTGGTAACTGAGCACCTGCCGCTCCATGAAACTCATGGATGATCCGCACAGGATCAGGTACAGTTCCGTATCCTTCCACTCCTGATCAATAACCTTCTGCAGGATGGAGGAAATTTCCGGAGCCGCCTTGGCCAGATAGGGGTATTCATCGATGACAAATACCAAACGCTTGTGCCGTCCCACTTCGGTCAGATAAGCAAACAGACCTTCAAAGCTGGAAAAAGAATCCAGCAGACGGGTCTGAGGATCCGGGAGCTGCTCCCGTACTGCTGCCGTCAGGTTGGCCAGCTGCTCTTTTTTGCCCTGTTCTGTGGCCATGAAATAGACCGCCGGCTTATCCTGGATAAATTCCCGGATCAGCCGGGTCTTCCCCACCCGCCGCCGTCCGTAAATTACAGGGAATTCAAAACGACCGGATCCATAGCGTTTTTCCAAAGCTGCCAGTTCCTGCTTTCTGCCGATGAACATGGGATTCCCTCCTGCAAATAATATAGTCGTAATTAGCATAGTCGCAACTATACTAGTCATGACTATATTATCATATTTTCTCCCTGACTTCCAATTCCAACTTACTGTAAAACAGTTCATAGAAGTTTTTTGCCCTCTGGGAGGCCGGGAAGGGCGTGCCCAGGCGCGCCCCTACCACGTTGGTATCGGACTATGGATCTAACAGTCATAGAAATGGATGGCTCGGCAATATCCTTTCTGCCGCTTTTCAGTTAAATCCCCGACTCCAACGGGGTAGGGGCGTGCCGCAGGCCCGCCCTTCCCGGCCTCCGGTTTTTATATTCAACGGCAGATGGAAACATCTGCCTTCCTTCGGCCGTTGACCGCTGACGGGGCTGCTGCATGGGCGGCACCCCCTTTTCCATTTGACCCTGCTGCCCGTTCCGCTCTATAATGGTTCCATCTCTGCACCACGAAAGGATGGTTCTCCATGTCCCCTGAAACGTTTCTTGCGATCCTCACCCGGGCCGGTCGGCTGAAAACCGCCACCCGCCACTGCTGGACGGCTCCCGGCCGGCAGGAAAGCGTGGCGGACCATTCCTGGCGGATGGCTCTCATGGCCCTCCTGCTGTCCCATGAGCCGGAATTCCGGGAGCTGGACCTGGACCGGGTGATCCGGATGTGCCTGATCCACGACCTGGGGGAAGCCTTTACCGGGGACATCCCCACCTTTGCCAAAGGAGACCGTGACCGGGCGGCAGAACAGGACTGCTGGGACAGATGGCTGGCCGCCTTTCCGGAAGGAAACCGCCAGGAATGGCAGGCCCTCTTGGCGGAAATGGAAGCCCAGGAAACCCGGGAAGCCAAACTCTACAAGGCCCTGGACAAACTGGAAGCGGTGATCAGCCACAACGAATCAGACCGGGACACCTGGCTGCCCCTAGAATATGACCTCCAGTTCACCTACCCGGAAAAAGCCGTCCAGTTCTTCCCCTGGCTGAAGGAACTGAAACAGGCAGTGGACAAATGGACGGAAGAAAAAATAAAAGGATAACCTTGCCCTCTCCTTTTTAATGGAATATCCTCAGCAGTACATTCAGCACCACACTGACCACAATGCAGGTGACCACCGGGAAATAGAAACTCCCGTGCCTGCCGGTAATGTGGATATCCCCGGGCAGATGGCCCAGAGGGAACAGATTGGACCCGAATTCCATGACAAGACCGGTAACCACCAGCAGCAGCCCCAGGCCGATCAGCATTCTTCCCATGTTTTCATCCCCCTTTGTTTTTGTTTCTATTGTACCATGTTCTTCCCGGTTTCTCCGTTGAAATCAATAACACCAACGATGTAGGGGCTCAACCCAGGCAAGCCCGTCCCGGCCGCCCAAAGGGCCGCAAATTCAAAAGCAGATGCCCCCGCATCTGGTATCCATCCGCCGCTGACACAAAAAAAATTCCGCATCCAACAGATGCGGAATTTTCTTAACCGGCAGCTCCCTATCCTCCCGGACCGTTTCCAGTCGAGTACTTTCGGC
>ERZ791883.848-NODE-848-length-31459-cov-3.952936_pt1 | contig 31459 bp, 19 predicted proteins | sample MGYA00510160_ERZ791883 | MGnify/ENA primary metagenome ERZ791883 (study PRJEB30046, sample SAMN00792072) | human gut metagenome | study: EMG produced TPA metagenomics assembly of the A metagenome-wide association study of gut microbiota in type 2... | reverse complement strand
GCTCGGTGAGCAACGGCGAGACCGAAACGCCGATCCATATCGCGCCGTCGCTGGCCGGGGAGCGCGAGGTCGCGGAGCAGATCGTCTGGAGCGACCCCGAAGGCCACGTCCTGCGTGTGAAGGACGTGGCGCGCGTCGTGCGCGAATACGACGATCCGGACAGCTATATCCGCAACAACGGCCACCGCTGCGTGCTGCTGTCGCTGGAGATGCAGGCCGGGAACAACATCGTGGAGTACGGCCGCGAGGTCGACGAGGTGCTGCACGCCTTCATCGAAGAGGAGCTTCCCGCCGATGTCAGCGTGCAGCGCATCGCCGACCAGGCCAAGGTCGTCGGCGACTCGGTGCACTCGTTCCTGCGCGACCTGTTCGTGGCCATGGCCATCATCATCGTCGTGATGATGCTCCTCTTCCCGCTGCGGTCGGCCATCGTCGCCGCGCTGACGATCCCGATGTCGACCTTCATATCGGTGGGCATGATGTACCTCTGCGGCATTCCGCTGAACACCGTGACGCTCGCCGCGCTGGTCGTCGTGCTGGGCATGATCGTCGACAACTCGATCGTGGTGATCGACGGCTACCTCGATTACCTCGGGCGCGGCCATTCGCGGTGGTTCGCCGCCGTGGAGAGCGCCCGGGAGTTCTTCCCCTCGCTGCTGCTGGCCACGATCTGTATCTGCATGATCTTCTATCCGATCCTCTTCACGATGACGGGCATGATGGGCGACTTCCTGACCTGGTTCCCGTGGACGATCACCATTAACCTGATGGTGTCGCTGCTGCTGGCCGTGATGGTCATTCCGTTCCTCGAGATACTGATCATTCCGGCCGTTCACGTGCGCAGGGACGGCCGCAAGTCGTTCACCGACCGGGTGCACGACGTCTACCGCCGCGTGCTGGCGTGGACCTTCCGCCACGGGTGGCTGACGATCTCGCTCGGCGCCGCCTCGGTGGTCGTGTCGCTGCTGATCGCCACGCAGCTCAAGTTCCGCATGGTCCCCTTCGCCGACCGGGACCAGTTCGCCGTGGAGATCTACCTGCGGCCCGACACGCCGCTGGAACGCACCGGGGCCGTCGCCGATTCGGTTTACCGGGCGCTGCGGGCCGACGAACGGGTGAAGTCGGTCACCTCGTTCGTGGGGTGCTCGTCGCCGCGTTTCCAGATGAGCTACGCCCCGCAGATCGCGGGCAAGAACTACGCGCAGTTCATCGTCAACACCACGTCGGTGGATGATACGGAGTCCATTCTCGACGAGTACGCCGACGTGTGGGCCGACCGTTTCCCCGAAGCCTACGTCAAGTTCAAGCAGCTCGACTACCAGAACGTGCCGTCGCTCGAATTCCGCTTCTACGGCAGCGACATCGACTCGCTGCGCGCCGCGGCCGACCGGCTGATGACCCGCATGCGGCAGATGCCCGAACTGCAATGGGTGCATACCGATTACGAGGACCCGCGGGCGATCGCCGAGGTGCGGCTCGATCCCGTCACGGCGTCGCAGCTGGGCATCACGCGCACGGTCGTGGCCGCCAACATGGCCCTGGCGTCGGGCGACGTGGCCGTGGGTTCGGTCTGGGAGGGCGATTACAGGCTCCCGGTGGTGCTCAAGCGCGACGCCCGGCTGGGCGAACGCTCGCTGTCGGACATCGGGGACACCTATGTCTCCTCGCCCGTGCCGGGGGTGAGCGTGCCTCTGCGGCAGATCGCCGACGTGGAACCCGCGTGGAGCCAGTCGAAGATCGTCCACCGCAACGGCATGCGCTGCATCACCGTGACGGCCGACCTGAAACGCGGCGCCAACGCGATGCGGATGACCTCGCGCATCAGCCGGATGCTGAAAGACGAGATTCCGCTCTCGCCGGGCGTCGAGACCGAGCTGGGCGGCGCGCACGAGTTCGACGCCGAGACCCTGCCGCCCATCGCCGCGGGGTTGAGCATCTCGCTGGTGATCATCTTCTTCTTCATCCTCGTCAACTTCCGCAAATTCGGCATCACGCTGGTCGTCATGGCCTCGATGTCGCTGTGTCTGTTCGGCGCGATGGTCGGATTGTGGATCGCCGACTTCACCATCGGGCTGACCTCGGTGCTGGGTTTCATCACCCTGCTGGGCATGATCGTGCGGAACGTGATCCTGATGTACCAGCATGCCGAGGACAAACGCAAGGTCTGCCACTGGTCGGGCAAGCTGGCGGCCTACGACGCCGGAAAGCGCCGCATGGTCCCGATCTTCCTCACGACGGCCACCACGGCAGTGGGCGTCGTGCCGATGATGTTGGGAGGCAGTACGTTCTGGGCGCCCGTGGGTGTTACGATTTTCGCCGGAGGCATCGGCTCGCTGATCCTCGTGGTCACGATCCTTCCGGTTCTTTACTCCAAAATCTACAAGTGATGAAAAAGGCTCTCGTATATCTGATTCTCTGCTGCACGGCCCTTCCGGCCGGAGCGCAGACCCTGACGCTCGACGAATGCCGCGCAGCCGCCGCCGAACACAACCGCACGCTCCGCGACGGCCGGTTCGAGCTTGAAGCGGCCCTGCAAACGCGCCGCGAGGCGCTGACCGGCTACTTCCCGCAGGTCTCGGCCACGGGAGGCGTTTTCCAGGCCCAGCACGGACTGGTGCAGGCCGATTTCGGCATGACCATCCCGCAGCTGGGGACGATGAACCTGCCGCTGTCGATGGTCAAGCGGGGGATTGTGGGCGGCATCACGGCCGTGCAGCCCGTCTTCGCGGGGCTGAAGATCGTCAACGGCAACAAGCTCGCCCGGCTGGGCGAGGAGGTCGGGCGGTTGCAGTTGCAGAAGACCGAGTCCGAGGTGCGCGAGCAGACCGACGCCTATTACTGGCAGGTCGTGTCGCTGCGCGACAATCTTTCGACCATCGAAGCCGTGGAACGCCAGCTGGAGGAGATTCACCGCCAGGTGGAACTCTCGGTCAAGGCCGGGCTGGTGACGACGAACGACCTGCTGCGCGTGGAACTGCGGCAGCAGGAGATCGCGTCGAACCGCCTGAAGGTCGAAAACGGACTGAAAGTCTCGAAGATGCTGCTGGCACAGCATATCGGTGTCGACTGGCGCGCTTTCGACGTGGCGGCGGCGGAGTTCGGCCAGCCCGAGGCGCCCGCGGCGTTTTACGTGCCGGTCGAGGAGGCGTTGGACAACCGGGCCGAGTACCGGCTCGCCGAGAAGAATGTCGAGGCTCAGAAGTACCGGAAGCGCATGGAGCGCGGCAAACGCCTGCCGACGGTGGGCGTCGGGGCCGGCTACCTCTACTACAACGTGACGGACAAGGATGTGGACGACGGGCTGGTTTTCGCCCAGGTGTCGGTCCCCATCTCCGACTGGTGGGGCGGGGCGCACGCCCTGAAGAAGGCCCGCATCCGGGAGCAGCAGGCCGAGAACGATCGGTTGCAGGCCCGCGAGATGCTGGCCGTGGAGATCGAGCGGACGTGGAGCGAGGTGCAGGAATCCTATGCGCAGATTCTGCTGACGCGGCGTTCCGTGACGTCGGCCGCCGAGAACCTGCGGCAGAACCGCAATTTCTACCAGGCCGGAACGGCTCCGCTCACCGACCTGCTGGACGCCGAGACGCTCTACACCCGGAGCCGCAACGACTTCACCTCGGCATGCGCCGCTTACCGGACTTCGTTGGCGCGTTACATGCGCGTGACGGGGCGATAGCGGTCGTCAGCCGCAAAAACGGGCGTCCGGAACCGACCGGGCGCCCGTTTTTTCACTCTTTCCGGGGCGGTTTCGGTTCGAACATGCTCAACAGCAGTCCGCCCATGACGGCGCCCCACAGCGTGCTGTTGAGCGGCGAGGAGGTGATCGGGCACGTGCCGTCGGCGCACCCCACGAAATACCAGTAGAGATAGCCTCCCAAGGCTCCCAGCGCCGCTCCCAGCAGCGTCGGCCAATGTCGTTTCAGCAGTTTCATCTTATAACGGGTTTACGTTTTCCATTGAAATAACGTTGCGAAAGTATTGATTATTTTCCGGTAAAACAAATTTCCTATGGAAAATAAATGGATCGAAGTCGGCGGATGTCGGAGCGGAGGAGGGATGGAAAGGTGAAAGGTGGAAAGTGAAAAGTGAAAGGTGAAAGGTGAAAGTGAAAGGGGGGTCTGACAAGATGGGGTATAAATAGGATTTCACCCCTGCCGGAGAGATTTCTGACAGGGGTGATTTTCATTTTCGTGGGAACTTTTCCAAAAGTTCCTTTTGTTTCTGCGGTGCGTAGGGTACTATCACCTGTAAAATCTTAAAATATCGTGAATATGCAAATATCTGTTAATAAACAATGTATTGCGAGAGATATGATATTTGAATTTCATAAAATATCTTTTGATATTCCAAAAATTGGGTGTATATTTGGGTGTTGATTTAACGATTGTGGCATGAATATCAAACGCAATATTATCTTCACATTAGAGAAACGCAGGAAGGCCGGGGTTATTGTTGCGGAAAATGTTCCGATCCGTATGCGTGTCATATATAATTGTAAGCGGGTCGAGTTTACTACCGGCTATCGAATCGATGCGGTAAAATGGGATGCTGCTAAACAGCGCGTGAAATTCGGCTGCACGAATAAACTCAAACAGAGCGCATCGGAAATAAATGCCGATCTGCTGCGTTATTATACGGAAATTCAAAATACCTTCAAGGAATTCGAGGTACGAAATACTATGCCTACTCCGGAACAGTTGAAAGAGGCGTTCAATCGGCAGCACGAAGACCCGGAAGTAGCAGTTGAAGTTCCCGAATCGGTTTCGTTCAAGCCGCTGGATGTCTTTCCCGAATTTATTAAAGAGTGCGGAATGCAGAATGGTTGGTCGGATGCCACATATGAGAAATTTGCCGCAGTCAAGTCTCATTTGACCAAGTTCGATCCGGATCTGAGTTTCGAGTCGTTGGATGAATCGCGTTTGACGCAATATGTCCAATTCCTCGAAGAGCGGGAAGGATTGCGCAATACGTCGATCTTAAAACAGATCGCTTACCTGAAATGGTTTTTACGCTGGTGCAGTAAAAAGGGCTACTGCATGAACAATGCCTACGAGGACTTCAACCCGAAGTTGAAGAGTACTCCGAAAAAGGTGATCTTTCTGACATGGGAGGAACTGTCGAAGTTGCGCGAATATCCGATTCCCGCTACGAAACAATACCTCGAACGGGTGCGGGATGTATTCCTGTTTCAGTGTTTCACGGGCTTGCGCTATTCGGATGTCTTCAACCTGCGCCGCAGCGATGTCAAAGAGACTCATATCGAAGTTACGACCGTCAAGACGGCCGACAGCCTCGTGATCGAGCTGAACAATTACAGCCGTGCGATCCTCGATAAGTACAGGCAAGTGGCATTCGAGGGAGATAAAGTTTTGCCTGTCATCAGCAACCAGAAGATGAACGACTATCTGAAAGAGTTGTCGAAGCTGGCAGGTATCGACGAGCCTGTGCGGGAAACCTACTACAAGGGCAATGAACGCATCGACCTCGTAACGCCGAAATACGAATTGATGAGTACGCACGCCGGTCGTCGCACCTTCATCTGCAATGCACTCTCTTTGGGTATTCCGGCGCAGGTGGTGATGAAATGGACGGGGCATAGCGACTATAAGGCGATGAAACCCTATATCGACATCGCCGATGACATCAAAGCGAACGCAATGGATAAATTCAATACGTTGTGATTATGGAACCGGACATTTATACTTCAATAACGGAATTGGCCGCTGTTTACGAAACACTCAATGAGAGCCTTGAGTCCGACCCCTGTACGACGGATGTCTATCAGGTTTGTTGCCAGCAGACCTATCGGGATGCGTACGCCGCATTGCAGGCCATGCCCGTGGAGCCGATCGCCCTGCGCCTTATCGCCGAGGGTATCAGTGACCGGGTACTTACCCGTCTGCGGGATTTGATCCGGAAGAATATCCATATCTGCGAAACCCGTAAAGAGTTTTTCCGTCAAGTCTGTTCCGGAGATTTGTGCCGGCTTCAGGAAGACTACTTGTTTGCCGGAAAACGTACATCGCTGTTGAACGATAGAAAAGAGATCGAAGAATATCCTTATCCGACGCATCGAGAGTGTATTTCCGGGACAATCCCGACGTACTGTCTCAACCGGAAGGCGGTCGCGCGAGCCGTTGCGCCTTACCCCCCCCCGACCGGACCGACATGAAACCGCCCATTCCGTTTCCTCTTTTATCCCTGCTGATATGGTCGGGATGAGTTTGTTGCGCTGTGAGATCGCCTTCTTGGCGTTTGTTCCGGTTATACCGTATTGGCATTTCGTTCAAATGGGGCGCAACTCTCCGCTCATGTTCTTGTTCGTAAGGCACTTGCTCTTCACGAAGACACTTCAAACGCTGCACTCTCTCTGACTGGAATGAAAATACTTTCAGATATCATAGTACCTCCGTATCGTATTTTCGTATTATATTATATAACGAATAATCTCAAATTATGAAAAAATATTTGCTTTTGATCCTTTGTTTCGCTTGTCAATCCCTATATGCTGTTAAAATTACTCATGGCCCGTATATCTGCGATATGGACTCCTCTTCCGTAACGATTGTATGGATTACAGACAAGCCCGGCCTTTCGTGGGTGGAATATGATGTGGATGGGGAAGATCATTTCTATGCAAAGGAACGAATTAAGGTATACGACGTAAGACATGGACGCCGCATATTGACTGACACCGTACACCAGGTACGAATTACGGGACTGACACCTGACACAAGGTATCGTTACAGAGTCCTGACAAAAGAGGTGGCCACCTGGAGCATACGCAACATTCTCACTTACGGAGGTACCGCAGACAGCGGCGTCTATAAAAAGGAACCTTACCGGTTCAAGACATTCCCCACCACACGGGACAGCCTCACCTTTGTAGTTTACAATGACATCCATGAACGGGCCGCCGATCTGAAGGAGATGAGTCGCAATATCGATTTCGATAAAGTGGATTTTGTCGTCCTCAACGGGGATATGCAGCATTCGGTCGAAAGCCAGGATCAGATCTGCCGCTCATTCCTGGACACCTGCGTTTCCATGTTCGCCTCGCGCATTCCCGTTTTTATGGTCCGCGGGAATCACGAGACACGGGGGAAATTTGCCGACTCCTATATGCGCTATTTCCCGATGGGAAATGATTACTACTATGTGAGAACAATATCCGGCATCGATTTTCTGATGCTCGATTCGGGTGAAGACAAGCCCGATTCTGATTTCGAATACAATGAAATTGCGGATTTTGACAATTACCGGGTAAAGGAAGCCGAATGGATAGCATCCCTTGCGGAAACCGGAAGAATCGGCAAAAGACCATTGATTGTATTCAGCCACATTCCCTTTTTTGAAGCCACGTGGCATGGGAACCTACATCTTATCGAAACCATTCTTCCGGTTCTCAACAACCTTCATGTAAGTGTAATGTTCTCCGGACATACCCACAGACACGGCTACACGGCTCCTGACGAGAAGATCTTCTTCCCCAATCTGACAAACAGCAACACGAGCTATCTTCTGTGCCATATCATAAAAAACAAGATTGAAGTTGATTATGTTTGTGACAGCAACGGCAAGAACAACAAACATTTTACCTTTCCCCTTCAATAAACAAGAACAAGCATGAAGCTCCGTTCTATGCACAACAAAACCATAAAATTACCGGAATCAGACGGAATTTCTGCCTTGAAGAAAGGGTCGTATGAAGCATTTTCCATTATCTATGAATACAATGTACGGAGTTTGTATGCTTTTGTTATTTCACGGGTCAAAGACAGACAGGAGGCGGAAGACATTGTGCAGGAAACATTTATCAAGCTGTGGAATATGCGTTCCAGGCTGGATGAGACAAAAGATATCAGAAGCTTGCTCTTTACCATTACGCGCAACCGGGTGGTTGACACTTTAAGGTACCAGATGAACAGGGCCGTAACCAAAGACTGCCTGTCCTATATCAATGAGGTAGACAAGGATGCCGCATCCTCAAAGATATACTATGACGATTACATCCGGATGGTCGACCGTGTCAAAGGATGTCTGACAAAGCGGGAGCTTGAAATTTACGAAATGAGTCGGGAAGGGGATATGAGTATCAGGGAAATCTCTCAATCCCTGAACATTGCCCCGCAGACCGTCAAGAACATCCTGACCTCGGCATTGCGGAAAATACGCGGTAAATTACCGAAATTCAGCTTCTTATAGAATCTGCCTGCTAATATACCTACTTACATATAACAAAAAGAACCGGTTATGTCCGACGCACAGAAAGAGATATTCGAAAAATATATTGACGGAAGACTCACGGAGACAGAATTCGAAGATCTGAAGAATATTGTCACGAGCAGTTCAGACGACAATCTGTGGGACCTGATGTCAGAAAATGCAGCAGATGCCGGAAGTGATTCCTTCTTGTATCCCAGAACCAGAATAGCCATGTTCAACCGCATCATGCACAAAATAAAAAGCAGAGAAAGACGGCGCAACCTACTGAAAATAGTGGCCATATTGCTTGTATTTATCCCGGGAATAGCCGCATTCGCAATTCTGCACTCTGGGCAGCTGAGAAAACAGAATCTCGTCTCATCTATCGATGTCCCGAACGGCAGCAAAGCCTCAACCGTCCTTCTCGACGGCACCCGAATAGAAATGAACAGCGGAACAACCATCTCGTATGACATTGTTCCCGGGAAACACCGGGAATTGCGGATGGAATACGGAGAAGCCTTTTTCGATGTGAGCAAAGATCCCGAATGCCCGTTCATCATCAAGGTAAACGACCTCTCCATAGAGGTACTTGGGACATCCCTGAATGTGAATTCCTATTCGGAGAATATTGAAACGGCTCTCTATTCAGGTTCGGTAAAGCTCTCCAGCAAGAACTGGAACCGGGTTTACCACATGGTTCCGAACCAGAGGTCGGTCTATTCCACCACCAACTACAGCCTGCACATCGAACAGGACGACAACCTGCAGGATGCGAGATGGAAGGATGGATACCTCACCTTTGACTCCATGCCGCTAAAGGACGTATTGTCAAAAATTGAACGATGGTATGGAGTAAAAATCATACTGGCAAGAACGATCTTCTCTTATGACATGCTGACCGGCACGTATCACAACCAGTCGCTGCAAAGTGTCATGCAGTCTCTATGCCGGCAATACGGATTTGAATATGTGATTGACGGCAACACCATCACACTTATGTGACGTACCTCTCGTATAATGACCTCAAACGAATAAACCCTAAACAACCTTATTATGAACCTGATGAAAAACTGGGATGAAAAATCACCAGGCACTATCCTCTTGGTGATTTTGTTCTCCCTCATTCCGTGGTCGCTGTTTGCGCAGGAAGAAAAACTTACCCTGGACATCAAGAATGGCCGTTTTGAGACTTTCATAAAACAAGTGGAGTCTCAAACGCATTACACCTTTGTCTATCGTAACGTGGTGTTGGACCCCGAGACCCGAGTTACGATCGTTTGTAAGGACGAGCCCATTCTGAAAGTCCTGGACACGGTGTTTACCCCCTTGTCGATAAAGTATTCCTTTGACGGAAAACTGGTCAACCTGGTTAAGAATACCGCAAAGTCGAATAACACAACTTCCGGGAAGCCGTCCTCGTCCGACGGTAAGGATATCATAACCGGAACGGTATATGATACGGAAAACGTCCCCCTGATAGGAGCCTTCATAACGGTTAAGGGAGAGAACGGCGGAACCGTCACAAACAGTGACGGTAACTTCGAGCTGGCAGTGAGCGACAATGCGATACTCCAGGTATCCTATATCGGATTCAAGTCCCAGGAGATCCCGATTAACAGAAGGGGAAATCTGACAATCATTATGCAGGAGGACTCGGAACTTCTGGATGAGATTGTGGTAGTGGGGTATGGAAAACAGAAAAAGGAGAGTGTCACGGCCTCCATCTCCACGATCGGGACCAAAGAGTTGGTTCAGACCCCGCAGTCCAATATCAGTAACATGCTTGTCGGACGTTTGCCCGGTCTTATTGCCACACAGCGCAGCGGCGCTCCGGGTGAGGATGCTTCGGATATCCTGATCCGAGGTGTCAGCACGTTTACGGAGAATACCTCGCCGCTGATTATGATAGATGGCGTTGAGAGGAGTTCGTTCGACGGCCTGGATCCTAACGAAATCGAGACGCTCAATATTCTGAAGGACGCGTCGGCTACGGCGGTTTACGGAGTCCGCGGAGCCAACGGCGTCATTCTGATCACAACCCGCAAAGGAAAAATCGGGGCACCGAAGATCAGCTATTCCGGGAATATCGCCCTGCAATGCCCCACGGCCCTGCCAAGCTATCTCAACAGCGCCGACTATGCCACCCTGTACAACGAGGCGCTGCGCAATGACTCGTACACGAACGGAACCGTCTACACGCCCAAGTTCAGCGACATAGACATTGAGTTGTATCGCAATGGATACGATCCCATCCTGCATCCCGATGTGGACTGGGTGGAGGAGTTCCTGAAAAAGGTCTCCGTCAGGACCCATCACAACATCAATGTTTCTGGCGGAACGGAAACGGTCAAATATTTCATTTCCCTGGGTTATTATGACCAGAACGGTATGTACAAGCACACCAAACTGGATGAGGATCATGATGTAAATCCCCGCAGCACGCGCTATAATTTCCGCACCAACCTTGATTTCCAGATCACGCGCGACCTTTCCGCATCCATGCAGATGTCCATGCAGGTTTCGAACGTCAAGAGCCCGACCAACGGAAATAATTCTATCTGGAAAGTCATGTCCAACTCCAATCCCCTGAACACTCCGGGAATGGTTGACGGAAAGGTAATGCTTGTGGAAAATGCCCTGGGCGTCGAGAACCCTTGGGTCTCGTTGCTTACGTGGGGTTACCATAAGGACCTGAGCAACAATATCAATACCACCTTCAGACTGAATTACGACCTGTCCAGAATCCTGCTCAAAGGGCTTTCTGTCCATGGCAGTGTCGCCTATGACAATTACTATTACAGCCGAAAGACATATGGCAAGACCTATCCGATCTGGCATGCCAGCCGGGACGAAGCCAACCCGGGAAACATCCTGGTAGTCCCCGACAACGAAGAGACCAACTGGTCCGTAAGCTCCAGCTGGGGGAAGAACCGGAAAGTCTATCTTGAATTCGGACTCGACTGGGCGCGGAAATTCGGGAAACACAGCCTGACGGCCCTGCTGCTGTACAACCAGAGCAAATACTACTCCCCGTCATTGGCATACTACGTGCCCAATGCATATCAGGGACTGGTCGGACGTATCACCTATGACTACGGTTCCAGATATTTGGCCGAATTCAACATGGGCTACAATGGAACGGAAAACTTTGCGAAAGGTAAACGCTTCGGTTTCTTCCCGGCCGTGTCCTTGGGCTGGGTCATCAGCCAAGAGCCCTATTTCCCCAAGAATGACTACGTGGTCTTCCTTAAAATCAGAGGCTCCTATGGAGAGGTGGGAAATGACAAGATCGGTGGCGACCGTTTCCTCTACAGACCCTCAACGTATGGAGAAGCCAAAAACCTTCCGATCAACTCCTACAATTTCGGTGACGCCTCGGCGCCGAACACTTCGCTGATGATCATCGAGACCAAACTCGGAAACCCCGACCTGACGTGGGAAAAGGCGAAAAAGTGGAATGTCGGACTGGAAATGAATATGTTCAAGGACCACCTGAGAATAACCGCCGACTTTTTCCGGGAAAGAAGAAACAACATCCTTGCCAACAGAAATACGGAACCCATGCTCATCGGAGCAAGCCTCCCTGCATACAATTTCGGCGAAATGGAAAACAAGGGATGGGAGTGCGATGTCATCTACCGTAACAACATAAAGGATTTCAACTATTGGATAAGGGGTAACTATTCCTTTGCACGGAACAAGATCCTTTTCATGGATGAGGTAACCCCGCAATATGCATACCAGAAAAGAACGGGCCGGAGAAAGGACCAGTTCTTCGGACTGCTGTTCGACGGATTCTACAATTCGTGGGAAGAGGTGAATGCGCTTGACCGGCCGATAAGCTCCTGGAACGGCAACAAGCTGCAGCCCGGAGACATCAAGTATGTCGATGTCAACCACGACGGTATAATCGACCAGTATGATGCCGTGCCGGTGGGCTACTCGCCGATTCCCGAGGTGATCTACGGCGTATCCTTCGGAATGGACTGGAAGGGGTTTGACCTCTCGGTACTGTTCCAGGGTGCCACAAACGTATCCATCAAATACTTCGGACGGGCCCTGTGGCCATTCATCAATTCCCGGGAATCGGCCAAGAGTCTGATTAAGGAGAGGTGGACAGCTGAACGCTATGCCGCCGGAGAACCCATCAATTTCCCCAGACTCTCCATGAACCCGAGCAAAAACAATGACAACAACTATCAGGATTCTGATTTCTGGATCCGGGATGCAAGTTACTTCAGATTGAAGAATGTCGAAATAGGCTATACTTTCAAGGGCTTGAAGACCAAGAGACTCGGCATAGAGAGCATCCGGCTGTATTTCAGCGGTTCGAACCTGTTCACCTGGACCGATGTGATTGACCTCGACCCGGAAGCCCCGTCCAAAAGCGGAAGCGTGGAGATAAACACGTATCCTCTTCAGAAAGTATATAATCTCGGAATCAATATTAATTTCTGATGACCATGAAAACTTCGCTCAAATCAATCATATTCCTGTCAGTCATATTGACCTGCTGCGTCAGCTGTGATTTTCTGGAAACTCCGCCAAGTGCGGACCTTGATGAAACCAGGGTCTTTTCCGACAGAACTCTGACCGAACGCTTCCTGACCGGTATCTATGCGGAAGGAGTACCCCTGGGCTTTTCGATGAGCAGCAGCGGCATCGACCGACGACTGTGCGGATCCTCAACGCTGGGAAGTGCCTGCGATGAGGCTGAAGAGGGTGCAGACTGGGGAGAAGGCAACAGCTGCTGGAATACCGACAACCACAAGAACAACGGCATTGACTGGGAAGAGGATCCCAGACATGACCTGCGATGGTCGACAATCCGCAAATGCAACATTCTGCTGGAGAAGATCGACGATGTTCCCTATGATGCGGGAGACCCGGATTTCAATAAGCGGACAAAGGGTGAAGCCTATTTTCTCCGGGCCCTTGTGTTCTGGGAAGGCGTGTACCGCTATGGCGGTCTTCCTATCATCGTTGAGCGTATCAATCCGGGAGAGTTTGCCGAGTTCCCGAGAAACACGTTCGCAGAATGTGTTGATCGCATACTGAAAGACTGCGACATGGCGGCCGAACTCCTGCCCGACTTCTATACCGACCCGACGAAACTGGGCCGGGCGACACGCATCGCAGCTCTGGCACTCAAGTCCCGAGTCCTGCTGTATGCCGCCAGTCCGTTGTTCAACACAAATACACCCTATCTTCCGTTCCCGGGACACGAGACGCTTATCGGTTATGGGAACTATGACAATGAACGTTGGAAAGCGGCTGCCGATGCAGCCAAGGAAGCCATAGATGCAGCGCTCTTTTCCGGCCATTATGATCTGGTGAGAGATCAGGGTGTAGACAAGAACTATGAATATGTATGGACTGTTCCGGACAACAAGGAGATCATCTTCGCCAACAAGAAATACAGGAATTTCAAAGTTACGGCACGTCCTCTCGTTGCCAACCTTCCGAGCTGGGCAAACAACAACTGGTGGACAGAAAGCGGACTTTACCCGACCTTGAATTTCGTCAAGTTCTACGAAACGAAGGAGGGCGAAAAAGCCGCATGGTCTGACAATGGAGGCGATAATCTCCTTGAGATTTACAACAGCCTTGATCCTCGATTCGACCAGACTATCGTCGCCCACGGAAGCAAATGGAATGATGATGTGGGAATCCTTAATTTCCTGAATGGGGGAGCCCATTATGTCTCCGTCGACAAGACAAAACATCTACTCAGAAAATGGGTGCCGAGAAGCCTGAAGGTGGTTCCTCCCCTGAATACCGTAAATATCGACTGGATCGTCTTCCGGATGGCAGAACTATACCTGAATTATGCCGAAGCATTGAACGAATACTATGCCGCACCGCCTCAGGAGGCCTTTGATGCCGTGTCTGCCGTACGTTCCCGTTCCGGTATGCCGGACTTCCCGCGGACTCTCTCCAAGGAAGAGTTCAGAACTAGACTGCGCGCCGAACGGGCCGTGGAACTGGCTTTCGAAGACCATCGTTTCTGGGATATACGCCGGTGGCTCATAGCTGAAGATGAGGGCGTAATGCAGGGTAAAATGTATGGATTGAAAATATCGGCCATAAACGGCGACATTACCAAGATCCACTACGAGCCTTATGTATTTGAAAATCGCTCCTGGAGCCGTCGCTCATACCTCCATCCCATCATGCAGACAGAAATCGACAAGGGGTATCTTATCCAGAATCCCGGATGGTAGGATAAAACTGGTTCTTTAACCTCAAATATGAAAATTATGCAAAAGCTATATATTTTATCATTCCTGGCCGGTCTTCTTATGCTGCCGGTACATTTGGCAATGGCTCTTCCGCAAGAACCGGCAGACTCCGTTATGGTGGATGTCGCTTACGGAAAACAGGAACCATGGAAAGTCTCATCCGGCATCTCGACAGTCTCGGGTGCCAAACTGGACAAGACCACATCCACCTCCCTTGGCACGGCCCTGCAGGGAATGCTTACCGGATTGACGTATCTGCAGGAAAGCGGTGAACCCGGAAATGATTTCAACATTTACAATATGTATGCTCGGGGCTTGAGCTCCTTTGCGAGTTCCCAGAAGATACTGGTCTTCGTCGACGGATTCGAGTCCTCGATGGATTTTCTGACCATCGAGGAGATTGAGTCGGTTTCGCTGCTCAAGGATGCATCGGCATTGGCCCTGTACGGAATGCGCGGAGCCAACGGCGTATTGCTGATCACCACCAAAAAGGGAAGATACGCACCGCCTGAAGTAACGTTCCGGGTGCAAACGGGAATTCAGACCCCGACTTTTATGGACAGCCCCATCAATTCCGCCGAATATGCGGAACTGTACAATCAGGCGCTGGAGAACGACGGGCTTCCCGTGCGCTACCTACCATCGGACATCGCCGCATACAGAGACGGAAGCGATCCGTACCTGCATCCGAATGTAAACTGGAAGGATCAGATAATGAAGAGTGTGGCTCCGCTAACATCTGCAGAAATAACATTCAGGGGCGGCAACAAATCCATCCGCTATTATATGATGACCGGCTTTATGCTCAATGGCGGACTCTACAAGGGGACGGATCCCAAGAGCCGGGAAAACTCGAACGTCAAGTTCAACCGATTCAATTTTAGGGCAAACCTTGATGTGAATATCACCAAACATCTGACCAGTTCCCTGTATGCCAACGTGGGCATCGGCTCGAGATTGACGCCTGGAGGAGACTATTCAGCCAATTCGATGATCAATTCCATCTGGGCGACGGCTCCGAATGCTTTCCCCGTATATAATCCGGACGGCTCGTATGGAGGGAACAGCGCTCTCACCAATCCGGTCGGAAACCTGCTTTCCAGAGGTCTCAACAAGGACAATCTGCAGACTTCGCAGCTTATCTTCAACCTTAAATATGATTTTTCAGCGCTGGTAAAAGGACTTTCGGCAACCGCAAGCGTGGCGTACAACGGTTATGTCGACGAAACCTCCCCGAAGACGCGTGACTATGCCAGATACGCCCTTTCCCAGTCGGGTACCGACGAATCCGGCGCCCCCATCTGGTCGTATTCGCAGTACGGCACCGATGTGCCCCTTGCCTCCAATGAGAGCTTCAAGACCGACAACAGTCGTGTCAATTTCAAGATCCAGGCAGATTACAACCGGGTTTTCAACGGCCACGGAATTGATGCGCTGCTGTTCTTCATGACGGACAGTTACAGCGAATACCAGGTTCGGGAGAATGTCAGATACGTCAACTATGCCGGAAGGTTCACCTACAATTACAAGAAACGGTACATTGCTGAATTCACCGCTTCGTGTATGGGAAGCGACAATTTCGCTCCCGGCCACCGATACGGCTTTTTCCCTGCCGGATCCGCAGGCTGGGTCGTGTCCAATGAAAATTTCATGAAAGACGTGACGTGGATCGACTTTCTGAAAGCCAAGGTTTCCTATGGCTCCATCGGAAACAACCAGACCGAAGGCCGATTTATGTTCGATGCATTATACGGTTCGATAGGTAGTTACATATTCGGTATCGGCTCATCCTATTCGGGTGGATTCGGAGAGCAGACCCTGGCAAACGAGAATTTCCGGTGGGAGAAGAAAAACATATTCAATGTGGGCCTGGAAGCAACTTTCCTGAAATCATTAACGATGAATTTCGATTACTTCCATGAAATCCACAACGATATTCTTATGATTCCCTCCGCCTCTATTCTGGGGCTGGTCGGTGCTTCTTTCCGAGGCATAATGCCATATATGAATATTGGCAAAGTGACCAATCGGGGCTTTGAGCTGACGATGAGATATGACCATACTCCGGCAAACAAACTGAAGTATTACGTGGAAGGCTCTACCTGGTTTGCCCGGAACACGGTAAACGAAAAGAGCGAAGGCATCAAGCTGTACGACTACCAGTATAACACGGGACGTTCTGTCGGGATACCGTTTGTTCTGGTGGCAGACGGATTCTACAAGCCGTCCGATTTCGACGCCGAAGGCAATCTGAAGGATGGTTACCCTGTTCCGCAATTCAGCGAGGTAAAGCCCGGCGACATCAAGTACGTGGACCAGAACAAGGACATGGTAATTGATGCCAACGACACATACCCCGGCAAATATTCCTCCGTACCGGAGTTGTCATACGCCCTGAATGCCGGTATCAGATGGAAAGGGCTGTCGCTGGACGCATCTTTCTATGGTGTGGCCAACCGGGAAATATATGTCAGTGGAAATACGATCTATTCCTTCCAGAACAACTCCACGGCATCCCGACTGGCTTTGGACAGCTGGACGGAAAGCAACCAGAATGCGAGCTATCCGAGACTCTCGACGGTAAACTTTGCCAACAATTACCGGACCTCGACATTCTGGAAGCGCAATGGAAATTATCTCCGGCTGCGTAACCTCCGCATCGGCTATCAACTGCCGGAGTCTGCCACAAAGGCAATGTCCCTGAAGGGTATGGAAGTTTACTTCAACGCAACCAACCTGTTCACCATAAGTGGAATGAAGGGATGTGGAGACCCTGAAATCGGGAATCTGACGAATTACCCGATAATGAGAACTTTCAATATAGGAATCAAGTTGATCCTCTAATCACCAACCGCCATGAAAAAAAAGCTGAACATAACAGTCCTATGCATACTTGTCCTGTCCCTACACGTGACGAGCTCGTGCAGTGATTTTCTGAACCGAGAGTACGATTCGTTCAATACCAAAGAAATGACATTTTCGTCATATGACAAGACAAGCAGGTATCTGACCAACATCTATTCGTTGCTTCCTGACGGTCTGAACCGATTCGGCAGCGGCGCCATGTTCGATGCCGCAACCGATGACGGAGAGCATGCCGTGGACGATTCCAATATCCAGAAGTTCAATACCGGCGCCTGGAATGCCTCGGACAATCCGGACGATGTCTGGAACCGGTACTGGCAGGGAATCCGCCTGTCGTGCGAGTTCATCGCAAACGCCGACAATGTGAATATGGACAAGGTCAAGAACGACCCGGCCAGCCAGACGGAATACGAAAACCGGCTCAAGGACATCCGCATTTGGAAAGCGGAGGCCATGTTTCTGAGAGCGTTCTTCCACTTCGAACTCCTCAAGCGCTATGGCCCCATCCCGTATATAACATCGACCTTGTCTATCAACGAGGATTATTCGGATATAGCCCGACCTTCCATGGATGAAACGGTGGCCGCCATCGTCAAGGACTGCGATGCCGCCGCGGAAGTTCTGGAGCTGACCCCTTGGAGAAACGAGACGGCCCTGGGACACGCCACCAAGGGTGCCGCTCTGGCTCTGAAGAGTCGTCTGCTGCTGTATGCCGCCAGCCCGTTGTATCTCGACTGGAGGAACACGTCCGAAGATTATCGCCCGACGGATGCAACCAAATGGGAAGCGGCTGCCAAGGCTGCCAAAGCCGTTATCGATCTGAACTGCTATACCCTGCATCCGACCTACGGGGACCTGTTCGCCAACGCATTCAATAGCAGTGAATACATACTGATGCGCCGGTTCGGTACGAGTTCCACCTTCGAACGCTACAATTTTCCGGTCAGTTACGGTGGAATCGGAGGTATGAACCCTTCCCAGAACCTGGTGGATGCCTATGAAATGAAGGACGGTTCTGCCTTTGACTGGAATGATGCAGAGATGGCAGAACATCCCTTCTTCAACCGGGATGAACGTCTCAACAGTACCATAATCGTCAACGGATCGACGTGGCAGGACACGCCGGTCGAGGCCTGGACGGGAGGAAAGGACGGACCGTATAATACCAATGCCACGAAAACCGGCTATTACCTGAAAAAATATGCCAATGAAACCGTCAATATCATGACAGGAGGAGGTGCGCTTGGACACACGTGGCCCTATTTCCGTCTGGCAGAGATCTACCTCAACTATGCCGAGGCGCTGAATGAATACGACCCGGGTAACTCCGACATATTGACGTATCTGAACGCCGTGCGCCAACGCGCCCAGCAGCCGGATATTCCGGAGGGTCTGAGCCAGGAGCGTATGCGTGAGGTGATCCATAATGAAAGACGCGTGGAGCTGGCTTTCGAGGAGCACCGCGCCTGGGATGTCCGCCGCTGGAAAACGGCATCGACTTCACTGGGGAGTGACCTGCGGGGAGTCGAGATAACCAAGAAAGAGACCGTACAAACCTCAAGGGCAAACACCTCCCAGCTTCCGTTCCCGGCCGAAGAGGTTCCGGAAGGGTGGTACTACTATGACGGAGACGAATTCAACGGTCTTCAGATCGACCACCGGTATTGGGGAATCTACGGAGACGAATACACCCAGAACTCAAAATACGGACAACCTTCCGGAAATGCACAGACCTACCGCAAGGAACAGGTCAAGCTTATGAACGACGGGGAAAATACGATCGTGCGACTGGAAGCCACTCGCGAAGACAATCCGCCGCAAAGCAGCAATGCCATAGCCGCCACGCATCCGGGATGGTGGTCCGGCGCACTGTCGAGCCGGGATGCGGAGAATTACGGAAATTCCCCGAAATACTATCCGCTGTTCTCCCGTATAGAGATCCGGGCGAAAGTACCTTTCAAATACGGTATCTGGATGGGATTATGGCTGCGTCATTATTTGGGGGCGAGCATTGCCGAACTGGACATAGCGGAAGTATTCTACAAATATTACCAGACGACCCCCAACAAGTATCAGATCAACCAGACCATACATATCTATAACAAAGAGGCGGACAAGACCGATGTCAACGTGAACGGGAGCAACCGATTTGTGATCCTCGACTTCAATCCGGAGGACGACTACCACGTGTACGGCGTTCAGGTTGAACCGGATCCGGACTATCCTGACAAGCACGCGATTATCAGCATGCTGCTTGACGGTGAAGTCACTAATTCCTGGAAAACGGCGGATTACGGAGACAAATACAATACGTTCGTAACCCGTGCGATTGCCGAAGGCCACGAGAATACGGCGTGGGATATCGCCATCACAGGACAGATTGGAGGCCCGGACAAAAACGACATGGGATACCCAGACGATGCAGATCCGACGCTGATGAATGTGAATATGGACGTCGACTGGGTGCGCGTGTTCACCAGAACGGACGATCCGTTCAATCCGGGCGGTGACGCGAAGCCCGATGAGGAGGATTGCCTGTATTCCCCGTATTCCGTAGAGAAACGCAGTTTCGAACCAAAGATGTACTGGTATCCCATTCCTCAGGTGGAACTGTTGAAGACTCAGTGGGAACAGAATCCTGGATGGTAGAATAAAATCAACAGAAAGACAGAATTATGAAGACAATATTTCGAATATCAGTGGTCCTGTGCCTTTTGGCCGTGATGCCTTCCTGCATAAAGAACAATATCGAATATGAAGAGGTCTATGACATAGCTGAAGGTATCTATATAACGGGCAATGCCAGTGAATTTTCCGCGGAGGTGCCGAACGGAATGTTGCCGGCTATGGATGAGGAGGTTCTCTACAATATGGATGTCTGGCTGAAGTCGAGCGGAAACTTCTACATATCGATAGTTGACGCAGAAGGGACGGTCGTCAGATACGGTCAGGGAGAAAACGTTTCAGAGGGCCGGGACGGCGTGCTGACATACCGGCTCGATGCGACCGGTGAAGGCTTTACGGTGGACCGTGAAGGTCTTTACAGCGTGATCGTGAACAAAGGGCTGATGGAAGTAAACCTCATTCCTCAGGATTTCAAAATACTGAATGACGGAAGAATGACTGAATCCGGGAACAAGGAGCTGGATTTCAGTACGGTGAACTATGATCTTGTATCTCACGTTATCACGTGGCAAACCAATGTCGTAGGTCAGGAATTCAATCCCACCGAATACAAGTTCGTGTACAATTCCGGAAAGGCCGTCGAAATCCGCCGCACCGAAGACGAGTCGATCTATCTGAACACCTCATATACTGGACCGTCCAATGCCCTGCAGACCAATGTCCTGACATCTGAGATGACCGTGCTCAACAATACCTCGGACATCTATCTTTGGCTGGACAAGAAGGGCAGTTACGTGATAATGCTGCAATACGGTATCCTTGACAATACCTATTCGGCAAAAATTGAAGAGAAGCAGTAAATCCGCTACAAATAACACGATAATATGACAATAAAGAAAATCTCTTTGTTTGCGCTCTGTCTGGCCGTATGCCTCACCGGCATATTCCAGACAGAGGCAGCAGCCGCGGATATGGCGGCCGGCAGAAAAAAGGCCAAAGCCGTCTCGGAAGAAGAAAAATTCATTGACGGCCTTCTGGAAAAGATGACCCTCAAAGAAAAGATCGGACAGCTTTCGCAGTATGTCGGCAGAGACCTGCTGACCGGGCCGAAAAGTGAAATGCTCACCGACTCCCTGCTTGAAAGGGGAATGGTCGGATCCATTCTGAATGTCGGCGGTGTCGACCGGCTGAGGGCCGTTCAGAAAAAGAATATGGAGAAATCCCGGATGAAGATCCCGATCCTATTTGCATTCGATGTGATCCATGGGTTCAAGACACTGACTCCAACGCCATTGGCGGAGTCCTGCAGCTGGGATCTGGATATGATCTATCAATCGGCCAAAAATGCGGCCATCGAAGCCTCGGCATCCGGGATCATGTGGACGTTTGCACCGATGGTCGATATCGCGCGAGACCCGCGGTGGGGCCGTATTGTCGAAGGGGCCGGTGAGGATCCCTTCCTGGCCAGCAAGATTGCCGACGCCCGGGTCCGGGGCTTCCAGTGGAATCTGGGAGAACCGGATGCACTGATGGCGTGTGCCAAACACTTTGTCGCCTATGGAGCCCCACAGGCCGGCAGGGACTATGCTCCGGTCGACATATCCAACTCCACGCTGAGGGAGGTCTATCTGCCTCCCTACCAGGCCTGCATTGACGCCGGAGTCGAAACGGTCATGTCGGCGTTCCACGACCTCAACGGTCTTCCGGCTAGCGGCAGCAAATGGCTTCTCACAGACGTGCTGAGAACGCAGATGGGCTTCAAGGGCTTTGTCGTCAGTGATTGGGCCGCCGTGGAACAACTGGTAGTCCAGGGTGTGGTCAAGGACAAGAAGGAGGCCGGCGAACTTGCCATCAATGCCGGTCTGGATATGGACATGACCGACGGCGTGTACAATGCATATCTCGAACAGTCCGTAAAGGAAGGCATTGTCAGCGAAGAGGTTATTGACGAATCCGTCCGACGGATCCTGCGGGCAAAATACCGTCTGGGCCTTTTTGAGGATCCGTACAGATTCTTCAGCAACGAGCGCGAAAACCGGGAAGTCAAGAGCAGCCGGCTTATGGAGTTCTCGCGTGACATGGCGCGCAAGTCCATCGTTCTTCTGAAGAATGCGAACAGGACATTGCCCCTGTCCAGGGAGATAAGGAAGATTGCGGTAATCGGGCCTTTGGGAGACAACCAGAATGAATTGCAGGGATCCTGGAAAGCCAGAGCCGACGCTGAAGATGTCGTGACCGTATTGCAGGGCATAAAGAACAAACTGCCTGAAGCCGAAGTAACCTATGCGAAGGGTTGTGACTTTGCCGGGGAGGATCGTTCCGGCTTTGCCAAAGCGATGAAGGTGGCCAGGGGAAGTGATGTCATAATCATGGCGGTTGGCGAGAAGGCCCTGTTCAGCGGAGAATCCCGCAGCCGGGCCTACCTCACCTTGCCGGGCGTACAGGAAGAACTGATCGATTCGCTCAAAACCCTGGGCAAGCCCCTGGTGATTTGCTTGTTCAACGGGCGTCCTCTGGTTCTCAAAAAGCCGAACGAAGCGGCCGATGCGCTGGTTGAGGCCTGGTTCCCCGGAACCCAGGCCGGCAATGCGCTGGCAGACGTTCTGTTCGGGGACTATAACCCTTCGGGAAAACTCACAACCTCCTTTCCCGTGTTTGAGGGCCAGATCCCGAACTACTACAATTACAAGCGTTCGGGACGTCCGGGAGATATGGAACAGTCCTCCACCGTGCGACATATTGACCTGAAGAACGCCAATCTCTTCCCGTTCGGATACGGCCTCAGCTATACGGAATTCAAATATTCGAACTTCCTCTGCCCGGAGCAATTTGACGAAAACGGGATACTGAAGGTCTCTGTGGATGTGACCAACACCGGAGATTATGACGGCGAAGAGATCGTCCAGGTATATGTATCCGATCTGGTAGCATCAATGACACGCCCGGTAAAAGAGCTGAAGGGATTCAAGAAAGTCTTTATCCCGAAGGGGGAAACCGTACGTGTAGAGGTGGAGATAGATGCCAGGGATCTCGGCTTCTGGACGAACAGTATGGAATACAGGGTCGAACCCGGAGATTTTCTCATAATGATCGGTCCAGACAGCGAGAATCTCCAGACAAAGACCGCCTCTCTGCATAAGATATAGTGACAACAGCATAAAACAAATAACCGATGAAAAGATTTTATTGTTTCATAACTGCTGCAACCCTGTTTTTAGCCCCGTTTGTGACATCCTGCGAGAAAGACGAGGTCCAAGAAAGCAATAAGGATGACATAGAAAACAGTGGAGATGGCAATAATCAGGAAGAGGAACCGGATGATACCGGCATGTTCACGGCCAGTATGGAGGCGCTGGTCCCGAGTGCGGAAGGCATTACGGTCCCCGAGGGCTTCGAATGGGAAGCCGGTGACAAGATCATGATATTCGCCTGCAAGGACGGTACGTACCAGACCGGAGTGGAATACAAGACGAAAGACTCGGGAGCTTCCGCCAAGTTCTCTCCCTCCGTAGAAGGTACGGATGTTCCGGAGGATGCGGACCACTACCTTGCGGTTTTTCCGGCTGATGGCGTCCTTGTCAGCCCGGAAGGAGAGATCTCGGCCGAGATTCCCGATGTCCAGGATATAAAAATGACAAATGTCTATGTCAACCGCTCACCTATGCCTGTCGTGGCGAAGTTTACGGGCAAGGAGATCCCGTTCAGGCAGATTTGTGCCGTTGTCTGCCTTACGGTAAAGGCTCCTTCATCGGGTTTTCTGGACAACACGGAATTTGTGCTGAGATCCGACAAGGCGATTGCCGGTACGGTCACGGTCGGATTCTCGGAAGACGGGACTCCGCAGATTCTCTCTGCAACCGGAAATTCCGCATGCGCTTTCTTAAAGAGCGACAAGGATCTTCTTGACAGCCAGATACACTGTCCGTTCTTCGTGGCTCCGACAGCCGCTGACGCAAGTCTGGATTTCGATATCTACGAAGGTGAACAACTCCGCTTTACGACATCCCTTCCGGTTGAGACTCCTGCAGCGTTAACCCGTGCGGCGTATGTCGAGCTGCCGGAATTCAGCATCGAGGCAGATATACCGTCCAATCCGATCCTCGAGATAGAGGGCGAAACATCCACGACGCTTGACAGCGTTGAAGGTGGTACTGCCGAATTCAAGGTCAACGCAAACATTCCTTGGGAGATCGAATGCAGTGATGCCTTGGTAAGCTATGAAAAGAAGGATGAGAACACCGTTGCCGTCCATGTGGGCAACAACCCGTATTTCTTTAGTGCGGGCCGGAATATTGTCGTCAACATAGTTCCCGAAAACAAGGATCTCGAATTGAAAGCGACATTCACCATTCATCAGGATATGTGCGGTTCCTTCGAAGGTTCTGCCCTGAAAATGGTGAACGAAGTGACCGGAGCGGTAACCATTATCGGCCAGGAATCCAGCCATTCGAGATTTGTCTTCAGCGAAACAGGACTGGGTACCTATATCTGGAAATTCTCGAACGTCTTCCTGGGGACCAACGGAGATGACAAGAAATCCTTTGCCGTCATCTTTGACAAAAAAGTGTACTACACCATCAAAATGGGCAAATACAACACATTCCAGTGCGGAGGTAAATATACGACCGAAGACGGAGAGATCATCAACTTTGCGTATGATAAGGATGGCAACGCACTCGGAAACCAGAATACTGGTCTGACCCTGTCCATCCTGAACCAGATGAAGGAGTTGAAAGTATCCATTGAGCCCATGGAAGGTGATCCGACCTCCTTGGAGATCCGCATGGATATCAACGGTGAAACCAAGGTCACGGTTACCGGACGCAGGAATTTCTGGTATTTCTCACCGGATCCCATGTCCCTGTATGTCGGCCTGGAAAAGGGTGCAGAGAACGCCACGGAGCCAGGTAGCGTAACGATAGATTCATTCCAGTTTATACCTTACACCGAATAATCCCGAGATGAAAAAAACGATCATCATACATCTCCTGTTCACAGCCGTACTTGCCCTGCTCATTTCATGTGGCGGTAACGGCGATGTGAGACTCTCGTGGGTGGAACAGACCGACAGATATGCTGTCTGGAAAGGGGAGCGCAAAGGACTCCAGGCCGAACTTGTCACACTTACGAATCTTGAAAAAGTGAGCCTGAAGGTTTCGGATATGGTTTGCGGAAACGCCACCATACCATCTTCTGCGATAAAAGCGCAATTTATCAGCTATGTGATGGCAGACGTCCTCAATGACAAGACCTACGGCCAGTGTGACTGGCGCCCGGCCGGAAAGTACGATTCACTTCTGGTGGCCGATGTCATTGACATAGATTGCGTCAGGGACATAGACTCCAATACCGTACAACCGATTTGGATGACAATCAAAGTTCCACAGACGACTCCGCCGGGCAGGTACCGTGGGAAACTGACCGTCAAATCCGGGTGGAGACACTGGACGTTGCCGTATGAAATCAATGTAATCGGGAAGACTCTTCCCGAGCCCAGGGAGTGGAAGTTCCATCTTGACTTGTGGCAAAATCCCTATTCCGTGGCCAGGTATCACAACGTGGAATTGTGGAGCAGCGAGCACTTCAACGCGATGCGTCCCGTCATGAAACTCTTGGCGGATGCCGGGCAGAAAGTCGTGACGGCAACCATCCTCGACCGTCCGTGGGACGGTCAGACGGAGGATGCCTTCGGTTCCATGGTCGAGAAGACGTTGTATCCCGACGGCAAATGGGAATACGACTTTTCGGTCTTCGATATATGGGTAGAATTCATGTTCTCCCTCGGCATAGACCGGCAGATCAACTGTTATTCCATGATTCCATGGAAACTAACCTTCGATTATGTCGACGGGGCTACCGGAAAAACGGAATACTTCAGTGCCGCACCGGGATCCAAAGAATATGCGGATTACTGGCGCAACTTCCTATGCGCCTTTGCAAAGCATCTCAAGGAAAAGGGGTGGTTTGAGAAGACCTTCATTGCCATGGACGAACGTCCGATGGAGGATATGAAGTTCGCCTTGGATGTCATACGCAGTGCAGAACCGGCATTCAAGGTATCACTTGCCGGCTACTATCATCCGGAACTGGCCTACGACATCCAGGATTACAGCATCACCTTCAAGAAAAGTTTTCCCGAAGAGGTCAAGGCAAAACGTAAGGAACAAGGAATGAATACCACCTTCTACACCTGCTGTGCCGAAGCTCATCCCAATACCTTCACTGTATCCAATCCCATGGAGGCGGTATGGCTTGGATGGTTTGCCTTCGCCAACGATTATGACGGTTATCTGCGGTGGGCATACAACAGCTGGACAAAAGATCCGCTCAAGGATACACGATTCAGACGATGGGCGGCCGGCGACTGTTTCATTATTTATCCGGAAGGCCGGAGCAGCGTGCGCTTTGAAAACCTTGTTGAGGGCATCCAGGATTATGAAAAAGCACGCATCATGGTTGAAAAATGGGAAGAGGAGGGCAATGAGAGTGCCCTGATCGCTGTCAGAAAGGCCCGGAAGGCATTTACTCTGGAGCGATTGCTGGAAGAAGGTCCACAAGAAGCCCTGGAGTTTGCCAAGGAGTTGGTAAATCAGTAACTCGGCCACTGGGCAAGGTTCGGTGGAAGCGCAATGCCGGAAAGTCTGTTTTTGAACAGGTCTTCCGGCATTGCTGTTCATAGACTTCAGAAGAGACGGCCTCTATACCAATACTCCTTTAGCAGAAATTCGCCCGTGATGCGCATCAGACTCTCGTAACGCTGTACGGTCGAAGCGGTGAAGTCGATTCCGATCAAAGCCCGGCACCGTTTGTTGTGTTCCCGAAAGACCTCCATCAGGGTATGGCGTTCGGGAAGATCCTTGCCCAGGTAGCGATCCATAATCCCCGTAGCCGTAATCTCTTTTCCTTCTGCCTCCAGCGTGCGTCGCGTTTGCGCAATATTGAACGAGATGGCCTCCAGCAGCCGGTTAATCTCACGGCCCTCCCGGTTGTTTTCCACTGCCTTGCCACGGGATTGATTCCAATACCGGGGCAAGATGCGGGCCCGAGCACAAACTTCGGCACGCCTGCCATTAACTGTGAGGCGTACATAAATCGGCGCTTTCCCTTCCTTGTCGATCCGGATTTTGCGCAGGTAGTAAATCAGCGTGCAGGTTCCACAACATCGTATTTACAGGTTGCAAAATTACTTTCAAGAGCCTTTTGCGTCAAGATGAAATACGATACAAATCAATGAGTTAAATGCTTATTCGGTGGACGGTTCGGCCCTCGGAAAAAGTCCACCGATTTGGACACCCGCAGCCGGTTGTTTTTTGCTTTATCATGCAGATAATCCAAAAACAAAAAGCCTTGTAAACTATTCGTTTACAAGGCTTTTGCTTTTATAGGACCTTCTTTGGCCCTCTCTCCGGCGGTGCGTATGGGACTATCACCTATTAAATCTTGAAATATCAAAAAGGTGCAAATATCTGTTAATAAACAATATATTACGATAGATATGATATTTGAAATTCATAAAATATTTTTTGATATTTCAAAAATAGGGTGTATATTTGGGTGTTGATTTAACGGTTGTGTCATGAATATCAAACGCAATATTATCTTCACATTAGAGAAACGCAGGAAGGCCGGGGTTATTGTTGCGGAAAATGTTCCGATCCGTATGCGTGTCATATATAATTGTAAGCGGGTCGAGTTTACTACCGGCTATCGAATCGATGCGGTAAAATGGGATGCTGCTAAACAGCGCGTGAAATTCGGCTGCACGAATAAACTCAAACAGAGCGCATCGGAAATAAATGCCGATCTGCTGCGTTATTATACGGAAATTCAAAATACCTTCAAGGAATTCGAGGTACGAAATACTATGCCTACTCCGGAACAGTTGAAAGAGGCGTTCAATCGGCAGCACGAAGACCCGGAAGTAGCAGTTGAAGTTCCCGAATCGGTTTCGTTCAAGCCGCTGGATGTCTTTCCCGAATTTATTAAAGAGTGCGGAATGCAGAATGGTTGGTCGGATGCCACATATGAGAAATTTGCCGCAGTCAAGTCTCATTTGACCAAGTTCGATCCGGATCTGAGTTTCGAGTCGTTGGATGAATCGCGTTTGACGCAATATGTCCAATTCCTCGAAGAGCGGGAAGGATTGCGCAATACGTCGATCTTAAAACAGATCGCTTACCTGAAATGGTTTTTACGCTGGTGCAGTAAAAAGGGCTACTGCATGAACAATGCCTACGAGGACTTCAACCCGAAGTTGAAGAGTACTCCGAAAAAGGTGATCTTTCTGACATGGGAGGAACTGTCGAAGTTGCGCGAATATCCGATTCCCGCTACGAAACAATACCTCGAACGGGTGCGGGATGTATTCCTGTTTCAGTGTTTCACGGGCTTGCGCTATTCGGATGTCTTCAACCTGCGCCGCAGCGATGTCAAAGAGACTCATATCGAAGTTACGACCGTCAAGACGGCCGACAGCCTCGTGATCGAGCTGAACAATTACAGCCGTGCGATCCTCGATAAGTACAGGCAAGTGGCATTCGAGGGAGATAAAGTTTTGCCTGTCATCAGCAACCAGAAGATGAACGACTATCTGAAAGAGTTGTCGAAGCTGGCAGGTATCGACGAGCCTGTGCGGGAAACCTACTACAAGGGCAATGAACGCATCGACCTCGTAACGCCGAAATACGAATTGATGAGTACGCACGCCGGTCGTCGCACCTTCATCTGCAATGCACTCTCTTTGGGTATTCCGGCGCAGGTGGTGATGAAATGGACGGGGCATAGCGACTATAAGGCGATGAAACCCTATATCGACATCGCCGATGACATCAAAGCGAACGCAATGGATAAATTCAATACGTTGTGATTATGGAACCGGACATTTATACTTCAATAACGGAATTGGCCGCTGTTTACGAAACACTCAATGAGAGCCTTGAGTCCGACCCCTGTACGACGGATGTCTATCAGGTTTGTTGCCAGCAGACCTATCGGGATGCGTACGCCGCATTGCAGGCCATGCCCGTGGAGCCGATCGCCCTGCGCCTTATCGCCGAGGGTATCAGTGACCGGGTACTTACCCGTCTGCGGGATTTGATCCGGAAGAATATCCATATCTGCGAAACCCGTAAAGAGTTTTTCCGTCAAGTCTGTTCCGGAGATTTGTGCCGGCTTCAGGAAGACTACTTGTTTGCCGGAAAACGTACATCGCTGTTGAACGATAGAAAAGAGATCGAAGAATATCCTTATCCGACGGAGCGGGAGCGTGAAGAATTGTTGCGGGAAAACCGTGCGGCGTTGAATGAACTCGATAACGAGCGCGCTGCATATCGCCGGGAAAATGCCGGTTGGATCGGCAGGGACTATTATACCGCTATCAATGAAATGAGCCGCTTTTCAGCCTCGGTTCTCGACAGCTATTTTCCCGTTGAAAAGAAAACGATAACAGCTGCACCGACAACAATTGAACCTGCAGATCCACCGACCGAACTCAATAGTATTTCGCCAGAGGAGATCTTCCGGTCGCGGATGTTCGACAAGTTCAGCGAACTGGAGAAGCGACTGGTCAAGTCTGGCGATCTGGGCGAAGATCTGCACTGGCAGGCGAAGCACAAGAACGACAAACCGGACATCAAACGGCTGGTTGCGTTTTTGGCCGGACTTATCGCCCACGATTATTTCCTTCCGAACCGCGATACGTCGATCAAGCGTTTTTTCGAGGAGCGTTACCGAATTCCGATCGGTCAGAATTTCGAACGGCGCCGCCGCGAACCGCTGATGAAAATCTACCGTACGATTTTTTACGACCTTCCTTTTTAACGGTTCCGCTACGATCGTAGTACGATTCCGTATTAAACATAATTTTTGCATATCATTCGTAATCAGTACAGTTATCCTGCACTGACTACGATTGCTCGTTCTCCGCTTTTCGGCGAATTACATTTGCAGCACGATCGACCGGCCGGCGATCGCATGTCTAACCAAATGTAATTCGCGTATGGATATAAAAGCATTGAAATCGAAACTGCTCTGGCAGATGACGGGCGAAGAGTTTCTCTTTCTCCAGCAGAACGGCGGAGAGCAGCCGGAACGACAATCGTATGTGGTTGCTCCGTCGAAAAAGCACGTCTACGGCATTCGGGGAATCGCCGAATTGTTCGGGTGCAGTATTCCGACAGCCAACCGCATCAAACAAAGCGGAAAAATCGACCGTGCCATCACGCAGATCGGTCGTAAGATCATCGTGGACGCGGAACTGGCGCTCGAACTTGCCGGACGCAAAACCGGTGGCAGAAAAGTCGGTTCCCGCGATGTCAAATAAGTCGTCAGACAGCGTTGCAGTCCCCGGCAAGCAGTCCCGGAACGAGCGTATCGAGGAGTTCCTGCGGGAGCATTACGCCTTTCGCTACAACACGGTCAAAAGCCGTGCGGAGTTCCGCAGCAGCGACGGCGAGTTCCTCCCCGTGACCAAATACCGGCTCAACTCCTTCCGGCGGGAGCTCGACCGCACCATCGGCATCTCCACCTCGGCAGAGAACCTGCGCAGCATGCTCGAAAGCGACTTTTCCGAGCGTGTGAATCCCGTACAGGCGTATTTTCATAAACTGCTGCCAATAACGGGAACGCAGGCCATCGACGAACTGGCCGCGACCGTCACTGTGCACAACGCCCGGCATTGGTCGGAGTACCTGACCAAATGGCTCGTCCGCGTGGTCGCCAATGCGATGAACGACGTTGGGTGTCAGAACCATGTCTGTCTGGTATTGACCGGCGAGCAAGGAAAGTTCAAGACCACATGGCTCGACAACCTCTGTCCCCGCTCACTCGCCAGTTATCTTTTCACGGGAAAGATCGACCCACAGAACAAGGACGTGTTGACGCTGGTCGCCGAATACCTCTTCATCAACATCGACGACCAGCTGAAGGCGCTCAACAAACGGGATGAAAACGAGCTGAAGAACCTCATCACGGCTCCTTCGGTCAAATACCGGCCGCCCTACGACGTTTACATCGAAGAGTATCCCCACTTGGCGAGCTTCATGGCCTCGGTGAACGGGAACGACTTTCTGACCGACCCGACCGGCTCGCGGCGCTTCCTGCCCTTCGAGGTGTTATCCATCGACATCGACCGGGCGATATGGGTCAATATGGATCGGGTATATGCCGAAGCCCGAACACTCCTGAGCAACGGATTCCGCTATTGGTTCGACGAAGCCGAAATCGAAGAACTGCACCGGGGAAACGCCGCATTCCATGTCCAGACCATCGAATACGAAATGCTGCTGAAAGGGTTCGAGAAGCCTCCGGAGCACGCTGCGACCGAATGCTTCATGACCACCGTGGAGATTCTGGACTATCTGCGCAGCTATTCGTCGCTGAACCTCTCCGAGAAACGTATGGGCGAAGCCTTGCGCAAGGCCGGGTTCGAACGACGCTCGAAACGTGTCAACGGAAATCCCGTCTACGGCTGGGTCATCGAGAAGATCACACCCAATCCTTTCGTCTCTTACGGATTGTAG
>ERZ791883.846-NODE-846-length-31489-cov-6.892409_pt1 | contig 31489 bp, 26 predicted proteins | sample MGYA00510160_ERZ791883 | MGnify/ENA primary metagenome ERZ791883 (study PRJEB30046, sample SAMN00792072) | human gut metagenome | study: EMG produced TPA metagenomics assembly of the A metagenome-wide association study of gut microbiota in type 2... | reverse complement strand
GCTGTTGTACATCGTTTCTGCAAAATATCGGCTATCGCCGATGCCCCCACCACCGTGCTCCGCACGGTCCCCAGCTGCGGCATAAGCGACCTCGCTATCCGCTAAAGCGGATGCTCCCTGCTTACGCCCCTCCCAGGGCGGACTTTTGACTGTGCAGCCTATTTTTATCGTACTGCCAAGGTGAAAATAGCCCCGTCATCGGCAGTTGACCGCTGACGGCTGACAAAAAGGGGGCTGTTGCCCAAGCAACAGCCCCTTCTCTCACTCCCCTGCCTCCGCAGGGCTTTCTTCTGTTTTCTCCGGTTCTTTGGGTTCCGGTGCCGGAGTCTTTTCCGCCTCTTCCAGCTGGGCCACGATAATGTCCACCCGGTCCACCTGGAAATCGGTGATCCGCACCACTTCTCTCACCACGGCTTCCCGCAGCTGTTCGATGGTGTCGGGGATGGAGGTATCGCAGGCCACGGACACCTTCAGGGTGAAGGCCACATGGCCTTTTTTCACCGTGCCGTTTTCCGCCACTTCCGCGTCGGTCTTTTCCACCGCCACCGCCGGAGTGTTCTTGCCGGTGAGCCCTTTGGCAAAGGACATGAGCCCCCCGCCGGTGTGTTCCCACAGGTTCACCCGGTCCACCCGTTCTGCCGCCAGCCGGACCAGCTGGACGAACACTTCTTCACAAATAATGGTCTTGCCCTGGATCATGGTATCAGCTCCTTTATTACCGGAACTCCACCTTCAGATGCTGGCGGTTCACCAGCCGGTTGTACTTGTATTTGGGATACCCTACCAGCAGAGTTCCGACGATGACCTGTTTCTGGGGTACCTGGAGCAGTTCCCGCAGCGGGGCGTAATCTGCCCGGGCACAGGTTTCAATAAAGCCCATAATGGTGGTTCCCAGGCCCAGGGTGGGAGCATACAGTTCCACATAGGCCCAGGCCTGTTCACAGTTGCTCACGCCGGTTACGTTCAGCCGCCGTGCCAGTGCGAACACCAGCTGTTTGGCATTCCGGCCGATGATGTCGATGCCCCGGCCCCGGTACACTTCCAGTACCTTCCGGAAATACCGGCGGCGGGGAGAGTTGTTGTCGATTTCTTCCTGCATCCAGTCCGCCACACAGTCGCAGATCTTCCGGATCAGTTCCTGGTCGGACACCACAATGTAGTAAAGCCCCTGGGAATTGGCAGCAGTAGGTGCATACCGGGCAATGTCCAGCAGCTGTCTCATTTTGTCTTCACTGACCAGTTCCGGAGTGAAGTTCCGGATGCTCCGGCGCATCCGCAGGAAGTTGTAGGCCGTTTGGGAATCCAGCACCGGCATGGGGATGGGTTCGGTTTCGGCATAGGGACAGCGGGAATTATCAAGAGCACCGGTGGGACAGACGGATACACAGTGGCCGCAGGACATGCAGGACATATCATTGATGCACACCGGGCCGTTTTCACCCATTTCAATGATACAGCTGGGACAGACTTTGGAGCAGATCCCGCATCTAACACACTTATTCTGATCGACCGTTAAAATTCCAACCAAATGAAACACCTCATATTCTCTCTGACTGCAGTGCTGCCGGGGAAGCGGCGAACCCCTGTAAATTTAAAAAAAGCCGGACATCCGTCCGGCATGATTTGCAATTGGCTCCCCGAGTAAGACTCGAACTTACAACAACTCGATTAACAGTCGAGTGCTCTACCATTGAGCTATCGGGGAATCTCAACGAAGATTATTCTACACGAAAAGCCGATTCCTGTCAACAGTTTTTTAAGATTTATTTTGCCATTTCCACATTGGCCGGCACATCAGCCACCGGTTCTGACTCCCCCGCCTTTTCCAGGTTGGCCTGGATATGGCGGACAGCACAGGACAGGCTGTAGTTGATGACGAAATACACCAGGGCCGCAAACCCGAACAGCACGAACACGTCGGATACGTTGATGGTGCCGGTGCCGTTGTACATGGCGGCCCCTCCCAGCACCTTGTTCACCCGGGCCATCAGTTCGATGGTGGCCACGTTGGCCATAAAGGAGGTATCCTTGATGATGGTGATCACCTGGCTCATCAGGGTAGGGATGATCTTCCGGAAGGCCTGGGGCAGGATGATGTACCACATCACCTGGACGATGTTGAAGCCCTGGGCATAGCCCGCTTCGAACTGCCCCTTGGAAATGGCGTTCAGGCCGCCCCGGATGATTTCCGCAATGATGGCGGATTCAAAGATGGTCAGGGCAATGGTGCACTTGAACAGGAGCTTGGTTTCCACGGAACTGAGCCCCAGGATCCGCCGCACCCCGGGAGCGGGGAAGAATACGGTGCCGATGAAGATCCAGAACAGAAGCGGTGTGTTCCGGAACAGTTCGATGTAGGCAGTGGCAGCCCAGCGGAAGACTCTTTCCGCCGGACGGGTGCAGTAGTTCCGCACCAGGGCCAGGACGGAAGCCACCCCCAGGCTGGCGGTAATGGAAACCACCGCCAGGAGCAGAGTGAAGCAGGCTCCCTTCAGCATAAAGGACATAATGTCCGGATTTTTCAGGATGGCAAAGCTGCCGGCTAATGTACTCATACTCCATTCCTCCTCAGGCATTCATCATTTCGTCCTGGGCCTTCAGCTTGGCTTCCCAGCGGCCTGCCAGGGTGGACAGGGGGAAGCAGATGATGAAGAACAGGACCCCGCACACAATGTAGGCCGGTGCGTAGGAATCCCCGGTGTTGGCCCCGGTGACGAAGTTGTAGGTGGACGAAATCAGGTCCGCCCCGCCGATGATGTACAGCACTGCGGTGTTCTTGATCAGGTTCCCGATCTGGTTCACCGTAGGAGGCAGGATCACCTTCACCGTCTGGGGCAGGATGATGTAGGCCATTTTCTGGGTGTAATCGAACCCCTGGGCGTCCGCCGCCTCAAACTGGCCTCTGGGGATGGATTCGATCCCCGCCCGGATCACTTCTGCCATATAGGCGCCGTGATAGATGCCCAGGGCGATGATCCCGGCTGCCAGCACCCCGATCTTGTGTCCGGAGAAGGAGCAGGCATAATAGAGAAGACACAGCTGCAGGATGAGCGGTGTATTCTGGATGGCTTCCACGTAGATCCGGTTGATGGTTTTGGGAAGCCGTCTGGTGCTCACGCCCATGAGCCCCAGCAGGATGCCCAGTACGGTGGCGATTACAATGCCCCCCAGGGCACTTTCCACCGTCACCCCCAGTCCCTGGAGGAAGCTGGCCTTGTGGGTCAGGACCACTTCCCATGCTTTTTCTGAAAATAAACCGCCCATAATCATTGCCTCCTGTTGAAAGAGAAGGGCAATCCCGCGAAATTGGAGGATTGCCGCTTCCCACCTTGCATTTACTTTCTCACGTTATTTATCCAGGTTGTATTTGGCTTCCAGTTTCTTGATGGTGCCGTCTTTCAGCCAGCCCTGGACAGCTTCTTCACAGAACTTGCTCATGCCGGAGCCCTTCTTGGTGGCCAGGCCGTATTCCTGAGGCGCGAATTCTTCCTTGATGAAGGTCCTGTCGTCGGTGTGGTAGATGGCCAGGATGGATTTATCCACGCAGAAGGCGGATACTTCTCCGGAAGTCAGGGCCGTGGAAATGGCCGGATAATCGGCGTATTGTTTGAAGCTTACCCCCTTGTTCCAGGTGGCTGCATCGAAGCTCTTGGGATCGAAGCCGTCCTCGTCGATGACTTTGGCCTTGATCATGGCTTCCACCAGGGCTCTGGCGGAGGTGGATCCGGAGGATACCCCTACCACTTTCCCTTTCAGGTCAGCCAGGCTGTTGATGTTGCTGGCTTTTTCCACCAGCACCCCAACATGGTCTGTATAGTAGGGAGTGGTGAAATCCCAGCTCTTTTTCCGTTCCGGAGTGATGGTGAAGGTTGCGGCAACCATATCGATGTCTCCGGAATCCAGAAGAGCGGTACGGGTGGCTGCCGTTACCGGCGTGTATTCCACATCCACTCCCAGTTTCTTGGCCAGTTCTGCACTCAGGTCAACTTCCAGCCCGGTGAATTTCCCGGTGGCCGGATCCTGATACCCGAAGCCCTTGGTGACGTTCTTGACGCCTACCCGCAGGACCCCGCGTTTCTTGATGGCGGCGATGTCTTCCGCCACATTGGAGGATTTACCACTGTCAGCGCTTTTCTTCTCGTCCCCGCACCCTGCAAACAGCGATACGGCCATAAGTACGGTGACCCCTACTGCAAAGATCTTTCTCAGCTTGCCCAAACTTTTCATGATAAAACCTCCTTCAAATGCTTCCTTGCTGCTCTATGATTATCGCCGGGTGGTAATCAGCGGATAATCTTGCTTAAGAACTTCTTCACCCGTTCATTGGTGGGGTTCACGAAGAAGTGGTCCGGTGTGCCTTCGTCGATGATCCGGCCGTCTTCCATGAAAATGATCCGGTCGGCCACCTGCCGGGCAAAGCCCATTTCGTGGGTCACCACCACCATGGTGATGTTCCCTTCCTTGGCCAGCTTGATCATCACGTCCAGCACTTCCTGGATGGTTTCCGGATCCAGGGCCGAAGTGGGTTCATCGAACAGGATGATCTTGCTTTCGTCGCACAGGGCCCGTGCAATGGCGATCCGCTGCTGCTGCCCGCCGGATAAGGTGGTGGGATACACATTGGCTTTGTGCCGGAGCCCCACCACTTCCAGATAATGGTAAGCGGTTTTTTCCGCATCCTCTTTGCTCTTGTGCCGGAGCTTCATGGGGGCCAGGGTCAGATTCTGGAGTACCGTCATGTGCGGGTACAGGTTGAACTGCTGGAACACCATGGACATGTTGTCCCGGATGATCTGGGTCCGGTTCTTGTGGGTGAGTTCTGTACCATTGATGTACACATGCCCTTCGGTAGGTTCCTCCAGGAAGTTCATGCACCGAACTGTGGTGGATTTCCCTGAACCAGATGGCCCGATGATTACCAGTTTTTCCCCTTCTTTCACTTCCAGGTTGACGTCCTTCAATACATGGTTGGTGCCAAAGTATTTGTTGACGTGCTCGAGTTTGATCATCATAGCCATCCCTGCTTTCATTTGATTTGCAATCGTTATAGCTTGTTTTTGAAATACTGTTCGTATTATTTCGAACAATTACGATTATACGCAAAATACGGTTTGTGTAAATCGGTTCACAAATAGTTCACAAATAATTATCTCGAAAACGAGAAAATTGTTACGATGTTTACTGAATTTGTAGGATTATTATGTATACAAAGGGAGTGTGCTGCACGTTGCGTGCGGCACACTCCCTTGTCAGCAGTCAACGGTCAATGATCAGCGGCCGATGGAAACCATCTGCTAAGAGCAGATGGTTCTGAAGGAAAACGCAGCCCCAAGGGCTGCTAACCCACCACCATTGCGCAAGCGCAACGGTCCCCCGCCCTTGAAAAGGGCGGATAGAAACGCGGGGCGCAAGGCCCCTTGTTTGGAATGCATAGGTGAGGCTTTCTAATGTTATAAAAAGCAATGGGCACCAGCCCGAGCGTATATCCGCCCTTTACAAGGGCGGGGGTATCCATGCGCAGCATGGGTGGTGGGTTAGCAGCGCCAGCTGCGTTTCCCTTCAAAGGAATCTGCAGCCGCAGATTCCTTCCTTCAGCCGTTGACAGCTGACTGTTGACGGAGCTGCTGCCTCAGCAACCCCCTTTCCGTTAACTTTTTTCTTATTATCTTGACAATTCTTTTATTTCGGGTATAATAGTTACCCGAATGATGGAGCTTCTGGCAGGAGATAAATTTAGGGTTCCATCCAATATATGGTTATCCGTTACTGGACCGCGCGCAGGCCATGATCCCCATGGTCAGGATCCTTTCGGAACCGGAACCAAAAACATATCGAAAGACTGGGACGGCAAGGTGCCCCTCTCTCTTATGGGTACTGGATATTCCAGGACTTTCACCGAAAGGTGTTGTCATTATGCAACTGTTCCGTACCGTAAAAGATCTGAAGGACTTTGTCCGCACTGTGAAAAAAGAAGGCAAAACCATCGGTCTGGTGCCCACCATGGGTGCCCTCCACGAAGGCCATGCCTCCCTGATCAAAGCCGCTGCCAAAGAAAATGACGTGGTCATCGTCAGCGACTTTGTAAACCCCACCCAGTTCGGCCCCAACGAAGACTATGATGCCTATCCCCGGAAGCTGGCCGCAGACGAAAAAGTCGCGGAAGCCGCCGGTGCCACGGCCATCTTTGCTCCTTCGCCGGCTGAAATGTATCCCCACCAGGATATGACCTGGGTGGAAGTGACGGGCAATATCACCAAGGTTCTTTGCGGCCGCACACGCCCCATCCATTTCCGGGGTGTGGCAACGGTATGCACCAAGCTGTTTAATCTTTCTCAGGCCGACCGGGCCTATTTCGGGCTGAAAGACGCCCAGCAGACGGAAGTCCTCCGCCGGATGGTGGAAGACTTGTTTATGAATGTTGAACTTCGTATTATACCTATTGTTCGGGAATCTGACGGACTGGCCAAAAGTTCCCGGAACGTGTACCTGTCTCCGGAAGAACGGAAGGCGGCGCTGGTCCTTTCCCGGAGCCTGAAACACGCCAAAGAGGCCTTTGCTGCCGGTGAGCGGGATCCCCGGAAGCTGGTGGATCAGGTAACTGCTGAAATCAAGGCCGAACCCATGAGCAACATCGACTATGTGGAACTCTACGGCATGCCCGGACTGACGGAAGTCTCCGGCCCCATTGCCAGCCGTGTGCTGCTGGCCGTGGCGGTGAAGTTCGGGACCACCCGGCTCATCGACAATGTAGTGCTGGAGGGCTGACCGGATGGTGGATGGAATCGTACGTTTCTGCACCCGGTACATGTCCGTGGGAGTGGTGCTCATCGGATTTTTGGGGATCCTGGAGCCAGGGCTCATGAAGCCTCTGGCCCCCCAGATTCCCACCTTTCTGGGCATCATCATGTTCGGCATGGGCATGAGCCTGACCCCGGATGACTTCCGCAACGTGTTCCGCCAGCCAAAAAACGTGGCCATCGGGACCCTGCTCCAATTCACCATTATGCCCGCCGTGGCTTTCGGGCTGATCCACCTGTTCCGCCTTCCTGAGGCCATCGCCATCGGGGTAGTGCTGGTGGGCTGCTGCCCGGGAGGCACCGCTTCCAATGTGATTTCCTACATTGCCCATGCAGATGTGGCCCTGTCGGTTTCCATGACCATGGTGAACACCCTGCTGGCCCCCTTTGTGACCCCCTTTCTGGTGTGGTTCATTGCAGGCACCTGGGTGGATATCAACTTTGTGTCCATGATGGTTTCCATTGTGAAAATGGTGCTGCTGCCCCTTGTCCTGGGCATCGGGATGAATTATTTCTTCCCCCGGCAGGTCAGCCGGATAATCCGGGTGATGCCCATGCTGTCTGCCCTGGTGGTGATCCTCACCGTAGGCTGCGTGGTGTCCATGTCCGGCCGGGCCATTGTGGACAACGGACTGGTGATCCTCTGTGTGGTAATGCTCCACAATCTGTGCGGCATGGTGCTGGGCGGATTCTTCGCCCGCCGGTTCGGGCTGGACAAAGCCCAGTGCCGGGCCATGACCATTGAAGTGGGCATGCAGAATTCCGGCCTGGCCTCCACCCTGGCTCTGATGTACTTTACCGCCGCCGGCGGCATCGCCGGTGCCATTTTCTCCGTATGGCACAACGTGTCCGGCTCCCTTTTCGCCTCCTACTGTGTAGGAAAAGACGAGGAAGGGCAGCAGGAAGACAGCGTGGGAGAACTGGTGGGAGAAAAAAACAGGAATTGAATGAAAAAAGGACTGTTGCGTAAGCAACAGTCCTTTTTTGGGTCGCGGCCCGCGAACGGGGGTGTGTGAATTTTTTTCACACACCCCCGTTTTTCACCACCCCTTGGGCAGCATCCCTGCCATGCTCAGCAGGGCGTAAACGCCGGAGGCCAGGAACACCACAAGGACCAGTTCCTGGATGGGTCGGGCGGCCAGCCAGCCGCACTGCCAGCAGGGTTCCTGGTCTCCTTTTTTCCGGGCGCTCCGGAGCATGAACACCGGCAGCACGGACATGATGATGCCCCCGAAGGTGCCGGCGCTGAAAATGGCGCTGACAAAGCCCACCAAACCGCTGCTGGCCAGGAAAATGGGCGGAATCACAATAAAGGCCAGACACAGGGCCCGGCTCCGGATATCCCGTTCCGACCGGAACCCCAGCCGCTCGATGCAGTTGGTAAGGAAGCTTTCAGCAATGGCCCAGAAGGAAGTAAGCATGGCACAGAAGGCAAAGAAATTCACCAACAAATAGAAAAGCGGATTCTCCAGGGCCCTGCCCCAGGAAAGAGACGCCACTTCCGTGATTTCCTTCCCTGGCAGCATCAAAAACACCGCCAGGGGCACCAGGGACAGGATCAGGAAAGAGATCCCCGTGCCTCCCAGGATGGCCGGCACCAGCTTTTCCGGACGGTCCCGGAAGCCCCGGGCCAGTTCCGGCACAATGTACTGGACCGCATAGCAGAATACGGCAATATTGAACACCGGGATACCCCAGGTCCAGTGGGCATAGAGGATTTCATCCAGAGGCACCCGGGCCCGGAGGAAGGACGCCCCCACCAGGAGAACCAGCATCAGGATCATCCCCAGCCCCAGGAACTTTTCCGCCGCCCCGGTAACTTTCAGGCCCAGCCAGACCACGGCAGTTGCCCCGATGGAAAACAGCAGGCTGGCTTCTTCCAGGGGCAGGCCCAGGAAGGTGCTGAGAATCTTTCCGCAGCCGGTGATATAGGCGATCAGGCTGCAGAAACTGGTAGCTCCCACAGAAAAGAAGATCAGCCAGGATCCGGCCTTCCCCACATATTTTTCCGCCAGTCCGGACAGCTGCAAAGGCCGCCGGGTGCGCAGGGCTGTTTCCGCCACATAGAGCATGGACGCCACCGAAAGAAACCCGGCTGCCAGAAGCCAGGTGAGCAGCACCGGCCACCCTGCCTTCCGGCTGGCATAAGCCAGGCCCAGCACCCCGGATCCGATGGTGGCCCCCACCACCAGCATCACCGCTTCTGTAAAAGTAAGCCGGCGGACTTCCAGGGTCCCGTTCTCCTCCTCTGCCGTCTCCAGATTCTCTGATTCCGTATACTCCATCTTGTTCTCTCTCCCCGTTATATTGTCAAGTCATCTGACCTGCATACCGGTTTATTGTAGCATAAACAAAGACAGGGGAAAACTGGGTTAACGTAAAAAGTAAGTGTCAACAAGTTCTCAGTGAAACCTTCATCACAGTATAGTTATTCATTCATAGGCCGAAAGTACAGAGTGAAGAGTACAGAACCGTAGGGGCCGCACAACCGGCGGCCCGCCATCTGTACCATACTCTGACCTTGACGCTGTAAGGACTACCCGAAGTGGAGTCCATCACGACCGACCAGAGGGCAAAAAGCCTCTATACTCTTCCACCCGCGAATGCTCTCCGCCGGGAGGGCAGACCCGTTCGTCCCTGGCGGGAGGCTCACAGCCTATCGCCTTGCCCTGACGGTCAAAGGCAGCGGCTACGGACCAGGAAGCCGGACTCTATCGCCCGCGTGCTCCACCCCAGGAGCGACGACACCCAATGTTGTCCCGCCGACTCCTCCTGGGCCTGCCCTCCCGGCTCCCGAAGAATCGATGTATACTCGTACAAAGTACCAGCAAGGCCGGAGGCCAAGTCCTTATCACCAGTTCAGTGCTGCTGCCAAGTGTCCCATGGGGCTGCTGCTGGGACCGTAATTGGCAATTCTGCACTGATGGATACCTACGTGAGTGATGAATATCGGCTTTTTCAGCGCTTCTCTCACTGCATTCCGGTCCTCTTTCCGGGTTTTCAGCGGCATAACGCACAAATCCCCTGCCAGTTTATCGAACACATCCTTTGTATACCCGCTGCCCCCGTCACTGTTGCTCAAGACGGTGCACCGAGACAGGTCGTAATGGTTTTCCAGAACGGGAGCAACAGTGAATATCGTTGATAAGGTGACTGGCCCAGGATATTGTCTAAGGGATAGAATGCTTGTCTGCGGAAGACCTTCTCCTATCTATAGTATTGGTGTCGCGACTTATACTATAAGATGAAGGTTTTCCTTTTTGCAAGTTTATAAGGGATTATTCATTTTACCGAGAACTATTTTACACTAAGACATAAAATAGGGGCTGTTGCCTATGCAGCAGCCCCTTAGTCGCGAATCGTGAGTCGCGGGCTTGTTGGTGCAGAATGGATCCCTGCTATAAAACAGGCTCTCTCTGCATTTTCTATTTTTCCTTACCCTCCTTTGCCTTGATCAGAAAAATCCCGGTATACCCGTAGATCAGGGCAAAAATCATGCTGCCGTAGCACAGGACGGCGTAGGGCATGTACTGAACAGTAGGAACCCCCAGGGTAGTGGCCATATAGGTGCCGGCCACGGACCAGGGCACAATGGGCACGGCACAGGTCCCGGCGTCTTCCAAGGTACGGGAAAGAGTTTCAGGGGCCAGCTTGAATTTCTTATAGAGATCCTGGAACATTTCCCCAGGAATCAGGATGGCCAGATAGGAACTCCCCGTCACAATGCTCATGAATAAGGTGGATCCCACCGTGGCAGCGATCAGGTTCCCCACGGAATTGATGGACGACTTCACCCGTTCCAAGATCACTTCGATGCAGCCTGCCTTGCTGAAGATCCCGGCAAAGGCGAAGGCGCAGAACACCAGCAGTACGGTTCCCATCATGCCCATGAGGCCGCCCCGGTTCAACAGAGTGTTGATGACTTTCAGGCTCTTGACTCCCCCGGCTACTGCCGGCAGCATGGAAACATTGAACCCTTTGACGAAAGCGTTCAGGGCCACTTTCAAGGTGAATCCCTGGAAAATCATGCCCATGGCCAGGGCAATGACAGAAGACAGGAGCAGCATGGGGATAGTGGGCTTTTTGGTATAGGCTCCCCAGAACACCAGTACCGGTGGCAGCAGCAGGATGGGATTGAAATGGTACAGGGCTTCCAAGTTGGACAGCATGGCAGTCACCTGTTCCGGATTGGACAGCGCGCTCACATTGGTGTTGAGGCCCAGGATCGTATAGACCACGATGCATGCAATGGAAGCGGCCCCAGTGGTATACATCATGCTGCGGATATGTCTGTAAAGGGTGGTTCCTGCTGCAATGGGAGCCAGGATGGTGGTATCGGACAAGGGGGATAATTTATCCCCGAACACAGCACCGGACAAAACGGCTCCGGCCGTGATATCCAAGGGCAGTCCCAGGGCAATGGCGATTCCCATGATGGCTACCCCGGCAGTCCCTGCAGAACCAAAGGACGTCCCAGTGAAAGTAGAAATCACTGCGCAAACAAAAAAGGCAGTCACATATAGATAATGAGGATTGATAATCTGGATCCCATAATAGATCAGCAAGGGTATGGTTCCGGAGACCATCCAGCTGGCGATCATGCCGCCTACACAGACCATCACGAACAGAGATCCCAAGCTGCTGTGGATCTTATCGGTAATACCGGCCAGCATGTCTTCCCAGCCGTAGCCCACCCGTTTGGCAATCAGGGAGGCTACGAAAGCAGCCACAATCAAGAGGGCCTGGATGGGCAGGCCGAATTTCCCATAGCCCAGCCCCAGAAGAATCAGCATCCCCAAAAGAGGGGTCATGGCCTCTCCGAACGTAGGCTTCCGGATCAGTTTATTCTTCGTTTCTGCCATCTTATTTCCCCTTCTTTCTGGTAATGGTCATGGCACAGCCCTTCCCTTCCCCGTCAGCAATGGTAGTGGGGAAATCGATGTCCACATTAGGGAAAGCCGCACAAATGGCATAATCGCAGTGGCCCAGCATATCCCGGCAGAACATCTTGATTTCTTCCGGCGCAAGACCCAGTTCCTGGAGGGCTTCCACATGAGGACAATGATGGAAAATCTTCACCGCTTTGTCATCGTCCAGCTCGGTGATTTCCTGCTGGAATACCTGCAGTCCGCCCCGGGAAGTCTGTCCCAGCAGGGCTTCTTTGGGCCCCACATTTTCGGCTCCGTATTTTTTGGCAATCTGCTGCCCCTGGTAATACCCGAAATCCCAGCTGCCTTCCCGAATCACCCGGTTGGCATCCACTTCCGGATACAGTTCTTTCAGCTTCCGCCAGATGAAATAGATCTGCCGTGTCCGGTCCTTGTAGGCTCCCAAGACAGCTTCCCGGAATTCTTCTGGTGTAGCAGGTTCATTGATCTGGCTTTTCTCCATAAAATCCGCAATTTCTTTTTGACTCATACAAATCTCCCCCTTATAGTGAATGTATACTATTATACATTAAATTCACGCTTCTATGTAAACTATTTTTAAATTTGCTTTTTCTGTTAACCATCGTCTGTTTTATGATCCTATTTGTAGGTATCCAGCTTCCAACAAAAAACGCCATTGCAGAAGGAACGTTCCCGTTCTTTCCCAATGGCGTTTTTCATTTACCCATCGTCGTCGGTCATCCATTCTTCCGCATCTTCGGTTCCCGGGTCCAGCAGACTGCCTGCATCAGGCAGATTACCGCCGCCACGGCTCCCATTCCAATCCAGAATACCGGTTCCACGTTCATCAGATTCATCATGGCAATCACTCCTTTCATAAGTCGTTTATCGTTGGTCGTTCATTCTTCGTCGTTTTGGAAGGAACCCGCTCTCAGCGGGTTCCCTGAAGGGAAACGCTGCCCTGCGGCAGCTAACCCACCACCAGCCTTGCGGCTGGTCCCCCGCCCTTGAAAAGGGCGGATATACGCTCGGGCTGGTGCCCATTGTTTTTTGTGGGTACAAGGGCGTAAGGCCTGCGTATCCATTATCCGCCCTTTGCAAGCGAACGGTCCCCCGCCCTTGAAAAGGGCGGATATACGCTCGGGCTGGTGCCCATTGTTTTTTGTGGGTACAAGGGCGTAAGGCCTGCGTATCCATTATCCGCCCTTTGCAAGCGAACGGTCCCCCGCCCTTGAAAAGGGCGGATATACGCTCGGGCTGATGCCCATTGCTTTTTGTGGGTACAAGGGCGTAAGGCCCGCGTATCCACTATCCGCCCTTTGCAAGGGCGGGGGTATCCATGCGCAGCATGGGTGGTGGGTTAGCAGCGCCAGCTGCGTTTCCCTTCAACGGAATCTGCGGCCGCAGATTCCTTCCATCAGCCGATTACGGAATCCCAATGGATTCGCCGCTCCCACGCCGCGATCCTGCTCTTCCCTCTTCACTCTTCCCTGTCACAGCAAACTCCCGTAATGCCGGATGTAGGCCTTCTTGATGCTGGTGGTCAGCAGCATATATCCGGCCACCACCAGCGCCAGGAACCCGAAATACATCCCTGGCAGGGGCAGGAATCCCAGATCCCTTCCCAGAGCCCCGGTAAAGGGCAGCAGGGTGCACAGAGCAATGCCGCTGCCGGTCATGGCGGTCAGAAGTGCCGACGCATGGCTCTGGACAAAAGGCAGTTTTGGCGTCCGGAGCATGTGGATCACCAGAGTCTGGGTCCACATGGATTCCACGAACCACCCGGCCTGGAACAGGGCCTCATAGGCATCCCGCAGGTTCATGCCGGCAAAGACTCCCTGGCCCACCACTGCATCGGCAGCAATCTGGTTGTAGATGACCCCGCCGGAAAGCATCTGAGGACAGATCACGAAATACAGCACCAGATAGGTGATCCAGTCGAACACCGAGCTGGTGGGCCCCAGCCACAGCATGAAGCTGCCGATGCTGGAAGCATCCCAGTTCCGGGGCACCTTCAGATAATCCTCGTCCACATTGTCCCAGGGAATGGCAATGCAGGAAATTTCGTACAGCAGGTTCAAGATCAGCAGCTGGAGACTGCTCATGGGCAAAAAAGGCAGCAGAGCGCTGGCCGCCAGCACCGAGAACATGTTCCCGAAGTTGGAAGAGGCAGTCATCTTGATGTATTTGATCATGTTGGCATAGGTTTTCCGGCCTTCCACGATCCCTTCTTCCAGCACCATCAGGCTCTTTTCCAGCAGGATGATATCCGCACTTTCCTTGGCGATATCCACGGCACTGTCCACGGAAATCCCGATATCCGCCATCTTGAGGGCCGGGGCATCGTTGATCCCGTCTCCCATGAACCCCACCGTATGGCCTTTGGCCTGGAGAGCGCCCACCACCCGGGCCTTCTGGTCCGGAGACAGCTTGGCGAACACGGTGGTTCCTTCCACTTCTGCTGCCAGCTGTCCGTCATCCATTTTTTCCAGGTCGCTGCCCAAAAGGATGTGTTCCACCGGCAGCCCCACCTGACGGCAGATGCACCGGGTGGTCTTTTCGTTGTCCCCGGTAAGCACCTTGGTAGTGACCCCATGGTCCTTCAGAACCTGGATGGCCTGGCCGGCGCTTTCCTTGGGCGGATCCAGGAAGGCCAGGTACCCCATCAGCACCATGTCCCGTTCATCCTTGGACCCGAAAGCCCCTACCGGGGAAGGATTGATTTTCCGGGCCAGGGCGATCACCCTCATCCCCTCTTCATTCAGCTGGTCCGCTACCTGGCGGATTTTCCTCCGCAGAGCATCGGTCAGTTCCACCGTCCCTTCCGGCTGTTCCACCTGGCTGCAGATGGCCAGCATTTCTTCCACCGCCCCTTTGGTGATCATCTGGGTCCGGTTTTTGGGATCGATGACCACCACAGACAGTCTCCGCCGGGCAAAATCAAAAGGCACCTCGTCCACTTTCCGGTAGTTCTCCGACAGATCCACCAGCTTGGGGTCTGCCTTTTCCTCTTCTTCCGTTTTTTCAATAATGGCCCGATCCATAAAATTCTTGTACCCGGTCTGGAAATAGCTGTTCAGGTAAGCATACCGGAGCACCCGCTGACTGGACTGACCGTTGGGATCCAGATGGTATTCCAGAGCCACCTTGTCCTGGGTCAGGGTACCGGTCTTGTCCGTACACAGCACGTCCATGGCCCCAAAGCTCTGGATGGAGTTCAGGCTCTTCACCACCGTCTTTTTTTCCGACATGGAAACGGCCCCTTTGGCCAGGCAGGTGGTAACGATCATGGGGAGCATTTCCGGCGTCAGCCCCACCGCCACAGAAATGGCGAACAGGAAGGCGGACACCCAGTCCCCTTTGGTAAATCCGTTGATGAAAAATACCAGGGGCACCATGGCCATCATGAACCGGATCAGTACCCAGGATACCGAGTTCACCCCTTTGGTGAAGTTGGTTTCCGGAGCCTCCTGGGCCATGGAGCTGGCCATGCTGCCGAACAGGGTGTGGTCCCCGATGCCCAGCACCAGACCGGTGGCGGAACCGGAAATCACGTTGGTGCCCATAAAAGCCAGGTTGGACAGTTCCGTCACCGCTTTGTCCCCGCTGGCATCCACTTTATAAGGGACCTTCTCCTGAGGGGCGCTTTCCCCGGTCAGGGAAGCCTGGCTCACAAACAGGTCCTTGGCATCCAGGATCCGCAGATCCGCCGGTACCATATCACCAGTGGACAGCCACACCAGGTCCCCCACCGTCACGTCCTGGAGGGGGATTTCCTTCTTTTTGCCCCCGTCCCGGATCACCGTGCAGGTGGTGGTGATCAGTTCCAAAAGTTTCGCTGCCGCATCCCCGCTGCGGGTTTCCTGGACGAACCGGAGTACGCCGGAGATCAGCAGCAAAGTCAGGATGATGCATACCGTCACCGGGTTGAAATCATCCATGTTCCCGGAGCGCAGGGGCAGGATGATGTCCGTTACCGTGGACACCCCCGCCAGCACAAACAGGATCACCGTAAAGGGATTCACAAAAGCTTCCACCAGACGGGCGGCCACGCTCTTCTTCTTTTCCCGGGTCACCTTGTTGGCTCCGTATCTGTCCCGGGAAGCCTCTGCCTGTTCTTCCGTCAGGCCGGAAGCCCCGGTACCGTACCGGGCCATCACATCGTTGGTTTCCAGGGCAGCTGCCTCCAGGAGCTTTGCCTGGGCTTCATGGGCCGCCAGCTGGAATTTTTTGTCCATATTTTCTTTTTTCATGTTCTTCCTCCTAAAGAAATCCGGGGACCGTTTCCCCTCTTTAAGAGGCCGTCAGCTCAGAAACGCGCAGCAAAACCGGACCGGCACTGCCAGTCTGTGAAAATTCCGCTGCCCAAACCATGAGGATGACTGCCTCCACCAGCACCGTCCATGCTTTGCCACCACCTTTCCAGGACTCAGATTCACATAACAGAAAAGCCGTCCGGGGGAAACCCGAACGGCACAAATGCAAAACACACTTCAGTGGAAACAGCTGCCAGCCATTTTCACTGCCACCGTACGAGCTTTAACTCTACAGGGCGGTGAAACTGCATTATGCGGCGCCTTCTTGTTTGACGCAGCCTGTTCAGACCTACGCGGGATGTCTCCATCCTGTTGCGGCAGCAGTCCATATCCCTGTAGGAGCCTTGCCTACCGGAACTATTCTGTTGATACCTCCACTATAGCAAGTGAAGAAGATTTTGTCAAGGAAAAAGGGGCTGTTGCATAGGCAACAGCCCCGTCAACGGTCAGCTGACAATCCTTATCTTTTCTCTTTCGGCAGTACGATCTGCTTCGGTCCGGTTTCTGCGCTTTCCGGCACCAGCACATCGTTGAAGCTGATGCTCCGGGTGTGGATGGTGTGACTCCACACGTGTTCGTGCCGGTGCAGGAAGCCCAAAATGGTAATGGGCACCCAGCTGTAGAGCAGCAGCGGATAGAACAGGGTGTAGAACCAGGATTTGGGGGCCGCGTTGATCTTGAACAGGATAATGGCCGGGATCACATACTGGGCCACCCCGATCACCTGCCACACATGGTAAGGCAGCAGGGCATAAAGCACATTGGTGTAAAAAGGCACAAAGTTGTAGATGGTGCTGCAGAGCACGAAGAAGGTGGAGATCAGCATGAAATAGGGCTGGAACACATCGATGACCCCATCCAGGATCACAATGTCCCGCTTCCGGAGCCCTTCCTTCAGCAGCTTCCCCATGTACCGGCCTGCCACATCGAACTGGCCCTGGGCCCACCGCTTCCGCTGGTTCCAGGAAGCCTTGAAGGTCTGAGGCTTTTCGTCGTAGATGATGGCATCCTGGCACCAGGTGGTGGGGATTCCTTCCAGCAGGCACTTCATGGTGAATTCCATGTCTTCCGTCAGGCAGGTGGCTTTCCACCCGTACTTTTTCAGCACTTCCGTGGCGATCACCATGCCGGTGCCCCCGAACACGCTGGAAAGCCCGATGGTATACTTGGCCAGGTGCCATACATGGTTCACGATCCAGAAGTTGATGGCGAAGGTGCCGCTGACCCAGCTGTCGTTGGGGTTCTTCACGTCCAGATACCCCTGAATCAGCCGTTCCCCTTTGCAGAACCGGTTGTTCATTTCCTTCAGGAAGTCCGGGTGCACCAGGTTGTCCGCGTCGAAAATGGCCACCGCATCATACTGTCTGTCCAGGGCAAACAGCTGCCGGAACATCCATTCCAGGGCGAACCCCTTCCCCACTTCCTCCTGATTGAACCGTTCGTACACAATGGCCCCGGCTTTCCGGGCCACATCCGCCGTATGGTCCTTGCAGTTGTCGGCGATGACGAAAATGTCATACAGTTCGTCGGGATACCGGAGCATATGGAGGTTCTCCACCAGCTCCCCGATGACTTTTTCTTCGTTGTGGGCAGCCACGATCACGGCAAAGGTGGTCTTGGGCGTCAGGATCTTCTTTTCTTTTTTCCGGGGCAGAATGCCAAAAAGGGAAATCACAAAATAATAGATGGTGAAAAAGACAATCAGCACTTGGAGGGGAACCATGATGATGTCAAAATACGTGCTCATAAAACCTCTTGTTTCCTCCTCTTACTTAAAGACGGCCTGTTTCCCCGTCACTTTCACATACACAGCATTGAGCACCCCGCACAGGGTATAGGTGAACATGATCACAAAAGGCCAGGCCTTCAGATCGCTGTACAATACCAGAGCCCCCAGGATGAAAGAAATGATCACCGGCACCCGGAACAGGGGATTCCCATGGCCCTTGAAATCCGGATACTTTACATCACTGTACATCAGGCAGGCTACAGCCACCGTCAGGATGGAGGTGAGCACCGGGCCGATCTGCATGCCTCCCAGCACGAAGGTGACGATGACGCAGGCTCCCGCCGGCGCCGGCATCCCCTGGAAGTATCCGTGGATATCGCTGACATTCACGTTGAACCGGGCCAGCCGCATGGCCGCCCCGAAGGCAAAAAGACCGGAGATGATCATCCCTGCCACCCCCAGTTCATGGAGGGAATAGGTATAGATCAGCACGGAAGGTGCCATACCGAAGGAACACACGTCACAGAGAGAATCCATCTCCACCCCGAAAGGTCCGCTGACCCCCAGAGCCCGGGCGGCACGGCCGTCACAGGAATCGGCCAGGATGGCCAGGATAATGAAGATGGCTGCCAGGGAAAAATCCTTTTCCATGGACAGATAAATGGAAATCAGTCCCAGCATCTGGCTCAGTCCGCTGATGCTGTTGGGGACCATGCGTTTGTAGTTCATTCTGCTTTCTGCCTCCCGATGATACTGATACCGCCCTGCACCTTGTCCCCTTTCCGGACCAGGATCTCCACAGAACGGGGAACCACCAGTTCCGTACAGGAACCGAACTTGATCATGCCGTAGCAGTCACCCTGTTTCAGCCGGCTGCCCAGGCTGGTCCAGGAAACGATCCGCCGGGCCAGGATCCCGGCAATCTGGATCACCAGGATCCGGTTGGTGCCGTTGTCCAGGCCGATGGCCATCCGTTCGTTCACAATGGGTGCCGAATCCTTGAAAGCCGGTTCGTACCCCCCACAGGTGTAGCGCATGTACTTCACCAGCCCCGTCATGGGAGCCCGGTTGGTATGCACATTGAACACGGACAGGAAAATGGTCACTTTCTTGGCCGGTTCGTTGAGATATTCTTTATCGAAAAACTCCTCTACCCCCATTACCGTACCGTCCGCCGGAGAATACAGGATATCAGGATCCTGCTTCACATCCAGCACCCGGTTCCGGAAGAAGTAGCCAAAATAAATCATCAGGACCGCCGGGGGTACTGCAAAAACCGGACCGGCCACGTAACCGGCCAGGATGGTCACGGCCAGCATGGTCCCGATAAAGGGATAGCCTTCCTTTACTATATGGTATTTGTATTTGGTCACATCTTCACCTCCACCCATCATTTTATTATACCTTATCTCAGTTTCTTTGTCCAAATCTGTACGGCAAAAAACGGTGGAGTCCAGGCCCTGTTATTTCCGGCCGTGTTTGGCTTCCAGTACCTTCACCACGAATTTCGGCAGGGCCATCATCCGTCCCAGGCGGCTGGGCTGCTTGTACAGCCGGAACAGCCATTCCAGGGAAGCTTCCTGCATCCATTTGGGCGCCCGTTCCATTTTTCCGGCCAGCACGTCGAAGCTGCCTCCCAGGCCCACCCGCAGGGCAGGCTTCAGGGCATCCCGGTGTTCTTCCAGCCAGAATTCCTGCTTGGGAGCCCCCAGGGCCGCGAAGAGTACCTGGGCTCCGCTTGCGTTGATCCGCCTGATGATATCCGGTTCATCGGCTTTGGTGAAGTAGCCGTTCCGAGTGCCCACGATCTGCACCCCCGGGGCGATTTCCGCCGCCTTGGCAGCCGCTGCTTCCGCGATCCCCGGAGCCGCCCCGAACAGGAAGAATTTCGTGCCTCTTCGGGCCCCGTCCTTCAAAAGCTCCAGGAACAGGTCGAAACCGGCCACCCGTTCCGGCACCTGGTTCCCCAAGGTCCGTCCGGCCCACACGGTGCCGGCCCCGTCCGCCAGGATCAGGTCCGTTTTGTCCAGCAGGGCCTTGTAGGCCGGCATCTGCTGGGCCATCATGATGATTTCCGCATTGGCGGTGACCACCTGGGTGGGCAGATCCCGGTCCACCCGTTCCATAAGCCACGCCACTGCTTCCGCCATGGAAAAAGGAGTCACCGGCACTCCCAGGATATCCACAGCAGGTTTCTTGTTGTCCATAAGTCCACCTCACTATATCCGCCCTTTTCAAGGGCGGGGGACCAGCCGTTACTTTCACTCTTCTATATCCGCCCTTTTCAAGGGCGGGGGACCAGCTGTTACTTTCACTTTTCTATATCCGCCCTTTTCAAGGGCGGGGGACCAGCCGTTACTTTCACTCTTCTATATCCGCCCTTTTCAAGGGCGGGGGACCAGCCCCCAGGCTGGTGGTGGGTTAGCAGCCCCCGGCTGCGTTTCCCTTCACGGGAACCTGCTTCAGGCAGGTTCCTTCCTTTTCTCCTTAAATCGCCCGTGCCTCGCTGGGGACCTGGGTGAAGTTGATCCCCGGATTCCGTTCCAGGATCCAGTTCAGGTTCCATTCATTGGATACCAGCACCACCGGCCGTCCCAGCTTGTCGTACACCAGCATCCCGTTGTCCAGGCCCTTGATGTTCCGGATCAGTTCCGGATCATCCGCATAGACCCACCGGGCCACGGAATAAGGCAGCTGTTCCAGCAGCAGCTTGGCATTGTATTCGTTCAGCAGCCGGTATTCCAGTACTTCCAGCTGCAGCACGCCCACCACGCCGACCACGAAGCTTTCCATCCCGATGTCCTTCTGCTTGAACACCTGGATGGCCCCTTCCTGGGCCAGCTGGACAATGCCCTTTTCAAACTGCTTCCGTTTCATGGAATCCTTGGGCTGGACCTTGGCGAAGATTTCCGGCGGGAAAATGGGGAAATCCTCGAACTGCACCGGGTGCTTCTCATTGCACAGGGTATCTCCGATGGTGAAGATTCCCGGGTCGAACACCCCGATGATATCCCCCGGGTAGGCCTTTTCCACAGTGGTCCGTTCCTGGGCCATGAACTGCTGGGGCTGGGCCAGTTTCACCGGTTTCTGTCCCTGGACATGCCATACGGTCATGCCCTTTTCGAACACCCCGGAGCAGATCCGCATAAAGGAAATCCGGTCCCGGTGGGCCGGGTTCATGTTGGCCTGGATCTTGAAGATGAAAGCGGTGAAGTCCTCGTCGGTGGGATTCACCACGCCCCCGTCCTTCAGTTTCCGGGGCTGGGGTTCCGGAGACAGTTCCAGGAATTTTTCCAGGAAGCTCCGTACCCCGAAGTTGGTCATGGCGGACCCGAAGAACATGGGAGTCAGTTCCCCGGCATCCACTTTGGCCAGATCGAATTCATCCCCGGCCATATCCAGCAGTTCGATATCATCCATCAGATTCTGGAGATTGGCTTCCCCGATGGCTTCCTTGATGGCAGGATCATCCAGGCTGCCGGTGGTGCTCTTCAGGATCTTGGACCCGTGGCTGCTGTCGTTGTCGAACAGTTCCACCTGCTTCTTCAGCCGGTCGTATACCCCGATGTAATGGCCGTCGGTGCCGATGGGCCAGTTGATGGGATAGGCGTTGATGTGGAGCACCTTTTCGATTTCGTCCATCAGGTCCATGGGGGCCCGGCCGTACCGGTCCAGTTTGTTCACAAAGGTGAAGATGGGCAGCTTCCGCCGGTGGCACACCCAGAACAGCTTCTTGGTCTGGGGTTCCACCCCTTTGGCCGCGTCGATGAGCATCACCGCGCTGTCGGCGGCGATCAGGGTCCGGTAGGTATCTTCCGAAAAGTCCTGGTGCCCGGGGGTATCCAGGATATTCACCCGGTACCCGTCATAATCGAACTGGAGTACCGAAGAGGTTACGGAAATCCCTCTCTGCTTTTCGATTTCCATCCAGTCGGACACCGCATGCTTGTTGGCCTTCCGGGATTTGACGGAACCGGCCAGATGGATGGCCCCTCCGTACAGCAGCAGTTTTTCCGTCAGTGTGGTCTTCCCGGCATCCGGGTGAGAAATAATGGCAAAGGTTCTTCGTTTGGCAATCTTCTCCTGCAGCTCAGACATGCAAGGTATTCCTCCAATCCTCAATTACAGATGGTCCAGATTCTTCCGTTGTACATTATACCATGGGCAGCCGGGACCGGTCACGGACCGTCCCGGTTCTTTTGCATATGAAAAAACGCCACAAAGCTGACCTTTGTGGCGTTCCGTTCAATTAAATGGTCGGAGCGGCGAGATTCGAACTCACGACCTCTTCCACCCCAAGGAAGCGCGCTACCAAACTGCGCTACGCCCCGAACACAAGAATGATTATACGGCATAGAAGGGAAATCGTCAAGCACTTTTTGCAACTTTTTTTATATTTTTTCTGATTCCCGTTTTTTGAGAAAAATACTGAATTTTTTGAGACAGCCGGACGGTTCTCCTGTATAATAGGAAACAGCCAGTCAATCAACCTAAACAACCTTAAAGGAGTCATCACCTTGCAGAATACAGAAACCCGGGGCCGTCTCCTGGCCCTGTTCACCGTCATCATCTGGGGCACCACTTTCGTATCCACCAAAGTCCTGCTTACCGGCTTCACTCCCCTGGAGATTTTGTTCTTCCGGTTTGTGCTGGGGCTGGTGTTCCTTTTTGTGCTGTGTCCCCACAAGCTGCCCAAACGGACCTTCGACCAGGAAAAGACCCTGGCCGCCGCCGGGCTCTGCGGCATCTGCCTCTATTATTTGCTGGAAAACATCGCCCTTACCTATACCATGGCCTCCAATGTGGGGGTGATCATCTGCGTGGCCCCTTTTTTCACCGCCCTGGTGAACCACCTGTTCATGAAGCAGCGGGAGCCCATCCGCCGGAACTTCTTCATCGGATTCCTGGTGTCCATGGCCGGGATCTGCCTGATCAGTTTCAACGGCACCAGCCTCCATTTCAGCCCGGTGGGAGATCTCCAGTCGGTTTTGGCAGCAGTGGTCTGGTCCTTTTACTCCAATCTGGTGAAAAAAATCAGCAGCTGGGGATGGAACACCATCCTGACCACCCGGCGGGTGTTCGCCTACGGGATCCTGTTCATGATCCCCGCCCTGGGGGTCCTTCCCTTCCGGCTGGACCTGGAACGCCTTTGCAATCCGGTGTGGCTGGGGAACCTGCTGTTTCTGGGATTGGGAGCCTCCGCCATCTGCTTCGTTACCTGGAACGGAGCAGTGAAGCTTTTGGGAGCCGTAAAGACCAGCGTATTCATCTACCTGGCCCCGGTAGTCACCGTAATCCTCTCCGCTCTGATTCTCCACGAAACCATCACCCCTCTGGCAGTGGCAGGGACCCTGCTGACCCTGAGCGGGCTGGTTTTTTCCAGTAAAAGATAGGGGCTGCCGAAGCAGCCCCTGTCAGCAGTCAGCGGTCAACGGTCAGCCACCGAAAGAAAAAATTGCAGGCAATTTTTTTGAAGGAAAACGCCGCTGCCGCGGCTAACCCACCACCCATGCTGCGCATGGATACCCCCGCCCTTGTAAAGGGCGGATAGTGATACCGGGCACAGCCCGGGTATCACAAGGCAATAGGACACCAACCCGTCTCTCTATATCCGCCCTTTTCAAGGGCGGGGGACCAGCCGCCAGGCTGGTGGTGGGTTAGCAGCCAAAGGCTGCGTCTCTTGTCAAAGAAACCCGCCAACCGCGGGTTTCTTCCTTCGGCCATTGACAATTGACCATTGACCGCTGACAAAAAATGAGGCCACTGTACAGAACGTACAGTGGCCTCATTTTTTCTTACCTGATAAAATTCGTCATCACTTTTGCCGGTTTGGCCGGTTCTTCCACTCCTGCTTTTTTCCCTGCTTCCAGGCACTTCAGCAGCCAGGCCATGTTCTTGCCCAGGGTTTCCATGATCTGGACCCCTTCTTTGTCCTGAAGCACTTCTTCCGGCGTGTTCCCGTGGACCATGTTCCAGTAGTTGGAAGACACCACCGGCATTTCGTTGTACATCAGGTACTTGTTCAGCACATCCAGGGTGGTGCTGGTGCCGGCTCTCCGGGCAGAGGCAATGGCCGCAGCCGGTTTGTGCCGCAGGTCAGCTCCGGCCACCCCGGCAAACCGGTCCAGGAACACCTGGATTTCCCCGGTGGGAGAAGCATAGTACACAGGGGACCCTACTACCAGGCCGTCCGCTTCCTTCATTTTGGCGGCACATTCCTTCACCAGTTCATCCATTTTCCCGTTCACCGTATTCAGGCCGATGTACACGATTTCCGTATGGATCCCGGCCTTTTCCAGTTCCTTGGCAACAAGGGAAAGAGCGGTATAGGTGCAGCCCTTTTCCCGACGGCTGCCATTAAAGAGCAAAACTTTCATTTCATACGTCTCCTTTGAAATGTAATATTTTATGATACATTCGTATTATACCACGACCGGTCAACATCCCGGGGTGAGACATCAGACCCGGCCCTACTGCTTCCTTACCACACAGCTGAGGGCGATGAGCCCGGCTCCCAGGAAAAATTCCTGCTGCACCAGGGCGATGCAGCCGAACCCCAGGATCACATTGGCAATGACTCTCCTGTCCATGGCCGCCTCACAGGCGCCGCACTGCCGCCGCTGCCAGAAGGCACCGTTCATACAGGGATTCCACCTGGGCATATTCCTGATCTGTATGGGACCCGGCGCCCCGCACCCCCATGCCGCACAGGGTGGGGATGCCGGCTCCCACGGTGATTCCCGCATCGGACAGGCCGCCCACCTGGATGCCCCGGGGTTTCCCCAGGCCCAGGGCCTCTCCGGTCTTTGCCACATGGTCGTACAGCTTCAGGACCCCGTCAGTGGTCTCCATGCAGGCCATTACCCGGCTGGTGTCCAGTTCCGCGCTGGTCCCTTCCACGGTACATTCCTCCGTCACCTGCCGGAGCAGGGCAAAGATTTCGTCCCCGATGGCCTGGTTCCGGTACCGGATGCCGATGCGGATTTTGCAGTAGTCCGGGATGGTGTTTTCCCCGATGCCTCCTTCCACAGCTCCGCAGTTGATCAGTTTCCCCCGGGGAATGTCATTGGCAGCCTCCAGTTTCACAATCTTGTGAGCCGCTTCCAGCACAGCCGACCGTCCCTTTTCCGGGGCACTGCCTGAATGAGCCGCCACCCCGTGGACCGTAATGGATACAGGCCCGCCCCCGTACCGGCCGATCACCAGGCTGTCCTCCACCGGCCCCGGTTCAAAATTCAGGGCAGCCGCCGCCCCTGCCGCTTCCCGGGCAATCAGGGTCTTGGCATTGGAGAACATGTGAAGGGTCTCCTCGTCCGGGATCCCCAGGAACCGGATGGGTCTTTTGTTCCAGCCAATGGACTGGAGAGCCTTCAGGGCATAAAGGCCGATCACCAGCCCCGCCTTCATATCCAGCACCCCGGGTCCGTGGGCATTGCCCTCTTCATCCACCCGGAAGGGATTTTTTGCCGCTGCTCCGGCCGGGAACACCGTATCCATATGGCCCATGAACACCACCGGCGGTTCCGGGGAACCCGGATTCCAGTCCCCTACGATCAGGTCCCCGGCCTGTTCCACCTTCACCCGGCGCACAAAGGCCCCTGCCTGTTCCAGTTCCCCCTGGAGGATATCCCCCACCTGGTTCACCCCGTCCAGCTGTTTGGGGCCGCTTTCCGTGTTGACGAATTTCGCCCACAGGTTCAGCATCTCCAGCCGCTTTCCCTCAATATATTCCTTCAATTGCAGATCCAGTCCATCCATATCCCTACACTCCTTCTACAGAATATTCACCACAAAGCCTGCCAGCACCACGGAAGTGATGGTCACCGTCACGAATCCGGCCACCAGCATCTTGGGCAGCAGGAAGTTCAGGAGAGCCTTCCGCTGTTCTTCCGTTTCCCCCATGGCCGTGGACACTTCCTGGGAAATCAGCATAGTGGTGGGGAACCCGAAGGTGCAGGTGATTCCCAGGGACACCGCCAGAGTAAAGGGCATCCGGAACAGACGGCTGCACAGAGCCGCCGCCACACACAGACCGGCCACCCCCAGCACCGCCGACCACAAAAGAGGAGGCAGTACCGACAGCACCTGCTGGGGCGTGGTGGCCCCCAGGTTGGAAAAGATCACGATGGTCACAAAAAAGATGATCAGGCCGCTGGACTGGGTCTTGCCCAGGATTCCCTTATCCAGGAACCCCAGGGCAAAGAACACCGTTCCCAGGATCAGGCACATGACCAGATAATGGACATGGCCCCCGGTGAGCTTCGCTGCATAGAAGGACAGGGTGGCCACCAGACCCAGTTTGGCCAGGTACACCGAAGGCTTGTCCAGCACCGAAGGCAGGGCCAGAGGCTTCTTTTGGGCCGCCTGGGCTGCTGCTTCCGCCTCCTCACAGTGCCGGCGGACGAAAGCCTCATCTTCCCGCAGCTGCCGGGCCAGGCGCCGGAGGGCCACTGAAGCAATGGGGATCCCGAAGAACTTTTGGGTCACCAGGAGCACCAGACAGAAGGTCCCCACATAGGCCAACCCCTTCTCCTTGGCCGCTGCCAGCATAATCAGGGTGGCCGCATTGCCTCCGGCAAAAATGGGAGAACCGGCAATGGCAATCTTGGGATCCATCACAAACCCGCCCAAAAGGATAATGGCCGCTACTGCAAACACCACACAGAGCACGGAAGTGACCACCACCTTCCATTCCTGCTTCAGTTCCGCAAAGTCGATGGTGGTCCCCATGGAGACGATCAGCATCCCCACCACCCCCATACCGATGCCAGAAACCTGGGCATCCTTGATGATGGTCTGGGGCAGGATCCCCGACCAGAACCCTGCCAGCAGGATCACCGAAATCCCCAGCACCGTGGAAAGGATCGCCCGGGTTTTCATGGCGATCAGTTCACTGACCGCATAAATGCAAAAAAGCACCGTCAAAGAAACAATACTGCCCATAATCCCCCTCATTTCTCATACCATAAATAAAACTTTATTCCGATAAATTGTAAGCATGAGGGTATTATAACGCATTTTTGTACTTTGGAAAAGGCCGCCGAAAAATCCGGCGGTCTTTTGGTGCATCGTTGGTCGTTCGTCGTGAATCGTTTCGGATGCCAGATGCTCACGCATCTGCCTTTGAACATGAAACCCGGCGGGTTCCCTCCTTCCGCTAGGGACTAGGGACTAGTGACTGTCAGCTCATGACCATCTGCGTGAGACGGAAAAACGGCCCTGCCGTTTTTCCCCTTCCTCTGCTCCCTTTTCCCGCCCTCCAAATTCATTCCCTGCAGATTCTTGCCGTTAATACCCCGATTTTTCCACTCGGGAAGGAACTTTCTGTTGGATGTCGAAGGGTATTCCTATACCAACTTTATAAGGAGGCAGATTAATGGAAAGGATCAAAACCTTTGACGAACTCACCATCCGTGACAACTTTCTCTTCCAGCATGTGATGCGAAATGAACAGCTTTGTACCCACCTCATCGAAAAGATTGTGGGGATCAAAGTCCGCTCCCTGCATTACCAGGCCTTCGAAAAGACCGTCAACCTCCGGCTGGACGGCAAAAGCATCCGTCTTGATGTATATGTGGAAGACGAAGAAGGCCGCGTGTACGACATCGAGATGCAGTGCACCAACTCCCCCAGAAATGACCTGGCCAAACGCAGCCGTTTCTACCAGAGTCTGATTGATGGGGAACTGCTGGATAAAGGCAAACCCTATGAAGAACTGAACCCGTCCTACGTAATCTTTATCTGCACGTTCGACCCGTTCCATCGAAATCTGCCAATTTACACATTTACCCATTGCTGTCAGGAAGATAACAGGGTAAAATTAAAAGATAAGGAAACCAGGATGTTCCTGAACAGTAAAGGCAGCGAAAATGCGGCTGATCCTGAGATTGCCGCTTTTCTCCGGTACGTGGATGGAAAAGCGGCAAAAGGGAAATTCGTGGAAAGCCTGGATCAGGAAGTCCATCTGGTAAAGAGTATGGATAAAGTGAGGCGAGAATATATGATTTTAAGTGATGAAATCAGAAGACGCCAGAAAGAAGCAGCTGAAGAAGGCATGCGGCAAGGTATGCAGCAAGGCATACAGAAAGGCCGTCAGGAAGGCCGTCAGGAAGAACGGGAATCCAACATTGTTGCCATGCTGAAAGAAAAGATCCCCATGGAGACCATTTCCCGGATCACCCATTACTCTCTGGACCAGATCCAGAAGTTGGGAAAGTTGCATGGAATTCTTTAGGTTGGAAAACGCCCAGGGCGTTTTCCTCCCGAATGAAAAGGCCGCCGGAAAATCCGGCGGCCTTTTGGTGTATCGTTGGTCGTTCATCGTGAGTCGTTTCGGATGCCAGATGCTCACGCATCTGCCTTTGAACATGAAAAACCGGCGGGTTCCCTCCGGCCGCTAGGGACTAGTGTCTGTCAGCTCATGACCATCTGCCCCCGGCAGATGGTCTCCGACCGCTTTTCCCCTCCATTCATGCTATAATATCCCTATCACCAAAGGGAGGCTGGCTATGGACGGATTAAAAGATGGACTCTACGAAAAAGTTATTTCTCAAAAGTTAGACCAAAAGCTGAAGGAAGCGTTAGACCGGAAGGAAGTCTGGGCTACGGTTTCGGACAAGGTGGATCCTCAGGAAGCGGTGGGGTATCTTTCGGACTACATCCGAAAGTTGGTACACCTTTGCCTGAAGGATCTGGCGGACCAGAATGGAGATGCTCTGCTCCAGCAGGAGCTTTCTCTCACCAATGGGTTGGTCCATTATCTGACAGAAAAATCTCCGGAACTGGCTGCTGGAAACCAGGTAGATCGGGAGGATTTTCTCTTGCTGGAATTGCAGCACCGGTTGAACCAGGTCCAGGAAGTCCATCGTCCTCGTCCGGCTACTTCTCTTTCCCGCTCTTTTCTTTTTACCAACAGCCAGAAGGACGTTTCCATGGTTTCGGAACTCCGCCGGGAAATTGCCTCCAGCGACCGGATTGATTTTCTGGTTTCCTTCATTAAATTTTCTGGTCTGACCCTGATTCTCCCCTATTTGCGGACTTTTACTGCAGCCGGTGGCCATTTGAGGATCCTGACTACTACCTATATGGGTGCTACAGACCCCAAAGCCATCGAGATCCTTTCCCAGCTTCCCAATACGGAAGTGCGGATTTCGTATAATGTGAAGGAAACCCGGCTCCATGCCAAAGCGTATCTTTTTCAGCGGAACAGTGGCTATTCCACTGCCTATGTGGGTTCTTCCAACCTGTCCCATGCGGCCATTGCCGATGGTTTGGAATGGAATATGAAAGTAACCCAGCAGGATATGCCGGAAATCATGGCCAAGATGAATGCCACTTTTGAAACCTACTGGCATTCTAAGGATTTTCAGCCCTATACAGAAGATGACCTGCCTCAACTGAAGGAAGCCATCCATCAACAACGGTATCAGGGCACGGAAAAAGGAAAGGAGATTACCTACTCCTTTACCATTCGGCCTTATCCCTATCAGCAGGTGATCCTGGACGCCCTGGAAGTGGAGCGGCGGGAGCGGCACCGGTACCATAATTTGATTGTAGCAGCCACCGGGACGGGAAAAACGGCCATTTCGGCTTTTGATTACCGGCGGTTCAAAGAAAGTCGTCCAGAAGGAGCCCGACTGCTGTTCATTGCCCACCGGAAAGAAATTTTGGAACAGAGCCAGTCTTGTTTCCGTCAGGTTTTAAAGGACCCGAACTTTGGAGAACTGGCAGTGGCTGGTAATCGTCCGGCCCAAATGGATCATGTGTTCATGTCCATCCAAACCTGCAACAGTCTAGCCCTGTGGGACCATATGGCCCGGGATTATTACGATATGATCATCGTGGATGAGTTCCACCATTCGGCGGCCCAATCTTACCAGAAACTGCTGAACTATTTCCAGCCTCAGATCCTGCTGGGACTTACGGCTACTCCGGAGCGGATGGATGGAAAAGATATTCTCCACTGGTTTGACGACCATATTGCTGCGGAAATCCGTTTGCCGGCAGCCATTGAGCGGCGGTTGCTGTGTCCCTTCCACTATTTCGGGGTATCGGACACAGTGGACCTGACCCATGTAAAATGGACCAACGGCCATTACGATATTGGAGCCCTAACCAACTTGTACGTAATGGAATCCCATACGGCCAATAAGCGGGCCCAGGCCATTCTGGACGCGGTGGATCGGTATACGGCAGATTGGCAGGGAATCCATGGGGTGGGGTTCTGCGTCTCCCAAGCTCATGCTCACTTTATGGCGGACTATTTCAACCAACAGGGGATTCCTGCCCTGGCCCTGGATGCCCAATCATCCGATGAGGAACGGCAAAGCGCCAGTCAAAAGCTGGCCAGCGGAGCCCTTACCTTTATTTTCGTAGTAGACCTGTTCAACGAAGGGGTGGATATTCCCTGCATCAACACCATCCTGTTTCTGCGCCCTACCAACAGTATGACAGTATTTCTCCAACAGCTGGGCCGTGGGCTCCGTCTGGACCAGGGGAAGGATTGCCTCACCGTACTGGACTTTGTGGCCCAGGCCAACAGAAAATATGATTTTGCCAGCCGGTTCCAGGCTCTGGTGGGCCGGGACAATGTGTCCATTCCCCGGGAAGTGAAAGATGGGTTCCCTCATGTGCCCAAAGGCTGTTCCATCCAGCTGGAAGAAATCGCCCAGAAACGGGTGCTGGATAATATCCGGTCCCGACTCCGGGGAGATGCTTTTTACCAGGAATGTATCCGGGATCTGTACGATGCCGCGGGAGGAACAGTCCCTACATTGGCTCAGTTCTTAAAGGCCGCCAATGTAAAACCGGAAGTCTTTTATAACGGTCGACGGACCTATGCCCGGTTGTGTGCCCAGGCCCAGGTGATTCCGGATTTTCCGGAATCCCCGGAAGAAAAAGTCCTAGAACGGGCTTTGCCCCGGCTGTTAGGCATGGATTCTCCCTTGTGGATCACTTTTTTGAAGAATGCCTTCCAGCAGAAGGAAGTACCGAAATCCCTGACGGCCCTTCAGCAACAGTATCTGCGGATGTGGCAATTCACCTTATGGGGGAAAGATTGGCGGGAGGCCGGATTGAGGGACCCCTGGGAGGCCATCCACCTTTGGCAACGGACCCCGGAACTAAGTCAGGAAATCCAGGCTGTCCTGTATCTCCAGTTTGACCGTTTTACCATCCTTCCCCAAAAAGCGACTCTCCCCTACCCCTGTGCCCTGGAAGTCTATTGCAACTACTCCCGAGACCAGATTTTCGCCGCTCTGGGATTGGCCAAGCCCAATAGCGTCCGGGAAGGGGTAAAATACCTGCACCCAGAAAACAGTAGCCTGGTGAACCAGGATACGGATGTATTCCTGGTGACCTTGAATAAGTCGGACAAGGAATTTTCCGAATCCACCCGGTACGAAGATTACTCCATCAACGACCGGCTGTTCCATTGGCAAAGCCAGAACGCCACCACCCCGGAATCCCCCACAGGGCAGCGGTACATCCATCAGCGGGAAAAGGGAAATATTGTCCTTCTGTTTGTCCGGGACCAAAAGAAAGATTCCCAGGGCAACTCCCAGAACTACACCTTCCTGGGCACCGCTCAACTATCCAGCTGGAGCGGCAGCCAGCCCATCACCATCATCTACCACCTGGACAACCCCATTCCCGCCAAGTATATTACCACCACTGATAGTAGCGGGGTGCTGTGAAAAAAGGCCGCCGGAAAATCCGGCGGCCTTTTGGTTCATCGTTGGTCGTTCGTCGTGAGTCGTT
>ERZ791883.815-NODE-815-length-32340-cov-8.422085_pt1 | contig 32340 bp, 37 predicted proteins | sample MGYA00510160_ERZ791883 | MGnify/ENA primary metagenome ERZ791883 (study PRJEB30046, sample SAMN00792072) | human gut metagenome | study: EMG produced TPA metagenomics assembly of the A metagenome-wide association study of gut microbiota in type 2... | reverse complement strand
AAAAATAAACTTGCGGCTGGCTTAATCCAGCCGCAAGTAACAGTATACTGATTTCTGGAAGAGATGTCAAGAGTTTCCGCCGAGATTGTGTAAAAAATTTTTCACTTTTCCTTAATCGTTGCTGACTTCATCAGCAGGCAGCAGCAGCAGTGAACGTTCGGAATTCAGCGTCACGTTTTGCGCCGTCGCACCCATTACCAGCCCTTTGACCAGACCGGCGCCTGTTTTAGTCATCGCGATCATCGAAACGTTTTCTTCCTCCGCCCAGCGGCAGATCTTCTTGGAAGCAGCCCCCTTATCGACCAGATAGGAAGCCTTGATACCAAAAAGCTTCATTTCCGCTACCAGTTCCTCCATGCGCGACTCGGCATTCAGCAGCTTGCTTTCCAGGTCGTCCTGATTACGGCTGCGTTCCACCACATGCACAAACACTACTTCCGCTACGTGCTCGCGCAGGCTGCGGATCAAATTGAGCGCCACCAAAGATTTTTTGGAAAAATCCGTCGGGATCATCAATTTGCGCAGCAGGTCGTCATCGGCCAGATCATCGCTGTCGCCGTCAGTTTTCGCGACAAACAGTGGCCGCTTTGAAGCTCTGGCCAGATCAAAGGTAGTACTGCCCAGCAAAGCGCTTCTGAAAAAGCCTTTCCCATGCGAAGCTACCAGTGTCAGATCCACTTCTTTATCGTCACCGACGCGGGTTATTTCCTCAAATACTTCACCCCAGGGCGTTTCGATGCTGACGGCTTCATAACCGTTGCGCACCAGCTCGTTGGCATAGCCCTGCAGCTTGCTGTAAACTTTTTTATAGCTGCTGCCGTAAGGATCTGCCTCCTCTTCTTCATCGAACACATAGGCTAAAATGATTTCCGTATTCGTGTCAGGACAGAGACTGTACAGACACGGAAGCAGGATTTCCGACTTAGGGGTAAGATCCATTGCTAACAAAACCCTTGTAAACATATCGTTCATTACTCCTCTTTATTCTTGAATAACCTGCCTTAAGCATAACAGAAGATTCTGCCGGCAGGCGTTTTCATCCTATTTAAATAGTTATATTTCGCCATTTATAAAAAAAATCCTGCCTGATTATTGTAACTTACCAATTAACAGGTTAAAATATATACATAAAATCAAATTTGTACAAAAGGGGTCACCGCGATGCTGAAGCAAAAAATAGATACCGCCGCACTCTTTGCCCAAAAAAAAGCAGAAGTTTCCAGCAGCACCCGTACACTGCTAACTCTTGACGGCCGGGAAAACGCTTATTCCACTGTCGAAGACCTTACCGAAGATCTTTTGACTATCCCGGAAGAAGGCGCTCTTTGGCTCGATCTGTCGTTATTTGGTTCACACGATCAGGTAATGACGATCGCTCGTTCCTTCAAACTAAGCCCCGCGACACAGAATATTTTAGAAAACAGAAAACAGCAGCCGCGGCTGTTCCGCGACGGCAACAACCGGATTCTGATCTGCCGTCACCTGCAGCTGAATGAAAGCGGCAACGCTGTTTTTTATAATAATGTTTGTTTTGCGGCCAGCGCCAACCGCCTGCTTTCCCTGCAGCATGGACGCTGTGACCGTTTAAAAAATGCACGCACTCTTGTCACTACCCTGCAAAAGCCTCATAACACTATCCCGCAGGCTTTGACTTTGATTTTGGGCAAGATCCTCGACGATAACTGTGAGGTCATCAACTTTCTGGAAGAACGGCTGCAGCTTTTAGCGTCAGCCTACAGCGAACAGGACGAACCGATCGATCCTAAAGAACTGCTGCGTCTGCGCCGCAGCCTGGTTACCGCCAAACAGGCAGTTTATCCGATGCGCCGCATCGTCAGCCGCGCCCTGCGTCAGGACCCGCCTCTGCTGATCGGCTGCGAGAACGCGCCCGAACTTTTAAAGATCAAACTGGAAGGAGCCGCGCTTACTTTATCAGTAGCCGACGAACTGCTTGCTTCGCTGGAACAGCTCTGCAGTAACGCTGCGATCGAACGCAGCGCCGATATCCAGGCTACCCTGACAACAGCAGCGGTAGTCTTCCTGCCCCTGATTTGTATCAGCAGTATCTTTGCCATGAACTTCCAATATATGCCGGAATTGAACTCTCAATGGGGCTATCCCCTGTGCCTGGGCGTCATGGCGCTCGTCGCTATCTTTACGCTCAGAAAATTACAACGCAAAAAATGGTATTGAAACAAGCTGATCAGCTTACCCCCGCCATACAAAAAAGCATCCGCAGAAAATGCGGATGCTTTTTATTTTTAAGCGTTGAAGACCTTGCCCGGATTGAGGATATTTTTGGGATCAAGCGCCCGCTTGATCTCCTTCATCATTTTCATTTCTACCGGTTCGGTATATTTTTCCATAGCTTCGACTTTTTTGGCGCCGATGCCGTGTTCACCGGAAAGACGCCCGCCCAGACTATAAACATACGGGTAAGCCTCGGCATGGAAGCGGCTGACTTCGTCCTCCCACTGCTCGTCGCTCATCTCGCCCTTCAAGATCTGGAAGTGCAGGTTGCCGTCGCCGGCATGGGCCAGCGTAAAGAGTTTGAAGCTGTAATTTTCGGCGACCTTCGTCAAATAACGGATACAGTTAGCGATCTGATCCACAGGTACGACCAGATCGTCGGAAGTGCTGACCAGACTCAATACGCGGGTCGATTCCAGACAGTTGCGGCGCAACTTCCACACGCGCTCGTCAGCTTCCAGCACATCGGTCGCGCCGCTGGCGCTGCAGATCTCGTCCAGCTGTTCCATCTTGCTTTCCAATTCGTCTTCGTTAAAGGTCTCCACCGTTACGATAACGTAATAGCCGTCCTCGTAATGGGGCAGCTTCAATTCGCAGTAATCGCTGGAGCTGCGGACAAAGCCGTTATCCATAAACTCGACGCTGGTCGGGTTCAGCCCCGCTTTGATCAGGTTCGGCACCAAACTGACGGCGGCGTCCAGATCGGTAAAGATCGCCAGCAGGTCAAGTTTATAAGGACACAGCGGCAGCAGCTTCAAGGTGGCTTTGGTAATGATGCCCAAAGTGCCCTCGCTGCCCATGATCAGCTGTTCCAGGCAGTAGCCCGTAGATTTTTTCTTTAAGCGCGCGCCTACGTTGACGATGTCGCCAGTAGGCGTAACGGCTTCGATAGCGTAGACCTGATCGCGGGTAGTGCCATAGCGTACGGCTTTATTGCCGCCCGCATTAGTGGCGATATTACCGCCGATCAGACAGCTGTCGGCACTGCAGGGATCGCCCGCATACAGAAAGCCTGCGGCGTTGGCCTTTTCCTGGATCTCGACCGTACGTGCGCCGGCTTCGACTACCATATACATACCTTCGGCGTTCAGCTCGATGATCTTATCCATGCGTTCCAGCATCAACACGATACCGCCGAAAACGGGGATCGCGCCGCAGGAAACACTGGTGCCCGCGCTGCGGGGAGTTACCGGCACATTATATTGATTGGCGATCTTCATGACCGCCGCAACTTCCTCGGTGCTGCCGGGCCAGACCACGACCTCGGGCAGATGATGATAACGGGGATCAGTTTCCTCGTCAGTCTTGTACTTATCAAGTGTTTCAGCGTCGGTCTTGACATACTCCGCACCCAATGCTGTTTGCAGAGCGGCTACCACTTCTGCGCTGACCGGTTCATATTTACTCATAACTTCCATTCCTTTCTACTGTCCTACAAAAATTTATCTTTGCCGCAGCGGCAGAATACCGCCGCAGGCCAATGACCTACAGATCAAAGATCTTGCCCGGGTTCAGGATCAGCTGCGGGTCCATCGCCGCCTTGATCGTGCGCATGATCGCCAGTTCCCCGGCCGGGGTATAAGTTTCCATTTCTTTGAGCTTCTTGGCGCCGATACCGTGCTCGCCAGCCAGACGCCCGCCGATGCTGTACGCATAGGTGTAGACCTCCTGGTGGAAAGCTTCTACCTGCTGCTCCCATTCTGCGTCGCTCAGCTCGCATTTGCATAAAACGATATGCAGGTTGCCGTCGCCGATATGGGCGTTGATCTTGACCGGGAAGGGGTATTTTTCGCCGATCTGCATAATGAACTTGATCGTCCCGGCGATCTCGTTGACAGGCACGACCACATCGTCCGTCAGGGAGACCAGACTGATCAGGCGCACAGATTCCTGACAGTTGCGGCGCATATCCCAGATACGTTCGTCAGCTTCCAGCACGTCGATAGCACCGGCTTCGCTGCACAATTCGTCCAGCTGCTCCATTTTCAGGTCCAGCTCGTCTTCACTGAAGGTCTCGACCGTGATGATAACATAAATGCCGTCCTCATAATGGGGCGCGCCCTTAAATTCCAGATAATCGGCCGTGCCGCGCACATAAGAATTGTCCATATATTCCACGCTGGTCGGATTGATGCCGGCCTGCATGATCTTCGGCACTACGTCCAAAGCCTTGACCGGGTCATCGAACACAGCCAGCAGATCAAAGCGGTACGGCGGGATCGGCTGCAATTTAAGCGTCGCTTTGGTAATGATGCCCAAAGTGCCCTCACTGCCCATGATCAGCTGTTCCAGACAGTAACCCGTCGAACATTTTTTCAAACGGGCGCCCAGCTCCACGATCTCGCCCGTCGGCGTTACCAGCTCCACTGCATACACCTGATCGCGAGTCACGCCGTAACGCACCGCCTTATTGCCGCCCGCATTGGTGGCAAGGTTACCGCCGATCAGACAGCTTTCAGCGCTGCAGGGGTCGCCCGCATACAGAAAACCTGCTTCGTTGGCATATTTTTGGATATCGACAGTGCGCACACCGGCCTCGACTTCCATATACATACCCTCGGCATTCAGCTCAAGGATCTTATTCAGACGTTCCATTAACAGGACAATACCACCGCAGACAGGGATAGCGCCGTCTGCCAGACTGGTGCCGCCTCCGCGGACAGTGACAGGCACATTATACTGGTTGGCCAGCTTGACGACAGCGGCGATCTCCTGCGCGTCAGCCGGGGCAACAACCACCTCCGGCAGGTGGAACTTGCGGGGATCGGTTTCCTCGTCCGTCTGGTACTGCTCTAATTTTTCAGGCTCGGTCCAAACGTAGTCAGCGCCAAGAGCGGCCTTCAAGGCGTCCAGCACTGCTGCCGTTACGGGAGCATAAGTTTTCATACTTCATCTTTCCTTTCCTTCTGCGCTGCCAGCTCCGCCGGTTTGATCTCCGGATGCGTGTAACGCGTTTTACCATCAGGCTTTAAGCTGCCCAGACTGATAGCAGTCTGCGGGCACCAATGCGCGCAGCCAAAGCAATGCAGGCACTCTGTGCCGAAAACAGGCTTGCCCTCCGACAGCGTGATATTACCTGCCGGACAGATAGTAACGCATATGCCGCAGCCTACGCATTTAGCGGCATCGCAGTTCAACGCGCCGATATTTTTCATTTTCTCCAGCACCCACCAGCCAATAGCTGTGCCGCCATGCTGCCATAAAAAGCTGCGGCTCAGATGACTGTAATTATCATGCCTGTTTTTGATATTGCGGGCGATCAGACCCAGCTCTGACGGAGCATCGCGCAGCAGCTTTTCCTTCCTTGCGGCCGGCGACGGAAAAACGATGCTGTTATCAGGCAGCGCCGCCTGCGCGCCATAGGACAAACGCAGCTCCCGCTGCTCTAAAAGCTCTTTGCCCTGCCCTAAGGCCTGGCCCGACATGGCGCCCATCGTCACTACTAAAAAAATATACTGCGGCACCATTTTTACCTGCTGCAGAAAACTCTCCACAACAGGCGGCAAAGCCATGCAATGCACAGGGCAGACGATACCGACCACTTCATCCTGCACCTCGTAGGGCGCTTTTAAATAACCGGTAATGCCCTCCAAACGGCAGGCTCCCAGCTCCTTTGCGATACTTTCAGCGGCATACAGGCTGTTGCCCGTACCGCTCAAATAAAAAATAACTGCCATGAGATTCGCCTCGCTTCTCGTAATACTTCCTGCGGCAGATAAATAACCGCTTTCATTATATACCAAATGAAGTTGGATAGTCAAAAGAGATACTTAATCTTCCTTTAGCTGCCTTCTACAATATTAGTTACACTTTTGCGCTTCTAGATTTTCTTGATTTTTCGCAGTTAAACTTGCTATAATATAGAAAAACAAGAAACAAAACAACTGGAGGAATCTGAATGGCAGCAGCAAAAACCAAAGCCCGCATCGACGTTAAATATCTGGCCGAACAATTACTAAAATGCCGTTTGGAAGCCGGGCTGAACCAGGCGGAAGCGGCGGCTAAAATCGGTGTTGCGCCTTCTAATTATTTTTATTACGAAACCGCCAACGCCACTAAACCAACCGAAAAATTTATTGCCAAAATAATGCAGGCTTATAACAAGCCCCGCGACTTTTTTATAAAAATCATTGCACCGGAAGATGACTATAATCAGCTGCTGCCGCCGGAAATCAGAACCTGGTGCCAAACAGAAGCTGCTATCCCCTATCTGCTGATGGCACACGCCAAATACGCAGCCGACAAACTGGCTGCCAAAAAAACAGAATAATCCTTACAGCAAGCCGCTACATGCAGCTTGCTTTTTTATTACTCCGGAAAATAAAAAAATAGGGCCGGGTCCTAAGACCCAGCCCCTAAAATTTACCATGCACACCAATCATGACAGCACCGCCGTCAACCTCGTGATAAGCGCCGATATCGAACATTTTCGCATTATACCTTATGCCGGCATAAGCATCTTTACTATCGGTATTATACAAAACGCCAAAATCAACTTTCCCCATACGAGTATTGCTTTTAGCTTTGCTCTCTGCCGCTACCGCTTTATTAAACGCTTCAGTCAAATCAATAACTGTTTTCTGCGTTCTGTCAATAACCAGCTTGCCCTGTTCAAATTTCTGCTTTTCGTCCACCGCAGACTGCAAGACACTTTCCTCACCATTATATCTGACCGTTATCTGATTACCAACATCACTAAACTCCACGTCAGTTTTTTCACCGTTCACTTTCGGCACATAAGCGACTGCACTTTTTATATCCTCCTGCACAGTCGTTATCAGCGCCGCCCTGTTTTGATAATCCTGAACAGCGGCCTGCAAAACAGCCACCTGCTTTTCGTAAGCAGGCACATACCTCTGATAACAGCAGATAAAACCTGCTGCAAATACTGCAAAACAAGCCAATAAACATAGCACATATTTATTTCCAACCAACCGTTTTATAACTTCCAGCACCACTATCACCACCTGCTGCAATAACCGCGGGTATCAAGATGCAGCCAGTCACCATAACAGCCCAAACCCAGTTCCGAATCATCAATCCCCTGCCAGCCTGCCGCCGTCAGCACCATCTCCTGTAATTGCTCTGCCGTGTACTCCTTACCGGCTACATGAATATCAGCCGCACAGCCACGGGTGTGATAGCTGCCTACAGCACCACCGCAGGCAGCATTAACACCGTCATCTACCGTTCGGAAACCAGATTTAAAACTGGTACCGTATTCCGCATGATAACCAGTAGTATTGATGACCCAATCAGGATCGCATTCACGTAAACTATCCAAGATCCTGAACAGTTTTTCCGTTTTGCTGTCTTCAGTGCACAGGCAGCCATTTTCATCATCCCAGGCATAAGCATTTTTATTTCTGCGCCAGCAATCCCATTCACTCACGCTCCAATATTTACTTACATACATTATTATCACCCACTTTACTGCTCACTTCATTCGCTTTATCATCGCACAGCTCTTCGTCGTCAAGGATACCATTATTATTTCTGTCAATTATGATCTTCGTGCTGGCCACTTTATCGGTAACATAACGCAGCAGTGCCAAAATTCCTGCTGAGCCGAGTACATTAACGCCCTTCAGCAGCATCTCCAAATCTAAGATCTTAAAAACTACCCACTGATAGACCCATCCCAACAGAAACAACGTAAACAGCAGACATAAATAAATGCACACGAAATTGATCATGTGCATTTCTCTGACATTATAGGTATTAAGTTTATCACTCACGACCTGCAGGCTGCTTAGAAATTTACCCACAAACACACGCCACATTATTGCAGCTCTCCCGGCGGGCAAGTCGGCAGCTTTTCCAGTTTTTTCATCAGGTCTGTGCAGATACCGTTGCCGCCCAGCGCATGGTAGGCATTATAAATACGGTGAAATTTATAACGTTTTTCCACCGGCATATAGCCCTGCGCCGTATATCTTTCGTGCGCCTGATCGATACGGTCGTTAAGCAGAGAACACAAGCCTTCTTTGATCGCCAGAAAATCATCGTCACGTTTTTTCGTTTCTATTTCACGCTGCCGCTGCACATTCTTCGCTTCGTCCTGCATCCGCAAAACCACTGCCGAAAGAAAAGTTACTACAACGCCAGTAATAATCTGTAAAATCACTTCCATTTATACACCTCGCTTGTAAAACTATTTTACTGCTATGCAAATATACGAAATATTATATGTAGAATCACCTATTTCACAAGCAATTTCATAATATCCAGTAGCTTGATTTAAATAACTTTGATTTCTATCAATAAAATATCTGCATTGTTCCCTAATATATCCATCCGGTAATGGTATCGTTGCCGCCATTCTAAAATTTCTAATAAGTCCTCCAGAAGTATCACTAATTTTAGTAGTCCATACATTTCCTGTAATAACACTAACGCTCGTTTTGGCTGGTACATTTCCTAATGTTTCATTAATTATTTGTATGACTGTTTTTCCTTCTAATAATTCACTGTTCTCACTATCAGTTATCTTCTTTATTTCCCATTTTACAGTCCCATCATTTATCATTAATTATTCACCTACTTTACTAATCTAAAATAACAGTTTCTAGTTCACTCTTATCTATAGCATTTTTAACCTGTTCCTGTTTTATCCAGCCATTTTGCTTACAAATACCTCTATGTAAACCTAAATCCACATTCCATTGCAACAACTGTTCTTTGGTCAAAAAATATATCTGCTTACTATCACTATTCTTTGGATAACCCCGCATTGGATAGCCACTAGGAAAGTTTTTACCAAATTTTTCAGGAGCAAGATAGATAGTATTTAGATCACTGGAAACTGTATTTTGAGTATCCCTGTCACTATCATAAGTCACTATCTCACCAGAACATTCAGAAACAAAACCACCTGTAATTTTACGCTCTGTCCAAACACCAATTTCCGAAAGTTTAGTAACCTTTAATTCCTCAAGGGTAGGTTCGTTCACTACTTCAATAATCACACCATTGACTAATTTAATTTTACCAATATCATAACTTTCTTCTGATACTACAGCTATTTCGTTACGACTTGCCAAATCATCTGCATCTGGCTCATAATTACAAGATGCAACACACTCACCATTTTCATTAAAAATATAATACATATACATCACCTCATTTATTTAACGGCTATACAAAGATAGCCAGCTGTTACACTATACCACTTATTACTATATCCATACCTTCCTAAACGCGATACAACACTTCCATTAGATTGATTGACAGATAATTGTTGTCTATGACTTCTTCCATATTCATCACTATCTTCTGACATTTCTGTTGCCCACACAGTATATTGGCATTGCTGTCTACTATATCCACTTGGTAACGGTATTGTTCCTCCGTCACCTATATTTCCTGTAGTTACGCTCACACTAATACCTTTAGGAACTTGCCCTAATGTATTTGCAATGATTTGTGCAGCTGTCTGCCCTCCTAACAAAAATGTATCAGGCGACTTTAATATTGAATAAACCTGCCATTTAACACTTCCATCTACACAGAAGTCCCCCCCGAATCTACATTTGTAGGTTCAACTGAACCAGTAGTCCCAGCCTGCATACATTTCAGGTAATAACCAGCATATGCAGGGTCAGAAAGAAATCTGATCATACCAACTGCAACAGCTTCATTGGCTTTCCAACAACCAGGAATATTTTTACCTTCAAACAAATTATCAGAATTTAAAACCGCAATTTTATCATAAAAAATCACTTTCCATGTAATGCTCCCATCGGTAATAGAACTTTGCGAAGTAACAACAGGTTCACTTACTGAGCTTGTTCCAGCAGTTGTACACAATAAAAAAACCGCACTGTTATTTACTAACCGTACGGTATCATGCACTTTATATTCTTTTGATGCTTCCCAAGCCCCAACACCACTATCCTGTTTCTTCTTTGTCCATGTAATAGAACCGTCAACAACTTCTCTTGCTACAGTTCCCCAATCTGGTTCGTTTGTCGAAGTATAGCCAGGATTTTTCGCAACTGCGATAAATCCTGCTGGCATATTCGGGCTTCTTACCACATGCCCTTCCTGATATTCCGTTTCCGGCTGCCACAACCCATCGACAAGGCATTCCAGCGTTTCATGCTCATTTTTCATATAGGCCTGCAGATCGTCCTGTGTTGTCGGTGTCGCAGACCCTTCATACATAAAATATTTTTTGATATCCTTGATAAATTTAGGTATTTGCATTTTATACCAGCTCCCTTCTAAATCCCTGCCAGGTCAAATCACAAACTGCTTCCACAGGCTGACCTTCCGCATCAATGATCTGAATCTTACATGGGTTTCTTGTAATGATCCTGACATTGGCGACTGCCAGCGCACTCTGAATAGCATTGATCCGCACAGACGTCGTATAGTAATACGGCGTCTTGATCGGCAAAGTAAGCCCTTCCGCCGGAATCAGCAGATTACTGAAATTCTCGACCCGATCCGGCACATCGATAATAGCATTCAACTTGTTCACCTCAGCTCTGTTCCCTGCCTCAGGCAGAGAATGTACTTCCAAGTGCAGCGAATCCGTTGCATTGATAACAATTTTTCCGGTATACGGTTTAAAAATACCGCTGAAACGCCAATAATTATTCAGCGCTTCACCCCAGACAGTTTCCATTGGCGCAGACCACGCTAAACTGCCGCTGCCCAGGCAATATTTGACTGTAGACGGCGAATTCAACCCATACTCGAGCCACAGCTGACCGCCGGCCAATGGCTGCAGATGTACCAGCAGCAGTAAATCATCATTGATAGACTGTCCTTTCAGCACGCCATTTTCCACAACGCCGTCGTGCTCTACTTTTTCCCAATTATTCTCAGCCAAATCCACTTTCCAAAGTACGTTCTCCTCCAGCGGATCACCCAGATTCAAAACAGCATAAGCCGCATTGACACTCTCGTTGCCGCCATTATCGACAGCCTTGATCATAACCGTATGCACACCCTGACGCAGCGCCTGCGTTTCAAAAGGCTGCGATGTAATAATACCGCTGTGCAGCTCAAAAGCCGTTTGCCACTGCGGATTACTGCCCTGCGTATACTTGATCTTAAACCCGGCAATATCGTTTACCTTTGGATAAGTAAAATTCCACCAAAAACGGCGCGTACCATCCGGCAGCAGCTCTGCGTCCAGCAAAGTCACATCCGGCGGCGGCTTATCCCTGCCGGTGATCTCTACCATTGTGATTGCCGGCGCGCCCTTGACACCGTCGCGGCTAACCGCCTGCACCGATACCCAATAAGCACCCTGCTGTAAACCTGTCAGCGTCGCACTTGTATCAAAAGTTGACGAGTACGTTTTATAACTCTCGCCGTCCCGCGACAGGCTGACAGAATAGTGATCCAGATATGTATAATACATATCGTCCCACGTGATATCCATGCCCATCTGCAAAATGCCTTCCGCGCTGGTCCAGCTGTTCTCCTCAACAGTCAGCCCCGTTACCGAAGGCGGCGTCGTAGTATACGGCGGTTTGGAATTTGTATAATCAGGCATCACGATCGGCGCGCCCAGCTCGTCGTTATAAATCGACGGATTATACTGCCGGCAGGTCAACTGATAAGTCCCGGCGTTAGTTTCGTCGATCTCCGTAATCCTGAAAGGCATCTCCGTAAAAATACCACCATAGGAAACAGTGATCACATCGCCGCATTCCAGGCTCATGCCCTGCGTCGCCACACTGAACGAAATAGAAATCGAACAGGTCTTATTCAAATCACGATACAGCCGCGCCACACGCAGCGCCTGGTTCTGCGAGGTACAGCCAGCCAACGTGATCGTCTTTTCAATGATCCTGCCGTCCTGCTCCAGCTGCGCTTCCAGATCCTCGACCACCACCTTGATCTCCGTCCAGTTCTGCGACGGGTCAAAATAACCGATCTTATACCGGTTCGGCGTTTCCTCCAGCGCCGTCTGCGTGATCGACAGGCTGTCTTTGATGATCGTCGTATCGTCAAAAGCATAACAAGGCGTTTCTTCTTTCTCCACCTTCAGCGCGATCTGCCTGTTCAAGGTCAAAAATAAACCACCAACCGCCAGCATAGAACTCAACTGCTCGATTGGTGTTTTCTGCGAATCCAAAATGATATTCAATTTATAACGCGGTGCCTTCTGCTTCTCGCCCGCGGCATCCAGATATTCCACCTCTTCATCACAATAGGCCGCCACATCTTTAAAACTGTCGTCATCGATCATTTCTTCCGAGATCCAGTGTCCGGTGCCATACCGTTTATTCGTCAAAAAGTCCCTGATGATCCAGGCCGGGTTTTCGCTGTATTCCCGCACCCATTCAGAACCGTTCCACACCTTCACCAGCTGCCCCTGTACAATACAGTTGACAGTCGGGTTGCCGCCGCTCAGCCTGCCGCTGGCGACCAGGTCGGTCCTGATCCAGGCCGTATTCGTATAACCGCCCACATCCTTAAAATTATCGGGAGCTACACAATTATTAAAAGCAAAGCTGCCGATAGCATAACCCCTGTTATCCAGCACCACCATATTGCTGCGCGTCGGGTCGGCCGGATCGCAATAACAACCCACAGGCTGGGACGAATTGAACTGCATATTTTTAGCATTGATGCCCTTGCTGGTCCTATCGTCAACAGCGCCGTCGATTTTCCAGCCATTGCCGCACTCGTTTCTGATCTTCTCGATAACAGTCGTCAAAAGCGCCGCCTGCTGATCCTGGCTTTCCACATCTTTCAGCGCATATTCATTGGTCTTGCCGCCGGCCTTTAACACCAGAGTATTGCCGCTGCGATAGACCACCGCATCCTGATGCTGGATATTATAAATACTGATCTTAGTATCATTTTTGATCAGTTCTTCGTTGGCGCAGACGTTATACACGCCCTTGATACCGCCTTCACAGATAATAACATCCTTCTGCAGATACCTTTCACCATTATAGGGATTATGCCACACTTGCAAACCACCCCATTTTCTAGTACCATAGATTACAGGGATAACGGCGTCCTGCGAAATATCGTTGGTAGTTGTGCTGAACTTACTGTAGTCGTCCTGGCTGTAGTCGCCATCAAGATTGCCGAAGGCATTTGGTTTTTGTGTTACCGACCACAGGGTCGAAGCGATTGACATACCGTACATACCGCCTTGTATAAATGTACACGCCTTATTAAATGCACCAAACCAACCTTGGGCAGCACCATATCCACCTAAAGCAAAACCCGCTATTGTAAAAGCTATTTTACCAGTCTTTTTCCCTTTACCCAAACTCTCACCTACTTTCTTTTAGGAGTTGATTATTATGAAAATAGTTATTTCATTACTCACAATTCTTTTAACTTTTCCTAATTTTGTTTATGCCGAAATAATCCAAAAAATAAATACTTTTGATAATACACCCCAAATCAAAAGCTATTATAAAGATAAAAACATTAAACTTCCTCAAATTCTGATCTTCAAAAAAACTGGTAATGACTATTATTTACTTGGAAAAAATGCTTTCAGAACAATTAATTATTTAACTACTCTTGAAAATGCAAAAATTAAAATCAATGATAAAATATACTCTGTTGAATACAGAACTTTTGATTTAAGCAACAATTTTTCTTTTAAATTTAATGATGAAATTTTAAAAGAAATAAAAAATGCCAACAATATTCAAATTCAATTACCAATTCATACAACTGTTGATACTGATATTGTCGACTATTATAGTTTTTCAATACCCAAAAATGTTCTCAACGAATGGAAACAAGTCATCGCTATGGAATAAAACTGTATATTCTTATGCTGCAAACAAAAACTGAGTTCGATATTGTATCGGGCTCAGTTCTTTTATTTTGTGATGCACGTTTCTGATTTTCTCGATAACAGTCGTCAAAAACGCCGCCTGCTGATCCTGGCTTTCCACATCTTTCAGTGCGTATTCATTGGTCTTGCCGCCGGCCTTTAACACCAGAGTATTGCCGCTGCGATAGACCACCGCATCCTGATGCTGGATATTATAAATACTGATCTTAGTATCATTTTTGATCAGTTCTTCGTTGGCGCAGACGTTATACACGCCCTTGATACCGCCTTCACAGATAATAACATCCTTCTGCAGATACCTTTCACCATTATAGGGATTATGCCACACTTGCAAACCACCCCATTTTCTAGTACCATAGATTACAGGGATAACGGCGTCCTGCGAAATATCGTTGGTAGTTGTGCTGAACTTACTGTAGTCGTCCTGGCTGTAGTCACCGTCAAGATTGCCGAAGGCATTTGGTTTTTGTGTTACCGACCACAAGGTCGAAGCGATTGACATACCGTACATACCGCCTGCAAAAGCAGCTCCTTTTACAGTAGCATCTATACCAAACATTGCAGGATTAGAGTATCCCAATGCGAAACCAGCTACAGCAAAAGCTATCTTTCCAACTTTTTTGCCTTTACCCAACTTCTCACCTACTTTCATTATATAAAAGGAGTTGACTTCTCATGAAAAAATTTATCCTATTTATATTTTCAACTTTATTTATAAGTAACATTTGTTCTGCCGAAATTATACGAGAAATAAATTCTTTTGACAATTCTACAATGCTAACTAGTGTCATAAACACTAAAGACTATGTCGAAGATATTCCTAGAGAAATTATTTTCAAAAAAACTTGTTCTAATTCCAATGAATCTAAATATTTTATTTCTTTTGTTAATCAATATACAATAAAAAACGGTTATTCACCATTTGAGCCAATAAAAATAAAGTTCAATAACTCATTAGAAGATATACAAAGTTATCCAATACAATTATACAGAACAGCTCAAAGAGGACAACTTGCTTTTTTAGTAGACAATATATTCATTGATAAATTAGAAAAATCGGATAATCTTCAATTCCAAATTCCTATATCAACATCATATGTTAGCCATGTAAAATATATTGATTTCACACTCCCCCAAAATATTCTCGACGAATGGAAACAAGTCATCGCTATGGAATAGCAAAGAGAGCCTGACGGCTCTCTTTTTTTATTGCCCGCGCAATAATCAGCTTAACCTAAATTCTTTCGGTACTGCCAAAAAGCCGCTATAGCGCTTACGGTTGTCGTATTTTTCGCACATCTCCGGTGTTTTATCGCAATTGCGCTGCAAGGAAGCCGTATCTGTAATAGCTCCTAAAAATGGATACTGCGTCACAACATAATGATTACCGTCATTATTATCAATAAAATTATCTTTGATCAATTTGGTTTCATAACCGATGGTAATAAGTCCGTTTTTATAGTAGCCTGCATCAATATCCGCAGCATCGAGTTTAATTTTATTGGGCAATGAGAGCAGCGGTTCAACAGCAACCTGCCGCTGGGCTTTATCCATGCCGCACTGCTCGTCGCCAAAGGCAGCATTGCAAAAATACTGCGTGATCCTGTTGGGGACCCTGTTATTGGGAAATGCCGCTTTGACTGTTACTGTAAATTCACCGTTACTATAGGCAGGCGTATCAAGATAGCCGTAAAAAACAGTTATAGCTATTTCTTCATCTTCCAGACTTTCCGGATACTGAATGCGAAAGATCTCGACATAACGTCCGCGAAAATCAAAGCCTTCCAGCAGTGCTGTTATTTTGCTGTTATCGGTATCGGCTATTTTCAATTCCACGTTGTCGATCTTGGCATCGACTGTGGATTTGATAGTACCGCGCTGTACCGGAACAGGATAGTATTCACAGCCGCCAAAGGTTATGATCTCATCACAATTGCAGATGCGAATAATGCCTGTTTTAAGATGCAGGACATAGAGTTCAATAAAAAAAGAGCTGGCGCGTTCTTTGGCTTCCGCCATGCTGACGGGTAGAATTTTCATAGGTTGACCACCCTCAATGTCAGCTCGACAGAAATTTTGCCAATAATGCGGCCGCGTTCATCAAAGCCCCAGGTATCTGTCGGCGCATAGTCGCTGGTAAACTGGCAGACGAACTGCTCGCCGTTATAGTTAAAATAGAACCGTTTTGATTTGCGGTGTTCCAAATAGAATGCTTCTACTGCCGCCATTTCGGCAGCTATGCTTTCAAAGGTCATTTGAAAGGTAATGATAGGATTGACGCCCACTTCCTGTACCTGAAAGGCTCCTGATTCAAATTCGATAGTCCTGTCAAGATAGCGGACGCTGCGTTTGACTTCGCTTTTAGGCGTAAATGCAAATGTTTTCAAGCTGTCACCTTCTTTCTGTAACCACTTTTAAAAAAGAGGTTGTTTTGCCTGAGTCTGACGATCATGGATTTTTGAAACTGCTGTAAGATCGTCAGTACTTTATGTTCACCAACGTAAACACCGGTATGGCCTTCACCGTTGATTTCGTATAAAACTATATCGCCGTACTGCATGGCGTCGACTTGTTTGATGCGCGTAAAATGTTTGTGCATAAAACGCGCCAGCCGATATGGCTCAGTCACATACCAGTCTTTGGCGATCGGCCTGCCGTCACGCCATTCTAAAGCAATACCATGTTCCTGATAAAACAGCTGGCACAGACCGATACAATCGACGCCGTCATAAGTGACGCCTAAAAATTTATAGGGCAGCCCGACAAATTTTTTTAGATTTTGTTTTTCCATTTCGCACCTGCCGTTAAGCCCTGCGTCCCATAGCATTGTTTTTAGCCAGTACGGCCTGCAAAATATCCGAATTTTCATTCAGATATTCGGCAAAGCTGCGGGAATCGAGCGCCGTGATGACCACCTGTGTCGGAGCTTTGGCTGTGTTGTCCATAGCCCGCATGGCCACGGCCGCCAGTATTTCGTTGCTGCGGCGGTCGCGGATACTGTTGACTTCCTCGCCCACCTGCAGCGTACGCAGTACTTCATCGTCTTTTAATGCCGGCACGACGCCGATGCGTCCTGCCATAACGTCACCGCCGCTATGCATTCTTGGAGCTGAAACCCTGATATCTTCACCGTTGTGAGCTTTTTTAGCACCAAATAAACCAAAAATCATGCTCAATAGCGAAGGTTTTGCATCTACCCCAAAAAGTCTTTGAATTCCTTCTCTTGCTAAGTCTTTCCAAAGATTTGACCAAACTTCTTTCAATGAAGTACCTTTAATCAATACATTAATAGCAAGATCACTCAGACCATTAAGTATTTGAGAATTCTTCTGATCCTCTATCTCTTTGACTTTTGCTAAATTTTCTTCACGAAGTTTTATTTCATTATTTAAAAGCGCTTCTGTTTGTTGGTATGCAGTTAAATTATTATTTTCTTTATATTTATCAAGCTCGCCTTTCCAAATCCCTATTTGTATTTCTCGTTTGGCAGCCAACTCATTTAAATGATTTATTTGTGCTTGATAGGATTTCTGTTCTTCATCATAATTCTTGGGCCTACCATTTTTTAATGAATCGATATAAAACTTATCTTCTATTGCCTGTAAACTAAGCCTGTACTCATCTTCCTGTTTTTGCGAAACATACATTGCCTGCAAGCTTTGCTGTACGCCGCGTTCTTCACTATTCAGATTTTTCATTTTGCCGTCAATTTCAGTCATCAGTCCTGAAATGTTACTCAAGGCTTTTACTGAATTGATAGTTTCTTGATTAACAGCAATCATTTTGGCTTTTACCTCGTCAGCAGCGCTGACATCATAACCAATAGTTCTCATCAAGTCAGGATGTTCCAGAATTTTACTGTCAAAATCTTCTTGTAAAGTTTTCTTAAATCCCTGTAAATCCGTTTTATCCTTATCTAATTCTTTTAGGCGTCTATTATAAAGTTCGATCTTCTTAACCTGATTTTCGATAGTGACACCAAATTTATTCTCATTGTCATTGATTTCCTGCATGCCAGCAATATATTTTTCTGTAACTTGCTGCGCAGTGTACAGCAAACTGTTTCTTGTGGCAAAATTCTTATTCGCAGTAACCATTTCGCCGTAATCGACTGTTTTTGCCCCCTGCAGCATACTGTAGCCTGCATAGGTTTGCTGCAAACCAGCGACTGGCTGTACATAATTATTGCGCTGTTCATTATAACTGCGCTGTGCCAGTAAGGTCGCTTCTTGATTTCTCAACTTAGCTAATTGAGCTTCTGTGGAAAAATATTTATCTCTGGCATTGTCATAATCTGCTTTGGCAGCTAGATAAGCAACGGAATTGGTATCTCTGCCTTCTGCTTCCAAAAAAGCCTTGCGTTCTTCCATAATACGCGCCTGTTCTTCCAACTCGGCCTGATATTGAGCCATCTGGCGCCTGATCGTTTCTAATTTCATCGATCCAGTATCTATAGCATCTAACTCACTCTTTATATTAATGGCATTTTTAGCAACTGTTTGAGCAAACTTTGCATAAGTATATATTTTATATCCAGTTTGAATTAAATCAAAAACACCTTCAATTGGATTGGCGCTCACTCCCATACTGATCCCCTCGCTTTCCCTGACTGCGCAGCACGCAGTCCTAAAATAGCGCTGATGCCCTGCTGCTCGCCGGCAAGCGCTGCTTCAGCAAGCGTCAGGATCGTCTGGAACAGCAAAAGCAGTTCTGCACTGCCTTGAAAAGCCGCCATAAAATCCGGCTGTAAATTCTTCAATCCGTTCGATAATTCAGTCAGCACCAGTGTCAATGCCTGTTCGGCTTCTGTATTGCCAGCCTGCAATTTTTGCAGCAGACTGTCTGCCTGCTGCTGCAACGCAAGTAACGCCAGGGCTTTTTTATGGCTGTTTTGCTGATACTGTGCTTTTGACCAGCCTTTAGCACTGCTTACTATTCGCAATTTTTGCTGTAGTTCTGCTGCTGCGCCGAACAATACGCCCAAAGCGTCTGCCCTAAAATGTCCATTAGCGCAATCGGCCAGCACGACTTCAATATTTTGCGAGTAATGCTGCTTATGCTGTACTGCTTCCAAAATTACGTCCTGCAAGCGGCGTACTCGCTTTTTCCCCTGTCCATCATAGCTATAACAATCCACTCCCAACTCCTGCAGCTGCTTGACTGCAGCAGGTGTCCCCAGCCACAGCAGCACTCCCCGCAGATAACGTCCGGCTGCTGCGCCGTTTAGCTTGGAACTGTGCAGCAAACCTGCCACCAGCGCCTGCAGATATGAAAAATCTACACCGGCACGGTAAGCGGCTCCGGCTGCCTCGTCATTGGCCTGCGCCAGTTGTGCCACAGTAAAGCCATACTCAGCGCTCATTTTACCCCAGCTGTCGATAATTTCGTCAGCCGCCAGTTCCGCCTCATAGACTGACGGCAGTTCTACTGCATATTGCCGCAACACAGAGCTTAAAGCATCTGCTGCGGCAGGCGGCTGCATTGCGCCAATATTGGCTAATTTCAGCGTCGCCCGCACCAGTGTTTTGACTATTTCTTCGTCCTGATAGAGCTGACGCCATTTATCGGCAACGGTAAAGGTTTCCTGCAGGTCTTTTTCATAGGCCGACATAACAGCAAGAAAATCTGCCGCCAGCAGATACATTGTACCGTTATCACTACTGGCTGCCGGCTGCATTTGTTTACTGCTGCCGATGTCAAGTTCTGACAGCGCCTGCATCTTAGCTGTCAGGTCGTCAAACAGCAGCTTGAACAATTCCTGCTGCCCGGCTGCTGCTGCGCCGCAGCGCAGTTTGGCGATAAAATAATCAATATCATTAAAATCTACGCTGCCGGCTGCCTGTGTAACACCAAAGGCGGCCTGCAGGCCTTCTGCTTCCTGATGCAGCTTTTGATAGCTATTTACAGTCTGCCTTAGGCTGGCCAGCAAACTTTCTTTTTTATCGCCAGTGTTTTTCTGCAGCGCACGGTATAAAGCAGCGGCCTGCCTTTCAGCAGTAGCCAGAGCTTTTTGATAGTTGAAAAACGTCGCCGCTGCTGTCGGCCCCTGTAAATTCTGCCGCTTGGCAGCCTGCAGTGCCTGGCGTTTTTTAGACGTGCTGTCCGCACTGTAATCGAGCCTGCTTTTTAAAGCGTCCACAGAACGCAAAGTGCCTGCACAATCCTGCAGCAGCTCCAGTTTAAAACGGCCGCCAGTATTTAAATTATTTGTACTCATTCACGCACCTCCTTTTAGTCGATCTGACCGGAATCAAGCAAATACTGAATGGCGGCGGCATCGGAATAGGTAGAAGTATCTTTGCCCTGAACTTCTTCGCTATTCTTCCTGCAGCCCGCCAAAACGTATTCCAGCTGCGGTATCGACAGCTCCATCACGTCGCGCATCGTCATTGATGTATTTTGAATAATGGAGGCATACAGCTGATTCCATTCTGTTACGCCGGTATCGACGTCAGTTTCTTTTTTTTTAAACTGGAAATATCATAAAAAACTGTAAAGACCTGCCGCGCCAGCGCCAGATCCAAAAAGCTTTCGATTTCTTCCTTACTGTATCTTTCATCAAACGCCAGCACTAAAATCTCCAGCATGGCGTTCCAGGCGGTATCTGTATAGTCTAAGCCACTGTTTTCGCCCTCAGTGTCAAGGCTGAAGATATTGTCGATAATAGCAAAATCGTTGAACAGCGGCGTAAGTTTCCTGATTTGGTCTTTATGCTTCAGTCTGGCAGGATAGATCCTGCGGGTAACGCCGTCGCGGCATTCCACATCTTCATAGGCTGTAAAAGGGTCTTTGATTTCTGTCATGGTAATCCTCTTTCATAAAAAAATAAAGGAAGTGCTTTGACGGCACTCCCTTTGGCAAATATTTTAGTCGACGTAGCTTACAGAGTAAGATACGAATTTTTTATCAGCACGCAGCGGATCAACAGATTTGAAGTTCAGCTCGGAAGCTGTCGCTTCACCGCGGGCATAACTGAGGGTCAGGCCGCCTTCACAGCGTGCTTTATAAACACGGGTAGTCAGTACGGCTTTACGGCCGTTAGGCAGCTCGGTCGGCTGGCTGGTATGACGCAGTTCCACGTAACCGGGTACGGAAGTAGTTTTGACGTCAACAGTAGAACCGTCCGTTACTGTATAGACGTAATCGACATGTACCTGCGTACCGGCAGTAATATCAGAACTGAAATCAAGCACGCCGCCGCTGGTAACTGCAAAGGTTTTAGTACCGGTCGGAGAACCTTCAACGCGGGTCAGGCCAACGCCGTCAACAACAGCGATCACAGATTCCACTTCCACGCCGGTAGTTACCAGCAGTTTATTGTCGCTGGCTTTGACAGTAATGTCTTCGCTGCCAAAAGCAAATGCGCCTTCGGCAACAGCTTCACCCTGGGAAGCCGCAACGACGTTCAGATCGAAGCAGGCATTTTTGAATTTGAAGCTGGCAGATTTTTCTTTGATATAGTTATAAATCGGGAACAGGCCGTCACCGCCAAACACGTCTTCCATAGTTGCGGTTACTTCGATCGTCATATCCTGCAAAGAGCCCAGCTTTGCGGAGACCTTGCCGTCGCCGGAAAGCAGGAACGCTTCGCCAACACCGTGCAGTACTAAATTTTTTGTATCAATTTTTGCCATTAATAAACACCATCCTTAATTTTTATTTTCCGTCGATCAACGGGTTATAAATCAATCTATATTTGTAAACACCGTCAGCACCAATGCTCTGCTGACCTTCTTCGCTGAGCAGGATCTCGTCATGCTCTCCTAAAACCTGTCGGAACCGTTTGGCCAGCAGGCCTGCATTCAGCAGGGCATCGGCATAGAAATCTACATAAAGCTCGCCTTTGTTGACCAGCCAGTTATGTTCCAGCTTTTCAGCGCGTGTAAAATAGAAAGCGATAAAGGGAACAGCGGCGGCGGTTACCGCTTCGTCCGCCTGACATTCAAGCCTTAACTTATCCTTCAATACGTCCGTATTCGTGTTATCCATAACACCCAGCATTTTCATCATTTCTTCATCGGCGACGCACCAGTTAAAAATATCGTTCAGCAAATCAAAACTATTGCGCATCAAGCACCTCCTTTAAGCTTTTACAGCACGCCGGCTGTAAATTTTAGATCACAGTAAACCTGCATCAATATTACATATCTATTTTTACTCATGTTGATCGATAAATATCAGCGCCGGACCGCGGCGAAAGTTTACGTCCCGGTTCCCGGCTGACTGCGGTCAGTTGTATGCAGCATGCTGTCCCACCCAATCCAGGCAAGCTGACCGCAAAGGCCTTTATCAGAAATTCTAAGCTTTTGTTCTTACCAAAAATTCACATTAAGCCTGTGTTTGCGCAAACAGGTCCAATTGTTATTCAACCCTTCACTTATATATGAACTTTGAGCATTTTTTATACCCTGTTTTACAAAATATTTTTGAAGCTGCTGCTTCCCGTTCAGCCCACCCTGTTGGCGGCAATGATCTGTTCAAGCCTGTCTTGTTTCCACGACTGCAGCAGCGGTGTTTCGGCACGCATCTCGCGGCGGGTACATTTTTTATCGCAAAGGGTGCAGACTGAATTGGAGTTGGTATGCTGCAGATATTCTGGCATATGGCACATGGTCTTAGTCTTAAAAACCTTACGGCCAAAACGTGTCTGCCACGAACTGCCTACCGCCAGCTTCATTTCCTGTTCAAAGGGCTGTCCCACGCCCAGAGCTTTCTGCGCTTCCTGTACAGCTTGCGGCAGCAGCAGGATCTCTTTAAAATTATTCAGCCTGCTGCCGAATCTATTTTGCAGTTTCTGCCGTACGCTTTTGATAGTTTTAAAAATCACCGGCTGACTGATGCCCAGACTGCGGGCAGCCGCCATAGTATTTTTGCCACTGCGCAGATAGGCCTGCAAAATTTCCATCTGTCTTGCCGTCAGCGCGGTTTCCATTTTCTGCCACAGATCAAGTAATTCTGCTAACCGTTCCCGTTCCAGTAAAACCGCTTCGGGATTATTTTTATTAGAAGCGATCCCCAAATTGATGAAGGCTAATTTCATTTTTAATTTTGTTTCCTTACTGCTCTGCGAGCTTTCCTGATATTTGCCCAATCTGTTCAGATCGCCGGCAGCCTGCTGTTCTGTCAGTTCTCCTGCCTGCACCGCGCAGATAATATCTTCTATCGTGTATCTGGCCATCTTAATTCCCCCTTTGTTTAGCCGTCGCCGCATAATAATAGCAAAATTGCAGATCTATGATCATTGTCTCGCGGCCTATCAGCCTGTTGCCTCTGGCATTGCGGACATTCCGTTCCAGCATTTTCTGGGTGTTGAGAAAAGTCACCGCATCGGCATACTTGGCAAACCACTGCTGTGCTTCACTCTTTTTTCCAACAATCAAAGCATAATAACATTCACTCTTAAACCTGACAAAATACGCATGCACTTCGACGCGTTTTTCCTGTTCATCCATCTTCCCACCTCTGTTTTTTAGAATAAAATAGAATTTTCAGAAGCAAAAAGGCATAAAAAATAAGCCTCTTTGCTGGCAGCATTGTTCCGCTTCAATAAATAGTCTTTTGTATAAACTTCTTTTTTCATAACGCACTTTTCCTGATGATATTGATGTAAATAAGTTTTTGCTCAAGCTCGTCAAATTCTCTCAAAAACTTTTCCACTTCACTAAGGCTTGTAAAGGTTTCCTGAAAGAGCCTTGCACCACCGAAAAAAATAAATTCTACAATATACATCAGAGCTTCCCTTCCTTTGTCTCTGCCGGTTAACATGTCTTGTACTTTATGTCTTGAATAAAGCAACCGCCAGTTATTCTGCAAACTTCTGTTCGTTTTATGCTATAATTATACTCCTTCATATTTAGCGTTGTCAACTGGCAATTTAATATCAGCAAGCAGGCTTTCATGCTGTAAAAACCTAATCATAATACCGTTTTTACTTAGCCAACAACATTTTCAGGCTTTTTTCAACACAGTATTTTTCATAAATTTTTTTCACTGCTTTCTTGTTCGCATAAATGTTCGCACTTATAAAATTTTCTGCAGCGCTGGCTGCCAATCAAAAAGACGCTCGCAAGAGCGTCCTTTTGATTCCCGAATATTATCCCTAAGCTCTTCTTATTAACTTCAACAGCTATAAAGAGCAAATAAACACTTTTAACCTAACGATTCGCAAAAATATCATATTCGGTGATCGTTGTTTTATCCTGCATAAATCTTTTTTCAGTGTCCCAGTAAAATTCTACTTTTGTTTTCTCCCATGTACCATTCTGATAGCCATAATAAAAGCGCCAGTGCTGCATCGCATTGGAGGGGTAAGACTTCTCTGCCTTAGCCGCCGCTTCTTTAGTGGGATACTCACCTGTAAATATTTCTGTATAGCGCTCGATCTCAAGGATACCTGTATACGGATACATGACAGAATCGTTCTGCTTAACGTCTAAAGAATAAACCGGTTCCAGATAACGCACCTTAGACCAGTGTCCTGCACCCGGCAGGCCATGCCTGGCCGGATCAAAATAGCGGATATGCGTAGTATTTTCTTTGTAGGTTGCAAGGACAGGCTGCATGATCTTCTGCACATGGGTCTTAAAAGAATCTACTACGTCCTGTTTGCCTGCCAAACCAGCATTGCAGAGCAACAGCAGCGCCATAAGTAAAAACAGTACACGTTTTATCATTTATCCCACCCTTCCTGCTTTGATTATACAAACACAAAAATTTCATGTCAATTAAAGCCCCAACGAATTTCCAGCTTTTTTCTGCCGCAGCTTCCCGTCCTCAAAGCAAAACCTCTGCCGAAGCAGAGGTTTCGGACAAAGTTTTTTATTTAAAAATTACGCTGATAGCTGATGCCGAAAACCTTAGCATAATTATCATGGGTACTGGCTTCGCTGTAAGCGTCTGTTTCGTGGCCTTTGATGCGCAGACCGTCGATATCGATCAGGCCCAGGGTCAGCGCCAGTGTCTGCTTTTTATCGTGGTATTGCAAACCCAGGCTATAAGTGCGGCGGGCGCCGGTCGGCACGATGAAGTCAGCGCCGTCAAAAGGGATCGACGATTCGTCATAGGCATAGCCGCCCATGATGGTATATTTATCGCTCAGCTTATGCTCTGCGCCGATAGCATAACGCCAGCCGTTGCTCCAGTTTTTAGGGCTGTAACTACCAGGTACAATAACCGGACCAACCGACATAGGCTCATCAAAAGTAATATTCAACGCGTCATAGCTGCTCCATTTGGTATAGGTACCATTCAGTTCCACCCTGGTACGGTCGTCGAATTTATGGTTGTAACCGATCGCCCAGCTGTCCGGCAGCGTCACCTTGCCATGCGCTGTGGTAAAATGATCGCCGCCCAAAGCAGTAGGGATGCCATAGCCCCTAAAGTCAGCATCCATGGTATGGGTCACTTTACTGCGATAAACTACGCCGATCTCATTTTTAGCGTCAAAAGCATAATTGGCGGCGGCGTTCCAGCCTAAAGCCCAGCTTTCACCTTTAGTTTGTGTAGCTATTATAGGCACATTATTTGCAAAAACATTTTTCTGCAGCTCCAGTCCCACATAATTGACCTCTGCGCCTACGGCTGCGCTCCATTTTTTATCGAATTTACGGGCATAGGTCGGCGTCAGACTGGCGCCGTTCAAACGCGAGAAAAAAGCATTCGAGGACACGATGGAGTCGCGCTCAAATTCGGAGATCATGCCGAAGCGGCTGTACAGACCGATGCCGAACCATTCCCTGTCATTGAGCTGCTTGACGTAATAATTGCCCGGAGCCCAGCCGGCGTGCACGACATTTTTACCTTCTTCAATTTCCCCATTACTTCTTCTAATTGCTTTATATTTTCCGTGCGGACTGATATAGACCGCACTCTGTTTAAAGGCCTCGCCCCGCACTTTGGTGATCGACGCCGGGTTATAGGCGATATTGGCGGCATCGTTCTCGGCAAACATGCGCGCCCCGCCCATGGCTACGCCTTCTGCCGACCATTCGTTGATGGCGAAGCCTTCGGCGCCGGCGTTGGCAGCCGGAACTGCCATAGCGCAGACCAGACCCATTATCGTAAAATGTTTCTTTGAAAACACAACAGACACCTCACAATTAACAAAATTTTCCAACATTAATAACAATATTTTACCAGTTTTTGCTTTTTAACGTGGAGAAAGTTTTAATCCAATAATTAAACCGCTTTGCCAACAATAGCTGCTTGCATTTTTGCGGCTTTTATGGCATAGTATTAGTTGAAAGTTCAACTAATACTGGTGGTGAAAGCGATGACGAAATTACATAACGAGCTGCTGCGCGATATTGGCACGCTGGCGCGCACGATCCATTATCTGCACGATCTGCATTTTAAGGAGCTGGCGCTGCAGCGGGGACAGTTTATTTTTCTGACCCGGATCTGCGAAAACGCCGGTATCAATCAAAACGATTTGTCGCTTTTATTAAAGGTAGATAAATCGACCACCGCTAAGGCTGTGCAAAAACTGACTGCCGCCGGTTATATCAGCAGGCAGCGCAGTAGCACTGACCAGCGTCAGTGGCAGCTTGTGCCTACGGCAAAAGCCCGGACGGTGTACGAGCAGATCATCGCCGAAGAAAATGCCAGTCTGGCTGTCTGCCTGCAAAATTTTACACCGGCAGAGCAAAAGACTGTTGCCAGGCTGGTACAAAAAATGTGCGCCAATGTGCAGACACACTGGCGGGAAAGCAAAATGTGAGGTGGGAGGATGTTAAGAGCAGCAACAATGCAGGACCTGCCGCGTATTATGGAGATCGTACAGGCTACGGTGGCAGAAATGCACGCTTACGGTAATTACCAGTGGGACGAGATCTATCCTACGGAGCGGGATTTCGCCGCCGACATCGCCCAGGGCGACCTTTTTGTTTCGATAACGGACGGTCTGCTCTGCGGCCTGATCTGTATCAATCAGACCGAGCCGGCTGTTTATGCCGATGCTGACTGGAGCTTAAAGGAGCCGGCCCTGGTGCTGCACCGTATGGCAGTCGACCCTGATCTGCGCGGCCGCGGTACCGGTTCGGAATTACTGCGGCAGGCGGAAACACTGGCGCACGGGCTGGGACTGCGCTATTTAAAAACCGATACCTACGCCCTGAACGACAAAGCCCAGCAGTTATTTTTAAAGCAGGGTTATCACTTCTGCGGCGAGATCCAGTTCCGCAAAATGGAGCGCTCGTTTTACTGTTATGAAAAAGTGCTGTGACGCTGTGCATTGACAATCACGATAATCATGCTAAAATATTATAAGTAAGCATCGAAATGTTTACTTATGCAGGCGGGATATGAAATCCTGCCCGGTATCTGTCTGGAACAAAAGCTGACCACAGCGGCATCATGAAGATGCTGCCTGTGGTTTTTTATTTTTACTGCTGCCTTTCTAAGGGCGGCAGTCATCACCTAAATAAGGAGGCAGCTATGCCCAGTGTCAAACTAACCCGCAGCGCATTGCTGATCGCGGCAGGACTGATCTTACCTTTCCTGCTGCATATTTTAGGCGCGGCCGGCAGTATTTTTCTGCCCATGCACATCCCCGTCCTCTTGGCCGGCTTCTGCCTCGGACCTTACTACGGTCTGTCCGTCGGCCTGCTGGCGCCGGCTTTGAACAGCCTGCTGACGGGTATGCCGCCGCTGCTGCCGGTACTGCCGCTGATGCTGGCAGAACTTGGTGTCTACGGCTGGTGCGGCGGTTATCTGTATCAGCGCCGCCGCTGGCCCTTATGGCTGGCTTTGCCCGCAGCGATGCTGGCCGGACGGCTGGCCTCATTGCTCGTGCTGGCGCTGTGCGCCTCAGCGCTGGGCATCCACGTGCCGGCCTGGAGTTATGCGGCCGCCGGCCTGATCACCGGTCTGCCCGGTATCATCATTCAGCTGGTGCTGATACCGCTGATCCTGAAAAGAGTAAATATTTGATGTGGAAGAGGAAGATCGCTATGCATAAAATTTCTAAACTCACGCTGGCCTTGTGCCTGGCAGCAGTCCCGGTCTGGGCTGCCACCCCATCTTACCAGATGGAGGAGATCATCGTTACGGCCACAAAGCCTGCCGCTGACATCACCACTTCGGAAAGTATCGACAGCAAATACGTCAGCCCCGGGCGTTATGCCAGTATCCCCGACCTGCTGCGCTACAGCGCCGGTATCGACGTGCGCCGCCGCGGTGTTTACGGCGATAACCAGAACGATACCGTCAAGATCCGTGGTCTGGACGCCAACCGTTACAACGTCCTTATCGACGGTCAGCCGATCAAGATGTCCGGCGTTATGGGCGGCAACTTTATCGACTGGAACAGTATCCCGCTCGAAAATATCGAGAAGATCCAGATCACCAAGGGCGGCAAGCTGGCCAGCAGCGGCGATATTGCCGGTACGATCAATATCATCACCAAAAAAACTGCCGCCGGCGGCTCGGCCACTGTTTTGACCGGTGAAGAGGGCCGCGCCGAATACCGTCTGAATTACGGCTTCAACGCCGGCAAGCTCAACGCCTTTCTCAGCGGCTCTAAAAGCAGCAGCGACGGTTACCTGCTGAACAATGATTTTGACAATAAGCAGTACAACATCAAGCTGGGCTATAAGTTCAGCGACGCCGATGCCCTGCGTCTGGGCTACAGCAAAAACAAGCTGGAGCGCGGCTATATCCTGCGCAACCTGAAGGGTGACCCCTATTACGACCCCAGCTATCCCGAAACTATCGGCGACGGCCTGATCCAGCCCCAGCCCGGTGAAATCGGCAAGGCCGGCAATTATGGCCGCGGTTCCTACTGGTCCAAGGATACCGACCACTACGACCTTAATTATACGCATACTTTCAATAACGGTTTTCTGCAGTTCGACTACTACCGCAATAACGAAGAACGCCGCGAAGTGCTGAAAGACCACAGCGGCCAGGTGCAGTTGGACCGTGTTATCCCCAGCGACAAAACCGATTATTTTGCAATCAGCGGGCAAAGCGCCGTCAGCAGCAAGCATACTCTCGGCTATGGCGCGCAGTATCAGCGGATGCGTTACGGCTACGGCCATTATAATGTTAAACCTCTTGTCGGCGCAGGCGACCTGTACCCTTCGCAGAAGATCGATAACGCCGCTGTTTATCTGGAAGATAACTGGCAGCTAGACGGGCGCTGGCGCACTTATCTAGGCCTGCGTTACGACCATTACAAAGCCGGCAGGGACGACGCACGGGCCGGCGACATTCCCGAAGTTTCCGAAAGCAGCCTGTCGCCTAAATTCAGCCTGCAGCTGACCAGCGACAACAAAAATACTTCCAGCCTGTCTGTTAACCGCGTCTGGCGCGCTCCCTCCATGCCAGAATACTACTGGTGGAGCCAGAAAAAGTTTACCGACTCCCTGAAACCGGAGCATGGCCTCAGCTACGAACTGGGCCACAAGCATAGATTTGACGACCGCTACAGCAGCAGGCTCAGCCTCTTTTATCAGGACATCACCGATTACATCAATTTCCGTCATTACGCGCCGTTTAGGGCTTATAATATCGACAATGTCAAGATCTGGGGCGCCGAGCTGACCAATGAAGTGAAATTCGATCAGCACAATACCCTGCTGGTGAATTATACCAACCAGCACACCCGCAAGAACGGCGTTGCCGGCGGCGACATCAACAACGGCCTGACCGACGAGCTGGACTACAGCCCGCGCCACAAGCTGGGCCTGGCCTATCTCTATGACAGCGACCTCTGGAAGCTCCGTTATGACATCACCTACGTCAGCAGCCAGAAAGAATCCCCGGTAGAAACCGGCGGCGCAGTCTATAACATCGGCGGCTACACCGTCCACAATCTGTCGGTGACCCGCGTCCTGAACAAAAACGCCGAACTGTCGCTGTTCGTCGATAACCTGCTGGACAAAAAATATGTGGAGCAATACGGTTATCCCATGTCCGGCCGTCTGTTCAGCGCCGCGCTGACTTATAAATTTTAGAGGTGCAAGATGACTACCATGACAGACGCAGAATTTTTTAATAAGCTGGCCCCCACCTGGGACAGCACACGTGAACGGCAGCCGCAGCTGCTGCAGCAGCTGACGGCCAAGCTGGAACTGAAGCCCCGGGACAGAGTGCTGGACCTGGGCAGCGGCACCGGCGTGCTGCTGCCGTATCTGGCGCCCCAGGCAGCGCAGGTCACCGCCGTAGATTTCGCCGAAGCCATGCTGGAGCTGGCGGCACGCAACCACGCCGGGCTGACCAATATCACCTATCTCCACGGCGATATCCTGGAACTGGCACTGCCGGAAGCATCTTTTGAGCAGATCACCTGCCTGAATTTTTATCCCCATGTCAAAGACTCCGCTGTTTTTCTCAGCAAGGCCGCTCGCCTGCTGGTCCCCGGCGGCAAACTGACGATCATGCACGACATTCCCCGCAGCGCCGTCAACGCTATCCACGGCGCCTGCGCCCAGGTACAGGACGATAACCTGCCGCCGGCGGCCGTTGTCGCCCAAAGGCTGACTGACGTTGGCCTGCAGGTACTGTATCAGGAAGATACTGAAAATTATTATTTTGTGCAGGGAGTAAAGCCCTGACTTTAGCCAGCCTGTAAAAAGAAAAACCGTTCGACTCTGCCGTAAAGCCCCAGGCTAAGACAGCAAAGTCAAACGGTTTTTTTATTGTTTACAGCCAACTTATAACGCTGGGTCTGCCACGCCGTTGGCTTTAAAAGCGTTGGCCCGGTCGATGCAGGTACCGCACGCGCCGCAGGGTCTGTCGCCGCCTTCGTAGCACGACCAGGTATACTGGTAGGGCGCGCCCAGTTTCAGGCCCAGCTCCACCACCTGCGCTTTGTTTTTGTGCAGCAGCGGCGCTTCCAGATGACACAGCTTGCCACTGCCTTCGTAGATCGCCGTATCCATGGCCGCATAAAACTCCGGCGTACAGTCGGGGTAAGCCCGCCCGGCCGCATCGTCGGCATGGGCGCCATAGCAGATAGCGCCTGCTTCCAGCGAAATAGCGATCGCTGCCGCCGCACTGATCAGGAGCCCGTTGCGGAACGGCACATAGGTCGCCACCGTACCTTCGCCATGCTCAGCCAGCTGCTCGGCGTAGCTTTTATGTTCGATCGCTTCACTGCTGCTGGCCAGCAGCGAGCAGTTACTGTAGGACATGATGCCGGCAATATCCTGTTCCAGCAAACGGACGCCGTAATGAGCGGCAACCTTGCGGGCCGCCGCTATTTCCCGGCTGTGCTTCTGCCCGTAAAAAACGCACAGCGCCGTAACATTTTCCGCACCGCATTCGCTGACGGCCTGCGCCAGACAGGTGGTGCTGTCGATACCGCCGCTCAATAACACTACTTTTTTCATATTGCGCCCCCTTTACAGATCGCGCCTGATGATCGCAGGCGGCAATTCTTCCCAGGGCTTGTACTGGATCGTGCTGCAGAAAGCGTAGGCTTTGTAGCGTTCCGCCGGGTCTGCGGCCGCCGCGGCTTGAGCCAGGTCACGCTCACCGGCCGCGCTGACAGGATAATATTTGAAGGCTTCGGCAAACAGCTGCGAGGCCTTGGCATCATCGCCGTTATTATGCTCATGCTCGGCTAAAAACTTATAAGCAAAATAACGGTAGGGGTTGATTCCGTCGTTTGACCCTTCCATATCCAGCATCACCGCCGCTTCCTGCACGGCCTGTTCTTCCTTGCCGACCTCGCGCAGGATCGCCAGCCGGCGGTAAAACATCTCGCCGCGGGAGGCACTGCGGAAAGGATGCTTGTAAGCCCTGCTCAATTCATAAGCCTGCCCCAGATAATTTAAGGCGGCGTCCTCGTTATGGGCCAGCTTCCAGACGATCTCGGCCACGTCGCGCAGGCACAGCACTTTATGCTCGGCCTCGCTGAGCCCCATTTCCGGGGCGTCTTCCATATCAGGCTCCACGTCCAGCACTGTTGCCAGTACCCGCATCGCCGCTTCCACTTCATCCATCCAATATAAAGCGCGGCCCACCGTCGAGCGGCAGCGCCAGTCGTTATAGTTGCTGATCATACCGCGGGGAATGGGATATTCGCCGCCGGCCACATGGTTCACACACGCCAGCCATTCCTGTTCGTTCATAGTCAAGTCACACTCCTTACTGATTTCTGTACTATTATTGTAGCATATCACAGCCGCCGCGTCCCCGGTAAAATAACGTCGACGCAGTTTAACAGCTGCCGCAAATAAAAAAGGGCTGCCCGGCCGAAGCCAAAAGCAGCCATAAATAAGGGAAAGCGTTTTAAAAAAGACTCACTTTTCGTTGCGCACATAACGGCGCGGCATCCGCGGACTGACGCCGCA
>ERZ791883.810-NODE-810-length-32474-cov-3.063173_pt1 | contig 32474 bp, 30 predicted proteins | sample MGYA00510160_ERZ791883 | MGnify/ENA primary metagenome ERZ791883 (study PRJEB30046, sample SAMN00792072) | human gut metagenome | study: EMG produced TPA metagenomics assembly of the A metagenome-wide association study of gut microbiota in type 2... | reverse complement strand
TTTTTGCATATCCAACGAATCCTTTTCTTCAGCGCTATTCTGCATTTCGATGCCCGCAGCCCTCTCATTGGGCGCGGCCCTGCCGCTTTCCCGCGCGAACCGCTCCCTCAATGCCGGCGGTGCCATGGTTTCCGGCTACGCCGCCGCAGAGGATTGCGGCGAGACAAACGCCGTTGTGTTCGACTCGTCGGATATTTTTCAACATGGCGGCTGCAATATCCACGGGTTTAAATCCTTTCATGGCATGCGCATGGACGAAGCGATTTTGGACGCTGCCGCGCTGGTCATTTCAGCGGGTGGTCCACTTGGAGAAGTCTTTGACAGTGTGATCCTCGGCAATCGGAAGATTCTTCCGCCTGTAGAGGATTTATCCTATGAAGATCGCATGGGCCTCTCCGGCTGGATTCATGGCAGGCGTATTCTTGTTGGCAACCGGGAGCTTTTGCAGCATCACAATGTGGAGCTCCCTGCGCGTCAGAGCGAAGCGCGTTATCGGCATGACGGCCGCCAGGTGATGTATCTCGCCGTGGACGGGTTGGTCAGCGCGCTTTTCGTTGTTAGCTATCAGGCAGACCCTAATGTTGCGGAGCATTTGAAAAATTTGGAGCATAAGGGCATTACCATACTCGTGCGCACCTCCGACCCCAATATTACTGATTCTTTTGTGGAGGAAACCTTCGGTCTGCCGCAAAACTGCGTGAAGGTAATCAGTGCGCAAGCGGGCGCTCTCTACCGCAAATACCGCACCACCGTTCTTCAGCGGGCAAATGCGGGTATCGTCCATGATGGGCGCATTCAAAACTTTCTGCGTAGTGTGGCGGCCTGCGCCACGCTGCAAAACGGCGCCAAGCTGCTCACCGTGCTCCATATAGCAGCGGCAGCGCTCGGCGCGGCGCTGGTAGGCGTGCTGTGCTTCACTTCGGATGTCACGATGCTCGGCGTGGTACAGCTGCTTTTGTATCAGCTCTTTTGGGCAATTATCGTGTTGGCTATCGGGGGCAGTGAAAAATTTTAGGATTCCCCCAAAAAATAACCACAATTGATTTTATAAAATTTAAAACGGGTTCTGTAACATGCAAAACATGTTGCAGAACCCCTTCTTAAATTAACAATTGCTTTTTGTGGCCTAGCTGTTTTTGCACCTGAGACCACACATTTCAGCCTCCGCCCCAAGGGAGACACTTCGTAAAGAAGTTGTTTCCCTTCGATTTTGTAAACAATCTAATAAATACGTTTTTCAATATTGCTTTTTCATCAAATTTGTAGTATACTAAATATAATAGCAATGACGAGAAAGAGTAAGCAACGAAAACTTTTCAGAGAATCCCATCATCTTCGGATGTGCTGTGAATGGGTGAAGTGGATTTTGCTGAACATGGTCTCCGAGCTGCGTACCGAGCCCTTGGGTTAGGCTACGCCGGGATCGCCCGTAATAGCGATAAAGTTTCGATAGATCATTTCCTATCCGAACTTGATAAGGCTTGTTATCGTGAGAAACAAGTGAATTAGGGTGGTAACACGTGAGTTTTTCGCTCTCGTCCCTTGTACTATGTATGGGGGTGAGAGCGTTTTTTATTTGCAGATTTATCTGCATAACAACTAAGTGTTACAACTATAAGAAATGAGGTACGAACTATGGAAAACATCATTGTAGGAGGAGCATGGCCATATGCAAATGGTTCGCTCCACATAGGGCACATAGCAGCTCTTCTTCCGGGAGATGTTCTAGCCCGTTATTTCAGGGCCAAGGGCAACTGCGTGTTTTATGTATCCGGTAGCGATTGCCATGGTACACCGATTACCATCAGAGCAAAGCAAGAAAATTCAACGCCGGAAGTAATTAGCGAGCATTATCACAAGGAATTCTGCGACGTATTCAAGAAACTCGGTTTTTCGTATGATCTATATACCAAGACGTCAGATCCGAGACATAAAGAATTTGTTTCAAAATTTCACAAGAGGCTATATAACAGTGATTATATAGAAGAACGAACAGTCAAACAGGCTTTCTGTCCTGCATGTAAAAAGGTACTCACAGATAGACTGATTGTCGGGATTTGTCCTGCGTGCGGTTCTGCTACTCGCGGGGACCAGTGTGATACCTGCGGAGAAGTTCTAGACGCGGATACTGTTATTAATGCAAAATGTGCGGATTGTGGTGCGCCACTATCTTTCGGAGAAACAACACAATTATTTTTACAAATATCAAAACTAAAAAATGAGCTCTGTGAGTTTCTCGATGCCCATCCGTATTGGCGCAAAAACGCTATTGCATTTACAAAAAGATATATTGCTGAAGGACTCCGAGATCGTGCGATAACACGTGATCTTGATTGGGGTATTGATGTTCCCAAGCGCGGATACGAGGATAAGAAAATCTATATATGGGCAGAGAATGTTCTAGGTTATTTGTCAGCCACATTTGTTCTTTGTGAAGAAAGAGGAATTGATTTCAAAGAAGCGTATGGAACAGAAAGCCGTCACTACTATGTACACGGCAAAGACAATATACCTTTTCATACGATCATTTTGCCTTCACTTTTGTTAGCTCACGGAGACGGACTGCATTTGCCGGATAACATTATCTCAAGCGAATATATGACACTTGAGGGAAGAAAAATCTCCACCAGTCAAAACTGGGCTGTCTGGGCTAAGGATCTTGCAGAGGAATACAATCCGGATGCAATAAGGTATTTCTTTATTGCCAATGGACCTGAAAAACGAGACACTGATTTCTCTTGGAGAGAATTCAAAAAGCAAAACAACTCAGAGCTGGTTGGCGCTTGGGGAAACTTGGTCAACCGTACACTTGCCTTTGCTGTTAAGTTTCTTGATTGTCAAGTTACGCCTGCAATTATTGATGCTAATATTAAAAAGCGAATACGGCTGTTGTACAAATCCGTTGGAACAAAAATAGAAAAAGGTACCTTTCGTGAGGCTCTTGAAGAAATATTTGAAGTTGTTCGATTTGGTAACGCCTATTATGATGCCAAACAGCCGTGGAAAACAAGGGCCAGCAATCTCAAAGAATGCAGAAACACGATCAGTCATTGTGCGTATTTAATTGCCAATATCGCCATTCTGCTGCATCCCTTTTTACCTTTCTCTTCATCAAAGGTATCGGAATGGCTCGGCGTCGAACTTAAATGGGAAGAACAAGATATCGGTGTAAAAATTATCCCTAGGGACATCTCTATACTTTTTTCTAAAATAGATTGATATCCACAAGTATAACGAGCATCGGATTATGATCACACAAACCGAAAAAAGAATCTGATAAAAAGCCGTTGGGGCGCCTTCCTTACAGATGGCGCCCCGACGGCTTTTTTTCGTTAAGTAACACGCTTATAAAATAGCCACAGATCCTGAAAGCTCCCATCCTTCATCCGGTACCCTTCCGGCGTAACGCCGAGCCTGGTAAAGCCAAGCTTTTCATAAAGATGAATCGCCGCTCTGTTCGTGCAGACTACGGCGTTAAACTGTAGCCCGCGAAAACCAAACCGGGCGCACATCTTCAGCGAATGCCTCACCAGCCTTTCCCCTACACCGTAGCCCCGGCAGCCAGGGCGCACACCGTAGGAGGCGTTCGCTATGTGGGCACATCGGCCCACGTTGTTGGGGTGCAGAATATAAAGCCCTTGCAGCGCCCCGGTTTCATCCACAGCCACGCCTGAAAACGTCTGCTGCTGAAAAAAGGCGCGCGCCCGGTTAAGCGCCATCCGCTCCTCCTGTGGGAAGCTGTCGCCTTGCTCCACAATCGCATTCCAAATCTCGGCCATCCCAGGTAGATCCGCCTCACAATATTCTCTGATTTCAAGTTCCATTTATCATCGCTTCCCGTTCTTAAATCGTTTTTCCGGAGCCGACATGACCTTTTTCTACAAACCGCTCCTCATATTTTTGCAGCGCCAGTTCCAACGCATCCTGTGCATCCAGCCCCAGGCAGCTGCACAGACACAGGATAGAAAACAGGCAGTCGCCCATCTCCTGCGTAATCTCCTTATGGTTGGTAAATGGCTCCGTCTCATAGCCGGTTGCCTTCAGTATTTCCTTTCCCAATTCACCAATTTCCGAAACGAGATCGATAAACCTCCCCTGCGCGGAAAGCGAAAGGCCATGTTCCCGCGCAAAATCTGCTGCCTGCTGCTGCGCATCCCTCATCTGATCTCTCCCCTTTATATTATTGTTGATTGAATATTCAACAAATTGCTTGAAAAGTTTTCCTTTTATGCTATACTTTTATATCATATCAGAATTCCGATATGATTCAAAACAAGAATTTACGAAGAAAGGGGAGGGATTTGCATGTTACAGCAAATTTCAGCGGCACTGCTCACCATCATACAACTGCTTCTGGCACTGTTCGGGTTTCCCGCAAAGGGAACTCCACAGCCGCAGACAGACACGCCCTGTGTATTCGTCCACGGTCTGGGCGGCTGGGGTAATTACGACACGGTCAATGAGGTTGCCCCATACTGGGGCATGACGACCGGCAGCTTACTAGCCTACCTGGAATCGGAAGGCTATGACTGCTATGCGGCTTCCGTTGGGCCGATTTCCAGCGCATGGGACCGTGCCTGTGAGCTTTATGCACAGCTGACGGGAACAACGGTGGATTACGGCGCAGCGCACTCTGCTGCTCATAATCACGACCGCTATGGCAAAACATATGCACAGCCTCTTTTCTCCGGCTGGGGGCCGGAGAAAAGAATTCACCTCTTTGGCCACAGCTTTGGCGGAGCTACGGTGCGGCTTTTCACACAGATCGCATGTGAAGGCATTCAGGAGGAAATCGATGCCTCCCCAACGGATGTTTCTCCCTTCTTCCGTGGAGGAATGGACAGCTGGATTTACAGCGTGACCACGCTGGCCGCGCCTCATAACGGCACCACCATGGATGGCGCCATGCGGGAGGATGACGCGACCGGCGCCATCTACCTGCCGCTTACAACGCTGGCGGGAGCAATCGGCAACCTGCCCGTTGTCAACGGGATGTATGACTTTCAGCTGAGCCAGTTTGGGCTCACCACCTTGCCCGGCTCCTATGCCTTCAACGTCGCCCGGCTGTCCGAAATGCTGAATTTCACCTCCAGCCGCGATCATGCCGGCTACGACCTCTCGCTGCGCGGCGCATATGACCTCAATTGCCAGATCAAAGCGCAGCCAGGCATCTATTATTTCTCCTATGCCGCCTGCGCAACGCAAGCGGACGGCAAAGGCAACTGGGTGCCCATTTCCTCGATGGAGACGATATTCAAGGCCCCATCTTTCCTGATCGGCCGGAAGGCGGAGCCCTATACCACCTCATTCGGCTTGGAGATCAACGCCGAATGGCGGCAAAACGACGGGCTTGTCAACACCATCTCCGCTCTGCGCCCACTTTCGGAGCCCGGCATGAATTACGATAGCGGCAGTATCCAGCCCGGCATATGGAACGTGATGCCCGTTGTGGAAGGCCGCGACCACATGGCCTTTATGGGCGGCCTGCTCAGCGGGGACGCCGACTGGCTGCGTAATTTCTATCTTGACCATATGAAAATTCTGGATTTCATTGCGGCATAAAGCCCGCCGCATGGAGAAAGAAACGCCTCCTGCCCGCAGATTGGTGCACCGCTCCAGATTGTGCGGACAGGAGGCGTTTTCTTCTTTATTAGCTTGCAGATCAGTCTCCGTTAACTTGCAACGCCTGAGCGATATCCAGCCCTTCCGGCTCGCCGCCGAGCGCAGCCTTCATGGCATGCTCCTTTTGTTTGTCAATGTTATAGACTAGCAGCAGGGCGACCGCCATGATCACGGCTCCCAGCAGCATCAAAAGGATCGCCATGTTTTTCATCCGCTCCCCCACACCCGGGAGCTGGTTTGCGCCCAGCTTCGCCTCATATCCGACCCATGTCATAGAAAGAATGATCAAAGAGGCTCCCACCCCCTGCGCAAGCTTCCGAAACAGGGAGTAAAATGCGTAAACAGACCCTTCTTCCCGGTAGCCGGTTTGGAGCTGCTGGTAATCGGTGCAATCCGCTACCATGGCCCAACAAACCAGTTGGAAGAGCGCCCCGCCGAATTGGAGCACAATCAGACATACCATATATAGCGCGGGTCCGAGCATCCCATTGCGGGGCATTGGGATAAACAAAAACACGGAGCCGAAAACGATACTAATGAGCAGCGGAACCGACACCGCCAGCTTTTTGCCAAACCTGCGGACGATTTTTCCAACGAAGGGGATCATCACCACAGAGGAAATGGATCCGATCAGGTTGGCGACGGTGAGCAGCTGCGTGTTTTGAAAATAAATCTGATAGACCCATTTTGTGGTCTGCACATTCGAGGTATAAAAAACGAGCAGGGCAAAGGATGCAATGCACAGAGCAAGCAACGGGCGGTTTTTCAAAATCCGTTTGAGCGTCCTGAAATAATGGTAGGTCACCGCAGGCTGCTCTACCTGGAAGCGCTCGGTCGTCATTTTCAGGCAAAAATGATATGCAACAAATGCAACTGCCCCCATGATAAGCCCGATCCAGACAAAGCGCTCCCCGATGAGAGTATTGTTCTCATATACAAAAAATGGAAGCAGCAGCGTCACCAGACCCCCGGCGCCAGCGCCGATGCTTCGGTAGGTGGAAAGCTGCGTGCGTTCGTTAGGGTCTGCGGAGATCGCGGAATTCAGCGTGCCATACGGCACATTGACCAGTGTATAGAAAATATCCCACGCGAGGTAGGTAACCACGCATACAATCACACGCATGGCATACGATGCGTGCGGGATCGGCAGGAATGCCAGCGCGCCGGAGACGATCAGCCCAAAGGAGCCGATGCGAATCCACGGTTTATACTTGCTTTTTGCGCTGATGCGCCTGCTGTCCATAATCCCGCCCATAATCGGGTCGTTGACCGCATCCCATATTTTCAGGAAAATGATGATGATTGCCCAGGTTGCCTCGGTTAATCCGATATACTGCGTATAAAAGTCGGCCAGATATGCGGTGATGAGCGCAAAGCTCATCTGGCAGCCGAAATCGCCCAGCGCATACCCGATCTTATCGCGCATGCCGAAAGGGCGATCCGCTTGGCTCGCCGGAGCGGCGGTGGTTAACCGGTTCATCGTTTTGACCCTCCTCCTTCTTTCGAACAAAAACTGATACGGTTTGGCGCGGCAGCCTTATGCCCGTGTCGCCCGCTCCGCAGCGGCCCGTTTCGCCAGTTCTGACGCAAACAGCGCCTCATCCAGCGGGAGGGTGATCTCCTGATCCAGCCAGCTGGATAGATAGACCGCGTTTGACAGCGCGAGGCCGCGGATGCCCTCCGCGCCCGGCGCGATCAGCGGCTCCCCATGCAACACCGCGCGGCTGAAATTACGGAAGATGTTCATATGCTGCCCAATCAGCCCCAAACGGACCGCATTGGTAAGGCTCCCTGTTGTTTTCCGTACGACAGTATGTGGGATCTGAGGCATAAATTTCTCATTCTGCCTATTAAAATCACTTTCCAATACCTTCAGCTTACAAAACGTCATCTTTTCCTTTAATAAATTTTGTTCAATAACAATTCGGCCGCCGTCGCCGGAAATCTCCAGCCGGTTTGTGCCCGGATAGTCGTGTGTGGAGGTGACGAAAACGCCGCTCGCGCCGTTTTCATATTCCGTATAAAACGTAACGTCGTTTTCCACGTTGATTCTGCGATGCATGCCCGTTTTGGCATAACCGCGGACCTTTATCGGCATTCCGCCCAGCCACTGGAACAGGTCAAGCTGATGCGGGCACTGGTTGATCAATACGCCGCCGCCCTCGCCGCTCCACGTGCCGCGCCAGCCGCCCTGATCATAATAGGCCTGTGGGCGGTACCAGTTGGTGATCACCCAATTGATCCGCTTAAGCTCGCCCAGTTCGCCGCTGTCAATGATTCGTTTCGCCTCCCGGTAAAGCGGGTTGGTGCGCTGGTTGTACATAATCCCGAATACCTGCCCCTGTTTTTGCCGCGCAAGCTCGTTGAGCGCCCGCACAGCGCTTGTATAAACACCGGCCGGCTTTTCAATGAGCACATGCTTCCCTGCCTCCAGCGCCTCCATGGCAATGCCCGGATGGTCGTAGTGCGGCGTTGCGACGACGACCGCATCCACCTCCCCGCATGCGAGCAGCTCCCGGTAATCCGCGAAGCGCCGCACGCCGGGCAGCGCCTGCTCCGCCCACGCGAGCCGTTCCTCCGAAAGATCGCACACGGCGGCCAGTTCCCCGTTCTGATCCAGCCCCTGTTTGAGCTTCTTTGCATGCGTGCCGCCCATTTTGCCGATCCCGACAATTCCATATCTGACCTTATTCATATTGCCCTCCGATCTCCTCAAGCATGGATACCAAATTTTGATGCTGCCACGCAAAAACCTGCGCCCTGCTGACAGGTTGCAATCCCTTAACGCCCATCTCCCGGTCAATTTGCCGGAACACACGCCCCCTTCTGGTGTTGGTGGCAAAGGGGAGCAGGCGGAACGCCCTTTTCAGCAGCGCATATTGCAGCGTGTGTGGCTCCAGCGTCAAGAAGCCGCCATAGCCGGAGGCATTCAGATCCGCTAACAGCTCCGGAATCCGCCCCTCCCCTGTTCCCAATGGAACCTCGATCCCCTCCGCGCAATCCTTCATATGGTAATAGACGGTATACCGTTTGGTCTGCCGGTGCGCTTCCCACGAATCCACGCCGCACTGGATGTAGTTGGAGGCGTCATAGCACAGAGCGAACCCCGGATGGTTCAGGGTGTTATAAAGCGCGAGGGCTTTCTCCGGGGTATCCCCGTAAATCCTCTTTTCATTCTCATGGATCAGGGTGACGCCGCTGCCCTCCGCCAGCTTCAGGAAGCCGTTCACCTTTTCCGCCACGCGCTCCAGCAGACGATCCTCCCCCGCAACCTTTGCGGTAAAAAAGGAGAACACGCGGATATATGCGCATTCCATCTCCTGCGCGATTGCAAGCAGCTCCCTCAGCTGTTTCAGCTGTGCCTGATAGGCTTTTTCGTCCGTCAAGTCGATTTTCCCGATCGGAGAGCCGATGGAAGAGAGCTGGACGCCCTGCTTGAGCAAGGCCGGTTTCACATCTTGCCGAAATGACTGCAAAGAATATTGCGCAATATTTTTACCATTGACATTGCGCGGGCACAGGTAACGCATCCCCAGCGTTTGCATTGCTGCAAGCTGCTCCTCGAGCTTCGGGCTGACCTCGTCAAAAAAACCGGATATTTTGAACATAAATTTGCAAATTTCCTCCTCTCTTTCGTATAATGATTCAACTATATCAATATTGCTCATAAAAATCAAGGCGTTTGGGCGAGAACATTTACAGACCACTTTACTTTTTATGCATTCTTTTTAAGTTGTATCGGTTGAAACGCCGCAGACATTTCAAAAAAAACCGCCGTCCCCCAGCAATCTATGCTGAAAAACGGCGATTTTATCGCTAGAATTCTTTTTATCTGGATAATTCCTTTTTTATCCTACTTCATTCTTCTTTTCATCCAGCCTCTTCAAAAAACAGACCACACGATTTGCTTCCTGAAACCCTACGCTTAAGTGAAAATGGATGCTCCTCACATTTTCCGCCTCTGTGTCGCTCGCGAATTCCGAGCAGCCCCGCGCCCGCGCCCAGGCTTCACAGGCGCGCACCAGCTCCGCCGCCACGCCACACCGCCGAAACGCAGGTTCCACATAGATGCCCTCCAGATAGCCGACCGGGCTGGTGTACGCCCCCTCCACATAGTCGTGCCGCAGGCCGCACTGAGCGAACCCGATCAAGCTGTTCTCTTCCTGCGCTAAAAAAACGACGCCACCCGCCTGACAATGCTCCTTCAAATCAGCTTCCATCTCGCTTCTTGTATGCTCCGGCCAAAGCTTTAACGCCAGGCCAGCAGCGGCGGAGCGTTTCGTGTGATCTGTTGCCGCAACGATTTTCATCTCATCATTCATCCTTTTCAAAATCCCGGTACATCAGGCTCGGCTGAATGCCCGTATTGTTCTGGTATTTCCCGCTTGCATACAGGTCGAAATCCCCGCCGATATCGTGGTAATAAATCTGGCAGATCTCCACATCCGGGTAAATACGCACCGGCTGGATGCAGAAAATCTCCAGCGTCCAATAGCCCGCAAAGCCGATATCTCCGAACCCGGCCGTCGCGTGGATAAACAGGCCCAGTCGTCCCGTGGAGGAGCGCCCCTCCAGCATGGGTACATAGCGCTCTGTTTTGGTATATTCGTTCGTGCGGCCGAGATACAGCCGGTTCGGCTCGAGCACAAGCCCTTCCTCCGGTATGACGATGCACTCAGTGGGGTTGGCCTGTTTAATATCCAGCGTATTGCCGGTATACACCAACAGCTCGTTATGCAGCGAAAGGTTATAGCTGTTGGGGTTAACGCGCTTTGGGTCATACGGCTCGATGATGATATCAGAGCCGATGTGTTTTTGGATCGCCCTGCCGGATAAAATCATACGTTTGCTCCTCTCAGCAAAAATTGATAAATGTCTTTGCTCGCTTTTTGGTCAAATGATTCCTTCAACTGAAAAAGGCGTGCCACTTAGGCAACGTCACAAATGCGCCGTTGGAGGGGCAGTTCTCCGCCGTCAGTCCGAATTCCTCAACGACTTTGCGACTGTTCCAACCCCCTCCCGGATCGCACGCTCACAGGCCGGGAGGGCTTCCCTTCCGATTTCCCGAAGCTGATATAATCCCATCTCTCAGCTGCCTCTCCTACTTTTGGGCTCTCCAATTTCCCGCCAGCCATTGCGCCACGCCGTCCGCTTCATTGCTTTTGATCACCCCGGTTGCGGCCGCTTTTAATTCCGGCACGGCGTTTTCCACCGCATAACATTCATCTGAGCATTCGAACATCCTAAGATCGTTGATCGCGTCGCCGAAGGACACCACTCGGTCAAACCCCAGCAGCGCGCAAAGCTTGCGGATGCCATGCGCCTTGGTAGCCCTTGCCGGCATGATCTCCAGCCAGTATTCCTCCCGGTAAAGCTCCTGCTGGAACGTTACAGAAAAGCGCGTGTCTCCCCGCACCGCATTGTAAAGCGGCGAAAGCGCATCCTGCTCCCCGATACAGGTGATGTAAAACACCTCGCCCTGATAAAGCGCCGGTTCCGCACTCACCGCGCGGAAGCGCTTGTCCCCTTTCCGGCAGCTGAGATAATACCGCACGCCCTCGTTCTCCCGCTCCGGCAGCCACGAAACGCGCTCCTCGCCATCCAACAGCGCATACGCAAGGGCGCTCACCGGATGACGCGATAGATACCCGGCCAGGTTTTCGACCTCCTCCGGTGAAAAAACAGTGCGGGAAAGAACTTTCCCCGTTTGCGCATCCTGCAAAAATACGCCGTTGTAGGTGATAACCGGAAGCCTCGTTTGCAGCCCCGCCGCCACAATACGAGCAGAGTGCACGCTGCGCGCCGTTGCATAGGTGAAGGGGAGGCCTTCTTCGATCAGGAGGTTGAGCGTTTCCGCCGTATATGCACTCAACCGTGGCTCCCGGTTTAGAAGCGTCCCATCCAGATCGGAAACATAGAGTGTTTTCATATGGCCCGTTCCTCCCTCAAAAGTGCGATCACCTCATCGAGCCGTTCGCACTGCGCATACAGTAGCGCCTGCGTCGCCGCGTCCGGCTGCCACTGGTCAGGGATCATCACTGCTTTTAGCCCCGCACGGCTGGCGGAAAGGATGCCGTTGCGTGAATCCTCCAGCGCCATGCAGTCCTCCGGACGCTCCCCCAACTCCGCGCAGGCCATAAGGTAGATATCCGGCGCGGGCTTGGAGGCGCGGAGCCGGTCCCCGCCGATCACCGCGTCAAAACAGGCTTCTACGCCCGCGCTTTCTAAGCAGCGTTTCACCTCATTCTCCCGGGTTGAGGAGGCAACCGCTGTTTTATAATGCCTTTCCTTTAAGTATGCAAGCAGTTCGTGCAGCCCGGGCACCACAACGTCACTTTGCGATTCGATGATGTCGTATGCCGGGCTTGACTGGCACGCCGTGTTTCGCATAATAACGGTCAAAAAAAGCGCGGGTCAGGCGGTCGAGCTGATCAAAATCGACCTTTTCCCCAAAGGTCTCCCGCCAGATCTTGCGCGCCATGGGCAGGGCAAGCCCCAGCGTTTTCCGGTTCATGTAACCCGCCGGGCCGATGCCGAGCTGCCGCCCCGCCTCATCCCAGGCAAGAGCACAGAGCCGCTCTGTGTCAAACATCAGGCCGTCCATATCAAAAACAACCGCCCGGATCATCTCATTCCCTCCGTTAATTCCCGCTCGAGCATTTTGCCGCATCAATGGCCAGCACGATCATCAGGCACAAAAGCACATCCTCCGGCTGCGCGATATCAATGGTGTAGGTATCCGTCCAGCGCAGCAGCTCCTTCTGCGCCGTCATCACCAGTCGGCCGGCATGGTCGGTCACGCGATAATCCCACTCAAGCCAGTCGCCCTCTACCTGCCAGCCGCCGCAGTCAAGCGTAAATCGGGGCTTGAAAAAGGTGAACTCCTTTTTGATCTGCCCCATGTACTGATCCCCAAGATACAGCGCAAACCGTGGCAGGAAGGTCAGCACCTCCTCACGCACGGTGCCGATGTGGTTCCCCGCCATATCCATAATCTCCAGCTTATGGCCCCAAGCCAAACGGCCCTCCACAGTGAATACGGTGTTGCCCGCCTCATCGTAGATATCGAAGCTGTCAAACCAAGAGAGAAAACGCTGTTTGAATAATAGACGCATCAAAATACCCCTTCCCGTATTCCATCAATCGTTCTTCCTGCCAAACATCAACCTGCACAATCGCTTGCCGGATTCCGTGCGAAAAATTCTGCGGGCAGCGCTCCACACAGCGCTTTCACTTGCCCCTTCCTCACAGAGGTTCACAAGGCAATCTGCCTCCATAAGAATCTGGAAATCCACCCCGTCAATCCCGGTATCCGTCTGATGACGGCCGACAAGAAAAGCCACGCGGTCAATCACGTCCTGTGGAAAATAGAGCTCTTCCAGCATTGCTTTCGCCTGTGCAGGTTGGAGGCCAACATCATGCACATAGGCCGCCGCCTCCACGATAAAACGCGTGTGCGCGTCGATCCCTTCCGATACGGCAATCAGCCGCGCAAGGCTGTGCACCTTGAGAAAATGCTGAATGCGTTGGGGGTCGCCCTCATAATAGGCAATCATCCCATCACACAAAAGATCAAGCGGGCCCATAGCCCCATCCCCTTTCCTGTTCCTTTTTTAGCCAATGCCTTTATAGATAAACCCCAGGATTAAAATCAAGACGGTCAGCGGCACGTAGACAAGCTTCGCCGTTTGCCCAAAGGCCCGCGAAACCGGCTTTTTCCGCCCCTCATCCAGCTCCCTACGAATGTTATCCCAACCCAGCACATAATAGATCGAAACCGCGCCCAGAACTGCCCCGATAGGCACCACCACAATCGTGATGAAATCAAGCCAACTGCCCACACGCGGCTCCGCCTCCAAAAAGAGTCCGGCTGCGAGCGTGATCGCAGAGCAGATGAGCACCGCCGTTTTCCGCCCAAGGCCGAAATGGCTCTGCCAGCTTTCCGTGACGGCCTCAAACATATTGATCAGCGAGGTAATCCCCGCGAATGCCACCGAAATAAAAAAGAACACGGCAAAAGCCCTGCCGAACGGCATCCTTTGGAACACCGTCGGCAGCGCGATGAACATCAGCGACGGCCCACGGGTGACATCCACGCCATAGGCGAATACGGCGGGCATAATCGCAAGGCCGGAAAGCAGCGCCGCAAGTGTGTCGAACAATGCCGTGCGCAGGGAGGCCCGCGGGATATCCGCCTCTTTCCCCAAATACGCCCCGTAGACGATCATGCCGGAGCCGGTGATTGAGAGAGAGAAAAACGCTTGCCCCATCGCCATCACCCAGGTATCCACCCGCAGCAGCGCCCTCCATTCCGGAACAAAGAGAAATTTGTAGCCCTCTGCCGCGCCAGGCAGGAATGCGACCCACACCGCCAAGATCAGGAACAGCCCAAAAAACAGCGGCATAAGCACCTTGCTCACCTTTTCGATCCCCTTCGTTACGCCGAACATCAGCACAAGGCCCACCAGCACAACGATCGCCACATGCCAGGGCACGCTTCCGAAGCTGCCCGAAGCCTGGTGAAAAAAGGCTTCCACGTCCGCAGTGAGCAGCTCGCCCGTAACGGAGCCTGCCAGGCTGCGCAGCACCCAACCGAGGATCACCGCGTAGCCGATGGCAATGCCAAGCGACCCAAGCAGCGGAATCCAGCTCAGAGCCGCGCCGAGCTTCTTTCTCCCCCTGCGCGCGAAGCAGTATTCGTAAGAGCCAATCGTCCCCGTGCGGGCCAGCCGGCCGATTGCAAACTCGCCCGAAAGCCCCACCCAGCCGAACAGGAACGTAAACAGAAGATAGGGAATTAAAAACGCCGCACCTCCGTACTGCCCGACTCGATAGGGAAACATCCAGATATTCCCGAGCCCGACTGCCGAGCCGACGCAGGCAATCACAAAGCCCAGCGAGGAGCTGAACGTTCCGTTTCGATTCCCTTTGATCTGCTTGTCTCCCATTTTCAAACCCTCTCTTGCCTCATGGAGCCGAAAAGCCCCTTCTTTTCATTCGGTTTTATCGTCAACACAGTCAATACATCATTCTGCACGCTGAATTTCACCTCGAGCCCGGCAAATTCCATGCCGTAAACTCTCTGGGGATCGGTATGATACGACGGCCGCGGATCCTGCGCCAACACACCCAGCAGCGCCTGTCTGTGCTCCTTTGGCACTTGCGCCAACAGTGGTTGCGAAACTTCCACTTTGAGGGGCCCGTCTATTTTTTGCCCGGCAAACCCGCCGCTGGCCTGTGGATAGCTATCTGCAAAGGGGAGATAGGGTTTGATATCCAGAATCGGCGTACCATCCATCAAGTCCGCGCCCGAAACCAGCAGCACCTGCCCTAGCGTTTCATCCCGCCGGATACCGTCCAGCCGGACGGCAGAGAGCCCAATTGGGTTTGGGCGGAACGGGGAGCGGGTTGCAAACACGCCCATGCGCGTATTCCCGCCCAGGCGAGGGGGACGCACGGTGGGCGACCAGCTCGCCCGCACTGCTTCAGAAAACAGCCAGATGAGCCAGATATGCGAAAAGCCCTCTATCCCCCGCAGCGCTTCCGGATTGCGGTATTCCGGCTCAAAAACAAGTTCAGCCTTTAGCTCCTCCACCAGCCCGCTCTGGCGTGGGATGCCGAATTTGGAAGGGAAATCGCTGCGGATGCGGGCGATGATTTTCAGTTCAGACACGGGATCCATGACATGCACCTCGCTATGTTACACTTTTTTGAATCAAAGTGGCAACTCCTGTGCAGGTATAGTACTTCGTTCTTCTCAATGATTTCAGCGCCCTCAATCCAGGCGCTTGCTCAAATACAGAGCCTTGTGCCCCACAAAGATTTCACACGGTAGCCGGCAGAAATAATCCCAGCCGAATTATAATACACATCCTGATTGGTTATTTCGTCTGTCGAAGTTGTTGCAAATTTTGCAACAGTTGCATCTTGCCGGAGCCCACCTTCTGCAAAAATGTTTCTGATGCGGCTTAATATCGTCGCTTTAGCCCCTGGAAAGCAAGGCAACCGTCTCCACATGTCCTGTCCTCGGAAACAGATCTACCGGCGTTGCTTCTCTGGTTTCGTACCCCTTTTCCCCAAACAGCTTCAAATCCCGTGCGAGCGTTGCCGGGTCGCAGGAGACGTAGACCACCCGCCGGGGCGCCATGTTCACCACTGTATCAATCAAATGCACATCGCAGCCCTTACGCGGCGGGTCAAGCACAATCACATCCGGCTGCACGCCTTCTTCGGCAAGCTGACGCGCCGCCAGCGCCGCATCACCGCAGAGGAACCGCGCGTTCGTGATCCTATTGAGCGCCGCATTGCGCTTGGCATCCTCAACCGCCTCCGGCACCGCCTCCACACCGATGACCTGTTTGGCCTTGCCCGCCATCGTCAGGCCGATCGTGCCTGTGCCGCAGTAGAGGTCGAGCAGCGTTTCTGCCCCGGTCAGCGCGGCATATTCCGCTGCCTTTTGGTAGAGCCGCTCCGCCTGAGAGCGGTTCACCTGATAAAAGGATAAGGGTGAAAGGAAAAAGCGCAAGCCGCAGAGCTCGTCTATGATCCCATCCTCTCCCCAAAGCGTTCTGCACACGGGGCCCAGCACAACGTTCGTCCGCGCCGTATTGCTGTTCAAAACCAGGCTTTTGAGGTTCGGCATTTCCCGCAGAAGCTCCCCGGCGAGCAGCTCCGGCTTCGGGATTTTATCGCCGTTGACCACTGCACAAGCCATCACCTCACCCGTCGCCTGTGCCTTGCGCAGATAGATATGCCGCAAAAGACCTTCTCCCGTTTCCTCGCTGTAAATCGGCACCTGATTTTCTCCGATCCAGCGGGCGAAAGCCCGCAAGGCGCCTTCAAACTCCGGCGGCTGGAGCCGGCATGCACGGCAATCCACAATCCGGTGGCTGCGCGGCGCAAAAAAGCCGATTTTCAGCTCTTGCGCCGATCCGCCAACAGGAAACTGTGCCTTATTACGGTAGCCATCCGTTTCCCCCGCTGCGAGAATCGGCTGGGGCGTAATCGTAAGATGCCCAATGCGCGAGAGCGCGTCCGCCACCGTTTTCTCCTTGAGGCGGCACTCCGCTTCATATGTGATATGCCGCCAAGCGCAGCCCCCGCATTGCTGGAACACCGGGCAGTCAGGCTTTACACGATCCGGAGATGGGGTTACGATCTGATGAATCCGCGCCACTGCATAATTCTTTTTCACCTTAATAATATGTGCGGTGACGGTGTCGCCCAGCGCCGCATTCGCCACAAACACGGCCAGGCCATTATCGTGCCCAACACCGCTCCCTTCGGCGGTTACGCCGGTAATTTTTAAAGGAATCCGATCATTTTTCTTTAATTGATTCGGCATGGAAATGCCCTCCATTATCCGACCATATACGTCACATTTTCCGCAAACCGGAACACAGCTTAGTATACCACAGACGGATACCCGCCCGCAATGCACATCGGTTGCGCAGCGCATATTCCGTTGACAAATCTTTAAAATCCGTGTATAATGATCGTCGCATCCAATCAAAAACTTGTATCGAGGCGTAGCTCAGTTTGGTAGAGTGCTTGGTTTGGGACCAAGATGCCGCAGGTTCAAGTCCTGTCGCCTCGACCATCAAAGCGCGCCGGTCTCATTTTGAGTGGGTCCGGCGCGTTTTTTTCGAAAAGACATCCCTATGTCTGGTCTATTTATTTTGAGAAAGAATGGTTTCCCATGAAATTCTGCATTGATACCGCTCCGTGCAAGGTCTGATTCGGGCGAATTTGCACGGAGCAAAATAAACTTTAGCTGCCTCCACCCGCCCGCCGGGCCTTGCACTTTTATTTGACAACAAATAAAAGGGGGCAAGGTCAATATGAAATCAATTCAAACAACACTCAAAGAACTTCACACATTTCTCATCCTATGGATGACACAATCCTTTTCCGCGTTGGGCAGCTCGATGACGAGCTTCGCGCTGGTCGTCTGGTCCTACCAGCAGCAGGGATCAGCGCTGACAACATCGTTGCTCTCCATTTGCTCATATGCGCCGTATGTTTTGCTGAGCGTCTTCGCGGGCGCTTTGAGCGATCGGTGGGACAAAAAGGCCACGATGCTGGTAAGCGACACCTTTGCCGCTCTGTGCACCCTAACGGTGCTCATTCTGCTGCAGACAGGCCGCCTTGAAATCTGGTTTCTTTATATCATCAATGCATTGAATGGCCTGATGAATACCGTTCAGCAGCCGGCCTCGGATGTGGCGGTCAGCCTGCTGACGCCGCAGAAACACTATCAGAAGGTCAGCGGCCTGCGCTCTTTTTCCAATTCGCTGATTACGATCCTCACGCCGGTGTTTGCAACCGCGCTGCTGGCTTATACCAGCATTCAGGGCGTTATTCTGTTTGATTTAGGCACTTTTATTGTTGCGTTTGTCACGCTTTTCTTTTTCATTCGGATTCCGCAGCCCGCCAGGGAAGATACCCACAAAGAAGCTCCGCTGCGCGCCGCGCTGGAAGGGCTCCGATATTTGAAGGCAAACCTGGGGATTCTGCATCTGATCCTGTTTCTCGCCGTTATCAATTTTACCGCTTCCGTATTCAATGCCGCTTTGCCTGCCATGATGCTGTCCAGGCAGGGCGCGGGCGAATCCGCGCTGGCCCTGGTCAACACCTTTTCAGGCCTTGCGACACTGGCCGGAAGCGTCCTCGTCTCCGTCATGCCGCCACCCAAAAGCCGGGTGCGCGTCATCTGCAATTCCCTGCTTCTGGCCATGAGCACGGAGAATTTTTTCCTCGCCTTCGGGCGCAGTACGCCCGTCTGGTGTTTCGGCGCGATCCTCGGGTGGATCTGCATTCCATTCATGAACGCCAATATGGACGTCCTCTTCCGCACCAAAATTCCCATTGAGATGCAGGGGCGCGTCTATTCCGCGCGGAATACGCTCCAGTTTTTCACCATCCCGGTGGGGTACTTCTGCGGCGGGATTCTGGTGGACCGGGTCTTCGAGCCCTTCATGGCTGCTCAGCCGCCCGGTGGCCTCTGGGCAACGCTGCTCGGATCGGGCAAAGGGTCCGGCGCCGCCCTGCTGTTTCTGGTGCTTGGCGTCATTGGGACCTTATCCTGCCTTCCCTTTCGATGGGACCGGCAGATTTGGGCGCTGGAGTCATAGCAATCAATCACCCGCTATCTGGAATCGGGAGAGGGGGATTTCCTGTGCCACCTGTCAACGTGCTGGTCAAGCCAGCCTCATCCGCCTGCAATATGGATTGCCGCTACTGTTTTTATCAAGATGAGGCCGATAAACGCGCACACGGCTTTGCAGGTATGATGTCCCTAGAGACGGCCGAGGCTTTGGTTTCCACCGCCATGGAATATGCGGAAGGTGCTTGCTCCTTTCTGTTTCAGGGTGGGGAGCCGACGCTCGCTGGACTTGATTTTTACCGTAGCTTCCTTCAGCTGGAAAAGAAATATAGCAAGCCGGGCGTGGCTATTCAAAATAGCATCCAGACCAACGGCTATCTCATTGATGATGCATGGGCCGCTTTCCTGCACGATAACCGCTTCTTGACGGGGCTTTCCTTGGATGGGCCTGCACAGATCCATGATTTCAACCGAACCGACCGAGCGGGCAAAGGCACCTTTAACCGCACAATGCGGGCTGCTCGTCTGTTGGAAAAGCATGGCGCGCCTTATAACATCCTTTCCGTCGTCACCGGGCAAAACGCGCGCTCGATTGAAAAAACTTATCGGTTTTTCGTGCGGAACGGCTTTCGATATCTACAATTTATCCCCTGCCTGGAGCCGCTGGGCGAGGAGCGTGGCCAGACGGGCTATCATCTCTCCTGCAATGAATATGAAACATTTTTGCTTCGCATCTTTGATCTCTGGCTGGCAGATTTAAAAGCCGGGCGCTATGTCAGCATCCGGCATATTGAGAACTGGATCTCTGTTCTCATGGGCCAGCCGCCGGAATCCTGCAATATGAACGGGCGCTGCTCAATCCAGTTTGTTGTGGAGGGGGACGGCAGCGTTTACCCCTGCGACTTCTATGTGCTCGACGAATGGAAGCTCGGCACAGTAAATCAAAACAGCTTTACCGAGATGATCAACAGTTCTAACGCGCGTGCCTTCATCCAGGCCTCTCTGGATATACCGCAAGAATGCCGTGCCTGCCCTTATCATTTTATCTGCCGCAACGGCTGTAGGCGCGATCGTGTCGTTGGATTGGATGGTAAAATCGGCCTTAATTTTTATTGTGAAGCGTATCGAAAATTTTTCAGCAAGCGCGCGCCCCAGCTCAACGAGGCCGTTCTCCTGATTCGTCGGGGGAAGGCGAGGTGGCAGTGACTATCCCCCTTGAAAAGGGCGCGTCGCATCATGCATGAATAAACGCAGAAACTAAAAAAACCGTTTGGGAGCCACGATTTATAGCTCCCAAACGGTTTTTAGAGGGGCCGTTGATTTTTCAATGGTCTATTTTTTTATGTAATTTTTTGTTCTATCCTTCGCTTTCGCTCATCAGAAGCTCTAGGGCAAAAACCTTGCCTGACACATCAAAATCAATGCAGTATACCGTTTCTTCCTGCGAAAAGTGGTTTTGGAACGGCTCTTGCACGATTTCCGGCGCGCTTGTTTCGCCCATAGGCCGCATGAGAAGGCTACCCACTCGGACGGCGTTCCCCTCTACAACCGGCTTCACCTGCGTGATAAACCGCTCCTTCAGCGATATAACCTTGCCAGAGAGTTGATCGGTCAGCAAAATTTTTTCCTCTTCAAAGCAGAAGCTTCTTCTGACGGATTCGATGCCGGGTATCCGATAGGCCTGTGTCATTTCAATTTCAAACACGCCGTCTTTCCACGCGCTTACGGAGCGGTATTTCGCGCCGTGGCCCTGCAACTGCCCATTGATGACCGGCACACTGTGCCCCCGGGACGAAGTACAAAAATACTGATAGCGTTTTTGATCATTAAAATAATCCTTCACATATTCCCCCGGGCCGAGATCACAGAGCAGCTGCCTTCCCCCGCTTACAACGATAAAGGAGCCAATATCATTATGATTGTGTGAAACGTCGTTTGACCCACCTTTTGCCGCAAATCCATAGGATGTCGTGCGGCGGATCAGCCACGCGCTCTTCGGGGCGTAATATGTCATCGTCCCAAGGGCTGCCTTCCCATCCTGCAAGCCATTGTATAAAAAGCAATCCAGCTCCAGGCAGAAGCGGTAGCAATGATCGTGAATCATCCCAGATTCAGGCGGCAGCGGGCCAATTGCATCCGGATACTCCTCCCGCAGGAAGTTGAGCAGGCCGGGATAATAGCGGCCGCGCTGCCCGCCGTCAGAGAAGCTGACGGTTACGCCGCCGCCCAAGCTGATCTTCTGATAAAATCCGGCGATTTCCTTGACCTTCGGGCGTTTGAAATAATTCTTCCTGCCATGGGTAAACTCCCTCAAGAGCCGAGCATAAACCGTGAAAAAGCCAAATCCATAGCTCCAATAATCCACGCCTTCCGCACAGATCCCATCCGCCGAAAATCCACTGAGAAAGCGCCGCATGGTAAACGCGATGCGTGGGCGAATCAGTGAGAAAAGGCGCGGGCGGCTGAGCATAAAGGTGCAGCCCACCGATCCCGCGCAAACAGCGGCCCAGTTGTTATTGCTGTGCTCCCACCAAAAGCGCCGATATAAAAACGGGCGGATGCTCCGTCTGTTGATCTCCCAATCAATCCGCTCTTTCATCTTTTCATGCAGCCGGTCGCCCAGGAGATGGCGAATCATGCTCAGTGCAAACCCTGTTTCTGCACTGAACAGGTCAATGCACCCCGGATCCCGCCCGGTTCGCCACGCAATGTGCGCGGGTAACGCCCAGGTATATTCATCGCAAATGGCCCACACCGTATCCTGTAGCTGGAGGAGGTGCTCCCCCTCTTCCGGATACACCAGTGCCATAAGGGCATATGTATTAAGCCGCTTTCGCCGTGCAAAATAGGCGGCCTCATATTTTTTCCGGCTCCCAGTTTCCTGATAGATGATATATTCGCTGAAGCGCACCGCGCTGACAGGCCCCTCTCTGGAAACAGCGCGGTAATCCTCCAAAAGCGCGCTCAGAAGCGGTGCATACGCTTTCTCCGCACGCACCGCCTCCCAAAGCCCCTTTTGGAACGCCTTTTCATAAAGCATCAAACACCCTCCAAACGCTCAATTGATACGGCGCCGCCATCCTGAGCAAAAGCAGGAATCAATTTTCCTCTTGCTCCTGGGCCCGTTGGAAGATGGAAAACACCGCTTCAATTGTTTCCAAATCCTCAACTGCCTCGTAGAATTCCTCTCCATCCTCCTCAGTCACTCGAAGAATCACCACTTCATTGGCAAGCTCTTCCTGCGTCGGCAGCAGCAAAACATAGCTCTCGCCCTCATAATCCAATAAATCAAGGAAGGTGAAAGAGATCTCATTGCCCTCCTCATCCGCCATGACGATTGTCCCGTCGAAATCGTCGCCTTCGCTGATCAGGTCTTTATAATCGTCCGCCATGTTTCAGCAACCCCTTTCTATTCGTTGGTTTTGCCGTTATCATACCCCACCGGCCCCGAAAAAGCAACCAAAACATGAGTTGAAAAAAGCGGGGCGAACCGTTATAATATTTTCTGACCGATTTCAAAAGCAGAGGATGACGAAATAACATGAAGCTTGGAATTCTAGGGTTGCCGAACGTCGGCAAAAGCACCCTGTTTAATGCCATCACCAACGCGGGCGCGCAGTCCGCAAACTATGCATTTTGCACCATTGAGCCAAATGTCGGCGTGGTGGATGTGCCGGATGAGCGCCTCGATCGGCTCACAGAGCTCTATGAGCCGGCAAAAACAACGCACGCCACGATTGAATTCGTCGATATTGCGGGTCTGGTCAAAGGCGCGTCCAAAGGCGAAGGGTTAGGCAATAAATTCCTCTCCCACATCCGCGAAGTAGATGCAATCATCCACGTGGTGCGCTGTTTTGAGAATGACGATATCATCCATGTGGAAGGCAGCATTGACCCCGCGCGCGATATTGAAACCATCAACCTGGAACTGATTTTCTCCGACCTTGAAATGATCGACCGCCGCATTGAGCGTGGCACAAAGGCGATGAAGGGTGATAAGAGCCTGGCCAAAGAAGTGGAGTTTTTAAAGCGCGTCAAATCAGCCCTGGAGGCAGGCCAGCCCGCCCGCAGCGTAGAATGCAGCGAAGAGGAAAGGGCAATTCTAAGCGAGGTAGCGCTTTTAACCACCAAGCCTGTTATTTACGCCTGCAATATGGGCGAAGAGGATTTTGCAAACAAAATCGACGCCAACGCACGCTATCAGGCTGTGTGCGCCATTGCAGCAGAGGAGGGCGCAGAGGTGCTGCCCATCTGCGCGGAGCTGGAGGCGGAGATCGCCCCGCTCTCCAAAGAGGAAAAAAAGCTGTTTCTTTCTGATTTGGGGCTTGAGAAAAGCGGCCTTGACCGGCTGATCCAACGCTCCTATCATCTGCTCGGCCTCATCTCCTACCTCACGGCGGGTAAGCCGGAGGTGCGCGCCTGGACGATCAAGCGCGGCACAAAAGCCCCCCAGGCAGCCGGAAAAATCCATTCGGATTTTGAGCGCGGCTTCATCCGCGCTGAGGTGATTTCTTATGAGGATCTGATCGCCAGCGGCTCGATGGCCGCGGCAAAAGAGAAGGGCCTCGTCCGCAGCGAAGGCAAGGAATATGTGATGCAGGATGGCGACGTGGTGCTGTTCCGGTTTAACGTATGACAGAAAAGGCGGATTCGTTTCAAACGCCCCCGAAAAGGCTGTGCACGGCAGCTTTTTCGGGGGCGTTTTTTTGTTTTATGCTAGTCATTTTTCAGCATTGGGAGCATCAGCGTGAAAATATCCGCCAACAAATCACGTTTTTCCGGGCTGATATTGCGCGTCAGCGTTGCCAGACGATCCATCGCCTGCGGGCCGCTTGCTTCACCAAAGAGCAGATAATCTGTTGAGGTGTGCAGCACTTCTGATATCCGTATCAGAATCGGGACGGACATCGCCTTCAAACCCCGCTCTAATTCATATACATAATGCGCGCTGACCTCAATGCGCTCTGCGAGCGCCTCTTGGGTCAGCCCATTTTTTTGCCGTTCGGCTTTGATACGTTTTCCAATCGAGACCAAATCCAATATCCGCACCCCCTCAGATAGGATATATCTATTCGATATAGCTTAGAACTATCCAAAAGATATATTAACTGTTGCAATTAGCTATATATCATGTTATAATGCCTTTATTAAAATCAGGGGAGGAAACAGATATGCCGGCTCGCCTGATCCGGCGAAAAAAAGAGACTATTTATTCGGATATTATCAAGCTCTTTTTCTTTTTTACGCCGTTTTTCTTTGGCCTTTTCTATGAATATGCCGCCTGCATTTGCGCTGTTGTTTTGCTTCTTCTTTTGCTATATCTAATAGATAGGCAAAAAAAGCTCTCCATTCGTTTCAACATGCTTCTAACGGCCTTGTTAGCGCTGCTGGCCGGCTATCTTCTAACGCCGTTCTGGGCTGTGGACAGCGGCATGGCTCTGCTCGGCTTTTTCAAATTTTTGCCTGCCGCTCTCTTCTGGCTGCTGCTCATGCAGCTTGGGCCGGAAGTGCGCGAGCGCCTGTTCCTGACCATTCCTGTTTCCGGCATTACAATGACGCTTCTTTCCTACCCCACGCGCTGGATTCCGGCACTAACGCCCTATTTCTACGCTTCCGGCAGGCTGGGCGGCTTTTTCCAGTATTCCAACTCCTTCGCCCTTTTTCTCCTGCTGGGGATCATCCCGCTCGCCTTTCAAAAAAAGCGTCGTTTCCTTTGCCTGGCCGGCATTCTGGTGCTGCTGTTCGGCATTTTGGCAACGGGCAGCCGCACGGTTTTTGTGCTGACCGTTCTTATTTTTCTTTGGCTGTGCCTGACGCGCAAGCGGCTGTGCATCCCGTTGATGCTCCTGCTCGCTGCCTGCGTTGCGGCAGCGCTCCTTTTTGTGGCCATCACAGGCAATCAAGATACCATCGGCCGCTTCCTAACCATTTCGCTGGAATCCAGCACCCTAATGGGCCGCCTGCTCTACTATCGGGATGTGCTGCCTGTGATTTTAAAACATCCGTTTGGCTTGGGCTACATGGGCTATTATTATGCCCAGGGCGGGTTCCAGACCGGCGTTTACGCCACAAAATTTGTCCACAACGAACTGTTGCAGTTCGCTGTAGACGTTGGATGGATTCCTACTCTCCTGTTCGCCTTTGCGTTATTGCGGCGGCTGTTGGCGCGGAAAACGCCAGCCATGCAGCGGATGCTTTTATTCGCCATCTGCGCGCATTCCATGCTGGATTTTGACCTCCAGTTCCTTTCAATCTTTTTTGTCCTTTTCCTTACGATGGACCCAGAGGAAGGGAAAGAGATCGTATGGCAATGGAAAAAACCGAATCGAAGGGCACTTTTTTTGTCCGCCGGCGCACTGGCAGCTGTCTGCCTGTATCTGGGGGCTGCCCTATTTGCAGGCTATCGCAAAAACGACGCGCTTGCCGCCCGGCTTTACCCTGGCTATACCCCTTCGCAGCTCGTCCTGCTCGCCGGGGCGCAGACGCCGCAGGAGGCCCAAGCACGCGCGGATAAAATTTTGAGCCGTAACGAATCCATTGCGCTGGTGTTGGATTGCAAAGCGCTGGTCAGCGCCACGCAGGGCGATTTTGAAACGATGGTGCAATATAAACGGCAGGCGCTCGATTGCGCGCCCTACGTGCTGACGGAATACCTCGACTATTTTCAGCTCCTGCGCCGGGCGATGGAAACCTGCCAAAAGCAGGGGGAGGCGGTGCGGGCTGCGTTATATGCAAAAAGACTTCTGGAAATCCCTGATTTACTGGATGCGGTGAAGGCACGCACCAGCCCGCTCGCCTGGAAAATTCAGGATCAGCCGAAGCTCGAGCTCCCGGAGGAATATGCGGCATACCTGAACAGTCTTCAGACGTCAGATGTCAGATAACAGAATCATATGGGTACGGCGCGCAGGGAAGGAGGGAACCATTTACGCCGCCCCTGTGAGATAAATTGAAAACTCAATTGGAGGTTGAAAGCATGAAGAGAAAGAAAAAGTTTCTGGCGCTCGTCCTGGCGGCCGTGATGCTGCTGAGCAGCATCACGATTGCGCTCGCCGTGACGACGGCGGAGGGCACAAAGCCGGAGGGCTTCGACACGCCAGCACCTGTGGAGCAGGTTTCTAACAATATTCCGGAATTAGGGGATTGGGCTGTCCTGAAGCACTATACTGCCAGTGAGGATTATCCGAATTCAAACCCGAATATTTTGAGCGGGGGAAATGACGGTGTGGCCGCGCTCTATCCCAACGGGGAGCTTTATTATATAAACGAGGCGGATGAGATCAAGCTCTCCGACCAGGCAAAGGACTATGCTTACGTGGGAACATCTATATACGTCGATCAGATCAGTATTTTGGAGCAGGATGGCACGCTTTGGAATTGGCGCTGGGAGGAAGGTGTCGAGGAGCCTGCGCGAGAGAAAGTGGCAGATAACGTCGCAGACATCTCCGACACCGGCAGCACCTTTTTGAAAACAGATGGAACGCGTTGGGAGTGGAGTTGGAAAGACGGTGAGGAAGGATTTAGCTGGCATCAAGAGAATCAGAATATCAAGGCAATTATCGACGATCAGTTTTATGTAAAAAATGACAATACCACATGGAACCGTTACAGCAACGAACAGATTGCCGATTTCGGAGCGATAGATATCGTTGAGGATTCCGTTCAAGATTCTTATAATGAGGAGTACGATCGGTGGAATTACGCTTACTTTTATTTTGTGGTGGACGAATCCGGAGCCGTGTGGAAAATTCGAGAGAACAACCCCTCAGACTGCCAAAAGATCGCCGAGGGCTTTGACAGCTGGGAAGGGACTGAGAATCAAATTTACGGATTCCGGACAGCAGATGGGTATTCCTACGATTTCGAAACCAATACCAAAGAGGCTTCCGCGCTGGATGCTGATAAAACCCTGTGGTTGACAGAGCAGGATACCCCGTCCCCGATTTTAAATGATGTCGAAGCATATCGGAAGAAGAGAAATGTCGGCTTTAACGAGGATAGCTACACTTATGCCTATGTTATGACGCGCAGCGACGGTTCAATCTGGGCTTATAACTTCAATGGCGTCGGCATGGATGTCGCCGTGATGATCAAAGCGCCGATTGGCGCGGAAAGCTTCACCCTCGGCGACGTGAACCTCGACGGCAAGGTGAACACCACCGACGCGCGCCTCGCCCTGCGCGGCGCGGCCAAGCTGGAGGCCCTTACGCCCCAGCAGATACTTGCCGCCGATGTGAACAAAAACGGCAAGGCGGATACCTCCGACGCGCGCAAAATCCTTCGCGTCGCGGCGAAGCTCGATCAATTTTAAAAACGAACGGAAAGGAAGGTTCACCCCATGAAAAAAATCTCAAAACGGCTGGCATCGCTGCTCTGCGCCGTGCTCGCTCTCACCATGCTTTTGCCCGCCGCCTTTGCGGCGGAGCCCGTCACCGTAGCGCTCTCCTCCGTCAGCGGGCAGCCGGGCCAGACGGTAACGGTAGACGTTACCATCAGCGAAAAATCCAACGCCGGCAACGGCAGCATGATTGTCAACTACGATCCCGCAAAGCTCGAATTCGTCTCCTTCAAGGCCGGCGCGTTCGGCGGCCTTGCGGAGGGCGGGCTCTATCAGGAAAACGGCAAAGCCGTGCCCGGCAAGGTTTCCATTGCCTTTATGGTCAGTGGAACCCTTCAGGAGAAGGCAACGATCGGGCAGATCACCTTCAAAATCCTGAACGATTCCGGCAGTATCCCGCTGAAGCTGGAGATGAGGGAGCTTGTGGCCTACACGCCGGATGGCACGGAAACCGACCTGATGGATACGGTCAAGACGGAAAACGCCAGCGTTTCCATCAAAGCGCCTACAACCGCCCCTGCCACAACCAAGCCCACCACAACAGCGCCTGATACGACGAAACCCGCGGCAACCCAGCCCATTACGGAGAAGCCCGCTGAGAGCACCACGGCGGAAACCGCCGTCAACCCCGGCACGGGCGAGGGCCCATCCCTTGCTGCATGCGCTGCACTGGCCGCAGCAGCCGGCGCCGTGATCCTCTTCGCCCGCAAGAAAAAGAGCGCGTAAGAGGAACGCCTTTGCACCTTTGCACACGTGCCCATTCTCTTTGGAGGCCCGCTGGGGGGGGGCAGGCCTATCCACACCTAAAAGCGGCATGGCCACAGGGCAGATTTGCCCTAAGGTCATGCCGCTTCCGCTTTTCAGAGGCCTGCACTTGTTGGAACATAGTTGAGTTGATTGCATAGGGATTGCCCCAAGCCCGCCAATTCGGTTTTTACTCCCCCGCCCGGTCGATCCGCTTTTTCCGGTCACTCCCTTCTTTTAACAGCCGTTTGAGCGTCTCACGGTCTTTCATTTCCAACGCCTCCCGATACTCCAGCAGGTGCCCAACGATACAGTCGAGCTCGCCGAGCAGCGCCTCCCGGTTGCAGAGAAACAGCTCCGACCACATCTCCTCGTTCAGGCGCGCCACGCGTGTCAGATCCTTATAGCTGCCCGCGCTGTAGCCATCGTGCTTTTCCGCCTCCGGGCTTTTGACATAGGCGTTGGATACCACATGTGCGAGCTGTGAGGTAAAGGCGATCATCCGGTCGTGATTTTCCGCGGTTGTAACCACAATCTTCTCAAACCCCAGAGAGAGAAAAAACGGTTTGACCGCTTCCGCCTGCTGTATGCTCCCTGCCTCGGTCGGCACGAGCAGCATGCTCGCGCCCTGAAACAGCTTGGCCTGCGCCGCTCCATAGCCGGAAAATTCCCGCCCGGCCATCGGATGCCCACCGATCAAAACGATCCCCCGCTCCGCACAAAATGGCCCTAGAAGGTTACACACATATCCCTTCACGCCGCACAGGTCGATCACGATGCAGCCTGGCCGCATTCGATCTGCCTTCGTGCGGACAAATTCCACCGTCTGCCCCGGGTAGAGGGCGATCAGCAATAGATCAAGCGTTGTGAGCAGCTGGTCGTTTCCCGCAAAATCGACCGTGCCTTCCGCTTGCGCGCGGCAAAGCGTTTCGCCGTCAATTTCATAGCCGATCACAGTATGCCCTGTATATGCCTTGATCGCCTTTGCCATAGAGCCGCCGATCAGCCCCAATCCGACGATCCCGATGCGCATCTGTTCCATCCTCCGCCGCTCCTTCTCCGCTTTAAATCGCAAAATTATAGAACTGAGTATAACACATGCTTTTTTAAAATACAAGGGCGCGGTGCATCCCTCTGCACCGCGCCCCTCGTCCAATAAGCAGGCTCATAGTTTGCTTTCATCATAGTGTGCCCGCACGCCGCCGATAAATTTTGGCCTCGTCCGTGCACAAAGCAGGTTCGCCTCCCCAATTTGTTTGACTGCAATGCGGACGGGAACCGCCACCCGCTTGAGATGCATGCCAATGAGTGTGCCGCCAATATCCATCCCCGCATCCGCGTGCACCTCTTCCACTGCCACAGGCTGTGCAAACGTTGCGTATGCCGTGGTTGCAAACGAGCCGCCCGCCTTCGGCTGGGGCACAACATTGACCTCCTCGTAGCCAAATTTCTGCGCTGCTTCCCGTTCGATAATAATCGCGCGGTTAAGATGCTCGCAGCACTGTGCCGCTAAATAGATCCCCCGTTCCTTCAGCACGGGGTAGATGCCGGCCAAAACAGCCTGCGCCGTTTCGAGGCTTGAATTTGTTCCAATTTTACTGCCGCACACCTCGCTTGACGAGCAGCCCACAACGAACAGCCCGCCGCGCTCCAGCTTCGCCGCGTCGAGCACCTGCTCTACCGCCAGCTTTGCCTGTTCCGTAAGTTCTTCCAGCATAATTCATCAGACCTCTTCTCTTATGATTGATCAGCTTATTCTATCTCATTAAGCGCCTGCCGCCGGAAGCATTGAAAGGAATTCAGGACAGTTTCAGGCGGCTTTTAAAGCGCATTTTATCTAACGCGAGCGCAATGAGCACAAACAGCACTGCGCTGCCCGCAGCCTGGATCGTATTGGCCGGGATGCCCGCCGCAGGAACAATCCAGTTGCCCGTAATGATCGCCTCCGCAATATAGTATCCCGCACAGGTGATCGGCCATGCGCCCAGCAGGGCGAGCGCATTGCGTTTATTGAGCAGCTTTTCTTTTTTAGCGGTAAAAAGCAGCGCGATGCACGCTTTGATCACAAGCGTAAACGGCGCCCAGATCGGCGCGCCGGAAACGATATCCGCAAGCCCCGCGCCCACCGCCGCAGCGATGCAGGCATATGGCGTGGGCAGCATGCTCGCCGCCAAATAAATCAGCGCATCCCCAAAGTGGAGATAGCCGCCGTTGACCCCGATCGGGATGTGGAACAAAAATGCGGTCATCACCGTAATCATTGCCGCAAAAAGCGCGCTGAGCACAAGCAAAAGCAGCTTATTGGTCTTTGATTTTACAGCAGTTTGTGTATTTGCCATAGAACAGTCCTCCTCAACGATTTCTGTTCTTACTATATACAAAATCTGTCTTGATGAAAATACACAGAATTCATAATTTAAAGAAGGTCAGTTTGCTTCTTCCAGCGCCTTTTTCGGTAGGGGAAGCAGCTTTTTATAGCGAGTCAGGAAAATTACAAGCGTTGTGCAGGAGGCCACAAAATCCGCTATCGGCTCAGAGAAATAGATCCCCGTTACGCCAAAAAAGCGCGGCAGGACGAGCGCCAGCGGCACAAGCAGGATCACCTTCCTGAGCAGTGCAAGAAAGAGGGATATTTTGGCCTGCCCAAGCGCCAGGAAAGTGGACTGGCAGGCAAGCTGCGCGCCAAAGATCCAGATTCCACCCAAAAATACCGGCATCATCCGCGCCGTCAGGTCGATAAGCGCCTGATTCGGGCTGAACAAGCGGGCCAGCGGATGGGCAAGCAGAATCGCAAGCAAGCAGGCAACTGCGGAGAAAGAGAGCGTAACCGTCAACAGCCGGTGGTAGGTTTGCCGCACGCGGGCATGATCCCCTGCGCCGTAGCAATAGCTCATGATCGGCTGTACCCCCTGCGTGAACCCATTAATCGGCATAACGATCAGTTGGAGTACACTCGTCAAAATGGTCATGCTGCCTACATACAGATCCCCTCCATAGGCTTGAAGGCCGCTGTTGAGCGTGATGGTCACAAGGCTCTCTGTCGCCTGCATAATAAAGGGCGAAATACCCAGGCCCACTACTTGGCCAATGATCCTCCAGTCGAAGCGGAGGTATTTTTTTCGCACCGGGATTACCGTGCGTTTGCCCAGCAGGAAGCTGATCACCCACGCCGCGGACACCGCCTGCGAAAGAATGGTCGCCAGCGCCGCACCGCGCACGCCCATATGGAACACAAAGATAAACAGCGGGTCGAGCACAATGTTGAGCACCGCGCCGATCAAAACAGAAAGCATCGCCGTTTTTGCCTTGCCCTGCGCACTGATAAAGGTATTCAACCCCAATGCAAGCTGAACGAACAGCGTACCGAAGAGATAAATTGTGAGGTAATCCTGCGCATAGCCGATCACGTTTTCACTTGCGCCAAAGGCAAACAGAAGCGGTCGCTGAAAGGCGAAAAAAACAGCCATTAGGATGACAGAGAGGGAGAGCAGCGAAACAATACAGCTTCCCAAAATGCGCTCCGCCCCCTCATGATCCCGCGCGCCCAGCCGGATGGAGGCCAACGGCGCGCCGCCCATGCCGACAAAGGCGCTGAAAGCGGCAATCACCATGATGACCGGCAAGGTCACGCCCACGCCGGTCAGCGCCATATCCCCTATGCCTGGAATGTTGCCGATATAGATGCGGTCTACAATATTATAGAGCACATTGATGACCTGAGCCGCCACGCCGGGCAGGCCGAGCTGAAACAGAAGCTTGCCAAGCGGCGCGCTCCCAAGCCGGGTTTCGTTTGTCTGATCCATTTTCAATTCCTTTCTGAACAGAGTAATGCATTTATCGCCGTGTGCCGTTCTCCACACAAGGAGAACGCAGGTGGCATATCAAGAGGCTTCCCCCGTGCGGAAGCCCTGCCGGCCCGCTGCGCGTTTCAACGCAAGCTCATGTAATCCGTCATATACTCCGCTTTACCCGCGCGAAGGAACACCCGCGGCACACGCTTGCTGATTCCGCAGATAATTTCATAATTGATCGTATTTGCCCGAGCGGCCAACTCATCCACGGTGATTTCCCCGCCGAATACGGTTACGGTATCCCCTTCCAACGCATCAGGAACAGCGCTCACATCCAGCATGCACTGATCCATGCAGATTCGGCCGACCACCGGCACGCGCCCCCCCCTAAGCAGCATTTCCGCATTGCCAGACAAGGCGCGCGGGTATCCGTCCGCATACCCGACCGGCACGGTCGCCAGCCGCATAGCGTGCGGCGTCACAAAGGTGCGGCCATAGCTGACGGGCACGCCCGCCGGCACCTCTTTGATCTGGGAAATCACCGTTTTCATCTCCATCGCAGGGTGCAGGGAAAGCGGGTCGCTCAGCTCAGGCGACGGCATCATTCCATAGAACAAGATGCCGGGCCGCACTAGATCGAGGTGCATCTCTGGATAATGCACGGTGGCGGCGGAATTGGAGCAGTGGCGCAGCTCAAAACAAACCTTTCTTCTGCCGAGGCGCTCTGCTATATCCAGGAATAAATCGTATTGAATCCGCGTATATACCTCTGCGTCTCCTTCCTCATCCGCACAGGACAGGTGCGTAAAAAGCCCCTCCGGATAAAGCCCCGGCAGAGCACATACCGCTTCGATGGCATCCACGGATCCCGCAT